>Ga0209023_10006869_pt1 | contig 11850 bp, 7 predicted proteins | sample LakOneMetagenome_FD_187468 | JGI IMG/M metagenome (GOLD analysis project Ga0209023, IMG submission 187468) | Freshwater and sediment microbial communities from Lake Erie, Canada (SPAdes) (version 2) | ecosystem: Environmental > Aquatic > Freshwater > Lentic | place: Lake Erie, Canada | collected...
GCGCAGCCGACCCAAGATCCTGCCCGGTGCGTTGCTGTTCGGTGAGCTGCAGGAGCGCTACCGGATCCGCGGGCCGCCAGGACAAGCCTGCCACCGGATTATCGGTTGCATCGCGTTCGGCCAGTATCTGCCCAACCAGCCGCCACGCTGCGAACAACAACACACCAGAAACGATAATCAAGACAACGTTGCGAGCCGTGGTCATCATTGCTCCTGCCCCATTCCTACCCCGGTCACCAGCCAACGGCCTTCGCGCCATTGCAGTACGGCAGTGAACGTGCCACCACCGCTACCATCCGGTTGCGATGGAAACCGCGATACAAGGTCTGCGGCATCGGTACCAATGCGCCATTGCACAGCGCCAAAACGTGGCGCCCCCGCAGCATTCAATGTCTTCCGCATCTGCTCCGCAGAGATCTGAATCCCGAGGCTATTCCAGATCGACGGTGACGGTCGCTGCAATTGCTGCATATACCGCAACAACTGGTCCCCGACCTGCTGCGCAGCAGCGATTTGTGCCTGTGATGGCAATGCCGCATGGGGCGGTGAGATGGGTTCGACAACAGGTGCTGTCATTGTCATGTCGGCAACCACTGCAGGTGCCGTCGCTCCAGGTTGCGATGATCGACTATTGCGATGCGAAACAGGGCTTGCCGCCGTTGTCATCGGAATGGATGCCGCTCTCGCCTCGCCCAATCCGTGCGAAGGCACCACAGGAAGTGCACTTGCCGTCCTGCCAGGCTTGAGGTGCGCCGCAGTCACGGCGGGAACCCGCGGATCCGGTGGCACTGCATGCTGGCGCCGCGCTGCTTTGGTAACTGGCTGAGGAGTACTCGATATTGCTGGCTGCGCTTGCGCGGGTACCGAGGCAACGTCAGGCTCGACCCATGCCAACTCAGGCTCACGACGCCAATCTTGCAACACCATCCAGAACAAGCCACCACACACCAGCAGCAACATCAGCAATGGCAGCCGGCGCAGCCAACGATGCAGCGGCGGAACGGGTGGCGGCTCTGCACCCCATACCCGCACGACCGGCATGGCGCCAATATCCAGCGCCGCTGGCAAATGGTCTGTTTGGCGCAAGTGGGCATCATATTGAGCACGCTGTGCGGTATTGCGAAGACGCTGCCACGCGACGTTCACCCGCGCTGCAAATACCGCATCTCCGGCATGTTGCAATCGATCTGGATGCAGCCATCGCTGCAACAAGCGATGGTGGGTTTTGATGACGTCCTGCGATGCGTCATCGCTGACACCCAGGATGCGGTAGGCATCTGCCTGTGGAAACAGCAGGATTTCGCGAACATAGAACTGGGCAGCTTCGCGCATACGGGACTCCGGTTCACCGAAGTGTTTGGCCGCAATGGCCAATGACTCAGGCGAGGTTGTCGCGGCTATTCCCAGCAGTTCGGTGATCCCATCCGGCAACGGGCGCTGTCGCAACGCATGCCGTTCACCCGGCGCATGCAACAGTGCTACCGCCCACTCCAGCGCGTCCCCATTCGCGCCGCTCATCGATCAGCCCTTGGTCAGCCTTGGCTTGTTGCCATAGGCGTAATACGACTCGTATTGGTACCCGTAGCCATACCCATAGCCGGCAGTACGCGCGTCGTATTTGGTCAGCAAACAACCAACGATACGTGCCCGCGCCGTTAGCAGTCGTTTCAGCGCAGCTTGTGCCGCACCGCTCTTGGTTTTGCCGCTGGAGATCATCAACAGCGTGCTATCCACCGTATTGGCAAGTATCGGCGCATCGGCCAAACCCAATACAGGCGGCCCATCAACGATGACGTGGTCATAGCGCTCGGATGCGACGGTGAGCAATGAAATCAGTTTGGTACCGGACAATAGCTCGGCAGGGTTCGGTGGCAGCGGCCCGGCCAAAATCAAATCCAGACGTTCCTCTCCCGATGGCTGTATCACGTCGGCAAAGCTGCAGGCACCTGACAGCAGACTACTGAGGCCATGCTCCGCACGCAGACCAAAGGCTTTATGCAAGGAAGGATTGCGCAGGTCGGCGTCTACCAACATGACACGCTTGCCAAGCTGGGTGAGGTTGCGCGCCAACGCCTGCGCGGTGGTCGATTTGCCTTCCCCAGCGCCACTGCTGGAAATCAACAACGTTTTGGGCACGCCATGATCCGTTGCAAACTGCAGCGCCGTGCGTACCGAGCGATAGGCCTCGGAGAACGACGACTGCGGATTGCTTGCAACCGCCGCCACGCTCTCCTTCGGCCCCAATTTAGGCACCACACCCAACACCGGCATTTTGAGTTTCTGCTCGATGTCTTCAGGGGTCTTGAGTGTGTCATCCAAGAACTCCAGTAGAAACGCAATCAGCACACCCAGCATTGCGCCCAACAAAACCCCCAGTGCCAGATTGCGGGTCAGGCTGGGCTTGAAACGCGCACCAGGCACTTCGGCACGGTCGATGATGGAAATGTTGTTGGAACGTACATCACCGGCAACGCCCACTTCCTTGTAACGCTGCAGCAGACTCTCATAGAGCTGACGGTTGGTGTCCACTTCGCGCTTCAGAATGTTGTATTGGATGCTGCGCCCATCCACATCCAGCGCCTGCGTGCGCAGCGCTGCAATCTGGCCCATCAACATCTGTTCCTGCTTCGCGGCAGCATCGTACTCGGCTTTGACTGATGCACGAACCCCTCCAATTTCCTGCCCGATCTGGCGATCCAGCTCATCCACCTGACTCTTGAGCTGCCGCATGTCCGGATAGTCCGGCTTGAAGGTCTGCAGCTTCAGCTGATACTGCGCCTGCAACGCACCCTTTTGCTGCTGCAAATTGCGAATATTGGAATTGCTGATCATATCCGCCGGCATCGCCCCACCGGAAGCCTGCTGCCAACGCGCCTGCGCGCGGATGCGCTGATCCTGCGCGGTGGCCAACGCCGCATTGAGCTGCGTCAGGTTCTGCACCGCAAGGGATTGCCCTTTGTCACCGGTATCGACCAGATTCTCCTGCTGCGCGAACAATACCAACTTGCGCTCGGATTCTTCCAACCGCGCCTTGGTCAGCTTGAGCTGGTCTTCCAAATAGGTCTTGGCATATGACGACGCGCCAAAGCGGCGCTCCAATCCGGCAGCAATAAAGCCATCGGCAAGCGCGTTGGCAGCGCGTGCCGAGAACTGCGCCGACGGGCTATCGAAGTTGATAACCACCAACTTGGAATTGCGAACAGGATCGACGCTCAAACCTCCGGCAACGATGCCGGAAGCGCTCTTCAGCAAATCCTTGGCCTGATTGGCGGGTTTGTCAGCTTTGCCACTCGTTGCCTGCCTGGATTTTGGCTGCAACAGGGCCAACATGCGGTCCAACCACCCGGGCGCATATAGACGATCCATTGCCGCTTGATCCATGTGCAATTCACTCGCCACACGCTCACTCAAGGATCGGCTCTTGATCAACTCGATTTGCGTCTGCAGGAAGTCTGGATCCCACCCACCCAGATCGCTTCCCGGCTGAATTCCATCAACCTGAATGACCTGACTACTTTGCTTTTCAATTTGCAATACCGCCGATGCACGATAAATCGGTGTCGCCAGCAAGGTCGCCAGCAAGGCCAACGCAACCACTGCAATCAGGATGCTGGCAATCAATCGACGCCGTTTGACCAGAATGTGCCAATACGCCAACAGGTCGATCTCGTCCTCATCGCGGCGATCGCTTTGCTGCAATTCATGTACCAATAACGCGGATGCCCCGCGTTGCGACAAGGCTGGATGAGCAACAGATGATTGAAGCTGCTGGCCAGCATCAGCCGAGGGGGTAGGCAAGCGATCATGCGGCATGCAATTTCGTCCTTGAATGAATTCAGAATAACCAACCGAAAACACCAAGCACCGGCATGGTTTCGATGAAGCGGCGATAAGCCGACTTGCTGCCGGAAGCCTCGACGACGATGATGTCGTCTCCATAAACCTGTGGATCTTCCATTTTCCCGCGTCGTACCGCACGCAGGTCATAGACGGCAGCCATGCGCTTGCCATCGATTTGTCGCATCAACACGATGCCACCCAAATCGGCAATTTTGTCATCCACGCCGCCCGACAATGCAATCGCTTGCAGTAATGTGGTTTTACCCGTAATCGGATAGATGCCCGGCTTGACGATTGCGCCTTCAAGGGTGATGCGCTGGCTTGCGTACTCTTTGACAAACACGCTGACTTGGGGGTTTTGCAGGAATCCGCTGGCGTACTTCCCGGCGAGGTCTTGCTCCAATTCCGGAATCGTGCGGCCACCGGCCATCACACCGCCAATCAAGGGCAGTGAAATCTGACCGTTGGAGTTGACGCGCACCTCCTTATCCAGGTCCTGCACACCAAACACGCTGATCTCAAGCAAGTCCTGTGCACCAATGCGGTAATCACTTGCGCCCTCATAAGCACCTGATGCGCTGGTGGTATCCGGGGGTGGCAGCTTGTTGCCAACAACCTCATTGCTGACGATTGAGGAATGCGACTGGCCACTGGATGTGCCTGTGCTCGCGCATGCCGAAAGCAATAACAGCATGAAAACCAGCAAGATGGAAAGGACGTTGCGCATGCGCGAACCTCGTTCTTGGACCTAGCATTATGCGTGGTGCGTCGCAGTACGCAACTTCGCAGCTGAACGCAGCCACTGCAGGCAAGCACAGTTCAGCGACAAATTGCCCTTGCTCGCCTGCAAGGGCTTGCCATCACAACCTACTCCTGTAGAATGCGCGGCTCGCAACACCGGGCGGTTAGCTCAGCGGTAGAGCATTGCCTTCACACGGCAAGGGTCGCAGGTTCGAACCCTGCACCGCCCACCAATCAAATCAACGGCTTAGGCCGTTTTTTTGTGCCTGCAATAATGCAGCCACCACTTCATCTGCCAACGCCACCGGGTCGGCGGCATCGGTACGCAGATGCAGCTCGGGTGTCAGCGGCGCCTCATAAGGTGAATCGATCCCGGTGAAGTTGCGCAGCTCGCCGCGCCGCGCCTTGGCGTACAGGCCTTTGACATCGCGACGTTCGGCTTCGGCCAGTGGCGTGTCCACGAATACTTCCAGGAATTCGCCCGCATCGAACAGGCTACGCGCCATGTCGCGTTCGGCACGGAATGGGCTGATGAAACTGACCAGCACGATCAAGCCGGCATCCACCATGAGTTTGGCCACTTCCGCGACGCGGCGGATATTTTCCACCCGGTCCTCATCGGTGAATCCCAGATCCTTGTTCAGGCCATGCCGCACATTGTCGCCATCCAGCACATAGGCGTGCCGCCCCATCGCCAGCAATTTCTTGTCCACCAAATTGGCGATGGTGGATTTGCCCGCACCGGACAGGCCGGTAAACCACAGGCAACGCGGGCTTTGGTGTTTGCTGCGTGCACGTGCGGCCTTGTCCACATCCAGATGTTGCCAATGGATATTGCCGGCGCGACGCAGCGCGAAATCCAGCGTGCCGGCGGCGACGGTGGCATTGCTTTGACGGTCGATCAGGATGAAGCCACCCAGCGCCTTGTTGTCGGCATAAGGGGCAAATGCGATGGGCTGATCCAGATGCAGGTTGCACACCGCAACTTCATTCAACTCCAGATGTTTGGCGGCCAGCGCATCCTGCGTGTTGACGTCCACCTTGTGCTTGATTTCGGTAATGGAGGCGCCCACGGTGCGCGCGCCCACTTTGAGCAGGTACGGGCGCCCCGGCAGCAGCGGCGCATCGCCCATCCACAACAGATGCGCGGCAAATTGATCGGCCACTTCCGGCAAATCAGACACGGCGGCAATCACATCACCGCGGCTGGCGTCGATCTCATCGGCCAGCGTCAAGGTGACGGCTTGGCCTTCGACTGCCTGCGCCAAGTCGCCGTCGGCCGTCACCACCCGCGCCACGCTGGAACGGCGACCGGATGGCAGCACAACAACCGCATCCCCGGGCGCCACTTTACCGGCGGCCACGGTGCCGGCAAAGCCGCGGAAATCCTGGTTCGGCCGGCATACCCATTGCACCGGCATGCGGAATGCGGCATGTGCCGAAGTGCCTTCTACCGGCACGGTTTCCAGATGTTCCAGCAGTGCCGGGCCGTGATACCACGGCATGGCTGCCGAGCGCGTGATCATGTTGTCGCCGCGCAATGCCGACAGCGGGATGCAGTCCACATGCGCGATCCCGAGCTGCGCTGCCAGCGCACGGTAATGCCCGGCAATGCCCTCGAACACGGCCTGATCGAAACCGACCAGGTCCATCTTGTTGACGGCCAGCAGCACCCGCTTGATGCCGAGCAGCTTGACGATGTAGCTGTGGCGACGGGTCTGGGTGAGCAGCCCCTTGCGCGCATCCACCAGCACCACAGCCAAATCCGCGGTGGACGCGCCGGTGGCCATGTTGCGGGTGTACTGCTCGTGGCCGGGGCAGTCGGCGACGATGAACTTGCGGCGATCAGTCCCGAAGAAGCGGTAGGCCACATCAATGGTGATGCCCTGCTCGCGCTCGGCCGCCAACCCATCCACCAGCAACGCGAAGTCGATCTCGCCGTTCTGGGTACCATGCTTGCGGCTGTCGGCTTCCAGCGCGCTGACTTGATCGTCCAGCAGCAATTTGGTGTCGTGCAGCAGGCGACCAATCAAGGTGCTCTTGCCATCATCCACGCTGCCGCAAGTGATGAAACGCAGCAGGCCTTTGGTTTCGTGCTGTTGCAGGTAGGCGGCTACCTGCGCGTTGGCATCATCCATGCGCATCAGAAATAGCCCTCCTGCTTTTTCTTTTCCATCGAGGCGGTGGGATCGTGGTCGATCACCCGCCCCTGCCGTTCCGAGGTGGTCGCCACCAGCATTTCGGCAATGATTTTTTCCAGCGTATCGGCCTCCGATTCGATCGCACCGGTCAATGGGTAGCAGCCCAACGTGCGAAAGCGCACTTGCTTGTGCATCGGCACTTCACCATCGCGCAGCGGCAAGCGATCGTCATCGACCATGATCAATGCGCCATCGCGCTCCACCACCGGGCGCTGCGCGGCCAAATACAGCGAAGGCACCGGGATGTTTTCGCGATAGATGTACAACCAGATGTCGAGCTCGGTCCAGTTGGACAATGGAAAGGCACGCACCGATTCGCCCTTGTGGATGCGCGCGTTGTACAGATTCCACAACTCCGGGCGCTGGCTCTTCGGGTCCCAACGGTGCTGGGCGTTGCGGAAACTGAAGATGCGTTCCTTGGCACGCGATTTTTCTTCATCACGGCGCGCGCCACCAATGGCAGCATCGAAACCGTACTTGTCCAACGCCTGCTTCAAGCCTTGGGTTTTCATTACATCGGTATGCACGGTGGCACCGTGGCTGATCGGGTTGATGCCCTGCGCCACGCCATCGGGATTCTGATGCACGTGCAGCTGCACGCCGGTTTCGGCGGCACGCTGGTCGCGGAAGGCGATCATTTCGCGGAACTTCCAGCCGGTGTCCACATGCAACAGCGGAATCGGCGGACGCGCCGGATAAAATGCCTTCAACAGCAGGTGCAACAGCACCGAGCTGTCCTTGCCCACGGAATACAACAGCACCGGGTTTTGAAACTCGGCGGCCACTTCGCGCAGGATGTGCAGGCTTTCGGCTTCAAGCCGATCCAAATGGGACAGTGAGATAGTCAAGGCAGCAGCAACACGTTTTTGATGCGGCAAAGAGTATCAGCTGGCCTTGCTGCCACGCAGCTCCAGGACATTCGCAGGTGGCATGAAGGCATCACTGCGCGCCGTGTCCCAATAGTCGCGAAACACCGCGTGCCCCGGGTCTTCACCGCGCAACAGCACGCCCGGCGCCAGATAGCGGTAGCGTGCAGCCAGCGAGCGCACCTCGGTGGGCGAGACCCGACGCAGGATGTGTTCCGGGCCTAACTGATCCGGGTGGCTCAACCCCGCCGCGCACAACAAGTCGCGCAGGGCGCGCAGGGTGTTGTCGTGGAACTCGAACACGCGGGTGGTTTTGTCGGGCACATCCAGATGCCTCCAGCGCGACGGGTCCTGGGTGGCAATCCCGGTGGGGCAGCGATTGGTATGGCAATTCAAGGACTGGATGCAGCCCAGCGCAAACATGTAACCGCGCGCGGCATTGCACCAATCCGCGCCCATCGCCAAGGTGCGTGCAATGTCGAAGGCGCTGGTGATCTTGCCAGCCGCGCCGATTTTGATGCGATCCCGCAGCCCCACACCCACCAGCGTGTTGTGCACCAACATCAGGCCTTCGTGCATCGGCACGCCCACATGATCCACAAATTCCGCCGGAGCCGCGCCGGTGCCACCTTCAGCGCCATCGACCACGATGAAATCGGGCAGCAGACCGCTTTCGTGCATCGCCTTGGCGATGCCAAACCATTCCCATGGATGCCCCAGCGCCAACTTGAAGCCGGTGGGCTTGCCACCCGACAACTCACGCAAATGGGCGACAAATTGCAGCAACTCCAGCGGCGTGGAGAATGCCGAATGGCGCGCCGGCGAGACGCAATCCTGGCCCATCGGCACATCGCGGGTGGCGGCAATTTCGGCGCTGAGTTTGGCCGCCGGCAACACCCCGCCATGGCCAGGCTTTGCGCCCTGCGACAGCTTGACCTCGATCATTTTCACCTGCGCATCACGCGCCTGTTCGGTGAAGCGCTGGGCATTGAAGCTGCCGTCATGATTGCGGCAACCAAAATAGCCCGAGCCCAATTCCCATACCAAATCCCCGCCGGCCTCGCGGTGATACGGCGAAATCGAGCCTTCGCCGGTGTCGTGATAGAACCCGCCCCGTTTGGCACCGCCATTGAGTGCGCGAATGGCCGCTGCCGACAATGCACCGAAACTCATCGCGGAAATATTGAAGACACTGGCCGAATACGGCTGCGCGCAGTCCTCGCCGATCGTGATACGAAAATCGTGATTGGCCACTTCGGCCGGTGCCATCGAATGGTTGATCCATTCGTAATCCACGCCATACACGTCCTGCAAGGTGCCAAACGGGCGCACGTCGTTGACGTGCTTGGCACGCTGGTAGATCAACGCGCGTTGCTCGCGAGAAAACGGCACCCGCTCGGTATCGGACTGGATGAAGTACTGCCGCATCTCCGGGCCGATGGTTTCCAGCCCATAGCGAAAATGCGCCAGGATCGGGAAATTGCGGCGCAGCGTGCTTTTGCGCTGCAACATGTCCAGCGTCCCCAGCAGCGCCAACCCGGCAAACACTGCTACCGCCCACCACGCATGCGGGTGCCACTGCGCCAGTGCCAACGCACCGAAAGCCAGCACAATGCTGGCGGCATAAGCGGTATAGCGCGACATGGCACCTCCAAATGCGTGGCTGCAATGGTGCCTGGGGAGGGACTCGAACCCTCATGGTCTTGCGACCGACGGATTTTAAGTCCGGTGCGTCTACCGATTTCGCCACCCAGGCATGGGTGCAAGCTTACGTCATGGCAGGTCCAATCGACCGAAAAAACAAAGCCCCGCGTGAGCGAGGCTTCAGACCACTGGAGCGGGAAAAGGGACTCGAACCCTCGACCCCGACCTTGGCAAGGTCGTGCTCTACCAACTGAGCTATTCCCGCTTGAATTGTGGAGGCCGAGGTCGGAATTGAACCGGCGTACGCGGATTTGCAGTCCGCTGCATAACCACTCTGCCACCCGGCCGGATGACGCAACACATGAACCAAACACTTAAACAATAAAGCCCCACGAATGGGGCTTCGCTGAAACTGGAGCGGGAAAAGGGACTCGAACCCTCGACCCCGACCTTGGCAAGGTCGTGCTCTACCAACTGAGCTATTCCCGCGTTGAGCCCGCTATTGTACGGAAAGTTTCGATTGAGTCAACGCCTGCATTTCAACTTTTTTCATCTTCGGCAGTCAGTGAAGGCCAAGCCGCGCGCAGGTACTCAAACCCTGACCACAACGTCAGCAGCGCGGACGCTGCCAATAGCCATTCGCCAATCAGGAAGATCGGCATCCCCCACAATGGCTCGCGGTACAGCAAAAATCCCAGCGCGATCATCTGCACCGTGGTCTTGACCTTGCCCACCATCGCCACTGCGACTTTGCCGCGCAGGCCCAATTCAGCCATCCACTCGCGCAATGCGGAAACCGCGATCTCGCGGCCAATGATCACGCTGGCCCACAGCGCCATCCACACGGTGTGATGGTGTTGCACGGTGATGACCAATGCGGTGGATACCATCAACTTGTCGGCCACCGGATCCAAAAATGCACCGAATCTGGAAAATTGCTGGTAGCGGCGCGCAATCCAGCCATCCAGCCAATCGGTAATCGAGGCCAATGCAAAGATCGCAGTTGCGGCGATATTGGTCCAGCGATAATCGAGGTAGTACACCACCACCAGCACCGGAATCAACGCAATGCGTGCCAAGGTCAACCAGGTCGGGATGGTCAGTCTCATGCGTATATTCTACGGGGCACTCGTCGTATCTGCGTCATGCGACAGGCCGTGCAAGCTGTTCCAGATGCGTTCGGCCAAAGCCCGGTTGACACCATCGACGCGCGCAATGTCATCCACCGCCGCTGCTCGCAGCGCCGGCAGACCGCCAAAATGCTTGAGCAAGGCTGCTCGTCGGCGTGGCCCGATACCGGCGATATCTTGCAAGCGGCTGGTGGTGCGCGCCTTCTGGCGCTTGCCACGGTGCCCGGTGATAGCGAAGCGGTGCGCCTCGTCGCGCACTTGTTGCACCAGTTGCAATGCCGGCGATGCCGCACCTGGCTGCACCTCACGCCCATCCGGCAGCAGCAGGGTTTCATCCCCCGCCTTGCGCGCCGGCCCCTTGGCCACACCCACCAGAATCACACCTTGAATGCCCGCATCAATCAAGACATCACGCGCCTGCGCCAGTTGCCCGGCACCACCATCAATCAGCAGCACATCCGGCAGCACGACATCGGGCCGCCCTTCCGCAGCAGCCCGAAACCGCCGTTGCAGGGCTTGATGCATGGCGGCGTAATCATCACCCGGCTCGATGCCATTGATGTTGTAGCGTCGATATTGCTTGCGCACTGCGCCCTGGGCATCGAATACCACACACGACGCCACCGTAGCCTCGCCCATGGTGTGACTGATGTCGAAACATTCAATCCGCGCCGGTGACTCCTGCATGCCCAGCAAGTCACGCAAGCCTTCCAGTCGTGCGTGTTGCGCACTGCTGCTGGTCAACTCGGTGGCCAATGCCAATTGCGCGTTACGCCGCGCCATATCCACGTGTGCGGCGCGCTCGCCGCGCACGTTGAAGCGCAACTCAACCTTTCGACCCGCGTGCTCGCTCAGCGCTTGCTCGATCAAACCACGCTCGGGGATGTCGTGCTCCAGCACGATCTCGCTGGGCGGTGCCTGTTCTGCGTAATACTGCGATACGAATGCAGCCAATACGTCAGGTGCATTCTCTTCGCCATTGGTTTTAGGAAAGAACGCGCGCGTCCCCAAATTTCGACCATCACGGAATGCCAGCAACAAGACACAGGCCATCGCGCCCTGTTGCGCCACTGCCAACACATCCAGATCAGCGCTGCGACCATCCACAAACTGGCGTACTTGCAACTTGCGAATGCCAGCAATCAGATCGCGCAAACGTGCGGCCTGCTCGAACTCCAGTTGCTCACTCGCCGCCTGCATGGCCATTTCCAGCTCGCCGGTCAGCGCATCGCTGCGGCCTTCCAAAAACAATGTCGCACGACGGACCGACTCGGCATAGTCGTCGGGCTTGATCAAATCCACACAGGGCGCGCTGCAGCGCCCAATCTGATATTGCAGGCAAGGCCGGCTACGATTATTGAACACGCTGTCTTCGCAACTACGCAGGCGAAACAATTTCTGCATCATGTTCAATGTGTCGCGCACGGC
>Ga0209023_10006870_pt1 | contig 11849 bp, 8 predicted proteins | sample LakOneMetagenome_FD_187468 | JGI IMG/M metagenome (GOLD analysis project Ga0209023, IMG submission 187468) | Freshwater and sediment microbial communities from Lake Erie, Canada (SPAdes) (version 2) | ecosystem: Environmental > Aquatic > Freshwater > Lentic | place: Lake Erie, Canada | collected...
ATTTCCGATGATCTTGATGAAGTATTGGCTTTGGGGGACCGCATCGCCGTGATGCATGCAGGTCAAATGACCGACGCACTGCCCTCGTCCGTCTGGACACGCAAGACGATAGGACTCGCAATGGCGGGAGCAACGATGCCGTCGGGCGGTGGCGCGATTCAGTCGCCGGAAACGCGCTCATGAGACTGGAAAAACGCGACGAGTCGTCGACGGTTGCGCTCGTTGTCGCACCAATGGCAGCCGTCGCCTTCACGCTGCTGGTATCGGCGTTGCTCGTGTTGTGGGCTGGAGCGCCTGTTGGTGAGACCTACGCTCTATTGTTGCAAGGTGGATTCGGTTCGCTCTTCGCTTGGAGCGAGACACTGACCCGCGCCACACCGCTGATCCTCACCGGACTTGCCGCGACAGTTGCGTTCAAGGCGAAACTGTTCAACATTGGCGCCGAAGGGCAACTCTATGCCGGTGCACTGGCCGCAATTGCCGTTGGCGGCCTGCATGGCGGAACCGGCCTTGAATGGTCGCCGTGGATCGTGTTTCCGTTGATGATGTTTGCCGCCGCGCTGGCAGGCGCTCTGCTCCTGATTGGCCCGGCGCTGCTCAAAATAAGGCTCGGTGTCGATGAAGTGGTCACCACGCTGCTGCTCAATTTCATTGTCCTGCTCTTCGTATCGGCGATGCTTGATGGACCGATGAAGGACCCCACCGCGATGGGCTGGCCGCAAAGCGTGGCCCTCAACGGAGACCTTGAGCTTGGCAAACTCGTTGAACAAACGCGGGTACACACCGGACTGCTGTGGGCGATGAGCCTGGCCGTTGTGCTGTGGCTGGTTTTCAAATACACGACCATCGGTTTCAGCATTCGTGCCGTTGGCGCGAACGCCCGGGCGGCCGCATTCGCAGGCGCGCCAGTCACTGGTACTGTCGTTCTTGTCGCCATGCTGTCAGGCGCGCTGGCTGGACTCGCCGGTGCGATCGAAGTCGCCGGGCGCACTGGCTACGTGACGCTGGACATGTCGCCCGGCTACGGCTACAGCGGCATTGTCATCGCGATGCTGGCGGGCCTGCATCCTCTGGGCGTACTGGTAGCGGGCATATTTGTCGCTGGAGTACTGGTTGGCGCCGACAGCATGAGCCGTGCCGTTGGTGTGCCGACCTATATCGCGGACGTCATCGTTGCGACGTCGCTGCTGTCGGTGCTGGTCGCCACCCTTCTCACCCAGTATCGGGTGCGACTCAAATGAGTGATTTGCCCGATATTCTCGGTAACCTCTCATTCTGGGTAGCGGTGCTGCGCATCGCCACGCCGCTGATTTTCGGCACCCTGGGGGTGTTGCTGTGCGAGCGCGCCGGCGTGCTCAATCTCGGCATCGAAGGCATCATGGTGGCCGGCGCATTTTCTGGATGGCTTGCGGTGTATGCCGGTGCCCCCTTATGGCTTGGCGTGTTGGTCGCGGCGCTCGTCGGTGCTGCGTTTGGTCTGCTGCACGCCTGGCTCACCGTAGGACTTGCGCTGTCGCAACATGTTTCGGGGCTTGGCATCACCATGCTTGCGACTTCACTCTCGTACTACGGCTACCGTGTGAGCTTTCCGAAAGTCGGCACACCGCCCACGGTTACGCCGTTCGCCCCGATGGACTGGCTGCCAATCCCCGTGCTTGACGCGCAGACGTCGTTGACGCTTCTTGCGTTACTGCTGGTGCCTGTCATTGGCTACGTGCTCTATCGCACGCCGATTGGACTCGCGGTGCGCATGGTCGGCGAGAACCCGCAGGCGGCCGAAAGCCAGGGCGTTTCCGTGGCCTGGGTCCGCACCGGTGCAATCGTCGCAGGTTCGGCGCTCATGGGCATTGCCGGTTCGTTTCTCACGCTTTCAGCATTCAATGCGTTCTTTTTCAACATGATCAACGGTCGTGGCTGGATATGTGTCGCACTGGTCGTATTCGCCGCTTGGCGACCGGGCAAGGCGCTGGTCGGCGCGTTGTTGTTTGCATTTTTCGACGCCCTGCAACTGCGCCTACAACAGGCGGGGGATGCGGCGCTGCCGTATCAGGTCTATCTGATGCTGCCCTACCTGCTGTCGATACTAGCGCTGATACTTGTGGCACGCAAAGCCACCTACCCGCAGGCGTTGATGAAACCTTATCGCAAGGGCGAGCGCTGATGTCTCCGGAGATTTTTCATGCTTGATCTGCTGATCACCAACGCCAACCTGCCCGAAGGTCGCACCGACGTGTCAATCGCCGTGCGCGACGGCCGCATCGTCGAGGTGGCACCACATATCGAAGCACAGGCGGCGGAAACTCTGGACGCGGGCGGCGTGCTGCTGACGCCACATTTCGTCGACCCGCATTTCCACATGGACGCGACGCTGAGCTACGGCTTACCGCGCATCAACCAGAGCGGCACGCTGCTTGAGGGCATCGCACTCTGGGGCGAGCTGAAGCCCACGCTAACAGCCGATGCGCTCATCGAACGCGCGTTGACCTATTGTGACTGGGCCGTCGCCAAAGGACTGCTCGCAATCCGCTCGCACGTGGACACCAGCGACCCGAGCCTGCTTGCGGTCGACGCGCTACTCGACGTCAAGCGGCGCGTGGCACCGTACCTCGATCTGCAACTCGTGGCCTTCCCGCAGGACGGTGTGTTGCGTTCGCCGGGCGGCGTCGAGAATTTGAAGCGAGCACTGGACAAGGGGGTGGACGTGGTCGGTGGCATCCCGCACTTCGAGCGCACGATGGCTGATGGCGCGGAAAGTGTGCGGCTGCTCTGCGAAATTGCAGCAGATCGCGGAAAGCTGGTCGACATGCACTGCGACGAAAGCGACGACCCGCTGTCCCGCCATATTGAAACTTTGGCGTTCGAGACGCAGCGCCTTGGCCTGCAGGGTCGCGTCACCGGATCGCACTGCACGTCAATGCACTCGATGGACAACTACTACGTGAGCAAGCTGCTGCCGCTGATTGCCGAGAGCAGAGTAAGTGTTGTCGCCAACCCGCTCATCAACATCACGCTGCAAGGCCGCCACGACACCTACCCCAAGCGTCGCGGCATGACGCGCGTGCCCGAGCTCATGAGCGCTGGTGTCAACGTCGCATTCGGCCATGACTGCGTGATGGACCCTTGGTACAGCCTCGGTTCCGGCGACATGCTTGAAGTTGCGCACATGGGGCTGCATGTTGCACAGATGACGAGCCAGAGTGCGATGCGGCAATGCTTCGACGCCGTCACCAGCAACGCCGCCAAGGTCATGCACCTTGAGCGCTATGGACTGGACGTTGGGTGCGATGCAAGTTTTGTGTTGTTGCAGGCTCGGGATCCGATGGAGGCTATCCGGTTGAGAGCCACCAGGTTGAAGGTGTTTCGGCGAGGAAAACTGGTTTCAGAGACACCGTCGGCGGCGGCAACACTGTCGCTCGCCGGACGCCCACAAAACCTTAGCTGGATGGGATAGTTTGCTTCGGAAGTGATTTTGCTATAATCCGTACAGTTCGTACAGAATATCCAAATCCATGAAATCGACGATCTACGGCTTGGAGCAGGCTCGAGCGCAACTGCCGCACATCGCGTCCGAAGCCGTGGCTGGCGAAACCAGCGTCATCACCCGTCACGGCAAGCCAGTGGCTGTTGTCGTGCCCGTCGCGCAGTGGCAGGCTCAGCAACAGCGTTCACGGGCGAACGCTGGCATCCTCGCGTTGCGCGGCGCGGGACGCGGGCTGTGGGGCAGCGATCCTGCAAAAACAGTGGCAAAGTTGCGCGACGAGTGGGACGACTGAGTTGTGCCGCGCCCACACAAGACAAGTGTCGTAGCGACTCAGTCGCAGGAGTCAACGATAGCGCGTTGGGGCAATCTACCCATCGGCGCGACGGTACTGGTCGATACAGCGCCGTGGATTTACTTGCTCGAAGATCATCCGATCTTCGCACCGAAGTTTGCGGTACTCTTTGAAGCGGCAGCAGCGGGCGAAGTCGAATTAGCTCTCTCAACCATCGCGCTGGCCGAAGTTCTCACCGGTCCCTGTAAGGTCGGTCAAACCACGCTGGCCAAGCGGTTCGAAACAGTGCTCAACACCTATCGCATAGTGCCAGTAACCGTCCCGATTGCCAGCCTGGCTGCGCAACTACGTGCGCAATATCGACTCAAACTGCCAGATGCCTTGCAACTGGCAACTGCGCTGGAGATTGGAGCCGCGGCACTGGTCACACATGATCGTGATTTTTCTGCGGTGCAGGGGTTGCAGGTGCTGACTGGCTGACGCATTCTTCGGAACGCAAGAGTTCCAACCTGCGGCGCTGGGCTCGTTTTGCGCCTTTTTTATTGACGTTGGAGGCAACGGTATGAGTTTCCTTTCATTGATCCGCCGCACCAGTGTCTTATTTTTTCTTTGTACGGCGTCTTCGACTGCAAATGCGCAAAACGGAAACAGATTGCCAAACCTTGAACGGCTGTATGAACGTGTTCGAGCGGTGGTTTACACAGTTCGTGTCGTCACCGAAGATAGCTCCAAAAGTGGTTCTGCGATCGCGAATACGGAAAGTCACCTCATCACCAACTGCCACGTCGTTCAAGGAGCCCTAAGTGCGGAGGTTATTGCTCCAAACAAGAGCATCCTCACTGTCAACCGCATGGGCAAACTCGGTAAGACGGATTTGTGTGTTCTCGAAGTAGACGCCGTACTCCCCCAACAAGTGCAAATAAGGACTGAATTACCGAAAGTCGGTGAACGCGTCTTCACGGTAGGAAGCCCGCTTCAGCTAGAAGGCACTCTTTCAGAGGGAATAGTCTCCGGGCTTCGAACGGAGGACGGAACAGCACTTGTTCAGACCACTGCCGCAATTTCGCCGGGATCCAGTGGGGGAGGACTCTTCGACAGTGGCGCCAAGCTCATCGGTATCACTACATTCACGCTGAGAAACGGACAGGCGCTGAATTTCGCTATCTCCAGTAAACATATTCAGCCAGACGGAATATTGCCGATTCACTTCCTGCCGCGATCCACCTTTCGTCTCGACGGAATGAAATTTGGTTCGGATCTGGCGACGCTTCAAAAAAAATTTCCAGCACTTGATTGCCAGCTTGGACGCTCAATGTCTCCCCCGCTCCCCTGGGATAACTGCTACGCCACTACGACGTTTGCTGACGTGCCCGCAAAGTTTGCGGCAGGCTTCGCGAGAGACGCGTTGACCTCGATACACTTGTACTTCGACGCTCCCTCTCATGCAAACGAAGCTTTCATGAATCGTCTACATCAAGAGGCCAAGCGACTGACTGGCGCGGATTGTCCGTGGAAGGATGTCTCATCAAACGACTACAACCCATTGGTTTTTTCCTGTGAAAATGAACTCAAGGAGAAAGTAGAACTCCGTGCATGTGATCGAATCGATATGCTTATTTGTCAAACCAAAGGGTGGCAACTGAAACTGAGCAAAGAGCGTTGAGGGCAGTTCGTACACAACGCGATTAGCACCGATCGCCCGGGGAAATTTGAACTTGTACGACAAATCAATCACTAAGTTGAACTAGGTACTGGGCCGGCGTCGCCTCGGGACTTTTCTTCCGCGTCGTTGCCTCAGATGACGGACGGCAAAACGCGATTACCACCGAGAATCGACGCGAATCAGCCGTAAACTGCCGCCTTAGCAAAACTCAGGAGCGCCCACATGACCGCCCGCCCAGACACTTTCCCGTTCAATTCTGATCAATCAGCAGCGCTACTGCGTCGCGTAGACAAACAATGGGATGACGAGATCGTTCCGCAGTTGATCGAGTATGTGAAGCTGCCGGCCAAGTCGCCTTCGTTTGAGGCGGAGTGGAAGCGCGCGGGGCAAATCCAGCGCGCGATTGAACAGGCGCAGAAGTTTGTCGCGGCGCAGCCGGTAAAGAACATGACGCTGGAAGTGATCACGCTGGAAGGCCGCACGCCGGTCCTGTTCTTTGACATTCCGGGAACCGGCAGCAAGGCGAACGGCAGAACGGTGCTGCTCTACGGCCACCTCGACAAGCAGCCCGAGATGACCGGATGGCGCGACGATTCGGGTCCGTGGACGCCGCTTCTGGAAGACGGCAAGCTCTACGGACGCGGCAGCGCGGACGACGGCTATGCCGTGTTCGCCACGCTGGCCGCCGTACTCGCGCTCGACGCGGAAAATATCTCGCGTCCTCGTTGCCTCGGTTTGATCGAAACCTGCGAAGAATCTGGCTCGTTTGACCTGCCGCCTTATCTTGATGCACTGGCGCCGCGCATGGGCGATGTTGGCCTGGTTGTCGCCCTGGATTCCGGCGCGGGCAGCTATGAAGAACTATGGGCAACGACATCCCTGCGTGGTCTCGTCAACGGTACGATGACCGTGCGCATGCTGACCGAAGGCGTGCATTCGGGCGACGCCGGTGGAGCTGTGCCTTCAACGTTCCGTGTCGCGCGGCAGCTTCTCGACCGCATTGATGATTCTGCTACCGGCATGACGAAATCGCCTGTATTCAGCGCACCTATTCCTGCGGAACGGGTGACGCAGGCGCAGCAGGCAGCAGACATTCTGGGGGATGTCGTGTGGAAGCGCTTCCCGTGGCAAAGCTGTGGTGGCGCCCATGAGTTCACGTTGCCAACGACCAAGGATCCGGTCGAGCTGATCCTGAATCGCACGTGGCGTTCATCACTTTCGATCGTCGGTGCCGATGGCTTGCCACCAACATCGGCAGCAGGCAATGTGCTGCGCCCCTACACGGCGCTCAAACTCTCGCTGCGCATTCCGCCAACGGTTGACGGCGCAGCGGCCGCCGCTGAAGTCAAGCAGCTAGTCGAAAACAACACGCCCTACAACGCACAGGTGACGTTCGCTGCGGACAGCGCCGCCACCGGCTGGAATGCACCCGCCTTCGCGCCCTGGCTCACCGTCGCGCTTGACGCCGCGTCAATGCACTATTTCGGCAAGCCCGCGGCCTACATGGGCGAAGGCGGCACCATCCCGTTCATGGGCATGCTCGGCGCGAAGTTTCCACATGCACAGATGCTGGTCACCGGCGTACTCGGTCCGAAATCGAACGCGCATGGCCCGAACGAGTTCCTGCACATTGCCTACGCGAAGAAAGTCACGGCTGCGACTGCGCTTGTGATCTCGGCGGTCTAAATTTTCCGTTGTCTGCGCTGGGGCAAACATGCCCCCGCCGCGCGGTCGCCCTAGCGCATTCCGTCGACAGGCCGGCCGTTCACTGAGAGTTTGCCGTCGGCGAAGGTGATGGTCGATTTGAGCGTGCCGTCGCCGCGAATGACGTAACCCTGCGCCACAGCGCTTTCTACCTGCGCGTTCACCATCAGCAGGGTGTCCTTGCCTGCCGAGGCTGTAGCTGGCGCCTTGCTCGCCATTCTCGTGAGCATGGCTTCAGTCAGCGTGATTTCGGCGCGCGCATTTATCTTCGGGATCAGTTGCATCGGATTGGCGATATTGGCGTCGGCGACACCGGAAAAGCGGGCCGCCGCGCTCAGCAGCAGATACTCTTTTTCATTGCCGACACGCAGTTTCTCAAGTTCGATCACGGGCTCATTCTTGAGCAATGCACCGCCGTGTTTCTTGAACACATCAAGCATGGCCGCCTGCAACTGTGCAGACGCCGCCGCAGACTGCGGCTTGCGGCTGGACGCGCTGTAGGTCTTGCGCATTGCCCTGGCGAAAGCTTCGACACTGGGCGCGTGCAGGTGTTTCGCGTTGACTGAATATTCGAACGCACCCCAGTCTTCGCCGCTCACCTTGATGTTCTGTGCGGCGAACTTGCCGACGGCATCGACAAATGATGGTGTCGATGACCGCGCTTCAGAGTTGTACGTGATGTTGGCGATCGAAAGGTTGGTCGTCGGGTTGGCCGCGGCTGCCACCGATTGCACGGAAACGCTGGTGCTGCCGAGATACAGCGATTCCGTCTGCGCCATCTTGTCCTGCTGACCCGTCGCGCTGATCTTCCCGATTTGCAGTTGCACGCCGTCGGGCATCTTCGCGTTGAACCCCGGCGCGGCCAGCGTATAGCTCACGTGCTCGTAGTCCTTGCTGAAGTCAATGTTCGCGTCAATGCCCTGCCACGCGGCCTCGCCACGCTCGTCCTTGTAGGTAAATGCCGGACTCGTAATGTGGGTGCTGCCACCGCCGCCAAATTTGAGCATCGTCACGGCGCTGAGCGGTGGCTGCTCACCGAGCACTTTCGCCAGTTCCTGTTGAACTTTTGGCGGCAGCACGAGTGTGTGCGTGACGCGCGCGACACCCAGGCTGTTGAATCCGGGCAACGGGCCGTGCGTAATTTCGTCACGCAGGGTCGCGACAAACGGTGCATCCATGCCCGGCAGCGTCGCCTGCAGTTCGACGATATGCGTCGACTTGAGGAATCCCCGCTGGTAATCGTTCCGCGTAACCTGCAGATATGGAACCGCATTTGGCAACGTGTCCACCCACGCCTTCGCCGTCGCTTCAGCGCGCAGGCCAAATCCGTAGGTCGCGAGGGCATACCCGATCAGGATCAACGCGGCCAGCGCGGCCAGAAGTATCTTTTTCATGGGTGAGAGTGGGAGTTAAGGGTTGATGCGGACCGCTCGCGCAGGATAAACCGATTGGCAGATTGCCCGGTCGCGGGGAGATAGTCGGCCGATTCTCTGATTCTCTATGACGCAACCCGGACCCGGTTGGAACAGCTAACGTGCGAAACAGGATGGATATTTACAGCTTTTCCAACAAACCCCCAAATGGCATGGGCTATACGGACATTTTCCATATTATCGACTTTATAGAATATTCCTTTGCGGCCCCTATGCGGTGGTCATTTCGTTGAAAAGCTGTAATGTTGCGAGCACATCGGCCGCATCGCCAAATACAGTTCGCCCTGCCAACAAAACGCAAGGCAAACTGGCGACAATGGCGTCACGGGCACAGCGTTTGCTCGTAATGCCCAAAATCCTGAAACTTTTCGAACGACCGGCCCCATGACCATTCACGTCGCGCTTAACCACATCACGCACTACCGCTACGACCGCCCGGTCACCCTCGGGCCGCAAATCGTGCGCCTGCGCCCGGCCCCGCATTGCCGCACGCGAATCATCTCGTACAGCCAGCGCGTCGAACCGGCCGATCATTTCTGCAACTGGCAGCAGGACCCGTTCGCCAACTACATGGCGCGGCTGGTTTTCGCCAAACCCACGCGTGAGTTCAAGGTTACCGTCGATGTGGTCGCCGAGATGGCGGTCTACAACCCGTTCGACTTTTTTCTGGAGCCCGCAGCAGAAAAATTCCCGTTCACCTACTCGAATGAGACCAAGGCTGAACTCGCGCCCTATCTGATCACGGCGCCGATGACGCCGCTGGTTGATCAGTATCTCAAGAAGATCGACAAGAGCAAACGACGCACGATTGACTTCCTCGTCGACGTCAATTCGATGCTCTACAAGGACATCCGCTATCTCATCCGCATGGAGCCTGGCGTACAGACGCCGGAGCAAACGCTCACCCTGAAGGCAGGCTCATGCCGCGACTCCGGCTGGCTGCTCGTGCAGTTGATGCGACATCTCGGCCTCGCCGCGCGCTTTGTGTCGGGCTACCTGATTCAACTGACCCCGGACGTGAAATCCATCGACGGCCCGAGCGGACCGACCAAGGATTTCACCGATCTGCATGCGTGGTGTGAGGTCTACCTGCCCGGCGCGGGCTGGATCGGACTTGATGCGACCTCGGGCCTGCTCGCGGGCGAAGGTCATATTCCGCTCGCCTGTACGCCGCAGCCGTCCTCCGCCGCACCGATTGAGGGTGGCGTGGACAAGAGCGAGGTGGAGTTCGAGCACCACATGGCGGTCACCCGCATTTACGAATCGCCGCGCGTCACCAAGCCGTACACCGAGGAGCAGTGGGAACAGGTGCTCGACCTCGGCGAAAAGGTTGATCGTGACCTGACCGAGGGCGATGTGCGGCTCACGATGGGCGGCGAGCCGACCTTCGTCGCCGACAAGGATCGCGACGCGGCGGAATGGAACACGGCCGCACTCGGCCCGACCAAACGCGGCTACGCCAACGCACTGGTGCAGAAACTTCGTGCGCAGTACGGCGATGGCGGGTTCCTGCACTTCGGCCAGGGCAAGTGGTATCCCGGCGAGCAGTTGCCACGCTGGGCGCTCTCCGTGTTCTGGCGCAAGGACGGGCAGGCGATCTGGCAGAACCCCGATCGTTTCGCCGATGAGCGCAAGCCATCGAAATACACCAGCGCCGATGCCGAGCACTTCGTCAAGACGCTGACGAAAAAGCTGGGGCTGCCCGACCAGTACATCACGCCGGGCTACGAAGACACGTTCTATTACCTGTGGCGTGAACGCCGCCTGCCAGTCAACGTGGATCCGTTCGACGCGCGACTCGGCGACGAGATGGAGCGTGATCGCCTGCGCAAGGTGTTCGATCAGGGGCTCACTCATGTAGTGGGCTATGTGCTGCCACTCTCGCCCGCTGCCGAGGGCAAGAATCCCGCGCTTGCAGGCACCCGCTGGACCACGGGCCCGTGGTTCCTGCGTAACGAACGCATGTATCTGTTCCCCGGTGATTCGGCGATGGGCTACCGCCTGCCACTGGATTCGCTGCCATGGACGACCGAAGGCGATACACCGCAGGTGTTTGATCGTGACCCGTTTGATCCACGAAGCGAATTGGCCCCTGCACGCACGTTCGCAGAACGCTACGGCGCACCCCGTTCAGCGACCAGCGTGTCGACCATTGCGATGCAGGCGCCTCCCACTGCGACATCGGTAACGTCGCCAGCAAAGACGATGCTGAATCCGGCAAAAGATGGAGCATCGGGCGCTGCAACGATATCTGCCACCAGAGGCGAGGGGAAACCGGTCGCCTATGTCCCGGCAGCCGCGACGCTCATGCCTGCGAAGTTCGAGTCTGCGCACTGGCTCACGCGCACGGCACTTTGCGTGGAAGCGCGACAAGGCAACCTCTATATCTTCATGCCGCCAGTCGCGGCGCTTGAGGACTACCTTGATCTGGTCGCGGCTGTCGAAGCGACGGCTGAAACCTGTGATGTGAGCATCGTGCTGGAGGGTTATCCGCCGCCACGCGATCCGCGCCTCAAGCTGTTGCAGGTCACACCCGATCCCGGCGTCATCGAGGTCAACATTCATCCGGCCTACAACTGGAGCGAACTGGTCGAACACACCGAGTTCCTCTACCAGGCTGCGTTTGAAGAGCACCTCTGCGCCGAAAAATTCGCGCTCGATGGCCGCCACACCGGCACGGGTGGCGGCAACCACTTTGTATTGGGCGGCGCCACGCCCGCTGATTCGCCCTTCCTGCGCAAGCCGGAACTGCTCGCGAGTCTTGTGGCTTACTGGCACAACCACCCGAGCCTGTCCTACCTGTTCAGTGGTCTCTTCATCGGGCCTACCAGTCAGGCGCCGCGCATTGACGAGGCACGCAACGACCAGATGTACGAGCTGGAAATTGCTCTCGAACAGATCGAGAAAAATCGTGCCGTCTACGGACAGGCGATGCCACCGTGGATCGTGGACCGCACGCTGCGCAACATACTCGTCGACGTAACGGGCAACACCCATCGCAGCGAGTTCTGCATCGACAAGCTCTACTCACCCGATAGTGCCACCGGTCGCCTCGGCCTGCTGGAGTTGCGCGCCTTCGAAATGCCGCCGCACGCACGCATGAGCATCGTGCAGCAGCTTCTGCTGCGCGCGCTGGTCGCCCGCTTCTGGAAGCAGCCCAAGCATCATTCACTGTCGCGCTGGGGTACGGCGCTGCATGATCGCTTCATGCTGCCGACCTTCATCCGCATGGACTTTGAGGATGTGCTTGAAGACATGTCGATGCCGGAGAATGGT
>Ga0209023_10006871_pt1 | contig 11848 bp, 20 predicted proteins | sample LakOneMetagenome_FD_187468 | JGI IMG/M metagenome (GOLD analysis project Ga0209023, IMG submission 187468) | Freshwater and sediment microbial communities from Lake Erie, Canada (SPAdes) (version 2) | ecosystem: Environmental > Aquatic > Freshwater > Lentic | place: Lake Erie, Canada...
CAGGTCGCCCGCTTTTACTTTATTTCCAATTGTTGTATTTGACATCTATTTTTCTGATTAGATAGTTTAAAATTTAGAATACCAGGCCAGCTTCTCTTGCACCTTCTGCCACGGCCTTAACACGACCATGATAGATATAACCACCCCTGTCAAAAACAACGGTTGATATACCCAGTTCTTTTGCTTTTGTTGCAATGGCGGCGCCAACCATTTTACTTTTTTCAATCTTCGGCGCTTTCTGGGCCTGGATATCTTTTTGCCTGGATGAAGCAGCTGCCAGTGTTACCCCGTTGCTGTCATCGATCAATTGAGCATAGATATCGCTGTTACTTCTGAAAACACTTAACCTTGGTTTTGCAGCAGCACCGCCTATTTTTTTGCGGATGCGGTACCTGATCTTTTGCCTTGCAGTTGACTTGTTGTTCATAATCTTTATTTTGCCCCTATCCCCTAAAGGGGGACAAGGAATTTATACATTTTTTTTCTCCCCCTTAGGGGATGGAGGCTTACTTACCAGCCGCTTTACCAGCTTTTCTCCTCAATACTTCGCCGGCAAACTTAACACCCTTACCCTTGTATGGTTCAGGTTTACGCAGGCTCCTGATCTTAGCACAAACCTGTCCGATCAGTTGTTTGTCGATGCTTTCGAAATTGATCATCGGGTTCTGTCCTTTCTCCTGCGATGTGGTAACCTTCAGTTCTTTCGGAATTTCGAAAATGATGTTGTGAGAATATCCCAATGCCAGATCCAGCAGGTTACCCTGGTTAGATGCTTTATAACCCACACCCACCAGTTCAAGTTGCTTTTTATATCCTTCTGTAACACCTTTTACCATGTTACTTACCAGTGAACGATACAAACCATGCATAGCACGGTGGCGTATCTGGTCGGTAGGACGAACGATGTTCAACTCACCGTCTTTCACTTCTACTTTAATATCCCTGTCAACGGTTTCTTTTAATTCGCCTTTAGGACCTTTTACAGTAACCACATTATCTGCACCTACTGTAATGGTTACGCCTGAAGGGATCTGAACCGGTTTCTTACCTATACGTGACATAAATTTTATTTTATTTTTTCTTCTGACCGGTCAGCCTGCTATAGGTTCGGCTTAATGTATCAGAAATGATTTTTTATATATTTTTATCTTCTCCGTTTCCCGTTTAGGGGATAGGGCTTAATAAATATTACACAATACTTCACCACCCACATTCTGTGCTTTTGCTTCTTTATCAGTCATTACCCCTTTTGAAGTGGAAACGATGGCAACACCCAACCCGTTCTTAACACGTTTGAATTCTCCTGGTTTTGCATACGTACGCAAACCCGGGCGGCTGATCCTTTCCAGGCTTTGTATTGCCGGTAATTTAGTAGCCGGATCGTATTTAAGGGCGATCTTGATAACGCCTTGTTTGCTGTTATCTTCAAATTTGTATTTTAAGATGTACCCTTTTTCGTACAGGATCTCGGTGATACGCTTTTTCAGGTTGCTGGCTGGTATTTCCACGATGCGGTGGTTAGCCATCTGTGCGTTCCGGATTCTAGTTAAATAATCTGCTATCGGATCAGTAACCATTGTTATTTCAGTTAATTGATTAAATAATTTTTTTACAATGCGATATCCATTTTCTGGATCCAAGATCCAGGATCCGGGATCTTGGATCGGTTTTCGTTTACCAGCTTGCTTTTGTTACGCCTGGTATTTTACCCTGCAAAGCCATATCCCGGAACATATTCCTGGATAAACCAAAATGTCTCATATAACCCCTTGGGCGGCCGGTAAGCTGGCAACGGTTTTTTAAACGAACCGGTGATGCATTCTTCGGAAGAAGATCCAATGCTGCATAATCTCCGGCTGCTTTTAACGTTGCCCTTTTTTCGGCATATTTGGCAACCATTGCTTCACGCTTTCTTTGCCTGGCTTCAACTGATTTTTTTGCCATAATCTTTTATAATTATTTCTTTACGTTTTTAAAAGGCATACCCAACTCTTTCAGCAGTTCAAATGCTTCTTCGTTGGTATTGGCTGTTGTTACGAATGTGATATCAAGGCCGGTGATCTTATTTACCTTATCGATATCGATCTCCGGGAAAATGATCTGCTCTGTAACACCCAGTGTATAGTTTCCGCGGCCATCAAACGATTTGTCGTTGATCCCTTTGAAATCACGTACACGTGGTAAAGAAACCGAAACCAGCCTGTCCAGGAATTCATACATCTTAACCCCACGCAGCGTAACCCTTGCACCAATGGGCATTGCTTTACGCAGCTTAAAGTTGGAGATATCTTTCTTTGACATGGTTGCCATGGCTTTCTGACCGGTTATGTTTGATAACTCGTCAACAGCAATGTCGATCAGTTTTTTATCTGTTACAGCGCCATTCACACCACGGTTCAAACAGATCTTGGTGAGTTTGGGAGCCTGCATTACAGTTTTGTAACTGAACTTTTTCATTAAAGCAGGTACAACTTCCTGTTTGTACTTATCTGCTAATCTTGGAGTGCTTGTTTTTGTGCTCATTATTTTATTACCCCTCCTGATTTTTTTGCGATTCTTACTAATTTTCCGTTTTCCCGGGTACGCTTAACCTTAGTGGCTGCACCCGCTTTGGCATCCCACAGCATTACATTGCTGATGGCAATCGGTGCTTCAACTTTTACAATACCGCCTTTGGTATTTTGCGAAGTGGGTTTGGTATGCTTGGTAACGATGTTAACACCTTCAACCAATACCTTCCCTTTTTCTAAAATTATTTCCAACACTTTGCGTGGCTTCTTCGTGTCCTTATCTTCACCGGTAATAACCACCACGGAATCACCTTTCTTAATGTTGAACTTGGGTTTAAATCTTGTACTCATTTTATTAATTCGCTTTTCAGCTTTTTTTCAATTTTTTATTGCTTCTTATAATACTTCGGGAGCCAATGAAATGATCTTCATGTATCCTTTATCCCTGAGTTCCCTGGCCACGGGCCCGAAAATACGGGTACCCCTTGGTTCGTCAGAAGCATTCAGCAACACTACTGCATTGTCATCAAAGCGGATGTATGAACCGTCTTTACGACGCAGTTTGTTCGTTGTTCTTACTATAACAGCTTTGCTCACTGTTCCTTTTTTGATACCACCGGCCGGCATGGCATCTTTTACGGTAACCACTATCTTGTCGCCGATCTTTGCGTAATCCTGTCCGCTGTTACCCAGTACACGAATACAGAGTACTTCTTTTGCACCACTGTTGTCGGCTACATTTAGTCTGCTTTCTTGCTGTATCATCTTTTTATAATTTGATGTTTGATGTCTGAAGTCTGATGTTATTACAACATCAAACCTGAGACGTTAAACTTTTTTATTTTACTTTTTCAACTACTTCCACCAGTCTCCAGCGCTTTGTTTTACTCAAAGGGCGGGATTCCATGATCTTAACCGTATCACCAATACTGCACTCATTCTTTTCGTCATGCGCATGAAACTTGGTAGACTTCTTTACGAACTTTCCATAAAGCGGATGCTTTACTTTACGTTCTACACTTACGGTAATGGTCTTATCCATTTTGTTACTGGATACCACTCCTAATTTTGTTTTTCTTAAATTTCTTTCCACGTTCTTTTTTATTTATATGGATTAATTAAAACCCTACTTGAACTTTTTTTAATGCAGTCTTTAACCGGGCAATATCCCTCCTTAAAGAGCGGATGCTTTGCGGATTCTCCAGTGGAGAAATGGCATGTGAAAATGAAAGCTTCTTCAGACGTTGTTCGTCTTCGGTGATCTTTGCTTTAAGATCTGCCTCATTTAATCCTTTCAGGCTGTTTAAAAAATCAACTTTCTTTAACATCTTAATTCTGTTTTGTGTTTTGTGTTTTCAGTTTAGCAAACTCTTTTGATCCCGGAAACTGTAAACTGAAAACAGTAAACCGGAGATTTACTTACGCTTCGTAGTCACGACGAACCACAAACTTTGTAAGGATCGGCAGTTTTTGTGCTGCCAATTCAAACGCTTCTTTGGCTACCTGCTCAGACACCCCATCGCACTCAAACAAAATCCTGCCTGGCTGTACAATGGCTGCCCAACCTTCGGGGTTACCTTTACCTTTACCCATCCTCACCTCTGCAGGCTTTGCAGTAACCGGTTTGTCGGGGAATATCCTGATCCATACATTTCCTTCACGTTTCATGTGCCTGGTCAAAGCCTGGCGGGCACTCTCGATCTGGCGGCTGGTCATCCAAACGCTGTCGAGTGCTTTTAAACCAAAAGTTCCAAAGGCAAGGGTTGCACCACGTTTGGTATCTCCCTTCATTCTTCCTTTCTGTGTCTTTCTGTGTTTAGTTCTTTTCGGTTGTAACATCTTATTTCAATTTAGAGTTTAGAGTTTAGAGTTTAGTGTTATCAAAACCCATATTTCCCTAACTTTTAATTCTTAATTTTTAATTCTTATTATCTTCTTCCGCCACCGCCGCCACCTCTTCTGTCGCCACCACCGCCGCCTCTACGGTCTCCGCCGCCGCCTCTACGGTCATCCCTGTCTCCCCTTCTGTCAAATCCACCTTGTCTTTCGCCCATTTCTTTTCCGCCACCTGCTACCATATTTGGATTGAGGTCACGTTTTCCTAAAACCTCTCCTTTACAGATCCAAACCTTGATACCAATCTTGCCATAAACGGTCAGGGCAAATACATTGGCGTAATCAATATCCATACGCAACGTATGTAATGGAGTACGGCCTTGTTTAATTTCTTCGCTACGGGCAATTTCTGCACCACCCAAACGGCCACCAACCTTTACTTTAATTCCCTCGGCACCCATACGCAATGCAGAAGCGATTGACATTTTGATGGCTCTTTTGTAGTTGATACGATTTTCCAACTGGCGGGCAATGGTATCGGCTACAATGTTTGCATCAAGTTCGGGGCGACGAATCTCGAGGATGTTGATCTGCACATCATCTTTACCACATAATTTCTTCAACTCTTCTTTGATCCTGTCAACTTCTCCACCACCTTTACCAATGATGATACCTGGTTTTGATGTGTGAATGGTAACGATCAGTTTGTTAAGCGTACGCTCAATAACGATCTTGGAGATACCACCTTTGTTGATACGGGCATTCAGGTAATTCCTGATCTTGTTGTCTTCGATCAGTTTCTTTGGATATTCCGTTTTGCTTGCAAACCAGTTGCTGTCCCATCCACGGATGATCCCTAACCTGGCACCTATCGGATTTGTTTTTTGACCCATATTATTGGTTAATGCTTTTTATTATTAATTTTTACTTGCTTTTGTGTCTACAACAATGGTAACATGGTTGCTGCGTTTGCGAACCCGGTAGCCACGGCCCTGTGGTGCAGGACGCATACGCTTGATAACCCTTGCTCCGTCAACCATCACTGTTTTTACAACCAGGCCGGTTTCATCACCACCTTCATTCTTCTGTTTCCAGTTGTTGATGGCTGATAATACCAACTTGCGTAAAGGAACAGCCGGGTGTTTAGGATTATGTTCTAAAACGGCTAATGCCTTTTCAACCTCCATACCACGGATCAGGTCAACCAGCAAACGCATTTTGCGTGGCGATGTCGGGTAATTGTTCAATTTTGCTACTGCTTCCATTATTATAAGTTTAATGGTTTAAGTCGTTTAAATCGTTTAAAGGTTTCGGTTTCCTAACTTTTGAACCTTTAAACGTTAAACCCTTAAACGTTTATGCTATCTTTTTACTTGAGTGACCTTTAAAGTTCCTTGTTGGCGCAAACTCTCCTAATTTATGTCCAACCATAAATTCAGTTATATAAACCGGAATGAATTTATTTCCGTTATGAACTGCAAAAGTCTGCCCTACAAAATCCGGGGTAATTGTACTCCTGCGACTCCAGGTTTTTATAACACCCTTTTTTGATTTTCCTTCGATCATTGCAGAAACTTTAGCATTGAGCTTTGATTCTACATAAGGTCCTTTTTTTAACGAACGAGCCATGTTTTATTTTTTTGTTGATTTTCCCGATTATACATCGGGACATTTTAACAATGATTGATTACTTATTACTTAATTTCTTTCCGTTCTTCCGCTGGATGATCATCTTGTCTGATCCTTTTCCTCTTGTACGGGTGATCTGGCCCTTTGCATATTTACCTTTACGGCTGCGGGGGTGACCGCCTGAAGCCCTTCCTTCACCACCACCCATCGGGTGATCTACCGGGTTCATGGCTACGGCTCTTGTGCGTGGACGAATTCCTTTCCAACGGTTACGACCCGCTTTACCCATGCTTTCGAGGTTATGATCGCTGTTGCTAACCACACCTACAGTTGCATAACAGTTGATCAATACTTTTCGTAATTCGCCACTTGGCATTTTTAAGATGGCGTATTTTTCTTCCTTGTTACTTAACTGAGCAGAGGTACCGGCACTTCTTACCAGGATACCGCCATGGCTTGGCTGCATTTCAATGTTATGAACATTGGTACCTAATGGCATGTGCTTTAATTGTAAAGCATTTCCTAATTCCGGAGCCACATCATCACCACTTAATACGGTTTGACCTACCTGCAATCCCTGGGGAGCAATGATATAACGCTTCTCTCCATCTACATAAGCCAGCAAGGCGATGAATGCAGTACGGTTTGGATCGTATTCAATTGTTTTTACAACAGCCGGAATATTCTTCTTATCCCTTTTGAAATCCATCACACGATACATGGTTTTGTTTCCGCTTCCCATGTAGCGCATTGAGCGACGTCCCTGGGCATTACGTCCTGCAGTGCTCTTTTGTTTTTCAAGCAATGTTTTTTCCGGGGTGCTGGTAGTAACTTCTGCATACGCATTACCAATCCTCCACCGGGTACCTGCTGTTGTTGGTTTGTATTTTCTAAGTGCCATTTTGATTCTTTTTCCTTTCCCCTATCCCCTAAAGGGGGAAATGGGAAGATTATATTTTATTAATCTCTGCATTTTGCGGTAGCAGATTTACCATTCTTTAATTACTATTTTGCTGTTGCCTTCCTCCCCTTTAGGGGATGGGGGCTTAGATACTGCTGCCGTACAGGTCGATGGTTTCGCCTTCGGCAACCGTTACGATCGCTTTCTTTTTAGAAGGCTTGCGGCCAACTATAAACCCGGCTTTGGTATACCGTGCTTTTGCTTTTGAAGGCACAACAATGGTATTAACATTATCAACCTGCACACCATAAAAACTTTCTACAGCCCGCTTGATCTCAAGCTTGTTGGCTTTCTTATCAACCACAAAAGAATAGCGGTTCATTTTCTCAGCCTGTTTGTTGGCTTTTTCAGATAAGATCGGCTTTATTAATACATCAGACAGCTTCATGTCTCTTAATTTTTTTAGTTTTTAATTCTTATGCTTCCACGCTTTCTTCACTGAATATCTTTGCTGCGCTCTCTGTCATTACCAGCACACTTGCATTAAGTATGTCGTACGTATTCAGGTCGCTCAATAAGGTACCGCTTACCGTAGGTACGTTACGCAGACTCAGGTAAAGGTTATCGTTGTATTCCGGGAAAACAACCAGTGTCTTTTTTCCGGAAATATTCAGGTTAGTCAGAATGCCGGTTAATGTTGATGTTTTTGGCGCATCCATTTTCACATCTTCCAGTACCATGATCGCATTATCCTTTGCTTTGTGAGCAAGGGCGCTCATTTTAGCCAGGTCTTTCACCTTACGGTTCAGCTTGATATCATAGCTGTGTGGTTTTGGGCCGAAGATGGTACCACCGCCTTTATACAAAGGATTACGCAGGTTACCTTTACGGGCACCACCGGTACCTTTTTGTTTGTGCAGTTTCTTAGATGAGCCATGCACTTCCATACGGGTCTTCACTTTGTGCGTACCCTGGCGTTGTGCTCCCTGGTATTGCTTTACAGCCAGGTAAATAGCGTGGTCATTGGGTTCGATACCAAATATCTCTTCTGGTAATTCAACCGTTCTGCCGGTCTTTTTTCCTTCTGTATTTAAAACATCTACTTGCATTGTACTTATTTTTATTAAACCTATAAGGTTTCGGTTATTATCTTAAGCCTTCAAGGTTTCTTGAACCTTATAGGTTTCAATTATTTTTGAATTAAAACTATTGAACCGTTATGGCCGGGTACTGACCCGCTAACCAGGATATAATTTTTTTCCGGGAAGATCTTCACCACTTTCAGACCCTTCATCGTAACCCGGTCCTGACCCATACGGCCTGCCATGCGCATACCTTTGAATACACGGCTGGCGTCGGATGAGTTACCAATAGAACCCGGTGCTCTCTGGCGATCGTGCTGACCGTGAGATTGTTCACCCACACCACTGAATCCATGACGTCTTACAACACCCTGGAATCCCTTACCCTTGGTTGTACCCACAACTTCAACACTTTCACCTTCGGTAAAAATGTCTACAGTGATGGTTTCACCAACATTCTTGTCTATTTCGCTATTGCGTATTTCTTTTACGAATCTTTTGGGAGAGGTTTGCGCTTTGGCAAAGTGATTGGTCTCAGACTTTGTGGAGTGTTTTTCCTTTTTATCACCGAATGCTATCTGGAGAGCATTGTAGCCGTCAGTTTCAACGGTTTTCTTTTGTGTAACCACGCATGGGCCGGCCTCAATAATAGTAACAGCAGTCTGCTTGCCACTTACATCGAAGATACTCGTCATGCCGATTTTCTTTCCAATAATACTTTTCATTGTATCTTATTTATACCCAGCGCTCTCACATGAGGCGAGAGATAGGTGTTCATTATTTTTTCTTTTTAAGAACTTGCCATCTGCTATCCTGGGTGGAATCGGAGGACCCGTATCCAGGCAGTTCATCAGGCTTTGATCTCAACATCCACACCACTTGGTAAGTCTAACTTACTCAATGCATCTACCGTACGGCTGCTGCTGGTGTAAATGTCTAATAAACGCTTATGCGTACACAGTTGGAACTGCTCACGTGCCTTCTTGTTTACGTGAGGAGAACGCAATACCGTAAAGATTTTCTTATGCGTAGGCAAAGGAATGGGTCCTGTTACCACGGCGCCGGTGCTGCGTACAGTTTTAACGATCTTTTCTGCTGATTTATCAACCAGGTTGTGGTCGTAAGACTGTAATTTGATTCTGATTCTCTGTGACATATAAAAAGAACTTTTAAAATCCGTTTTTTTAATTTGGAGTGCAAAGGTAGGGGTTGACAGGTAAACAGCAAAGGAATGAGGAAAGTTTTTTTTATAGCAGACACTCCCCAGGCTTTGGGGCTGATAAAAGAGAAGAATTTACATGAAAAGACTAGTCTTTTTTACTCACACTGCCGCCGCTGCTCTCAGTTTTACTTACAGTAGCTCCTCCATGGTAGGCTACTGTTCCGCCACTACTGGCCTGTGCATTCAGACTTACACTGGCATGCACCCGGGCGCTGGCCCCGCTGCTCACCTGAACAATGGTGTTCTCACTTAAAAGGTCATATGATTTAATACTTGCCCCACTGCTGGCCTGGGCATTGTAAGTACGGGTTTTCCCTGTAAGGTTGAGGTCTGCCCCACTGCTGGCATCGGCTTCTACATCCGGCGCATCCACATCTGCATGAATATTACCCGAACTGGAGGCACTGAAAGATATTTTTTCGGTGGATTTAAGCTCATCCTTCACATCTACCCTGGCCGATGCAGAAGCATTCACCTTAACCAATGAGGGCGTTGTTATATATACTTTCATGTGCACATCGCCATAATTGTGCAGGTCCCTGGTCCTGATCTTCAACGTACTACCTGAAACAATGGTTTCAATATGCCTCATTATATTATCATCTGCCTCAACCCTGACTTCAGTAGCCGGTCCTATTTTAACTTCCACATCAAAGTCGCCACCAACCGAGATACCGGTAAAATCCCCTACTGAACGGTTTTCGGTAATTATATTACCGCTTCCTGAAGTATAACTGCAGGAAGCAAGACTAAAAACGGTGATCAGGAAAAAAAGGATCTGCTTCATGGCGTAAAAGTTTGTGTAAATATAATAATTCCATTAACCGTAACAGCAACACAGCAATAAAATCATCCTCTTAATTATTTACCTTCGCAGCCAATTATGACAGAGAAAATACTTATCCTTGATTTTGGCTCCCAATACACACAGTTAATTGCCCGCACGGTAAGAGAAGCAAGTGTTTTTTGCGAAATCATCCCCTACAACAAAGAAATTGTTTACGAACCCGGGTTAAAGGGCATCATACTGGGCGGCTCGCCGTTTTCTGTAAATGAGGAAAATGCACCGGTTGTTGATGTAAAAGCAATGACAGAGAAAGTTCCGGTACTGGGCATTTGTTACGGAGCTCAACTCACCGCAAAGCTCTATGATGGAAGAGTTGATAAGAGCGATAAGAGAGAATACGGCCGTGCTATCTTCAGCAAACTGAAGGAAGACACCCTTCTGCAAAATATTTCAGCCACCTCCCAGGTTTGGATGAGCCATGCAGATACGATCATAAAACTCCCCGATGGATTTGAATTGCTTGGCACTACCGAAAGTATACCGGTGGCAGCTTTCAAGCAAAACAGCAATGGTGCTTTTCCCCTTTACGGCCTTCAGTTTCATCCCGAGGTATATCATTCAACCGAAGGGAAAACAATTTTGAGGAATTTCCTGGTGAACATCTGCAAATGCAGCCAGGACTGGACCGCTGCGCATTTCATAACTGAAACCGTAGCGAATCTTAAAACACAGATCGGCAATAAAAAAGTGATCATGGGATTAAGCGGCGGTGTTGACAGTACCGTGGCAGCCACCCTCATCCACCGTGCCATTGGCGAAAACCTCTTCGGAATTTTTGTAGACAATGGCGTATTGCGAAAAAATGAGTTTGAAGACGTGCTGACCATTTACAATAAACTCGGCTTACATGTAATTGGCGTAAACGCCCGGAAACATTTTTATAAAAAACTGGAAGGGAAGACCGATCCCGAAGAAAAACGAAAGGCCATCGGCGGAGCTTTCATAGAGATATTTGACCAGGAAGCACATAAAATTGAAGGCGTTGAATTACTGGGCCAGGGAACCATTTATCCCGATGTGATAGAATCACTGTCGGTGCACGGGCCATCGCAAACTATCAAGTCGCATCACAATGTTGGCGGATTGCCTGACACCATGAAACTGGGATTGGTGGAACCCCTTCGTTCCTTATTTAAAGATGAGGTACGGAAAGTTGGACTTGAATTGGGAATACCGCATGAAATGCTTTTCCGCCACCCCTTTCCCGGCCCGGGTTTGGGCATACGTATATTAGGAGAAGTGACGGAAGAAAGGGTACGGTTATTGCAGGAGGCTGATGCCATTTACATCAACGGCCTTAAACAACATAATTTGTATTCAACCATCTGGCAGGCAGGCACCATTTTGCTGCCGGTTAAAAGTGTAGGCGTGATGGGAGATGAAAGAACCTATGAGTTTACCGTTGCTTTAAGAGCTGTTACATCGGTAGATGGCATGACAGCAGACTGGGCGCATTTGCCTTACGATTTTTTAGCCGGCATATCCAATGAAATAATCAATAACGTGAAGGGAATAAACCGGGTGGTGTATGACATCAGCAGCAAACCACCTGCAACGATCGAGTGGGAATAAATAATAAAGAACCCGCCTGCCGGCAGGCAGGGTAAAATGAAGAATTAAAAATGAACAAGCGTTTCTTTACAGTTGGATTATTTTTCATGGCGGTCTTTAGTTTTATCAGCGCCCATGCACAGGTTGATTCCACAAAACGACCCCCAGTTAAGGTCGGGATCTTTGCCCCGCTTTATCTTGATTCTGTATTCAGCAATAACAACTTCCGGTACAAACAGAACTTACCCAGGTTTATCATGCCGGCCGTGG
>Ga0209023_10006872_pt1 | contig 11848 bp, 7 predicted proteins | sample LakOneMetagenome_FD_187468 | JGI IMG/M metagenome (GOLD analysis project Ga0209023, IMG submission 187468) | Freshwater and sediment microbial communities from Lake Erie, Canada (SPAdes) (version 2) | ecosystem: Environmental > Aquatic > Freshwater > Lentic | place: Lake Erie, Canada | collected...
ATGACGCGCTTCCCCACCTTTCCCGGGACTGCCGATGCTCCGCATCCAGGCTGAAGCACTGACGTACGACGACGTTTCCCTCGTCCCCGCGCATTCGACCGTCCTGCCCAAGGACGTGTCCCTCGAAACCCGCCTGACCCGCGACCTGCGCATCCGCCTGCCGATCGTTTCCGCGGCGATGGACACGGTCAGCGAAGCCCGCCTCGCGATTGCTCTTGCCCAGCTCGGCGGCATCTCGATCCTGCACAAGAACATGGGCGTCGAACGTCAGGCGGCGGAAGTCGCCAAGGTCAAGAATTTCGAGGCCGGCGTCATCCGCGAACCCTTCACCGTCGGCCCGGAAACGACCATCGGCGAAGTGCTACGCCTGACCCGCGCGCGCAACATCTCCGGCGTGCCGGTGGTCGACGGCGGCCAGTTGGTCGGCATCGTGACCGGCCGCGACATGCGCTTCGAGAAGAAGCTCGACGATCCGGTGCGCCACATCATGACCAAGAAGGATCGACTGGTCACGGTGAAGGAAGGCGCCGGCGACGACGAGGTCATCGGCCTGCTGCACAAGCACCGCATCGAGAAGGTGCTGGTGGTGAACGACGAGTTCGCGCTGCGCGGCCTGATCACGGTCAAGGACATCCAGAAGAAATCCGACAACCCGAACGCCGCCTACGACGGCAGCGGGCGGTTGCTGGTTGGCGCCGCGGTCGGCGTTGGCGGCGATACCGAGGCGCGCATCGAAGCGCTGGTCGCCGCGGGCGTGGACGTGGTCATCGTCGACACCGCGCACGGCCATTCGCAGGGCGTGATCGATCGCGTCGCGTGGGTGAAGAAAACCTTCCCGAAGCTGCAGGTGGTCGGCGGCAACATCGTCACCGGCGATGCCGCGCTGGCGCTGATGGACGCGGGCGCGGATGCGGTGAAGGTCGGTGTCGGCCCCGGTTCGATCTGCACCACGCGCGTGGTCGCGGGCGTGGGCGTGCCGCAGGTGACCGCGGTGTCGATGGTGGCCGAAGCGCTGCAGGACCGCATTCCGCTGATCGCAGACGGCGGCATCCGCTATTCCGGCGACATCGGCAAGGCGCTCGTCGCGGGCGCATCCAGCGTGATGATCGGCGGCCTGTTCGCCGGCACCGAGGAAAGCCCGGGCGAAACCGAACTGTTCCAGGGCCGGAGCTACAAGAGCTATCGCGGCATGGGTTCGCTGGGCGCGATGGAAAAGGGGTCGAAGGACCGCTATTTCCAGGATTCCTCCGACGCCGACAAGCTCGTTCCCGAAGGCATCGAGGGCCGCGTGCCGTATCGCGGTCCGTTGTCGGGCGTGGTGCACCAGCTTGCAGGCGGCCTGCGTGCGACGATGGGTTACGTCGGCTGCGCGACCATCGAGGACATGCGCAAGAAGCCGCAGTTCGTGAAGGTGACCGGCGCCGGACAGCGCGAGAGCCACGTGCACGATGTGCAGATCACCAAGGAACCGCCGAACTATCGGGCGGGTTGATGCAGTCCACGGAAGGGAAACGCGAGTTTCCCTTCTTCGTATCCAAGAATCGAATCGCAATGATCGCCAATCTCCACGACGACAAAATCCTCATCCTCGACTTCGGCGCGCAGTACACTCAGCTGATCGCCCGCCGCATCCGCGAAATCGGCGTGTATTGCGAAATCTGGGCCTGGGACCACGACCCGGTCGAAATCGCCAGGTTCGGCGCGAAGGGCATCATCCTCTCTGGCGGCCCGGAATCGACGACGGAGCAGGGCGCGCCGGCCGCGCCGCAGCAGGTGTGGGATTCGGGCCTGCCGCTGTTCGGCATCTGCTACGGCATGCAGACCATGGCCGCGCAACTGGGCGGCGCAACCGAAGCCGCCGACCAGCGCGAATTCGGCCATGCGGAAGTCGACATCGTCGCGGCGGACGCGCTGTTCAAGGGCTTGAGCGACCACGGCGGCGATGCACGCATCGACGTGTGGATGAGCCATGGCGACCACGTCGCCAAGGCGCCGCCGGGCTTCACCGTTACCGCGACCACCGACCGCATCCCGGTCGCCGCGATGTCGAACGAAGCGAAGCAGTGGTACGGCGTGCAGTTCCATCCGGAAGTCACCCACACCAAGCAGGGGCAGGAATTGCTGCGCCGCTTCGTCGTCGACATCTGCGGCTGCAAGACGCTGTGGACCCCGGCCAACATCATCGAGGACCAGATCGCGCGCGTGCGCGAGCAGGTCGGTTCCGACGAAGTCATCCTCGGCCTTTCCGGCGGCGTGGATTCCTCGGTCGTCGCCGCGCTGCTGCACAAGGCCATCGGCGAGCAGCTGACCTGCGTGTTCGTCGATACCGGCCTGCTGCGTTGGAACGAAGGCGACCAGGTGATGGCGATGTTCGCGCAGAACATGGGCGTGAAAGTCGTGCGCGTGAACGCCGCGGATCGCTATTTCGAAAAACTGAAGGGCGTCAGCGACCCCGAAGCCAAGCGCAAGATCATCGGTAACCTCTTCGTCGAGATCTTCGACGAGGAATCGAACAAGCTGAAGAACGCGAAGTGGCTGGCGCAGGGCACGATCTACCCGGACGTGATCGAAAGCGCCGGCAGCAAGACCGGCAAGGCGCACGTCATCAAGAGCCACCACAACGTCGGCGGCTTGCCCGAGGACATGAAGCTCAAGCTGGTCGAGCCGCTGCGCGAACTGTTCAAGGACGAAGTGCGCCGCCTCGGCGTCGAACTCGGCCTGCCGCGCGAGATGGTCTATCGCCATCCGTTCCCCGGTCCGGGCCTGGGCGTGCGCATCCTCGGTGAAGTGAAGCCGGAATACGCCGAACTCCTCGCCAAGGCCGATGCGATCTTCATCGATGAACTGCGCAAGGCCGGCCTGTACGACAAGACGTCTCAAGCATTCGCGGTGTTCCTGCCGGTGAAGTCGGTGGGCGTGGTCGGCGACGCGCGCGCCTACGAATGGGTGATCGCGCTGCGCGCGGTGGAGACCATCGACTTCATGACCGCGCACTGGGCGCACTTGCCGTACGACTTCCTCGGCACGGTGTCGAACCGCATCATCAACGAGCTGCGCGGCGTTTCGCGCGTGGTCTACGACATTTCCGGCAAGCCGCCGGCGACGATCGAGTGGGAGTAGGCGGCCTGCTTGCGAGCCACTGGCTCGCAGGTCGCCTGCTGACCGGTCATGGATGGCCGGGCCGGGCGATCCGATGCAGAGAATGTTCGCCATGGATGGCAGCATGGACATCGAACGGAGCGAGCTTGAATGGCGTGAACCGGTAGCGTCCGTTCCGGTATTGACGGCATAGCCTCTAGTCGGGGCTTTCGCGGGAGATTCCGATGCGCATCGCCCTTGGCATATTGGCGTTACTCCTTTTCTCGATGGCTGCGATGGCCCGCGCCGCCGAGCCGGGCACAGCCGTTGGCCTCGGCAGGCTGATGACGACGCAGGATGGCGGCCAGGTCTTCGGCTTCGACATCAACCAGGAAGGCGATGACGGCGTGCTGGCGAGTGCGCAGACCCGGCCCGGCGGCCGGGAACTCGTGTCCGTCGAAACTTTCGACCAGGACACCGGCCGCATCACCAAGTCCGTCGTGCGCGAGCTCGGAACCACCCACGAGTACGGGGTGGATGGCATCTTCGCCGGCGACGTGGCGCTGCTCACGCATTACGTGACGCCGAAGGGATCGATCTTCCCGAAGCGGTTCTACCAGGTGATGGATCCGGTGGCCGCGCAGCAGATCAACGGCGCATGGACGCCGCCGCTCAAGGACATCGACGTGCTGATGGCCGGCACCGACCAGTCCGCCGCCGAAACCGTGCTGTTCGTGATCGAGCTGAAGCGCGGCGACAGGCCGAGCCTGCTGGTCTCCGACATCGCGGCGAACACCTTCGGCAACGTCATTCCGCTTAATCCGAACCTGTTCGGCGTCGCCAACAGCGTGCACCTGGCGCAATATACGGCCGCCAACCAGGCGGTGCTCGCCCTGTCGCCGGACGCCGGAACGGTGCGCGGGGAAGCGCCGTTGATCGTGCTGGTCGACCTGTCCACCGGTGCCATGAGCCAGTTCAGCGGCTTCAACAACGGCTTCTTCCATTCGGGTTTCGTCAATGGCCTCGCGGTGGACCCGAATACCGGCGTCGCCGCGACCACGACCGAACTGAATTCGCAGGTCGAGTTCTACGATCTGGACACCATGACCGGCATCAAGGCGGTGCAGCTTCCTTGCACCACCGACACCGACCAGGTCCACAGCGGTTCGAACATCGCGGTCGATCCGGTGAACAAGCTTTTCCTCGTCACCGAATATGCCTATTGCGACGGCAACCACGGCAGCGCCATCGTGGTGTACGACGAAGCCGGGAACCTGATCGAGACCATCGCCGGGTTCAACTTCGCCATCGGCGAGCCGGCGCCGGTGCTCAATCCTTCCAAGCGCATGGGCTGGGCCTTCAGCGGACCCGCGGGCTTCAGCCAGTTGCAGCAGTTCTTCTATTGAAGTCGCCTGTCCGGCGCGTCTACTTCTTCTCCGGGTTGGAACCGTCGAAGTTCTGGAACACGTCCATGAAACCCGGCACGGTGGCGCTCCGGTTCCAGTCGCGCTGCAGTTCGCAGTAGAGCTGGGTCTTGCTGATGAGTATCGCGCCGGCCTGTTCGATGCGCCGCAGCGCGGTTTCGTGCGCGGTGCGCGAGGTTCCGCCAACGGCATCGGCGACCGCATACACCTCGTAGCCTTCCCGCAGCGCGTCCAGCGCCGGGAAGCTGAGGCAGGCCTCGGTCCAGAGCGCGGCCATGATCAGCTTGCGGCGCCCGGTCGCTTCCACCGACTTCCTGAACTCCATGTCCTCCCATGCGTTGATGGTGGTGCGGTCGTACGAGGGCACGCCATTCAACAGTTCCTGCAAGGGCGTGATGGTGGGCTTGTTGCGCCCGGAGGCGACGTTGACGGTCGAGAGCACGATGGGCAACTTGTAGTTCAACGCGGCCTTGGTGGTGTGCACGATGTTGAACACCAGTTCGTCCTGGTCCATCGAGCGGATGGAAGCGACCTGCACCGGTTGGTAGTCGATGATGACGAACGCGGCGTTGCGTGGCGTCAGCAGGTGGTCGGTGAGCGGATCGCGGATGGCTTCGCTGGTCATGGTGGCGTTCCCGGCCCGGAGGTCCAAGGATTAGGCGACGGCAGGCGAAAGGCTGGCGTGAGTGCGCCGGGCGCTAGAATCCGCCGATGGATACCCCGCCGTGGCGCGACGACGACGAACGCTGGATGCGCCACGCGCTGGCGCTGGCCGAACGCGCGCATCGCGAAGACGGCGAGATCCCGGTCGGTGCGCTGGTGGTTTCCGCCGAGGGCGACATCCTCGGCGAAGGCTGGAACCGCAACATCACCGACTCTGACCCGAGCGCGCATGCCGAGATCGTCGCGATGCGGCGCGCGGGCGCGGCCATCGGCAACCACCGCCTGGTCGGTTGCAGCCTGTACGTGACGCTGGAGCCCTGCGCGATGTGCGCGATGGCGGCCGTGCATGCGCGCCTCGCGCGCGTCGTCTATGGCGCGGCCGATCCCAAGACCGGCGCGGCCGGCAGCGTGTTCGACCTGCTTGCCGATCCGCGCCACAACCATCGGGTCGAGGTCGAGGGCGGCGTCCTCGGCGACGAGGCGGGCGCGATGCTGAGCGGCTGGTTTCGCGCCAGGCGTTCGAAACCGGCGTACTGAACGGGCGGTTCCCCGCGACATGCGGTGAAGGCCCGGCGAGCCGGCACCGGTATCATGCATGGACTGTCCGGAACCTCCGCCCCATGCCCGAAGCCGCCAGCGATCGCCTGATCTGGATCGACCTCGAGATGACCGGGCTGGACCCGGACCGCGACACCATCCTCGAAATCGCGACCGTCGTTACCGACGCCCAGCTCAACGTGCTGGCCGAAGGGCCGGAGCTTGCCGTCGCGCAGCCGTTGCCGGTGCTCGAGGCGATGGACGAATGGAACCGCACCCACCACTCGCGTTCGGGCCTGTGGCGCCGGGTATTGGAGGAAGGCGTGCCGATCGCAGCGGCGGAAGCACGCACGCTGGAATTCCTCGCGCAATGGGTGCCGGCCAATGCTTCGCCGATGTGCGGCAATTCGATCTGCCAGGACCGCCGCTTCCTGCACCGGCGCATGCCGGCGCTGGAATGCCATTTCCACTACCGCAACCTGGACGTGAGCACGATCAAGGAACTCGCGCGGCGCTGGTCGCCGCAGGTGATGTCCGGCTTCAGCAAGGTCGCGGCGCACACCGCGCTCAGTGACGTGCGCGATTCCATCGACGAACTGCGGCACTACCGCCGGTACATGGGAGCCCTCTCGGGCTTGCCGGGCGGCTGAGGACAAGGGGGCACGGATGCGGGGGGCATCGGTTGCAACGAAACGCCTAGTGCGCACATGCGCGGCATGGCTGTGCCTGTTGCTGGCCGGCGCATGCATGGCTGCGCCGGCGTTCGCGCAGGATCCGTCCCCGACAGGGCCGGGGGACAAGCCGCTCACCGCCTTCTTCCGCGAAACCTGGACCACGCGCCAGGGATTGCCGCACAACCAGGTCAATGCGATCGAGCAGGCGCCCGACGGCTACCTGTGGTTTGGGACATGGGAAGGACTGGTGCGCTACAACGGCCTCGAGTTCCACGTCTTCGACCGGCGCAACACGCCCGAACTGAAGGACAACGGCATCCGTTCGGTGCACGCCTCGCCGGACGGCACCATCGTGGTCGGCACTTCGCGCGGCGGCGTCAGCGTCAAGCGCGGCGACAGCTGGCGGCACTGGAGCATGGCCGACGGCCTCGCCCAGGACGAGATCATGGATGCGCTGTACGACAGCGCCGGGCGCCTGTGGGTGGCCACGGAGAATTCCGGCATCAGCGTGGTGCAGCCGTCCGGCAAGGTCGTCGCCTACGACGCGCGCAACGGCATGCCGTCGAACGTGACCTATTCGCTGCTGCAGGACCGCGACGGTTCGATGTGGGCCGCGACCGCCGGCGGGCTGGTGCATTTCGATGCCGGCCGGGTGGTGCGCTTCGGCATCGAATCCGGGTTGCCGGAGGCGCCCGCGTTCCACCTGTTGCAGGACGCCATGGGCACGTTGTACGTCGGCACCGAACGCGGCCTATATCGGCGGAAAGCCACGAATTTCGAGCCGGTGTCGCCGCTGCTGCCGCAGGACGGCGTCCCGAGCGTCGCCCTCGACAACGCCGGAAACCTGTGGGTCGGCACGATCAACAACGGCTTGTTGCGATTGGCGAAATCGGGCGCCGTGGACCGCTTCAGCAGCCAGCGCGGCCTGCCCAACAATCGCGTTGCGGCGTTGATGGTCGATCGCGAAGGAAGCATCTGGGCGGGCACGAACGGCGGCCTGCTGCGCCTGAGCGACGCGCCGTTCAGCACCTGGAACGGCGACCAGGGCCTGAGCGACGACTACGTACGCGCGTTGGCCGAAAGCCGCGACGGTTCGCTATGGGTTGGCACCAGCCGCGGCCTCAACCGCATCCGCGACGGCAAGGTGCAGGCGAGCTATACCAGCGCCGACGGCCTGCCCGGCGATTCGATCCTGAGCCTGCTGGAGGATCGCGACGGCAGCCTGTGGGCGGGAACCTACACCGCCGGCCTGCTGCGCCTGCGCGACGGCAAGGTGGTCGCGCATTACGACAACGCCGGCGGCATGCCCGGCAGCAACCAGGTGCGGGCGCTCGAACAGGAACCGGACGGCACGCTCTGGATCGGCACCACGCGCGGACTGATCCGGATGCGCAATGGTGCATACCGGTTCTTCGGCACGAAGGACGGATTGCCGCGCGAATTCATCATGGCGCTGCACCGTGCGCGTGATGGCAGCCTGTGGGTGGGGACCGCGAACGGTTCGGCGCGCATCGTCGGCGACCGCGTGCAACCGATCGACGCGAGCAAGGCGAGCGATGCACAGGACGTCTTCGGCTTCCACGAAGACGCCGACGGCACGATCTGGATGGCGAGCGACCGTGGCCTGCTGCGCTATCGCAACGGCAAACTGCAGGCGCTGGGGCTGGCGCAGGGATTGCCGATCGACACCCTGTTCGCGGTCGTCGACGACGGCATCGGCGACTTGTGGCTGACCTCCAATCGCGGCGTGATGCGCGTGCGCCGCAGCGACATCGACGCGGTGTTCGATGGCCGCGCGAAGACGCTGTCGTCGGACCACTTCAGCGAAGCCGACGGCCTCGCCAGCGCGCAGTGCAACGGCGGCGCAGGCCCGTCGGCCTTGCTCGACCGTGGCGGCAATGTCTGGATCGCGACCGCCGGCGGCGCGGCGGTGGTAAACCCGAAGGCGCTGAATAGCTACCACCGGCAGGTGCCGCCAGTGGTGATCGAACAGGTGCTGGCCAACGACGCGCCGGTGGCGCAGGGCAGGGCGCTCGACCTGCCCGCGGGCACGCGCAAGCTCGAATTTCACTACGCCAGCCTCAGCTTCCGCATGCCGCGGTTCCTGCACTACCGCTATCGCCTGCAGGGCGTGGACCGCGACTGGATCGACCGCGGCAACCAGCGCGTGGCGCAATACACCAACCTCGGTCCCGGGCATTACCGCTTCCTCGTCGAAGTGTCGGCGCCGGGGCTCGGGCAGGGCTGGGGGAAGAACGCCACCGCGCTGGACATCGAGATCAAGCCGCTGCTGTGGCAGCGCGACTGGTTCCAGGCCGCGCTCGTGCTGCTGGCCGGCCTGCTCGTGGTCGCGTTCTACCGCTGGCGCTCGCGCAATCTGCGGCAACGCGCGGGACGCCTCGAAGCCGTCGTCGAACAGCGCACCAGCGACCTGCGCGACCGGACCGAACGCCTGATGCGCGCCGACCAGGAAAAATCCGTGCTGCTGGCGAGGCTGCAGGAGCAATCCGAGGCCTTCGAACGCCAGGCGCGCGAGGACGCGCTCACCGGCCTGGCCAATCGCCGCAGCATCAACGAGGAACTCGCCCGCGCCTTCGACCAGGCGGCGCGCGACGGCACGTCGTTGTGCTTCGCGCTGTTCGACCTCGACCACTTCAAGCGCATCAACGACACCTATTCGCACCTGTCGGGAGATCGCGCGCTCGTCGCTGCGGCGGAAGTACTCCGGCGCGAAGCCGACGGGCTCGGCAAGGTCGCGCGCTGGGGCGGCGAGGAATTCGCGGTGCTGTTCGAAGGCGTCGCCCTGGACGAAGCGCGCGGTCGCTGCGAACGCATGCGCGAAGCGGTGGAGCGGCTGGATTGCGGCGAATTCGCGCCGGGCTGGAAGATGACGACCAGCGGCGGCGTGGCCGAGCGTACCGGCCTCGCGCACTACGAACGATTGGTCAGCCGCGCCGATGCCTTGCTGTACGAAGCCAAGCGCGACGGTCGCAACCGCATCTGCGGCTGATCAAGCCTTCGACTTCGCGAGCGCCAGCCAGGTGTCGACCACGGTGTCCGGGTTCAGCGACACCGATTCGATGCCCTGTTCCATCAGCCACAGCGCGAGGTCCGGGTGGTCGCTCGGGCCCTGGCCGCAGATGCCGATGTACTTGCCCTTGGCGCGGGCGGCCTGGATCGCCATCGAAAGCATCTTCTTCACCGCCGGGTCGCGTTCGTCGAACAGCCCTGCGACGATGGCCGAATCGCGGTCCAGCCCGAGCGTGAGCTGGGTCATGTCGTTGGAACCGATCGAGAAGCCGTCGAACATGTCCAGGAACTCGTCGGCCAGCAGCGCGTTCGACGGCACCTCGCACATCATGATGACCTTGAGGCCGTCCTCGCCCTGCACGAGGCCATTCTCGCGCAGCACCTCGAGTACCTTGCGCCCCTCGCCGAGGGTGCGCACGAACGGGATCATCACCCACAGGTTCGACAAGCCCATTTCCTCGCGCACGCGCTTCACCGCGATGCATTCCAGCGCGAACGCGGGCTTGAACGACGGATCGATGTAGCGCGAGGCGCCGCGGAACCCGATCATCGGATTCTCCTCGTGCGGTTCGTATTTCGAACCCCCGATCAGGTTGGCGTATTCGTTCGACTTGAAGTCGGACAGGCGCACGATCACCGGGTTGGGGGCGACCGAGGCGGTGATGGTCGCGATGCCTTCCTTCAGCCGCTCGATGTAGAAATCCACCGGGGAAGCGTAGCCGGCGGTGCGCTCGTCGATCTTCGCCTTCGTGGCGGCGTCCTGCTGCGCGTACTCCAGCAGCGCCTTCGGATGGATCCCGATATGGCTCGCGATGATCATCTCGAGGCGCGCCAAACCGATGCCCGCATTCGGCAGCATGCCGAAGTCGAAGGCTCGGTCGGGGTTGGCCACGTTCATCATGATCTTCAGCGGTGCCGGCGGCATGTTGCCAAGATCCGTCGTCACCCGCTCGAAGGGCAGGGCGCCGGCGTAGATGAACCCGGTATCGCCTTCGGCGCAGCTCACCGTGATCGGATCACCGTCCTTGATCGTATCCAGTGCATTGCCGGTACCGACGACCGCGGGCACGCCGAGCTCACGGGCGATGATCGCCGCGTGGCAGGTGCGGCCACCGCGGTTGGTGACGATGGCGGCGGAGCGCTTCATCACCGGTTCCCAGTCCGGATCGGTCATGTCGGCGACGAGTACGTCGCCAGGCTGCACGCGCTTCATGTCGTCGAGCGAACGCACCACGCGCGCGGTGCCGCTGCCGATCTTGCTGCCGATGGCGCGGCCTTCGGCCAGCACCTCGCCGCGCTTGCCGAGCGTGTAGCGTTCGATCTGCGTGGCCTGCGCGCGCGACTTCACCGTCTCGGGGCGCGCCTGCAGGATGTAGAGCTTGCCGGTGTTGCCGTCCTTGCCCCACTCGATGTCCATCGGGCGGCCGTAGTGCGCTTCGATCACCAGCGCCTGCTTGGCCAGTTCCTGCACATCGGCGTCGCTGATGGAGAACTTCGCGCGCAGCTCGGCGGGAGTGTCCTCGGTGCGCACGCGTTCGCCCGGCACGTTCGAATACACCATGCGCAGCTGCTTGCTGCCCAGCGAGCGGCGCAGGATCGCCGGCTTGCCCTGCTTCAGCGTCGGCTTGTAGACGTAGAACTCGTCGGGATTGACCGCGCCCTGCACGACCATTTCGCCGAGACCGTAACTGGCGGTGACGAAGACCACGTCGCGGAAGCCGGATTCGGTGTCGAGGGTGAACAGCACGCCGGAGGAACCCACGTCCGAGCGCACCATCAACTGCACGCCGGCGGACAAGAACACGTCCTCGTGGGCGAAGCCGTGGTGCACGCGATAGGCAATCGCGCGGTCGTTGTACAGCGACGCGAACACTTCCTTGACCTTGCGCACGACGTCGTCGGCGCCGGTGACGTTAAGGAAGGTTTCCTGCTGGCCGGCAAAAGACGCATCCGGCAGGTCTTCGGCTGTGGCGGAAGAACGCACCGCAACCGCGATATCGGCGGCGCCACTTTCCGCGCACAACTTGGCGTAGGCGGTGCGGATGTCGGCATCGAGGTCCGGCTGCAGCGGCGCATCGATCACCCAGCCGCGGATTTCGGCGCCGGCCGCGGTGAGGGCGGGGACGTCCTCGACATCGACGGTCTTCAGCTTGTCGTAGATGCGCGCATGCAGGTCGTTGTGCGCGATGAAGGCCTTGAACGCGTCCGCGGTGGTGGCGAAGCCGCCCGGGACCGAAACGCCCAGCCCGGAGAGCTCGCCGATCATCTCGCCGAGCGAGGAATTCTTGCCGCCCACCTGGGCGAGATCGGACAGGCGCAGGTCGTGCAGCCACAGGACGTTGCTTTTCAAAGCGGGGCTGGTCAAGGCGGGGCTCCGGTGCAGGCTGGTCGCGGGCGGGGATGGCCGGACGCGCGGCGGGAAAGCCGCTATTTTAACAGCGC
>Ga0209023_10006873_pt1 | contig 11845 bp, 11 predicted proteins | sample LakOneMetagenome_FD_187468 | JGI IMG/M metagenome (GOLD analysis project Ga0209023, IMG submission 187468) | Freshwater and sediment microbial communities from Lake Erie, Canada (SPAdes) (version 2) | ecosystem: Environmental > Aquatic > Freshwater > Lentic | place: Lake Erie, Canada...
AGTTACCGATCAGCAATACATGGTGTTCGCCCAAGCGGTCGATGTCGCCAACGTCGACGGCGAGCAACTGAGCGCAGCACCGGTGCTGTTCCAGGAGCTCGTGCCCAAGAAGCTCGAGTACCGCGTGACCGTCGTCGGGGACCAGATCCTCGCCTGCTCCATCGACTCGCAGGCCGACACCGAGGCTGCGATCGACTGGCGACGAGTCGACCCCAACGACCTGGTTCATCAGATCGTCGAACTGGAGCCGACGCTCGCCAGCTGTCTCCTGCAACTCGTGCGCAGCTTCGGACTTCGCTTCGCGGCCATCGACCTGATCGAACGGCCCGATGGATCGTTCGTGTTCCTCGAACTGAACCCGAACGGTCAGTGGCTCTGGGTCGAGGAGCTCAGCGGACTACCGATCAGCGACGCCATCGCCCATGAGCTCGCCCCTTAGAGAGCGGTGCTTCGCCGTCCTGCGGGTGGCAGCGCCGTCCACGCCGGTGCTCATCGCCGCCGGTCCGCTGAAAGACCAGCAGAACGTCACCTTCAGCGTCATGCTCGGCGGACCGGAAGAACCCGACCATCGTTGGGTCAAAATGGGCGATCACGAACGCCTGCAACCGTTGGGCGTGGCTCACGAAGCGGTCGTGCTCGATTGGCTTGGCACGCGGCTGCGTGACATTCCCCGCGTCGTGGCGTTCAGCCGCGACGTCGATCGGGATGCGCTAGCACCCTGGATCATGACCGAAGACATCCGCGGCGTGCCGATGGCAGGCATGCACGAACCGCCGGACGATCGGTCGCTCCAGTGGCTCGTCGAATGGTTGCAGGAGATGGCATCAGTCGACGTCGGTCGGGCGCTCGACCTCGGCGCCGCCCATGGCGTGTTTGCGCCGCGGGTGGACCTCGGACAACTCCTTGAGGAGTCCCGCCATACGATGTCCGGCGACTACTGGTCGCAGCGCCTTCTCGACGCGGCACGAGCTGATGCCGTCGATCGCACATGCCGGGTGGGGATGGTGCACGGCTCGTTCGACGCCCGCAACGTGTTGGTCACCCGGAAGAAGGACCATGGCTCAATTCCTGTTGGCGTCATCGACTTCGAATCGGCGCGGATTGGACCTATGAGCTTCGATATCGCCGGCATGTTCTGCAGCCTCGCTATGGAGTTCGGTGTGGAGCCGGCGCGGCGCTGGCTGCACCTGGCTGCGAAAGCCTGGGGTGAGCAGGTGCTGTCGTCCGAAGTCCTGCCGTTCGTCGCCGTGCGAGTACACCACCGACAGCAAGTCAGGGCGATCAGCGCCGCGGAGGTGCGCACGGTGACCGAAGCGGCGCTCGGCTGAGGAATGAGACCGAAGACGACGCGCGAGCATGCGCGGTCGCTTCCTTCAGCCCCGCCCGGTGGGACCACGACAGTTTCTGTTTCAAGATGCCGGCTACGTCAGCGGCAATGGATCTAGCGAGAACCGGAGTTCGAGCGTGACGAGCCCGCGTACCGTGGTATCGGTTCCCGGGGACCATCTCGACGCGATGAACGACCTTCGAGTGAAGCAGAATGTCGCTGCTGTTCTCGAGCTCGCTGACGATGCATGGCGATCTTGGATGACCGGTCAGGTCACCGATCCGCTCGGCATGGCATGGGTGCCCCGCTCCAAGTCGCCTTCATTGCTGCGATCGCGGCAGATGACACATCGGCCCAGCTCTGGAGAACACGGGCCGAGAGCGGCTCGGCTCAATCGCAGGAATTTCAATACGCTGGGGATGCTCCTCATCCCTCATATGGCGGAGAGCAGTCGGTGAGGCTCTGGAAGCGAGAGCGGCTGGCGACACCGCTCGCGAGCAGGGGAAGTTCGAGACTGTGCACGGAATTCTCGACGAGGTAGCGCTTCTAGTGCAGAAGGTTCGAGGACGAAGGAAGGGTCGACGTCGCGAGTGGTTTGCCGGGAGTCTCGTGGTTTGTTCTCCGTCGGGCTCAGTTCGAGAAGCGCGGATACGTCTATTGGCGAGCCAGGCGGTACGAGGAGGCAACTGCGAGTTGGGGCGAGGCAATCGCATTTGCCCCTGAGAAACACGAGGGACCGTACTCGGGTACCGGCTGGAGCCCTCCTGAGCCGGCTCGGCCATGATGCACCCCAGGGACGGATCGACTCTGCCCCTGCCCTCGTCCAGTTTCGACGGCTTCTTGGCGAGGCGCTCGACGGCGGATGAACGATGTCGCCGTTCGACTGGAGCGCGGCATCATCATCTTCGAAGAAGGCGAATCAGTTGAAGTCCAGGAACTCACCCCACTCGAGGTGGAGTGAGCGACTGGACTTCGCGGAGTGGACCGGCCGGAAGGTCACGAAAGATCGATTTCGCGCACCCTTCCCTTCAGACCGGAATCGAGGTCGACATCGTTTGAGATGTCGATGATTCTGACGGTCTTCACGCTGGGCCAACTGGCGCCGCCACGACGTCACCAACGGAAGCCCCGGCGACCGCTTCGCCGATGGGGCTGCGGGGACTCAGGATGTCCGTCCGGCAGCTGTACTGGTTCGGGTCCACGAAGACGAGGACGTCCGGATCGTCGCCATCGATCGACAGGGTCACACCGCAACCGAGTTCGACTCGGATCGCGTCGCCATCCGACAGAACCTCACGTCGCTCATAGCTGATCGCTTCCACTTGGCTGCCTCCGGTGGTGGGTGTTCGCCCGTGCACTTGACGGGTTCACCCGAGGAACCGCGCGCGGGTCAGACCGCGGTCAGACCGCCTGCATCTACACCAGGAGCCCGTCGGATCCCTCACTCCGGGCCACGGAACGGGGAGCCGACCTATTGATCTGGAAGCACTCGCTGCGCGTTGGCGCATGTCACCAAACCGGGTCGCTTCACCAGGGACCGAGCCGATCACTGCACCGCGGCAACCACCACGCGCCGGTTCTCGGAGCGACGGGCGGGGTCGGAGACATCATCAACCGTCGTGGAGCTCGAGCCAGCGCCCGACGGCGTGATGGTGGCGTCGGGGAGCCGTCGGCGCAACTCGAGCGCTACACGATCTGCCCTTTCAAGGGACAGCGCGTCGTTCCCGGTGCCTTCAGATGAGGTGTGCCCAACGACTTGAACGTGGCGGTAACCGCCGTCTCGAATGCGTATCGCAGCCGCGTCCAGCACTGGGAGGTCGGACACGCGGATCTCTGCGCTTCCCGCCTCGAAGTGGAGCAGCGCATCGCCGAAGGTGACCTCGATACCTCCGGGAATCGACGCGACCGCAGCCGGGGGCAGCGTGATCACGGGACCTGCGGTGGTGGTCGGTACGGTCAGGCCCCTGTCCCCGTAAGTGGTCGGCACCTGGAGCACTTCTGCGGCGGGACCTGTCGACGATTGTGCCGAGCGTGCATTGGCGTCTTGGGTCCCAGAGCCGGTTCCGCTGGCGGGGGCACAGCCCGCCGCCGAGACGAGTCCGCTGAGCAACGCCATGGACAGAACTGCCCTTGCGCGTCTCGATATGGGGACGACACTGCGTCGCGCCGGGTGAGGTAAGACACTGCGGTGGTTGGGCGGGCATGTCGATGAACGCGTGTGCTGCGGATGTGTCACTGGATGTGGACCTCCTGTCCGGTCAGTTGTGTGAGGAGTTCGGCAACGGGGCCGGCGAACGCCATCGGGGTCGGCTCGGGGACGAACCACGTCGATCGGGTGGGAACCTGTGCCGCCCACATGCCCTCGGCTTGGGGCCAATCGCCCACCCCGAGCACGTAGATCGGAACGTCGCCGCCGATGGTGGCCCGCAGATCGGTGAGATGCTCAGCATCCGAGACCAAGCCGTCTGTCACGAAGATCACTCGCGGTTCGACTCCGGCGGGAAGAGAATCGATGCGATGCCGGGCGACCTGTGCGCCCGGGAACGCATTCGTCTGATTCGTGTCGATGTCATCGCCTGGAAGCTGAAGCCGCTCATACGATGTCGGGAGCACCGCGGGCAACTCAGCAACGTCAATCCGGGTGGTCGCTCGGGTGGCGAAGTCAACGACGCCGAGCCGATCCCCCGGACGGCCCCAGAGGGAGAGCCATTGGACGGCCTGATCGAGTTCTTTCGCGACGCCGTCATCGACTACGGCCATGGAAGAGGACCGATCGCGGATCACGATCAGCGCGAACGGCTTGGTAACACGGTCACCGATCGGACGAGCGAAGCCAACGGGCGGGGGAGGCCGACCAGGATCTCCAATTGCAGGAATACCGCCTCGGCAGGCGAAGAGCAAGAGACCCAGGAACGCCAACAGCGCCAGGGAGCGCAGACTGTTGAATTTGCCGCGGGGGCGCACCCTTCCGGCCCGCACACGGGAGACGCCGAGCGATGCCGTTCGTTCACGCCGCATCGCGTTCGTCCTCGGACTCATCGTGGCCGTCGTCGGAGGTCGGCTTCTCGACGTCCTTGACCGGAGGAAGGATGACGGGGCCCAGGGGCGGGGCCGTGAGATCGGGGGCTGGCGCGGTTGTGTTGGTTCGCATCGCAGGCAGCGACGGCTGCACGATGCTTGGGCCCTGCGGCAGGCGGATGTCGCCGTCGAACTCCGCCCCCGCCACCTCCAGGAAGGTGGCGCGCGTGCGGGCGTCGATGCGCACGTACTCGATCTGGATCTGGTCGATCAGTCCGTGCTGGCGGGCCTGGTCCCTCTCGGCCCGCGAGCGCTGACGGCCCGCTCGGCGGTCGTGCCGCTCGGCATCGAGGAGCATGTCGTCCAGGGGCCCGACCAGCGGATCGCGCAGCGAACCAACCATGAACCCGCCGAGCACGCCGGCGAGCACGAGCAGCGCACCACCCCAGGCCACAAGCGGGTTCACAGGCTGTCGAGCGGCAGCCGCGAGGAGCGTGCTCGCCTGCACCCGACCGATCGCCAGCCCGCCAGCCACTGCGAACGTCAGCAGCAGACCAAGCACGAAGTTGCACCACTCGCGGCGATCGACGATCACGTCGGAGAACTGGTTGGGCGCGAGCTCGTCGAGCTGCCGAAGGGAACGGGTGGCGGCACGTCGCCTCAGGAACGTCGCGAAGTACTCACCTGCGAGCGGCAACGTGACACAGGCGACCGCGGCGATCAGGAAGGCTTCCAGCGTCTGCACTGGCTCCTCCAACGGGGCGATGCTCAGCCCGAGGCTCTGCGCTACGAGCAGACCGATCCCGAAGTCGACGAACCGAACGAGCACGTGAGCGCGCCCATGACGACGCGCTCGACCCGAGGATCCTTCGGCATTCGTCCCGACCTCGTTCAGCAACTCTCGCCGCTCCTGGGCGGAAGCCCGGTCGACGGCGGCGAGGCCCCGGTGCCGCGCGGCCCGATCCTCAGAAGCCTGTGCGCGTCCACCCATGACGCGCGCCGCGGTGTGCAGGTTCTGCACCGTTCGCAGTGACGCGTCCTGTACACCGAGGGAGGCCGCCTCGGCGGCGCTGCGACCCGTACCCAGCGACCCTCGGCGGCCGAGCCGAAGGTTCTTCAGGCGCGGGCCTCGGCCCAGCCACTGACTTGCGAGGTATGGGATGTTCATCGTGAGGTCTCCTTGTTGGTGACGACGCTGCAGCGCACATCGGTGGGTTCCAGTTGCTTGCAGACGGACTGGTAGAAGGCCCGCAGCTCACCGGCCTTCAACGACCCGTGGACGTCGAGGCCCGAGAACTCGAGCCACACTGAGTCGGCGATCGGGGCGAGCACACCACGGCCGACGAGTTGCTGGACCAGCGCCGACCGGTTCGCGTCCGTTGACAGGTCAGCCGTACCGACGTCGAGCCCGAAGGCATGGTGACGCCCCGCGGCAGGTACGACGACGCGAATGCTGCGTGCGCCCCGCCCGAGCTCGGACGCCGCCACCAGCGAGCCGATTACGTCCCCTACCGGGTCCGGGGCACTGGCGGACGCGGCATCGGCGCAGTTGGCCTCGCCACCGATGCGGGCACCTCGGTACTCTTCGTTCTCGTTCTTGCGCGCCCGTGGATCGATAACCGCAAGCACGTCAACGCCAGCGGCGCCCGGCGACGCGAAGATGTACACGTCCCGCGTGTCCTTGGGGTGCCCTGCCGAAGCCTTGGCCGCGACGGGACCAAAGTCGCCCTTGCCCCCTAGCACGATCGTGACATCGGAACCTGCGACCTCCGGCATCTGCGGCTGCTCACACGCAACGACGGACGCTGAGGCCGGACTGTTCCCGGCGCCGGACGCTGAGGCCGGACTGTTCCCGGCGCCGGACGCTGAGGCCGGACTGTTCCCGGCGCCGGACGCTGAGGCCGGACTGTTCCCGGCGCCGGACGCGGGCCCTGAACAAGAGACCAGAAGGGCTCCGCTCATCGCTATCGCCGCCAGCGTGCCGGCCCTCCGGGAGGTGGTCATGGAGTGGGAGTAACTCATCGCTTCGCGCTCCTATCTCGGTTCGGATGTTCCTCCCGGATTGAGACGGACGAGTCGGGCAGCAAGGCACCGGATCATTCGCGCCAGCCCGGGTCCCAACGCCCTGGATCGAGTCGTCGCCCGAAGGCGGCTCCCCCATTTGCACGGCGACAGAGCCGAACTGCAGACACCCGAACGAGCCGGTTCCGCGCTGGTCAAGCTCCAGGCGCGCCGAACCGTCCGTCAGTACGTGGCAGCGGCCGACACACCGATGTCGTCGCGGCATGCAGGGAAACCCGACCACAAGGAGGTCCGATGGGGGCTCACACGCACAAGAAGACCAACAACCGGGTGGCCGCTCGCTCGAACCAACCAAAGCGGCAGGCCAAGCGGCAAACCACCAAGACCCACGGCAAGGGCCGCGCCCGCAACGACAACTCTGCTCGCAAGCGCTGAGCTGCCCGCGCACACCATCAACCGGAAATGAACATGTCCGAGCCGATGGTCAGGGGCCCACTGACTACTGCAGTCCGCGACTGCCTGACCCATCACCAAACCCGTGCCCGAAGCACTCGCTCGCCGGTTGGCGATCAAAGCGAACGCGTGTTGATCCAAGATCCCCGGTCTCCGAAGGAGAAGCCATGCCCGAGATGATCGTGCTCGACCACACTGGCCACCGGTCGTTCGACTGGAACGGATCTGACACGGCGAGCGTCGCGGCCGCGGCCGCAGAGTTCGCCAGACTGCGAGCGGAGGGCCGGATCCCGTTCGCGGCAGAGCCCGGCGCCAGCGAGCCCTACCAGCTGCACACATTTGATCCCACAGCGACGAGCGACATCGTCTGGCTGCGTCCCCTCGCCGGTGGCTGACCTCCCTGTCGACATCGTGGCCAATGTGTTGCAGGAGCGCCACGACGGGCGGGTACTCGGCCTTCGCGGCGTCCTCGACGGCCACCGCATCCTCCTGCGGTCCGACGTAGAAGGCCGGGCCACCGTGGTGCAGCGCCGCGCAGGCGGGACGGTCCTCGCGCTGACGGGAAGCCTCCGCGACGGTCAGAGGGGCTTTGCTCCGAAGGTCGACAACGAGCCCATCACCTTCAACGGGCGGCCGCGCTCGGTGCGCGACGCCGCCACCATGCGGGCCCGAGAGCTGCTGTGCTCGTTCCTCGATCGCCGCCAGCGCGCCGAACTCCGAGCGAGTGGCGGCCTGTTCTGGGAACACACCCCGTCCGGATGGTTCCGGCTCGGACGGCACTACGACATTCGCTACCGGCCTCACGCCGCACCGGAGATCGAGCAATCCCTCTGCGTCGTCACCTCCGACCTCGACCTGATCCCCGACGATGACCTCTGGGTCAACCTCCTCCTGATGCTGCGCGCCGACCCCACGACCTTCCGCGCCACGGGGTACAGCCAGCAGCTCGACACCCCGTCCGACGGGCAGCACCTAGCCCACAATGGCTGGCCCGCCGACCGCGCCTACATCGACGAGCTCCGCTACAAACGAGCCGACGACTGGACCAGTGGCCGGCACCTCGAAGCCGCCTACACGGATCTCACGATTGCCCACCTCGAGCGCGATGCCGATGATCGCCTCGCCGCTCTTTGGCATGCCGTTCGCTGCACTGCCGTCATCGCGGCCCAGGCTACGGTGCTCACGAACGACGCTGAACGTGACCACTGGGACGGCGCGCACGCGCCGGTCTACGACGTGCTCGCCCGATTCGTCGCCGCCGAACCCCACGAGAGTCGCGTCGAAGGCTTCGCCCGCGACGCCTTCGCTGGCGTCCGCCAAGGGCTGCTGTGCGGCCCCGCCGTCGATCAAGCCGAAGCAGATCTGCTGGCCTGGTTCACCACCGTCCGACTGATCGAGCGGACGTTCACAGGAGTCTTTCGATGAGCGTCACCATGTTCACCCTGCTAAGTCGCGAGCTTGACCGCCTGGAGGATGCCTACGACAGCGCGCACCGGCTTCGAAGGGTCCCGACCGGTCTTCTCGGGTGGGACGTGCTGACCGGCGGACTCAACCGCAACGGACTCCACCTGCTCACCGGCCCCCCCAGATGCGGGCTGTCCTCGCTCGCTCTGACCGTCGCGACCAACCTCGCAACCATGGGGAAGGAGCCCGCCCTGGTCATCACCGAACTGACCGAGGGCGAGATCGCACGCCGGGCGTGGGCGTCCCGCGCACTCGTCCCGATCGACAAGATCATCAGCGGCAACCTCACCGAAGCTCACTGGTCGGTCATCGCCCGGGCAACCGGAGGACTCTCCAACAGCCCGCTCCGGGTCCTACACGTCGACCCAGAGGGCGCAGCGCGCATCGACCTCGTGCGATCAGAGCTAGCTACCACGACAACCTCGCTTGTCGTGCTCGACGGCATCCACACCCACCAAACCGAAGCCCTCCAAGACATCGCTCGCCACTACGACCTCGCCATCCTCATCGCCCGGTCAGCTGAAGCGCCTCGAACCACCGACCTCGAGAAGCTTGCCGACACGGTCACCGTCATACGACCCCACCCAGAGCCCGAAACGACGACGAGGCTCACGACCGCCACGATAGAACGCAATCGTTTCGGCCCGACAGGCGCGTTTCCCCTCGCCTTTCTCGAGGAATGCCTCGCCTGGGTCGACACATTCGACACCGACACCCCCCACTTCGGGCCCGTGGCTTGACCTGTTGGTTGCGGCAGGCCCGGACCTTCGCTCGCGCAGGCTGAATCGCCCAGGGTCTGATGGACGCTCCGCCTTTGAGAAGGATGGAGTCATGCCCAGCCATGGGGAGTACCCGTGAGCGGGCGAGCGGTGCGGATGGCTTCTCTAGCACGAGCACGGGTCGCAGTGGGAAGCGAACTTGTTCGGTCGCCGAGAAGCTGGGACCAAAGGCCGAGACGGTCCGCTTATGGGCCCGCCATGCCGAGAAGAACAACTGCCGACGGCCAGGCCCGACGACCGATGAGCTCGCGGAGCTGAAGCGGTTGAAGCGCGAGAACGCCGAGCTGCGCCGGGCCGAAGACATCTTGAAGGCCGCCGGGTTCGTCGGGCTCGCCGTGTCCGCTTGCTTGACCGATCGCAGTCGCCGCTCACTTCTCGGGATCATCGAAGAGGCCGACGAGCTCGCCAACGAGGCCATCGACCGCCGTCTCTTCGCCGAGGTACTCGTCGAAGCTGTCATGCACCGCCGAGCCGCCGAAGTCCGAGAACCGGCTCTCGTTGCGAGGATCGTCGGCCGAGACCATGTTTTCCATGGCCGCGGGCTCGAAGCCCACCGCTTCGATCCCGGCCGAACGCGCCCGACCCATCGTGTCGGCGTGCCACTTCGGGAACCGCTCGCAGAGCACCTCGTCCCAGGCCCACGCCAGCCGCTCGGCGCAACCGATCAGCCGCCGGTTGCACACCGGGCCTTTGAGCGAGCCCAACACACAACGCACGTTGATCCATTGGCCGCCGCTCTGATGGGCGTCGGCGTATAGCGCCCGAGCCAGGTCCTGCCCGCCGCGGGGCCCGGCCAGATCGAGCAACCGCGCGTCACGACGATGCGATGCGCTCACGGTGAGCAAGTCTTGCCAGGCCGCATCCACCGCCGCCTCGTTGACGGCCGAGCCGCCCTCACCGAAACGGAACTTCGCCAGCTTGCCGCTGAGCTTGGCCTTCTTGCCAGCCTCCGTTCCGGCACTCCCGGTCTCCTCCTCGCCGAGACCATCGCGGGGCTGCCACCACTGCCGGAACGACTTGACCAGGTTTCCCCGAACCGTGTTCCCCTGCAGGAACGGGGCGAACGGCACCCGCTTGTCCGGCGCGACGTGACGGTTGCGGTTGAACCACGCCACGTACTTGCCCTTCACATTCGTCGTCGCAACCTCGCGGCCGAGCTGCGTGCCCGGCCGGTAGCCGACCACCTGCCACCGCAGCCACCCGTAAGCCAGGTGGTACACGCAGTCCCGTTCGACCACCACCGGGTTGAACGGATCGTTGCTCTCGCGGTAGTTGCACCTGCCCCTGTGGGCGACCTTGCTGCACATGTGGCGAGCGACGGTCGCCAACACCTCCGAGATCTGCGACTCAACGGTGGCGCGTCCCACCGATAGCTGATCGCTGCTGGCGCCGCACGCGACCTCGACGAAGTTCTCGAAGAAGACGAGGTAGCCCAGATCGATCAGGTCGAACCTGTCGACCTCGAGCTCGACGCTGCGTTCGAAGCGCCGGCGCACCCATTCCCGGGGCGGGACCTCGAAGATCTCCGGCCGGGAACCCGGTTGCCCCGGCCCCTGCTCCGAACCCGCCGAGCAGCCGGTTTCGCCAATGTGATCACGGGGGTCTTCCAAGACCACCCTCCCCAAGCTCTCGCCGCCAGCGGCGGCGTCCCTCGGGGCCGAACTCGGCACCCGCGCCACTGACGCCGTCGGTGCCTCCGTGGTGACACCGGTGGGGTGCTGGCGCGGCGCCACCTGTTCCACAAGCTCATTGCCGACGTTGCGGGGGTCTTCCATGACCGCCCTCCCCTTGCTCCCGCCACCAGTGGTGGCACTCCGTCGGAGCTGGGTTCAGCTCCCAACCAAAGGAGACCAAGGGGCGGTCAGGTCGCAGTCAGATCACGCGCCTCGAGAGCCGATGCGAGCCGGACAGAAGCATTTCGCCGGTAACACCCACGTCTGCCATCGGCGGTCGCCCACAGGTATGCGGCCGCGAGCGATTCGGGATCGCCCACCTGAACGCGAGCCGCGCGATCCTCGTCACAGATAGGCAAACACCGGAGCGTGAAGCCGTTGGGCCCGTACTAGGACATCGTGCGCACTGAACCGCCTTGGTCGGCGCGGTCGGGGCCGTGGAGCCGAGCGAGGCTGACGGCTTCGGCCATCTTCACCTTCGCCCGGCTGGTGCCCGCGGCGGCGGCTTCAACGAGCCAGGTGCGCCCCAGCCCAGCCCAGCTCGAGCTCGTCGCGGTGGCGCCCGACCGTGGACACCCCGCGGCGCAAGTCACCTACCAGAGCAGCTGGCGGGTCGTCGGTCTGGCCCACCCAGATCCGCATCGACGTATCGACGTATCGAAATCACCGTGGGCAGAGTGCGTCCCAGGTCGGGATCCACCCGATGCCGACACCACGCCAACCACGCACAGTACAAGTTCACAACCCGACCATCTAAGTAGGCTCTGCCCTTAGTCCCACTGCGCCCACATGCCCGGCTCGACGATCCACGGCCGATACACCCGCCGCCTGCCCGCCCGCTCAATACGCCTTCGACTCCGCCACCGCCCGGCGCACCGTGCGGTCCGAGCCGTCGAAGCCGAGCGACTCGAGCTTGGAATGGCACACATCGGCGCGGATCTTGCCATCGAGCGATCGACCCATTCTGGCCCTACGCGTTGAACCTGGGTCGGTGAGTTGGTGAGCATCCCCGCTCGAGGTGGGGGCCTCCATGAGTCTCGTGACTGTCGAAGGTCCAAGGCTCAACAGGAGGCCCCTGTGGTGGAAGGTACTGCGTTGTTGTTCGGCGC
>Ga0209023_10006874_pt1 | contig 11844 bp, 16 predicted proteins | sample LakOneMetagenome_FD_187468 | JGI IMG/M metagenome (GOLD analysis project Ga0209023, IMG submission 187468) | Freshwater and sediment microbial communities from Lake Erie, Canada (SPAdes) (version 2) | ecosystem: Environmental > Aquatic > Freshwater > Lentic | place: Lake Erie, Canada...
GCTTCGTCTTGCAAACTCCGCGCACATGTTCTGCGCCGTTTCGAGCTTGCTGTCGGCGGCCACATAGCCAGAGAAGAGCACCAGGAGAAAGAGGAGTCTGCTCACAATGATTGACCGCGGCGAATCGCGAGTCCTTTCGAGACGCCTAACGCATTAGTCAGGCGGCGTGCCGCCACAGAGGCTGGGCGAGAAGCGAAACGCTTTGGCGGCACGTCCGGTTGAACGCCGGGTTAGATAGCAAAGTACCTTCCCGCAAGATAAGAATGATAGCCCCGTGCCGGCTCGCTTTCGCGTTGCAGTCGAGCGAATACTTCCTGATAGGTCAGTGCAGAAAACCAGACTGACCGATCGAGCCTCGGCGCAAACTGCTCCAGTTCGTCTCGGTGCTCAGTCGCCTCGTCACAGCCGGTGTCGAACCACAAGTACATCAGTCGGGGCGACGTCTTGGTGGTCCAAGCCAGCCCGAGAATGTGTTTGAGCAGCTGACCGGCACCGAGCCGCCGAAACTGCAGGTTGACGCCAATGTCCCGTGCAAGTTGTTGACAGCGCGGAAGGCCACACTCGGCCCATCGCTGGCGCCCGTCGGCGAAGTACTTCGCATCGAGCGCTGGGTGCGGCTTCTTGCCTCCGTATGGCTCAGTGAATTTGCTCTCGATTCCGAGTGGATGCGGCTGCTGATTGTCGAGCACCACGTCAACGTTGGGCGGCGTGCTGGAAAGGCCATGCGGAAATTGGCGCTCGAACTGAAGCGTTTGATCGGCCAGTTTGACATCGAGCGACCTCGCCAATGGAGCGAGATCGCGACCAAGCCAAGGCGCAAAGACGTTGTAGCTGAACGCTGATGAAGAGCGCAGAGAGGACATCTTGCCTGGTCTGCAATCGGACCCAAGCTCGCCACCACTGCCGCGCTCGAACTGGCACTGGATGTCGCGCGACATGCGGACGAAGAGGTTGTCACGGAGCGAAGGCGCCATCCGACCTTCGTGGCCAGGCCACTTCCGACGGGCCCACGCCTCTTGATTGGCGATCAATGTTTGGAGTGCCACTGCCACCGTCCGTCTTGCTGTCTAACGTGCTAGCCAACCGGCGGACCAACGACAGGCCGCATGTGGGCCCGTCCGGCTGAGCGCAAGGCCAGCTCTCTTCATCGCGCGGCCTTGACGCCATCGATAAACGACATCGCGATCTTTCGTACCGCGTCGGCTGGTTCCTGTCCCACATGAGAAAGCATCGCCGCATAGCCTAGATGGGGGTACGCTGCTGCGTCATAGCAGAAACGTGCGTACAGCGTGAGGCGCGAGCTTCCGAATGTGGGTGCGAGAGGTGAGGTCGGTATTGCTTCAGCCGAGATCAATGCGCAAGGCGACCCAGGGCCTTTCAACATCTGTAGCTGAGTAGATTTCATCGTGAATCCGGCCGGCGGCCATGAGGACATCGCGGCGGCTTTGACCTGAGCGAGGAAACTCTCCTCATCTTTGAATGGTTCAAGGTCGATGTCCCTTGCGGCAGCGGAATAGAGTTCATTGCTGGCGTCAAGAAGGCGGAAAGCAAACTGATCATGGTTGCAAGTGACCAGTGACCAATTTGCGGGTTGACTCGGCACAGCAACGGAGAAGCGGCGTGTCTTGAACGTCGCACCGGAGGGCGCCAATGGCGGAGGGGTGTCGGTTCCTGCGAGATAGGCCTTGCGTGCCAATGTCTGCATCTTGGAGACCGTTATGCCCTCCCAGGGGCTTCCCTTTCCGGCGGCCTTGGCGTCCTCATCAAATATTGAGGCGCTGTCGATGGCAAGCGCCTCTTCGATACCAACGACAACGAACGCGTAGGTCACCGGTACGTTGTCTGTTGGATCAAGTTGACTGATCGTCTTCCGCGTGTCGATTTGAACCGTCGGAACGCGAACGGCCTCGGCGACCTTTCGCAGCACCAATTGGTCTACGGCCTCGGCAGACAGCCCGACCGGCCGTACAGGTGTACACGTGTCGGCGGCAACGGAGGCGCGAGCGGCCAGCAGAATTGCCAGCACGATGGCTACCTGCCGCAGAATGCGTTTCTCAGTTTTCACAAAGCGTGGCAGAGAGAGCTAACGTGCAAGCAAGCCGGCGGGCCGCGCCGATGCGGACCAACGACAAGGCGCGTGCCGGCCCGTCCCGTTGAGCGCAGGGTTAGGCGTCTGCTTCATGTTGGATAAAGCTGACGCCTACATGCTTGGAATCTGCGCTGCAACGCAACTTCGACCGCCACCCGCTTTGAGTACGAATGTGCCGCGTAGCGAACATCCGCGGGCAGCGATCAGGGTCGCCTCCATTGAGTCCCGCATCTGTTGGCGGATCATGCCTCGAATCTCGGGTTCCAGCCATCGGACTCCCATTCAAGCACCAAAGCTGACAGCGGGCTCCTCACCTCTCTCAGCACGCGCTGGGCGCCTGTCACCAGTTCTTCCAAAGAACCTGGAACGGCAAGGCAGCCAATCGCCAGAACTTCTTTCGCCGGACAAGTTGCAACAAGTTTCCCGGGCATCTGCGAGGCCAGATCATTCCAAAGACCGGCATGCATCAGCAGCGAGGCCTCCAGATCCTCGCCGATGCGGACAAGGTGCGTCAGGCCCGTTGGAGTCGGATCGATCGAAAGGTTCAAACGCTGGCACCTCTCGACAAGGTTCGTATAGGCACGCTCGTCCAACTCGTCTTCCGTCACATTGAGAAGCCGCAGGTCACCCTGGCGTGCCCAACGGTAGTGGCTGCCTTCGTCAAATGCGTAGACGATTCTGATGTCTTGGACGAAATCTCGGGTTACCGGCACGTCATCGCCGTCCAGGAGGCGACTTCCTCCGCCGACGAAACCCTCTATTTCCCGAAAGCCGCGGAGCAACGGAAGGACGGTCGATAGCGACATCGGAGGCTTAGCGAAGCTGGTTAATCGATTGATGACCGCCGGGTTAGGCGGCCGGTGCATAGGAAATCAGGACGGCGAATGCGAGGACTGGCGCGAGGCCGGGGATCGTTAGCGTTGGAAGAGCTCTCCGGCGTTCGCATTGCGTGACGCCTAACGTCTAAGCTAGCCGGCGGGCCGCGCCGGTGCGGACCAGACGAGAATCCGCGTGCCGGTCCGTCCGGTTGAGCGCAGAGTTAGAGCCCATTAGTCAACGCAGGCGTAAGGCGCCAGCTTCCACAACCGTTGAGGCACGGCCGTGAACGGAGGGAGCTCGAGTTCTCCGGCGACGCCGAAAAGGCGACTCGGCCCTTGCCACTCGTGCACGTAGAACGCCACACGAAAGTCCCGCACGTCAGGCGGCGCCCTGTACCCCTCGAACAGAACGGCCCTTCCATCCATCGTGAGAAAGGCTGGCTCCCATCCACAGTAGCCTGTCTCAGGGTTCTCAAACGCAGACGGATCGAACTCCATTTCGTTCCCTGTCACTTCCAACTCAAACAGGGCACAGGTTTGAAGGTCAGCGTTCAGCTCGCCAGGAAGCTCCAAGGCCCGTTCTTCAATTTCCTCGTCCGTGAGATCAGTAATTCCGCGTTCTCGCAGCTCGCGGATCGTGCGACCGAAGGCGGCCACATCTTCGGCGATGAACCTGCGAATACCTTCTTGGTCAAGGCGGGGCAGGTGGGCTCCAATGACGCGGATACGCATGCGATGGGCTCTAACGTAATTTAGGCGTCAATCGCAATCGCCACTAAATGAACACACAACCTATTGTGCCCAAAGGGCCGTACCCTTCCGATATCCATCCCTTTGCGATCATTTCAGCTCGGACTGTCAATGAAGTTGTGTACCGATGATTGGGTGCGTCACCCATACCATTGTTATAAAGACGATAGAGCGGTACGCCCTCCAGTGGACACTGGCTCGAATAGTTGGGAAGCGTAAGGTACCCAATGACCCCCTCATAGATCCAATCAGTGCTTACTTTCACCAGTCCACACTCATCCGCATCAGTGGTGAAGAAGTGCGAACTCTTCGGCGCAAGCGCGTCGCTAAAGAAGCGACACACTGGGCCCCGTACGTTGCTCCATCCGTTGGCATAAACTTCGAATGTCTGGCCAGTTCTCGCCCATCCAGGGAAATAGCCGTTGTCCAACAAGGCGATCTCCGAACCCAGCGTTGTTAGGAAGTAGTGGTCAAAGGCCGCATGGTAGTACTCCACTGCATTCAGGGTGGCATGGTATGCCGGCAACTGCGGAGCACTTCGATACTGCGGAGTCGACGGTGGCTGCTGCGAATTGTAGGTGCCCGCATCGAAGAATGATTCGTAGCAGTCGGGGGCCTGGAGGCATGAGGCGGACGGCTGGACACGCAGGAAATAGACGAGGTAGTTCGTCCCACTTATGGGGTTGGACAGTGGATAACTGGCGGATGACCTGAGCTCGGAAGCGCATGCTCCCGAGGGGGTTGGGGACGGGTTCGGCATCGGCACTGTCAGGATGTCGTAGCCTTGGGGTGCGGAAACTCCCGGCCAATACTGGCTGTGGAAGGCCCAAACGACTAGTTCAAGAGCGGCGTCTGGTCGGGTGCATGGCTCCGAGCGCACGGAAACCGTTCCGCCCAGCCGAAGCGTGTTTCCTTCGATTGTTGGCGGCAACGGGGCGGCATCGAAAAAATATCTGCCTTGCGCCATTGGTGACTGGCAGGCACCAGACGTCAGGCAGTACAGAAAGATCGAATAGACCGTGCGGAATGAGGGCATAGAGACGTTAGATAGAACCACTTGTGGCGCCTAACGATCAAGTTAACCGGCGCGTGCCGAGCCCGTCGCAGGACGGGCGATGGACACGCGTCCGGTTGAATGCAGTGTTAGACGGCACTTGTTCGACTTATGGACGATCATCTAGCGTGTGCCATAGCGCACTTGCTAAGAAAAGTAGATGAAGCGCACGCTCTTCACTAATATTTATATTTCCGTGCGCCTTGGGATTGCGAATTGCGGACATTGCGCCTGCAAATAGATCCATGTAGCCACGTTGCATGTCGCGACCACTCTGAGTTGTTTGATCGGCCAAAACAATTATCGGACTCTTAGGTGAAAACGCAGTCTGCATCAGCGCAACACCATCGAGTTCAGGTCCGCCACGCTTGAGCACCAGATCGCGAACAGTCGCTGCTAACTCCTTAAACGTTGCCTCCACGGCATCGGCGTAGTGTCCATCGCTAAAGCGCTTCACCGCGACGACCTGTACTCTTGGATGAAGTAGAGCCCACGCTTGATCAAATGGTCGCTTCTTCGGTTCGGGGGCCTCGTCTTCTAAGGCGGCGCGAACTCGGCCGATCACCTTGACAAGTTCCTGTTGTCCGTCGTGCGCGTGGAGGGTGCGGGTCGAGAGCCAGCCAGCCTCGAAGAAGTTTCGAAAGACTTTCTTATGTCTAGAATCCTCGACGGTCACGTTTTGATCACCGGCATAGTGGCGATAGACGTCCTCCACCGCTCCATAGGCTTCCGGAATCTGCTGGGCTAGCTCGCGCACGCGGTCCGAAGATTGGTACCGCACTGGGGCAAGTTCGTCGACCAACGCCCTCAAGTGCTCTAGACGCGCAAGGGCTGCTGCGAGTGGCTGCATATTGTTTGGAATGCCGTCTAACGTACTAGCTAACCGGCGGCCCGCGCCGATACGAACCAACGACAAGGCGCGTGCCGGCCCGTCCGGTTGAGCGCTGGGTTAGCCGAACGCTTCAACTAATCTGCTCCAGCGATGCGAAAGAAAATTCACTACTAGTATCGACAGCAATGCGCTGGCGAACGGAAGGCCAATCCACCACCAACTGAACATGAACTCGAACATTCCGAGCACCGCGCTCTCCTCCATGTAGCCGGCGCGGCGCAGAGATGGGAGTACGTACACGACAAACGCATTGATCGGCAAGACCGCAGCAGTCCCCACCAACAAGAACGCGCCCGAAATCGCGCAATACGCAAATCCGACGAACACGACTGGACGACGCAAGGTCGCACGTCGCCGAATGGCAACCGCGATGGGAAACCACAAGGGCATCCAACATCCGACGATATATGCCAGCGCGAGCATAGCGACCAGGATCGCTTGGCTGATTGTTAAGCCAAGCGCATCGAGTAGCTTCCAAACTTCCTCCACGGACCGATTCCGGCTAACGCGCTAGCTAACCGGCGGGCCGCGCCGGTGGCGGCCGAAGCGAAGCCCGTACCGGCCCGTCCGGTTGAGCGCAGGGTAAGCCGTCTGAGTGCTCAACGCTACGCAACCTCAAGCAGCGCCTGTGGATTCTTTGCGGCCACCATCAACAACGTTCGCGCTGCGCCCGACGGGGCGCGACGACCCTGTTCCCATTCCTGCAACGTGCGCACAGAAACGCCGAGGAGCGCTGCGAACTTCGCTTGGGACAGTCCGGTACGCTCGCGGATCGAGGCAACGGACGGAAGACTAACCACACGCCCAATCTCACCACGCTTGAGTTCGCGCAGCCCCTCTAGAACTTCCGTTCCGATATTGCGCTTAGGTACCGTCTTTGCCATCAATCTCATCCTTGATCTGTCTAAGAACATTGGCCGAGATGCTCTCGGCGACATTCTTTGCGTACAGCGTGAGCATCCAGATCTGCCCTTGCTGAGTACGTAGAAAATAAATGACTCGAATTCCGCCGCGCTTTCCGCGTCCAGCAACACCCCAACGAAGCTTGCGCACACCACCCGAACCACGAATGACCGCGCCGGCCTCAGGATCGGAAAGCAGTGCTTGCTGAAGTTCGGAATACTCGTCATCGGACAAGTATTCCTGCACAAGACGCGTGAACAGCTTGGTCTCGACGAAGCTGATCGTTAGGGCATTATACGGCAATGACGGACTACGTCAATGCCGGAGCAACTTGGAGACGACTAACGTTCAGACTAACAGGCGGGCCGCGCCGATGTGGACCAACGACGAGCCGCGTGCCGGCCCGTCCGGTTGAGCGTGAGGTTAGGGCGCATAGCTACCTCGCGAAGATGGCGGCGACCCAAACTAGAAGAGCAAGAATTTGAACCCAATGCGCGATGAATAGCCAACTTGCCCAGGCGCGAGCTCGTGGCGCGTTCGCGAGTGCCGTCCGGTAGCCGCGCAGGAGAATGAGATCCGAATACGAGGTCAGCGGAAAATTGGTCATCAGGAACCGCGCCACGGTTGGCTTTCCGACAGCCTGCCACACAGCGGGTGCTTCTTCCTTCAATGCGCGAATGAAGGGAACATTTAAGATGACCCACGGTAGCGATGCAACACCAACAATGAGAAGCAGCCCATCCATATCTCTGTGCCGTTAGCCGGAGCCCTGGCGATTGAGCGCGATGATGCGCCCTAACGTGCTAGCTAACCGGCGGGCCGCGCCGATGCGGGCCAACGACGAGCCGCGCGCCGGCCCGTCCGGTTGAGCGCAGGGTTAGGCCTCGAGCCGCCAGCCGGGTGGCAACTGTTGCTGTGATTCATCAATGCCACTGCGAAAATCGAAGTCGAGCAAACGTGCATGTGAAAAGTCGTTGTTGAGGAAGCGATTGCACGAACGCCCTAGTAGACGAGCATCATCAGCAGAAAGTGCGCCATTGAAGAACCCCTTCCTAATCGTGGCACCCACATCGCAGTTGATCATCTCAATGCCCGAAGCAAACATCTCCACGAACTCTGCTCCACGGAAGGTGCACGAGTCAAATGAAGCAAATCCTGGTGCGCGCGCTCGGATCGTGCTCCGGTCAAAGTTGCATCGGACGTAAGTGGTGTCCTCTACTCCACCGCCGAAGCAAGCCCGCAAGAAATGCGCACCCTCGAAGCTGCAGTCGATGAATCTGCAACCCACCGGCCCGAAATCTTCAAAGGTCTTGCCCGACCAATCGCGTGCAACAAACCGCTTCCGCAGAAAGCGCCTGTCGACATGACGCAAGTCGACATGACGGCGAGCGATGGCGGTTCGAATTCGCTGGAACACGAGGCCTAACGTTCAAGCTAAGCGGCTACCCGGCACCGTGGCGAACCCACGTGCCCAGGGAGTCCGCTTGAGCGTAGGGTTAGGCAGCATGTGAGTGGTTGGGCGGGCGGCGGCGATTAGTAGAGAAAGCCTACCACCACCAGCGATTTATGAATCCTGACAGCGAGTGCCAAAAACGATCTCCGAAGTGCATCGCCAGCACGCCGCAAACCAATCCACAAACGAGCCAGATAGCTGCGCCATAGTAGCCATTGGAAATCGCAAGATGAAGTGCCGTACCGGCTCCCAAAACGAGCCCCATCACAAACCCGCATCCAAACCGTAGACCCTTCTCGGATGCAGCGGGTGGCTCCATTGCGATTGCTGCCTAACGAATTAGCTAACCGGCGGGCCGCGCCGACGCTCGCCAAGTTGAAGGCACGTGCCGGCCCGTCCGGTTGAGCGTAGGGTTAGGCCGCTGCTTACTGTCCATTTTTCAACTAAGTGCCAAAGCCTGAGATTATCGCACCCCATCGAGCCATCGTCGCGTCCGATGCGCGCCAGGCGACAAGTGCGCAAGCGATAGCAAGCGACCCAAGAACGCCCGCAACCACAACGGGCGATTGCGTTGCGTCGTAAAGCGCTATCGCTGCTGCAATTGTGAATACGAAGGCGAAACCAGCGAACACTAACCGCCACGCGCGAACTATTCGCGCATCGGGATAAGCTGGGTTGGGCGGCATATGGTGGCGGCCTAACGTACAAGGTAACCGGCGCGTGCCAGCGGCCGCCGAAGGACGGCTGCGGGACACGCGTCCGCGTTGACCGCAGGGTTAGGCCGCACTCGACGATACATGCGGCATGAAGCCCGGCTCAAGATGTGATCGCTCATCACGACGCGAGAAGAAATCTTGCGACACGCTTGAGGGTTCTATCCGAAGCGAGTCCCGCAAGCAGCGCGCACGCAAGTCCAAATGCAACTGGAATAAGCAGCAGCAGCGCCGCCTGACTAGCAAGGAGCGCCTCATGGAAGGTGAGCCAACAGGCAATACCTGCGAACACCATCGCAAGGAGAACAAATAGCCCGCGCATTCCGTCCAAGGTCTTGGTCTGCGCAGCGTTCCGAATCTCCATGGGTGCGGCCTAACGAACTAGCTAACCGGCGACCGCCGACGGGCTTAATGCCCGACGGTGGGCGTCCGCGTTGAGCGCGGGGTTAGGCGTCATTGCTCTTCAACTCAACTTCGCCCTCGATCTCGACGGGGATGCGGAACGGAAGCTCCGCCAAGCCAACTGCGCTGCGAGCGTGTGCGCCGCGCTCGGCGCCGAAGACACTGCTGATGAGGTCGGTGAAGCCGTTGATGACGGCGGGCTGTCTGCTGAAGCCGGGTGCAGAATTGACCATTCCGAAGACCCGCGACCAACACGCAATGCGCTCAAGGCTGCCTAGCTCTCGTTTCAGGCTTCCGAGTATGGCAAGAGCGGTCAACCTTGCTGCGACGTAGGCCTCTTCCTCGGTGACTTCGGCGCCAACCTTGCCGAGCGGCTGAGCTAGGCTCCCGTCCCGGTTGGTTGGGCCGTGGCCGGAGATGATGGCCCGTGAGCCAACGACGCGGACCCAGGGAAACGGGAGCGTGACGCCAGGCGGTAACTTGAGCGGCTCAGGCAGTGCGTACCCGAGGGCGGCGAGACGCTTTTCGACTGTTGGCATGCGCTGGTCCCTGATGATGCGCGCGGCTTGTGACGCCTAACGTTCAAGGTAACCGGCGCGTGCCGAACCTGCCGGAGGACAGGCGAAGGACACGCGTCCGGTTGACCACAATGCTAGGCATCACCGCGCATTAGCGGGGCAATACGACCCCCACTCCAGCTCCCCAGGAGCAATTCTGTGTCATTGCAGATGAACGCCATATCCGATGGATACTCTTCTGCGATTGATGCAACTGAATCGAGTGTCGGAACAGCGAATACGCGGAACTCCCGTGCCGTCACCGCACCGACGAGCTTTGAGTTTCTAGACCAGCGAGTGCTGCTTCCAGTGCCACCGACGGAAATGTCGGTCGCGGCGATGATATGCCCAGCAAGTGAGAGAATCCGCAATTCAGCAGCCTTACCCGCCTTAGAACTACCTACCGCAGCAATGTATTCCTTCGATGGTGCAAGTTGGGCGGCGTACAGGTTGTCGAATCCACAAGGTAGCTTGCGCTCCGGCTCTCGAAATGGCCAGGACCACACTGTCAAATATGGGTGAGCCGGGCGTTGTGCGTCATTCGGCGTCTTCGGCTGGTGCCCGAAGAGCCAAACGGAACCGTCAGCGCTGGCTGATGCATCAGAGATCATTTCGCCGTTGAACGTGTACTCCTCGACTACAGTAAGGTCGGTGACCTGGCGCACTCGGATCTTTCCTGACCAGGAGCCATCAATTAAGAATTGGCCACAGCACGAGAAATGAAGTGACGCACCCTCATCTCGTACTTTCGGTCGATTCCGCGCATGCTCCGCGCCCGTCGCTACATCTGCAACGACAATTTCGCCCCAAGTGCTCTTTACCGCGAGAAGTCGCTCATCAGGGCTAAAAGCGATGTGAGATGGATGAGACAGCAGATGCCATGAAGCAATCCGCTGCCGCCTCATGAGATCCGCGACAGAAACGTTTCGGCCTAGCGTAGCAACAAGCCGTCCTCGTGGGGAGACACACACCTGGTAACTTGACGGAAGATTGAGCGACGGCGGCGCCATTCGGGTTGTGATGCCTAACGTTCAAGGTAACCGGCGCGTGCCAAGCGCGCCGAAGGACGCGCGTAGGACACGCGTCCGGTTGACCGCAATGTTAGGCGTCCGCATATCCATTGCCGATCCGGTGCCACGCATCGCGAAATTCGGCCGCCTCATACTGCTTCGGCTGCAGCCAGAAGCTAATGCGGTCCTCTTTCTCACCACGATGCGCAAGTTTGCGGACCTCAGATGGGGTCAAGACGAAGCACTCAGGCACGTCAGTTGCTACCTTTGTGCAAACAATGAAGAAATCACCGAACAGATTGTCTAAGTGAGCCCCGAGCGGGACCGGAGGGCGCTTTGACAACGCTTTTACTTGGAGGGTGAGAGTTCGAGTTGCGTCACTACTGTAGATCAACAAATCGATGCCTCTCGCATTCCTCGCAGTCGGCATGACGTTCCAGCCGATGCGTGAAAGTCGGTAACAGACGTAATACAGCCCCACATTACCTACTGTTTGGGTAGCTGCTCTGGGGACCATTGAGGGGGACATCGTATGACTCGGTGGAAGCCTAACGTGCTAGCTAAGCGGCGAGCCGCGCCGGCGCCCGCAAGAAACGAGTCGCGCGTCGGCCCGTCCGGTTGAGCGCAGAGTTAGGTTGCGGCATTCCATGCTCGCCAGATTACAAGCGCGCTAACCACAAACGAACCCGCCGCCGCCCATACTGGTGCGAATCGCCAAGACTCCGAGTTGCTGTCGCTCAGCTGGATGAGCGTGCGTTGGGCCATGTAAGTCGGGTACGCGATCACGAACGCGAACAGCAACGGATTCCAGGAAAAATTGATGTTGGGTGCCGGCCCGAAGGCAATCACGTCGATCGCGAAGTAGATCATGCCTACCGCAAGCGCCAACAGCAACAGCGTCTGCACCTTCAGCACTGTTGTTCGACTGCCGGAAACGATCAATCCGATTAACGAGAGTAGCAAGCCAAATGTCGCGGCCGATACCGATAGATAAAGAGTCGGAATCTGATCTGCAATCGCTGGAGACTTGCCGAGGCGGTTGATGAGAATTGCGCCACCATGTGCGAGAACGACGAAGGCAGCTACCGCCCCATTTATCCACAACAGGGTGCTGGCCTTGGTTCGATCCAGGCGTTCGAGTGCATTTGCGATGGCGCTCACGCTGAAACCTAACGTTCGACATGAGCGGCGGCTGAGGGCTGG
>Ga0209023_10006877_pt1 | contig 11842 bp, 8 predicted proteins | sample LakOneMetagenome_FD_187468 | JGI IMG/M metagenome (GOLD analysis project Ga0209023, IMG submission 187468) | Freshwater and sediment microbial communities from Lake Erie, Canada (SPAdes) (version 2) | ecosystem: Environmental > Aquatic > Freshwater > Lentic | place: Lake Erie, Canada | collected...
ATCTCACCTTGACGGAAGACACGCTGCTGGACGCCCGCACCAACAATTATCTGCTCGCCATTGCGCGCGCCCGCGGCTCGTCCGGTGGTGATCGCGTCGGGCTTGCCTGGATCGACATTTCGACCTCGGAATTCATGGTCACGGAATGCGCGATCGCAGAACTCGCGGCGACCCTGGCGCGGATCAACCCGAACGAAGTCATCGTCACCGACGCGCTCTATGGCGATCCGGATCTGGGTCCGCTGTTGCGCGAACTGCAAGCCGTGACGCCGCTGACCCGCGACGTGTTCGACGGCGCCACCGCGGAGCGCCGGCTGTGCGACTATTTTGCCGTGGCTACCATGGATGGCCTCGCCGCGATGTCGCGGCTGGAAGCGACCGCTGCCGCCGCCGCCGTCACCTATATCGACCGCACGCAAGTGGGAAAGCGGCCGCCATTGTCGCCGCCGTCGCGCGAGGCCGCCGGCACCACGATGGCGATCGACCCGGCGACTCGCGCCAACCTCGAACTGACGCGCACGCTCGCCGGCGAACGCCGCGGCTCGCTGCTCGATGCGATCGACTGCACGGTGACATCGGCCGGATCGCGGCTCTTGGCGCAGCGACTCGCAGCGCCGCTCACCGATAGCGCACAGATTGCGCGACGCCTCGATGCGATTGCCGCGTTCGTCGCGGACTCCGCGGCGCGCGACGACATCCGCACCACGCTCAAGGCGGCGCCCGACATGTCGCGCGCACTGGCGCGGCTGTCGGTCGGACGCGGCGGCCCGCGGGACCTCGCAGGACTGCGCGACGGCATCCTCGCCGCCGACCAGGCGCTGGCGCGGCTGGCGCAACTGGAGACACCGCCGGCGGAAATCGCCGCCGTGATGGACGCGCTGCGCCGTCCGTCGCGCGACCTCGCCCGCGAATTCGAGCGCGCGCTCGACGAACAACTGCCGCTGATCAAGCGCGACGGCGGTTTCGTTCGCGAAGGTTATGAGCCGGCGCTGGACGAAACCCGCAGCCTGCGTGACGCCTCGCGGCTCGTGGTCGCGGCGATGCAGGCGCGTTATGCCGACGCGACCTCCATCAAGGCGCTGAAGATCAAGCACAACAACGTGCTCGGCTACTTCGTCGAGGTCACCGCGCAGCACGGCGACCGCCTGATGGCGCCGCCGCTGAACGCGACCTTCATCCACCGCCAGACACTGGCCGGACAGGTGCGTTTCACCACGGCCGAACTCGGCGAGATCGAAGCCAAGATCGCCAATGCCGGTGATCGCGCGCTCGGGCTCGAGCTCGAAATCTTCGAGCGGCTCTGCGGCATGGCGCTCGCCGCCAGCGACGACCTGCGCGGCGCCGCGCACGCGTTCGCGATGCTCGATGTCGCAAGCGCGCTGGCGAAGCTCGCCGTCGACGACAACTATGTGCGGCCTGATGTGGACGGTTCGCTCGGTTTCGCGGTCGAAGGCGGCCGTCATCCCGTGGTCGAGCAGGCGCTGAAGCGCGACGGCCAGCCGTTCATCGCCAACGCCTGCGACCTCTCGCCGGGGCCGGCGCAAAAATCCGGCCAGATCTGGCTGATCACTGGCCCCAACATGGCCGGTAAATCGACCTTCCTGCGCCAGAACGCGCTGATCGCGCTGATGGCCCAAATCGGCTCCTACGTGCCGGCGTCGCGCGCACGGATCGGTGTCATCGACCGGCTGTTCTCCCGCGTCGGCGCCGCCGACGATCTGGCCCGGGGACGTTCGACCTTCATGGTGGAGATGGTCGAGACCGCTGTGATCCTCAACCAGGCCAGCGAGCGCTCGCTGGTGATCCTCGACGAGATCGGCCGCGGCACCGCGACCTTCGACGGCCTCTCGATCGCCTGGGCTGCGATCGAGCATCTGCACGAAGCCAACCGCTGCCGCTCGCTGTTCGCAACGCATTATCACGAGCTGACCGCGCTCTCGGCCAAACTGCCGCGCATGTTCAACGCCACCGTGCGGGTCAAGGAATGGCAGGGCGACGTCGTGTTCCTGCACGAAGTGCTGCCGGGTTCCGCCGATCGTTCCTACGGCATCCAGGTCGCGAAGCTAGCAGGCCTCCCGCCGGCCGTGATCGCGCGCGCCAAATCGGTGCTGGCGAAACTCGAAGCCCAGGACCGCGGCCAGACCGCGCGTGCGCTGGCGGATGATCTGCCGCTGTTCGCGGTGCCGTCGCGCGCCGCCGCCGAACCGGCGCCGCCGACCGAAGCGGAACTGCTGATGGAAGCGGTCAAGGGATTGCATCCGGACGAGATGTCGCCGCGCGAGGCGCTGGAGGCGTTGTATGCGCTGAAGGCGAAATTGCCGAAGTGACGCTCTTGCGTCATTCCGGGGCGATGCGAAGCATCGAACCCGGAAGCTCGAGATTCCCCGATGCGCAATTGCGCATCTGAGGTTCGCTTCGCGCCCCGGAATGACGGAGTCAGACCGCCGCCCTCCGTCGCCCGTTCCACCACAGCGTCAGATTCCAGGCGATACAGGTCGACAGTGCGAGGCTCAATCCGATCGCCGAGCCGAAGCGCAACACGGCGACATGCATCACGGCAATCGCCAATCCAAATCCCATCAGGCCCCAGGCGCCGTTGGCGACCACGGCGGCCGTCGGCGGACCGCCGATGCGCGGATGCAGGATCAGCATCATCGAGGTGAACACGATCGGAAACAGCGCCAGCATGCCGCTGATGCTGGGACCGACCACACCCGACAGGGTCACGACGGTGGCGACCAAGGTTGCCACCAGCGATGCCCGCAGCGGAATGTCGTACCAGCGGCGGGTGATCGGCGGCATTTTGGCGTGGCGGTAGCGCGCCAGCAGCGGCACGCAAATCGCAAACGTGATCGCGTTGACGATCAGGCCTGCGACCAGCGACCAGTGATACTGGCGGATGACGAACGCGAGCGCGATCCAGACCGCAATCGCCGCGCCGGCGCTCACGACCACGCCGCGCCGTTGCGCGAGTATGACGTAAGTCAGCCCGAGGAAAATCGTCGCGGCATTGACCGGCAGGCTCGCCAGCGCCCCCTCGGCGATGAACGCCGCATCATGGTCGAGCGCGAGGAAGACGTAGGACGGCCCCGCCGAGATCGGCAAGGTCGCCACCAGCGCGCCGATCACCGGTCCGGATTTCTCGGTGATAACAGACGAACTCACCACGAACGCCGCCGTGATCGCCATGCGCAGCGCGAGCGTCAGGATAAAGGTGAATTCCGGGGACATTTCCATCCGTCGTCCCTGCGAACGCAGGGACCCATACGCCGCGGCTTATCGGTTGAGGGAAGTCGGAGTTAAAATCGTCTACGGCAACGATCGCTGGTGGTAATGGATCCCGGCCTTCGCCGGGACGACACTGAATTTGCCGGGCCAGCAGCGCATCAAACCCGCTTCATCGACACCGAAACCTTCGGGCCGTTCTTGATGGTCTGGTAGACCACGCAATAGCGTTCCGTCAGTTTCAGCAGCAGATCGAGCTTGTCCTGCGGCGCGTCGGTCTCGACGTCGAAGCGCAGACGGATTTCGGCAAAACCTACCGGGGCTTCCTTGTCGATGCCGAGCGTGCCGCGAAAATCCAGGTCGCCTTCAGCGATGACGTTGCCGGACCTGAGCGGCACTTCGACGGCGGTCGCGACCGACTTCAAGGTCACGCCGGCGCAGGCGACCAGGGCTTCCAGCAGCATATCGCCCGAGCACAATTCCAACCCGGAGCCCCCGGTGGCCGGATGCAGGCCGGCGGTCGCCAGCGCGCGGCCGGTCTCGACCTTGCAGGTGAGTCCGTCGTTGTCGATCGAGCCTTTGGCTTTCAGGGTGATGACCGCAGCCGAAGGATCCGACTTGTAGCGTTCCTTGATCGGGGCCTGCATCGCGCGGAGTTCGGCGGCGTCCATTTTTGTTCTCCCGGCCGTGTTTTGCGCATTGGATATAGTCGGCGTTCGATGCGGTGTCATCACCGATTCTCGTCCACCTGCCCGGGTCACCTTGAATAATTTAATATTGTCAATAAGTTAGACGCTGGATGCGGCACGGCCGCGCTGTTAATGAAGCCGCTTCAAGTACACAATCCTCCGTGACAGCCTCTGCGCCGTCCGATATCGGGTTAGACCATGGACAGCGTCGTCACAGAGACCCGCCCTGCGGCGGATGACCGTTTCGATACCGCGCGGATTACCGCGGCGGTCGATGCCCTCGCCGAAAAGCATGCCGGCCGCGAGGACGTGTTTCGCTCGGCGCTGGCGCAATTGCTGAAGGCCGAGATGATCGCCGCGCGCGCCACCGCGCAGGCGGTGCTGCTGAAGGACCGCCACGGCCGCCGCTGCGCCGAGCGGCTCTGCTTCATGCAGGATGAAATCATTCGCATCCTCTATTCCGCAGCAACGCGTCATCTCTATCGCTCGCATATCCCGTCCGGCGCCGAGCGCATGGCTGTCGTGGCGACCGGCGGTTACGGCCGCGGCCTGATGGCGCCGGAGTCCGACATCGATCTGTTGTTCATCCTGCCCTACAAGCAGACCGCCTGGGGCGAGCAGGTCGCGGAAGCCATTCTGTATTGCCTCTGGGACATGGGATTGAAGGTCGGCCACGCTACCCGCTCGGTCGATGAATCGATCCGCCAGGCGCGCGGAGACATGACGATCCGCACCGCGATCCTCGAGACGCGCTTCCTGACCGGCGACCAGCCGCTATACGACGAACTGGTGGCGCGCTTCGACAAGGACGTGGTGCAGGGCACGGCGTCCGAATTCGTCACCGCCAAGCTCGCCGAGCGCGAGGAACGGCACCGTCGCGGCGGCCAGTCACGCTATCTGGTCGAACCCAACGTCAAGGACGGCAAGGGCGGGTTGCGCGACCTGCACACGCTGTTCTGGATCGCCAAATATGTCTACCGCGTGCGCGAGACCGATGAACTGGTCGAACGCGGCGTGTTCGACGCGCAGGAATACCGCACCTTCCGCCGTTGCGCCGATTTCCTGTGGTCGGTGCGCTGCAACCTGCATTTCGTTTCCGGTCGCGCCGAGGAGCGGCTGTCGTTCGACATGCAGCGCGAGATCGCGGTGCGGCTCGGCTACACCTCGCATCCCGGCATGCAGGATGTCGAACGCTTCATGAAGCACTACTTCCTGATCGCGAAAGACGTCGGCGATCTCACCGCGATCCTGTGCGCCAAGCTCGAGGACGAGCAGGCCAAGCCGGCGCCGGTGCTGAGCCGGGTGGTGGCGCGGCTGCGACCGGGCGGCACGCCGCGGCGACGGGTGCCCGACAGCGACGACTTCATCATCGACAACAACCGTATCAATCTGGCCACCCCCGACGTCTTCAAGCACGACCCTGTCAACCTGATCCGGATTTTCCGGCTGGCGCAGAAGAACAGCCTGGCCTTCCATCCCGACGCGATGCGCACGGTGACGCGCTCGCTGAAGCTGATCAACACTCAGCTTCGGGAAGATCCGGAAGCCAACAAACTGTTCATGGAGATCCTGACCTCCGACAACGCCGAGAGCGTACTGCGGCGGATGAACGAGACTGGCGTGCTCGGTCATTTCATTCGCGCCTTCGGCAAGATCGTGTCGATGATGCAGTTCAACATGTACCACCACTATACGGTGGACGAACATCTGCTGCGCTGCGTCGGCTTCCTGCAGGAGATCGAGCGCGGCGGCAACGACGAGTTCACCGTCGCCAGCGACCTGTTCCGCAAGATTCGCCCCGAGCATCGCGCGGTGATCTACATCACCACGCTGCTGCACGACATCGCCAAGGGACGGCCCGAGGATCACTCGATCGGCGGCGCCAAGGTGGCGCGGCGGCTGTGCCCGCGGCTCGGCTTCAACGCGGCCGATACCGAAACGGTGGCATGGCTGATCGAGGAGCACCTCACGATGTCGACGGTGGCGCAGTCGCGCGACCTGTCCGACCGCAAGACGATCGAGAATTTTGCTGCCGTGGTGCAGTCGGTCGAGCAGATGAAACTCCTGACCATTCTCACCACCGCCGACATCCGCGGCGTCGGCCCCGGCGTCTGGAACGGCTGGAAGGCGCAACTGCTGCGCACGCTGTATTACGAAACCGAGCCGGTGCTGACCGGTGGGTTCTCGGAAGTGAATCGCGCCCAGCGCATCGCGGTGGCGCAATCCGAATTCCGCGCCGCCTTCACCGAATGGCCGGAAGCCGAACTCAACGCCTATATCTCCCGGCAGTATCCGGCCTACTGGCTCAAGGTCGAGCTGGCGAGGAAAATCCGTCACGCACGCTTCCTGCGCGCCAGCGAACAGGCCGGCCACAAGCTCGCGATCAACGTCGGTTTCGACGAGGCGCGCGGCGTCACCGAACTGACGATCCTCGCGGTAGACCATCCGTGGCTGTTGTCGATCATCGCCGGCGCCTGCGCCTCGGCCGGTGCCAACATCGTCGACGCCCAGATCTACACCACCACCGACGGCCGCGCGCTGGACACCATCGCGATATCAAGGGAATACGACCGCGACGAGGACGAAGGCCGCCGCGCTACACGTATTGGCGAGATGATCGAGCAGGTGCTCGAAGGCAAACTGCGGCTGCCCGACGTGGTGGCGCGCAAGGCTGCCGGCCGCGGCAAGGTCCGCCCGTTCGTGGTGGAGCCGGAAGTCACCCTCAATAACCAGTGGTCGGACCGCTACACCGTGATCGAGGTCTCCGGCCTCGACCGCCCCGGCCTGCTGTACCAGCTCACGACGGCGATCTCGAAGCTCAACCTCAACATCGCCTCCGCGCATGTTGCGACCTTCGGCGAACGCGCCCGCGACGTGTTCTACGTCACCGATCTGTTGGGCGCGCAGATCAACGCACCGACACGTCAGGCCGCGATCAAGAGCGCGCTGATCCATCTGTTGTCGAGCGAAGAGAGCGTGGCGGCGTAAATCTCTCAACGCCCTCCTCCGTCATCGCCCGGCTTGACCGGGCGACCCAATACGCTGTGCCATTTCGGTTCTATCACTGTCGTCTCTGGGATACTGGATCGTCCGCCCCAGTGCGCAATTGCGCACAAGGCGGACGATGACAATTATGACGCGAGACGAGCGACTTAAATCTCCGCACCCTCGTGCTGCAGCAGCCAGCGTTTCCGCTCCAGCCCGCCGCCATACTTCACCAGCGAACCGTTGGCGCCGATCAGGCGATGGCACGGCACCACCACGCTGATCGGGTTGGAGCCGTTGGCGTGACCGACGGCGCGGATGGCTTTCGGCAAGCCTATCTTCGCCGCCAGCGCGCCGTAGCTCATGGTCGTGCCCGCGGGAATCTTCGGCAGCGCCTTCCATACTTTTTGCTGGAACGCTGTGCCGGCAACGCGCCATTCGATCTGCCGCAGGCGATCGAGGTCGCCCTTGAAATAGCCAGACAGCGCAGCCCGGAGATCCTTGGGGCCGCGCGCTTCCTTCAAGGCCACCACGCCATACTGCAGCCGCAGCAACTGCTTCATGCGCGGCGCGTAGTCCTCCCAATCCAGCGCACGCAGCACACCGTCGTCGTCGCTGACGATCAAAGCGACGCCGATCGGCGTATCGAGCCGGTCAAGGTTGAAGGCTTCAGGCAGCATCGCGATCCATCAGTTCGAGAAAATCAAACATGTCGTCGTGCCATGAGCAAGCAGCCGACCCTGGCGATCGGTGATCCGCCCCTCGGCGGTGCCGACGCGGCGGCCGACCGTCAGCACGACGCCTTCCGCCCGGATTTCTCCGCTATCCGATGTGATCGGCCGCAGCAGCGAAATCTTGAACTCCAGCGTGGTCGAGCCCACGCCCTTTTCCAGCGTCGACTGGATCGCGAGGCCCATGCAGCTATCGAGCAATGTGGCGGAAAACCCGCCATGCACGGTGCCGGCCGGATTGAGATGGATGTCCCGAGGCTCCGCCGTGATCACGACGCGCCCGCTCTCCGCTTCCGTGACGTCATAGCCGAGTGTCTGCGCGATGGTGTTGAGCGGCAGAGTGCCGTCGGCGAGGCCCTGGACGAATTGCAGGCCGCTCATTTGATTTCGCTGATCCTGACTGACGGTCCCGTATGTCCTGGTTCGGCTCGGCATTATTTTTGTTTCCTGTGGCCCGGATCGGCACTTTTCAGATCACGCATGATAGTGTCCACCCGATTTCCGGAAGTGGTTGGGGGACCGCAACATGAGCTTCGTCGCAAACGTCCTGGTCGCGATCGTCGCGGCGCTGCACGTCTATTTTCTCGTACTGGAGATGTTTCTCTGGACCAAGCCGCTGGGCCTGAAGACGTTTCGGAACACGATCGAGAAAGCGACGGAATCGGCGGTGCTGGCCGCCAATCAAGGGCTCTATAACGGCTTCCTCGCCGCCGGCCTGGTCTGGGGCCTGGTTCACGCCAATCCCGGCTTCGCGTTCCAGATCAAGGCTTTCTTCCTTTTGTGCGTGATCGTCGCCGGCGTCTATGGCGCGGCGACCGTGAGCCGGCGGATTCTCTATGTGCAGGCGGCGCCTGCGGCGCTCGCCTTGGTCCTGCTCTGGCTGGCATAAGGACCGCGCTACCCGGGGGTGGGTTCGCGCTCCCGGGTAGCCTCGCGCCGGCAATGCAATTTCCAGAAATCCCGGTGGCCAGACTTTAGTCGGGCTCCGCTGCGCTGAAATCGCTCAACTTTTCGGCGCGCCGCCACCTTGCATTGCAGCATCCGTTCCGCCAGTATCCGCCGCAGCGATGGCACCCGGCCACAACCGGACGAGATCATCGGCTCAATGACAGCACACGAGGGAACAAGCGATATGAGGAAGGGTATTCTCCACCTGGTCACCGGTACGGCGCTGGCGATGGCGCTATCCGTTTCTTCGGCCTCCGCGCAGAAGAAATACGACACCGGCGCGACCGACACCGAGATCAAGATCGGCCAGACCAATCCATTCTCGGGACCTGCCTCGGCCTATGCCACGATCGGCAAGACCCAGGCCGCCTACATGAAGATGATCAACGATCAGGGCGGCGTGAACGGCCGCAAGATCAACCTGATCCAGTATGACGACGCCTACTCGCCGCCGAAAGCGGTCGAACAGGTGCGCAAGCTGGTCGAGAGCGACGAAGTGCTGCTGACCTTCCAGCTGCTCGGCACGCCGTCGAACGCCGCGGTCCAGAAGTACCTCAACTCGAAGAAGGTGCCGCAGCTGTTCGCCGCCACCGGCGCCTCGAAGTTCACCGACCCGAAGAATTTTCCGTGGACGATGGGCTTCAACCCGAACTACTTCGTGGAAGGCCGCATCTACGGCCAGTACATCATCAAGACCTATCCGAACGCCAAGGTCGGCATCCTCTACCAGAACGACGATCTCGGTAAGGACTACCTGAACGGCATCAAGGCCGGTCTCGCCGACAAGGCGGCCAGCATGATCGTGGCCGAAGCTTCCTACGAAGTCTCCGACCCGACCATCGATTCGCAGATCCTCAAGATCAAGGACAGCGGCGCGGACCTGTTCTTCTCGGCCACCACGCCGAAGCAGGCGGCGCAGGCGATCAAGAAGATCGCCGAACTCGCCTGGCATCCGGTGCAGATCCTCGACATCAACGCCACCTCGGTCGGCGCGGTGATGAAGCCGGCCGGGCTTGAAGCCTCCAAGGGCGTCATCAGCGTCAACTACGGCAAGGATCCGCTCGATCCGACCTGGAAGGACGACGCCGGCATGAAGAAGTACTTCGAGTTCATGGCGAAGTACTATCCGGATGGCGACAAGGACTCGAGCTTCAACAGCTACGGCTACTCGACCTCGCAGTTGATGGTCCATGTGCTCAAGATGTGCGGCGACGACCTGACCCGCGAGAACGTCATGAAGCAGGCCACCAGCCTGAAGAACGTCGTGCTCGACCTGGCACTGCCGGGCATTCTCGCCAACACGTCGCCGACCGACTATCGCGTCAACAAGCAGTTGCAGATGATGAAGTTCAACGGCGAGCGCTGGGAACTGTTCGGCCCGATCCTCGAGGATAGCGGCCCGGCCGGCTAGTCATCCGCTATATCGAAACGAACGATCGGCGGTCCCTCGGGCCGCCGATTTGTTTTTGACCTTGTCATTGCCGGGCTTGACCCGGCAATCCATCATAAGGGAGCGCTTCGCTTGATCGATGCGCGGGTCAAGCCCGCGCATGACGAGCGGTGTTACTTCGGAATTTCCCCGAACGTCTTTCCAACCGGCAGCACCGAATGCCGGATCAGACGCGAATCCTCTACGCCGGCCTGGCGATGCTTCACCGCTTCCCGATAAACGGGGTCGCGGATCATTTCGGCGAAGGCTGCGACGCTCGGATATTCCGCGATGAAGCAATGATCCCAGCGCTCTTCTTGCGGCCCGATCAACATCAGTTCGAACCGCCCCTGCCAGACAATCCTGCCGCCGAGCCGCTCGAACACCGGGCCGCTTTCGCGGCCATAGGCGGCGTAGGCTTCCGCGCCGGACGCCTTGCGGCCGTCGGGATAGGCGGCCTCGGCCCGCAGCCGGACCAGATTGAGCATATGGATCGGTCCCGGCCGGTCATTGGCCTTGAATTGCGCAAACACTTCCTTGGTCGGATCGATGTGGCCCATTTCGGCTCTCTCTGTTCGGGTTTCTCGCTCGTATTCGGAGATGTTCTAGAGCCTTTCCGGTTCTGATTGAATCAGAACCGGGCTCTAGCTTTTTGTTTTGACGCGTTTTCTTCACGCGAACCGGTGTCCACTTCGCTCGAAAACGCTATGGCACGCGCCGCCGCACCTCCTAATCCTGCGTTAACCTCTCGGTAACCGGCCCTTAAACTGCCAGCGTTAGCGTGCGGCGGGACCGGTGTGAGCGGCGTTTGCGTATGGCGTTGGGGCGAAAAAAGAGCGGCGGACGCAAGGAGCCGCTATTCGGGCTTCCGGCCGCGCTCGCCGATCTGCGCCTTTCCGCCGAAGATCGCATCCCGGCGGCCGAGGAACGGCCGAAGAAACCATCCAAACCCAGACCTGACGACGGCGAACTGCCGCGCGAGCGCAAGCCAAGCTCCGGCCGCAGCGGCAGCAAGCGACGGTCCAAATCGCGCGGCCGTTTCTCGATCGGCCGGCTGTTCTACTGGGGCGCCGTGCTCGGCCTGTGGGGCGCGATTGCGGTGGTCGGCCTCGTGATCTATGTCGGCGCCCACCTGCCGCCGATCCAGTCGCTGGAAATTCCAAAGCGCCCGCCGACCATCCAGATCACAGGCCTCGACGGCAGCGTGCTGGCCTCGCGCGGCGAAATGCCCGGCGCCAACGTTTCGCTGAAGGATCTGCCGCCCTATCTGCCGAAGGCGTTCATCGCGATCGAAGACCGCCGGTTCTATTCGCATTTCGGCGTCGACCCGGTCGGTATCCTGCGCGCGGCGGTGACCAACGTCCTGCATCGCGGCGTCTCGCAAGGCGGTTCGACCTTGACGCAGCAGCTCGCCAAGAACCTGTTCCTGACCCAGGAACGCACCATGGCGCGCAAGCTGCAGGAAGTGGAGCTGGCGCTGTGGCTGGAGCGCAAGCATTCCAAGGCGGAGATCCTCGAACTCTATCTCAACCGCGTTTATTTCGGCTCCGGCGCCTATGGCGTCGAAGCCGCGGCGCAGCGATATTTCGGCAAGTCAGCCAAGAACGTCACCATTGCGGAGGCGGCGATGCTGGCCGGCCTCGTCAAGTCGCCGTCGCGGCTGGCGCCGAACCGCAATCCCGAAGGCGCGGAAGCGCGCGCCAGGACCATGCTGGCGGCGATGGCGGACGCCAAGTTCATTACCGATGCGCAGGCGCAGGCCTCGATCGGCCATCCCTCCTACAACGTGAAGCCGGTCGGCGCCGGCACCGTCAACTACGTCGCCGACTGGATCG
>Ga0209023_10006878_pt1 | contig 11842 bp, 12 predicted proteins | sample LakOneMetagenome_FD_187468 | JGI IMG/M metagenome (GOLD analysis project Ga0209023, IMG submission 187468) | Freshwater and sediment microbial communities from Lake Erie, Canada (SPAdes) (version 2) | ecosystem: Environmental > Aquatic > Freshwater > Lentic | place: Lake Erie, Canada...
ATATTTATTAGAAGCTTAGACGAAGATATTATATGGGATTAATAGCTGACCCGTGTCAATACAGGTTAACTGGCTTACCTGAAAAAATATAGCCTTCGCATTATTAAAATAATGTTATCCACAAATTTTGTGTCGGCTGCAGCCCATACCCACAAAGCATTTCAGCCCTGTTTTTCGCACGCTAATTCTCAAAACCCGTTTTTTCGGTAACATTTCCTGTCAGAACTTTGTCCCAAATCAGCCGCGTATAGGTCAATGTTTGTGTAGTCTTTGTCATTAGTGGTTGTTTTTAAGATCGGAAAAGCAAAAACAGTAGTAAGCACCATACTAACTACTATCTACTAACAACTAAATACTAAAAAACATGACAACAAAAGAATCACAAGCCCGCAACCTGTTCTTCCAGACAGAGCTATCCCGCACACGCATTGCAGAACTCGTGGGCATACCACGCCGCACCCTCCACTACTGGATCAGGGAGCGCAACTGGGACCGCCAGAAGACATGCGCCGCCCACATGCCCGCCATGCTGGCCGAGAATGTGTACCACATTCTTGCCCGCCTCACACAGCAGCTCCTGGCCGAGGACCGCATCGCCAAGCCCATCACTCGCCACGAGGCAGATACCCTCCACAAGCTCACCCTCACCGTCAACAAGCTAAGGAACCGTTCCACCCTCAATGAAAGTATGGAAATGTTCGGCCTCTTCATGGAAGACGTGCACAGCAAGAACCCGGAATTTGCACAGCAGCTCATGCCGTTCGTAGACCACTTCATATCCTCCCGTGCAGACCTCAACCTCGCACAGTTCCGCTACATACCACCCGCCAAAGAAGACGTCACCGAAACCCAGCTCGACATAGCCGACATCATGGCCTGGACAGAAGGCTCCGCCTCCGTCCCCGAAGCAGAAGAGCAGATCGCTCAACCTGCCACCGGCGAACCACTCCCTAACCAAACAATTATCGCAGGAGATCCCGCAACTATTCCCGCAATTTCCCGCAATAATCCCGCAACTTCCCGCAGCAATCCCGCAATTTTACAACCTGATCCCGCAATTTCCCGCAATTTTTCAGTAGGAGATCCCGCAATATCCGGATCAGCCCCCGCAGAAGAAAGTACCTCAGACCTCCTTGCCGAAATGGACAGCCTCATGGCCCAGCTTTCCCCCGAGACCCGCGAACACCTCCTCTCCCTCGCCGAAACCACCATGCCCATAACCCAAAAAGAAGCAGCATAAAGGAAGCGACACAGAGAAAACCCGCGCACCTCACCCGCGCACGTCATTGCGAGGAACGAAGCAATCTCAGAATTCGGTACGCAGGAAGTGCTGGAAACTCGCGCACCGTCATTGCGAGGAACGAAGCAATCTCATAAAAACTTTTACGTTAAGTAACAAATGTTCTATAAACCATCATACTCTGAGATTGCTTCGTGCCTCGCAATGACGCGCGACTAAATAATATCGAAAACCTTTAAATTAGCAAAATGCAACGAGGCGGCTACGTCTACATAATGGCTTCTCCAAACAGGGCAACACTGTACGTCGGTATGACATCCGACCTGCATAAGCGAGTATTTGAACATCGTGCAAAACGCTATCCTAAAAGTTTTACGAGCCGGTATAATTGTGTAGTGCTGGTCTTTCATAGAGGGCTTGACAGGATAGAAGAAGCTATAGCTGAGGAGAAGAGATTAAAAGCAGGCAGCAGGGAACAAAAAGACCAGGCGATTGACAGCATGAATCCGGAATGGAATGATCTTTGGGAAGAGGTTAAAAATTGGTAATCGCATTTCTACTAAGTCCATCGACATCCTGAGATTGCTTCGTTCCTCGCAATGACGCGCGACTGAAAAGTGAGCAACAACTGAGCAATAAGTGAGCAACAATTTAACCCTCAAAAAGAACTAAAGCATTGAAAACCAATACCAAACTGAGCAATAAAAATAAGCAGGAAAAGTGGGCAACAAAGACCCGGTATATCATGAGATTGCTTCGTTCCTCGCAATGACGTGCGAACTAATAAAAGGGACTAGAAGTATTTATGAGAGGATAGATATTCGCTCACATATTCCTTCACTCCCTCTTCAAGAGAGTAGAACGGCTGTGAGTAACCAGCAGCGCGGAGCTTGGTCATATCGGCCTCGGTGAAGTACTGGTATTTGTCGCGGATATCGATAGGTGTGTCTACGAAGTTGATGTGCTCGGGTACCTGGAGGGTAGTGAAGATAGCACGAACAAGGTCTTTGAAGGTGCGTGCTTTTCCTGTACCGGTATTGTAGAGTCCGCTGGCAGGCTGGTTTTGCATGAGCCATACGCAGATGCTTGCCACGTTCTTCACATAGATGAAGTCGCGGATCTGCTCACCATCCTTGTAGTCGGGGTTATGAGAGCGGAAGAGTTTTACCTCGCCCTTCTCCTTGATCTGGTTGAAGGCATGGAAGATAACAGATGCCATACGGCCCTTGTGGTATTCATTAGGGCCGAAGACATTGAAGAACTTAAGGCCGGCCCAGAAGGGTGGTGCACTCGTTTGCTGCAGTGCCCATATATCGAACTCGTTCTTTGAAACGCCGTAAGGATTGAGTGGATGCAGCTGGTTAACTATATCGTGTCTGTCCACATAGCCATGCTCGCCATTGCCATAAGTAGCGGCAGATGATGCATAGACCAGCGGAATGTTGTGCTTAACGCATTGCTTCCATACCTGTATGGAGTAGTCGAGATTGAGGCGCTTATGCACGGCATAGTCCATCTCTGTAGTATCGGTGCGGGCACCGAGGTGGAAGACCGCCTGTACAAGGCCGGGATTATTGTCCTGCCACTCTATGTACAGCTCGCGCTCTACCAGGTGAAGGTATTGTTTGCCGGCAAGGTTGGCGGCTTTATTGTCTTTGGAAAAGTCATCGACCAGTACGAGCTGCGTGAAACCAAGCTGGTTCAAATAGCCGACGAGGTAGCTGCCTATAAAGCCGGCAGCCCCGGTAACAACGATGACATCATTTTGTTGCATGAATTACTCGGCCTTTTTAGCAGAGTCAGCAGCAGGATGAGCTTCCGCGTTCGGGTGCTCTTCAGGCTTGGTCTGAGCGTGATTCTCTTTCTGAGTAGCCTCGGTGTTCATCTCGGTAGGGAGCTTAGCTTCGCCACCTTCATGGTGCTCTTCGCCGCCGCTTTCCGCCTGTACAAAGTTGAGTGCAGCTACGAAAAGACCGGCAATAATAACTACCAGCCAAAATGCGTTTTTGAAGGAGATGATGGTTTTGTTTTCCGTAGAATGCCCGTGGTTTGTATCGTGACTCATGAGTTAGTATTTTACTATGGCGCAAATGTAAAGCATTGGGGGGATTTTTCTAAATGTTATGGAAAAAATGTATTGTTTTCCGCAAAGGCATAGCGTAACTTAGATAGGGTTGTTTATTATTTTATAATATGATTGTGCGATATATTTGTCTGTTGGGGGCTATATTTACAGTGTTATGCAAACCATACTACTACTACATGGCGCAATAGGCGCATCGGGGCAGCTGCAGCCGCTGGCGGAACAGTTGAGGAGCAACTATAAGGTATATACCCTCGACTTTTCGGGTCATGGGGGTAAGCCGGTGGTGGGCGAGGCGTTTTCTATTCAGCTATTTGCCGATAATGTGCTGCGGTTCATGAAGGAGCACGGGCTGGATAGTACTGCCATCTTTGGCTACAGTATGGGTGGCTATGTGGGCATGTACCTGGCAAAGCACCATCCTGAAAAGGTGAGCAAGGTGGTGACGCTGGCTACGAAATTTCACTGGGATGCGGAAACGGCAGCCAGGGAGATAAAGATGCTGGACCCCGATAAGATAGAACAGAAGATACCTGCATTTGCTGTCACCCTGAAGGACCGCCATACGCCCGACGGCTGGCGCGATGTGCTGCAAAAGACCACCGAAATGATGACGGCACTTGGCAATGATAATACCCTGAAGCCGGAGGACTATACCGGGATCACGACCCCAACTATGATATTGCTGGGCGACAGGGATAAGATGGTGGGGCTGGAGGAAACTGTGGCTACCTATAAAGCTCTCCCTAATGGAGCCATGGGTATGCTGCCCAATACTCAACACCCCATAGAGCAGGTAGATGTGGCAGCGCTGGGTTTTATGATCGGGAAGTTTGTGGGATAAAAGCCAATGATGCCATTGTTACGTACATTTATTAGCTCAAAGCAATTTGTGATGATGAAAGCGATATGGAACAATGAGGTAATAGCGGAAAGTGACGATACGATCGTTGTAGAAAACAACCATTACTTTCCCCCGAATGCGGTACGTAAGGAATTTCTGCAGCCGTCCGGCACGCATACCATATGCCCATGGAAGGGGACAGCGTCTTATTATACACTATCTGTGAGCGGTAAGGAGAATAAGGATGCAGCATGGTTTTATCCGGAACCTAAGGACGCGGCTAAGAACATAAAGGGGTATGTTGCATTCTGGAAAGGGGTAACGGTAAGCAATTAACCATGAAAACATACGACGCAATAGTAATAGGTGCGGGACAGGCAGGTGTGCCACTGGCTAAGAAGCTGGCGGGTGCCGGTATGAAGACGGCTATTATAGAACGCTCAATAGTAGGCGGGACGTGCATCAACTACGGCTGCACGCCTACCAAGGCTATGGTAGCCAGTGCGCGAATGGCCTACCTTGCTGAGCATGGCAAGGAAATGGGCGTCCCAATAAGCAAATACAAGGTGGACCTGAAGGCCATAATGGCCAGAAAAGACAAGATAGTAGGCCAGTTTCAGTATAGCGCTGAGCGGCACCTGAAAGAAATGAATGGGCTGGACCTACTGATGGGCGAGGCGTCGTTCGTGGATGCGCATACAGTGAGTGTGTTGCTCAACAAGGGTGGCAGAACAGAACTTACCGCAAAGCATATATTCATCAATACAGGCGGGCGGACAGCCATGCCTGAGATAGAGGGCCTTGATAAGGTGGACTTCCTGACATCAAGTACTATACTAGACCTGAAAGCAATACCTGAGCACTTACTGATAATAGGCGGCAGCTATATAGCGCTGGAGTACGGGCAAATGTTCAGACGGTTTGGCAGTAAGGTGACGATAGTGGATAAGTCACTGCGATTCCTAATGAGGGAGGATGAGGATATTGCTCAATGCCTGAGGGAGCTACTAGAGGGTGAGGGAATTACCATACACACCAATGCCAAGGCAACACAAATAAAGCAAAACAAGCAGATAACTGTTAAGGCTAATATAGATGGGGAAGACGCAACTCTTCGTTGCTCCCATATACTGGTGGCCGCAGGCAGAAAGCCTAATACTGATGCACTGAACCTGAAAGCAGTGGGTATAAAGACCAATGTGAAGGGCTATGTGGTAGTGAACAATAAGCTGGAAACATCGGTGAAGGGGGTATATGCACTGGGAGATGTGAAAGGTGGTCCGGCATTTACTCATATAGCCTATAACGACCACATAGTAGTTGCCAAGAATTTACTGAGAAAGAAGGGTGTGACCATAAAGGACAGGCCGGTGCCCTACTGTATGTTTACCGACCCTGAGCTGGGGCGCGTAGGTATAACCGAGCAGGAGGCGAGGGCAGCGGGGATAAAAATTGATATAGCGACGCTGCCTATGAAGTATATCTCGAGGGCGATAGAAACCGGAGACACCCGTGGAATGATGAAGGCGGTGCTGGATGCAAAGACACAAAAAATACTGGGTGTGGCAATAATAGGCACTGAGGGCGGGGAGATGATGAGTGTGCTACAAGTGGCTATGGCGGGTGGTTTTACGCACCGTGAGTTAAGAGAGATGGTATTCGCTCACCCTACGTGGTCGGAAGCGATCAATAATCTGTTTATGGCTTTGGATAAGATATAATTATGATCACCGCGGAACATCTGGGTAAACAATACGGGAAGGTATATGCGGTTAATGATATTTCTTTTGAAGTAAAGGAAGGTGAGAACCTTGTGCTGCTGGGTACGAGTGGCTGTGGCAAGACCACAACGCTAAAGATGCTGAACCGGCTGATAGAGCCGACTACCGGTAAGGTGAGCATAAACGGAACAGACATAATGCATCAGAACCCTGAAGTGCTGAGAAGAGGCATAGGATATGTACTGCAACATAATAGTTTGTTCCCGCACTATACCGTGGCTGAGAACATAGTTGTGGTGCCTGGTCTATTGGGATGGGATAAGCAGCGAATAAAAACAAGGACCGAAGAACTGGTCGTGAAATTACATTTACCAGGAACCTTATTGACCCAATACCCTCATGAACTGAGCGGAGGACAGCAACAGCGGGTGAACATAGCCCGGGCGCTTGCGGCTGATCCGCCGGTACTGTTGATGGATGAGCCGTTCGGGGCACTGGATACGATAACGAGAAGTAATATAGTGAAGGAATTTAGTGAACTGGATGAATTCAAACGGAAGACCATAGTGATGGTGACGCATGATGTGCAGGAGGCTTTTCAACTGGGTGACAGGATATGCCTGATGAGTGAAGGCAGGATAGTGCAGCAGGGAACGCCATCAGAATTGTTGTTTCATCCTGTGAATGATTTTGTGCAGGAGTTTTTTGCAGGATCATATTTGAGGCTGGCACTCGGTGCTGTGAAGGTGCGTGATGTGTGGCATAAATTGAGCGATGGAAACAGCGATAAAGTGATGCAGTTGAAAGGGGAGGAAAGCCTGTGGAGTGTGTTGGAATATGCGGTGAAAAATAAGAGCGAACAATCAATAGTGATAAGGGATAATGAAGGGAAGACAAAGCAGATCAGCAAGCAGGAAGTATTTACAATAATCAGTAGTCTGTAACGGATGCAACAAGGAAAACAGTCTTTGTGGGAGTTTATGAGTATGCAGGCAGGTAAGCTGCTGGAGCAGACGCTTACCCATATAGGGTTGACGTTCATTTCCCTGCTGATAGCTGTGCTGATAGGGCTGCCGGTAGGTATACTTATCAGTCGCAGGCAGAGGCTGTCGGGCGTTGTATTGGGAGTAGCGGGGGTGTTGCAGACGATACCTAGTATAGCATTGCTGGGGTTTATGATACCACTGCTTGGGATAGGGGCTAAACCTGCGATAGCTGCGTTGTTCCTTTATTCGTTGTTACCTATTATCCGCAATACGTTTACAGGTATTACGGGTGTGGATAAGGCAATAAAAGAATCTGCGAAAGGAATGGGAATGAGTGATATGCAGTCGTTGTTTAAGGTGGAGCTGCCGATTGCGATGCGGGTAATATTTGCGGGTATCAGGACAGCTACAGTCATTAATGTAGGGGTAGCGACGCTTGCTGCTTACATTGCTGCGGGAGGATTGGGTGAGTTTATTTTTGGTGGTATAGCGCTTAACAATACAAACATGATACTGGCGGGGGCAATACCTGCGGCATTGCTGGCTATAATATTCGACTACTTGTTGTCGGTAGTGCAAAAAATGAATGTGAAGAAATTGAGGGTGGTGTATTTGGTTTTTCCTGTCATCATATTGGTATTGTCTTCGTTTTATTTGTTGCCTGAGGCTTATAATGGAAAATTGCTGGCTGGTTTTACGCCGGAGTTTATGGGGAGAATAGATGGCTACCCTGGACTGAGGGCGAAGTATGGGTTGAATATACGCACGGTAGTTATCAGCGACGCGGTGATGTACAAGGCGGCATTTGAAAAGAAGCTGGATGTCATCAGCGGGTACAGTACTGACGGCAGGTTGAAGGCTTATGACCTTGTGATATTAAAGGACGATAAGACTGTTTTCCCGCCATACTATGCAGTGTCTATTGTAAGGGAGGAAGTATTGGCGAAATACCCTGAGCTCGAGAATGCATTGAATATGTTGTCCGGGCAGATCAATGATTCTGCGATGACAGATATGAACTACAAGGCTGATTATCTGAAGCAGACGCCGGAGCAGATAGCGAAGGAATTTTTGGTGGCCCGAGGATTGTGGAAAGAACCGAGGAATGGCAAGAAGGGTATTATTCGAATAGGTTCGAAAATATTCGGGGAGCAGTATATACTGAGCAATATGTATAGCATGCTGATAAAAGGGTACACAGACCTTGATGTGGCGACCAAGACAGGAATGGGCGGGACCAAAATATGTTTTGACGCTATGACGAATGACCAGATAGACTTGTATCCTGAATATACCGGTACGGGACTGCTCGTGTTATTGCAACCTACGCAAGAAAAAATCAATAGCCTAATCGAGAATAAGGATAGTGTGTATTCGTATGTAAGTAATAATTTTCATGCCCGGTATCATATTAGATGGCTGAAGCCGATAGGGTTCAATAATGCTTATGCGCTGATGATGCGAAGGCAACAAGCGACAGAATTACATATAAATACTATTACAGAACTGAATAATTATTTAGTGAGCAAATGAACCTTTCAGAAAAATACAAGGACGTAAGAAGCCGGAGTGTGCAAATATGCACGCCGCTGAAAATAGAGGATTATGTGGTGCAGCCTGTAGTGGATGTGAGCCCACCGAAATGGCACCTGGGGCATACTACCTGGTTCTTTGAAACATTTATACTGAAGCCTAATGTACGTGGTTACAAAGAATTTGATCCTGCCTATAATTTTGTTTTCAACAGTTATTATGAAACTATTGGTGCACGCGTAATTCGCACAGACAGAGGCAATTTAAGTCGGCCTACTGTGGACCAGGTATATGCTTATCGTGCTTATGTGGATAAGGCCATGCTGAAACTGCTGGACAAGAATCTATCCAGAGGTTTTAAAGATATTATCATCCTGGGACTGAACCACGAGGAACAACACCAGGAATTACTGAGCACAGATATAAAATATATACTTGGGCATAACCCACTATTTCCAGCTTATAGTGATAAGATATCGAAACGTAAACAGGTAAAAGAAGAATTTATCAATGAATTCGTACCGATAACGGAAGGCATATATGGGATAGGATATGACGGTACAGATTTCTGTTTTGACAACGAACTGGGCAGGCATAAAGTATACCTCGAAAAATTCAGAATTGCTCGTCAGCTGGTGACCAACGAAGAGTACCTGGAGTTTATGAATGAGGGTGGATACAGCATGCACAATCTCTGGCATGCAGAGGGACTGGACTGGGTGAAAACGAATAATGTATGTGCGCCGATGTATTGGCACAATATTGATGGGGAATGGTATAATTATACGTTAATGGGGTTAAGGCCGATAGATATGAGCTCTGCGGTATGCCATGTTAGCTTTTATGAGGCTGCTGCATATGCTGCATGGAAAGGTATGAGGCTGGCCACGGAGTTTGAGTGGGAAGCGGCGGCGCATCACCTGGACTGGGGCAAGCGGTGGGAGTGGACTGACAGCGCTTATTTGCCATATCCAGGATTTAAAAAGGCGGATGGGGCGATAGGAGAGTATAATGGTAAATTCATGGTGAACCAGATGGTGCTGAGAGGCTCATCGGAAGTAACGCCGAGGCAACATAGCAGGATCAGCTACCGTAATTTCTTTCATCCGCATTTGCGATGGCAGTATACGGGAATAAGGCTGGCGCAGTCAGGTTGATAGGTTAATAGGTTAATAGGTTAATAGGTTAATAGGTTAATAGGTTAATAGGTTAATAGGTTAATAGGTTGAGGAATAGTATTCATTAATAATTGTGGGCATGAACGAATTTTTTGATGATATATGGCGTGGGTTGAGTGCTTCACCGAAGTACCTGGAGTCTAAATACTTTTACGATGAGACAGGGGATGCAATATTCCAGGAGATAATGGCACTGCCAGAGTATTACCTGACAAGGAGTGAAATGGAAATTTTTGCTCATCAGAGCAGCTCACTTGCTGATATTATCACCAGTCAGCTTAATGATTTCGATTTAATAGAACTTGGCCCCGGGGACTGTACAAAGTCTATATATCTTCTTAAGGAGCTAGTGGGCCGAAAAATGAACTTTACTTATTATCCAATAGATATTTCGAAGAACATTATTGAGCATCTTGATAAGACGCTGCCCGAAACCATTCCAGGAATAAAGGTAGAGGGCCTTAATGGCGACTACTTTGATATGCTCGATGAGCTAAAAGATATTTCCGCACGAAAGAAGGTGGTTTTATTCCTCGGCTCTTCTATAGGTAATATCCCGATCAGCGAAACGGTGAATTTCTTCAAGGCATTAAAATCCCATCTTTCACCCGGCGATCTTATCTTAACCGGCTTCGATCTTAAGAAAGATCCAAACGTGGTATTGGCAGCTTACAATGATAAAGCAGGTGTAACTAAACGTTTTAACCTGAATTTACTCTGTCGTATCAATACTACGTTGGATGCGGATTTTGATATTTCACAGTTTGCTCATTCCCCAGTGTATAGTGAAACTACCGGTGCATGTAAAAGTTATCTTACCAGCCTTAAGAAGCAAAGGGTGCGGATAGGTGAGGTAGGATGGATACATTTTGAAGAGGGTGAACAGATATATATGGAGGTTTCGCAGAAATATACCTCTGAGCAGGTGGATGAAGCAGCCTTAGCTTCAGGTTTTACGACGGTACATCACTTTTACGATAGAAAAGAGTGGTTCCTTGATGTGCTATGGAAGTGCTTGTAGGGAGTATGAAAATTATGCCTGTAAGCGAAAAGGGTTCCGGATATGTCCGGAACTCTTTTCGTATGGATTAATCTGTTGTTTATTAGATACTTAGCTTATTGCGCAATTCGTTAGGTATACCATTCTTATGAAGCAGGATTGCGGTAGTCTTGTAACGAACATAGTTCTTACTCACATAAATATAGCCTTTGAAATCGTTCTTATCGCCCCATGAGTTCTTTACCTTGTAGTACTTACGGCCATTCTGATCTTCTGAGATGCCTACAATGTGCATGCCATGATCGTCAGTAGTTTCATAGTTGTCGAATGCCAGCTGGCGTTTTTCAGGGGTGATCACACGCTCGTCCTTAGGACCATCGAACATGTATTTTTTGTCAGAATCGTCCATATCCTCAAAGTCCTTTTCAGGTACATAAGCCACACCGTTTTTCCAGCTAAAGTATTTTTCGCTGACGTCAGTAGCCCATGCTACTGTAAAGCCCTTATTCAGCGCATTGTCAATGATGTCTGTAAGGTCATTCATCTTTACGTTATACACCCTGCCAAAAGCCCAGTTGTCGGGAACCATCAGCATGGTTTTCTTATACAATGGTTCTGATAACCAGGAAGAAAGCTCTACGTAATCTTCTGCATGTATACCTACGCGCTCTGCTGCAAATGACTTAGGTGTATAGGTCTTGTTGTCCCATTTGAATTTGTCAGGAATTGCACCCAAGTAGGCATCAAGCACATCGTTGTATGCTTTTTTCCAGGATGGTGTCAGCTTTCCATTAGGGTTTGATATTACTGCATCCAGCATACCCTTCAGAATAGCCTGCATTTCTGCAAATTTGTTTTTGTTCGTACCATAGTGCAGTCCTGTGTACACTTCCTGGGGCATTGCACCATATTTAGCATACATATTGATCACATCGTGACATTCACCACCGTCCCCTAGTCCTAAAGAGCCATGCATGCGTACATAGGACTCGGCTTTTTCCATGTACACACAGTGTGCACTAAATAACGGAGATAGTTCTATTGGTTCTTTGCCCATGCGCATCATTTCGCTTTCAAGGAATGAATTGGTAGAATAGCTCCAGCAGGTGCCTGAACTCGCCTGGTTCTTTACGCAAGTACGCTCCAGATCTATAACACTTGTAAAGTGATATTTTTTGTTGTCATCTTCACTTTTAATGATGTTGTAGCTTTTATTGGATTCTATCTTCCTGATCAGATCGTCCTGTGCATGAACCA
>Ga0209023_10006879_pt1 | contig 11842 bp, 8 predicted proteins | sample LakOneMetagenome_FD_187468 | JGI IMG/M metagenome (GOLD analysis project Ga0209023, IMG submission 187468) | Freshwater and sediment microbial communities from Lake Erie, Canada (SPAdes) (version 2) | ecosystem: Environmental > Aquatic > Freshwater > Lentic | place: Lake Erie, Canada | collected...
TCCGATCTCCGATGCTCTGGTGGCCCAGGCACACGCCCAGGATGGGCAGCTTGCCTGCAAAGTGCTGGATCGCCGCCACCGAGATGCCGGCCTCGGCCGGCGAGCACGGGCCGGGCGAGATCACCAGGCGGTCGGGGGCGCGCTGCGCGATGCCTTCGAGGGTGATCTCATCATTGCGGAACACCTCGACCTCGGCACCCAGCTCGCCGAAGTACTGCACGATGTTGTAGGTGAAGCTGTCGTAGTTGTCGACCATCAAGAGTTTCATGCTGCGCTCCCTGCGGTCTGTTGTGCGGCCGCGTCGCTGGCGTGCCCGGCGCGCAGGCGCGCGAACTCGCGGTGTTCGTAGGCAATGGAGGCTTCCATGATGCCGCGGTAGATGGCTTCGATCAGGTCGGGTTGGCCGCCTTCGGCATGGGCCGTGGCGCGCACGCGGCGCACGATGGCCTCGATGCGGGCCACGTCGCGCACCTGGGCATCGCTTTGCTTGATGCGCGCGGCCTGCGTCATGTAGCCGCTGCGCTCCACCAGCAGCGGCACGAGGATGTCGTCGAGCGCATCGATGCGCGCGCGCACCTCGGCCATGGTGGTGCAGTCCTGCACCTTGTCGATGGCTGGGGGTTTCGTGGGGGCGGTCATTCCAGGCCCTCCTCGACGAGTTCGGCCGCGCGCAGCAAGGCGCGGGCCTTGTGCTCGGTTTCCTTCCATTCCAGCTCGGGCACCGAGTCGGCCACCACGCCGGCCGCCGCCTGCACATAGAGCGTGCCGTTCTTGATGATGCCGGTGCGGATCGCGATGGCCACGTCCATGTCGCCGGCGTAGCTCAGGTAGCCGCAGGCACCGCCGTACAGGCCGCGCTTGGTGGGCTCGAGCTGGTCGATGATTTCCATCGCATGCACCTTGGGCGCGCCGGTGAGCGTGCCGGCAGGGAAGGTGGCCTTGAGCACGTCGATGGCCGTCATGCCGTCGTTGAGGATGCCTTCAACGTTGCTCACGATGTGCATCACGTGGCTGTAGCGCTCGATGGCGAAGGCCTCGGTCACCTTCACGGTGCCGGTCTTGGCGATGCGGCCGATGTCGTTGCGCGCCAGGTCGATCAGCATCACATGCTCGGCACGCTCCTTGGGGTCGTTGATGAGCTCGACCTCGGCCGCCTTGTCCTTCTCCAGCGTGGCGCCGCGGGGGCGGGTGCCGGCCAGGGGGCGGATGGTGATCTTCTGCCCTTCGGGCGTGTTCTCCTGGCGCACCAGGATCTCGGGGCTGGCGCCCACCACATGGAAGTCGCCGAAGTCGTAGAAGTACATGTACGGCGACGGGTTCAGCGAACGCAGCGCGCGGTACAGCGAGAGCGGGCTTTCGGTATAGCGTTTGTGGATGCGCTGGCCCACCTGCACCTGCATGAAGTCGCCGGCGGCGATCAGCTCTTTTGCGCGGTCCACGGCGGCCAGGTAGTCGGCCTTGGAGAAATCACGCTGCGCGGGGTGGCTTTCGGTGGGCTTGACGATGGGCGCGCTCACCGAATACTTGAGCTGCTCCTTCAGGTCGCGCAGGCGCTTCTTGGCCTTGGCGTACGCCTCGGGTTGCGCCGGGTCGGCGTAGACGATGAGGTAGAGCTTGCCCGAGAGGTTGTCGATGACGGCGAGTTCTTCGCACTGCAGCAGCAGGATGTCAGGGCAGCCCAGCGTATCGGGCGGGCAGGTGTCTTCGAGCTTTTTTTCGATGTAGCGCACCGCGTCGTAGCCGAAGTAGCCGGCCAGGCCGCCGCAAAAGCGCGGCAGGCCGGGACGCAGGGCCACCTTGAAGCGCTTTTGGTACGCCTCGATGAAGTCGAGCGGGTTGCCCGCGGCGGACTCCACCACCTGGCCATCGGTCACGACCTCGGTCTTGGCGTTGGCGCCAAAGCCGCTGGCGCGCAGCAGCGTGCGCGCCGGCAGGCCGATGAAGCTGTAGCGCCCGAAGCGCTCGCCGCCCACCACGGATTCGAGCAGGAAGCTGTGCTTGCCGCCGTCCTTGCTGTGCGCGAGCTTCAGGTACAGGGAGAGAGGGGTTTCCAGGTCCGCAAAGGCTTCGGCCATGAGCGGAATACGGTTGTAGCCTTCGCCGGCCAGGCTTTTGAATTCAAGTTCTGTGATCACGGGGAGAGCTCCCAGCATTTCGCAGCGCGTGTCCCGGCTTTGTCAGCAAGCAGATAGATCAACGGGGCGCTACGGTCCATTCGGTCGGCCCGCCGCTGCAGGCTGCAGGGCGAGGGCCACGGGTGCACGCTGGGGCAAGAGCCCAGGTGCCATCAGGCGTTCAGGCAGACAGGCGGACGCCAGGGCCAGGCTCCCCGGTCGCTGCAACCTGTGATGAACACGTGATGAATGAACATGGGCCAAAGTGTAGCAAAGGTTTTTTGCCGATCCATTTTCGACGGGCCTCCCTACAACGCCGCAACCGCTCGAAAACCCTGTTGCGGCAAAAGTCGAGCGCAGCAACAATTTGAAACGAACGACCGTTCTTTTTTAGGAGTTGCGCATGAAGTTCTGCAAGCGTTGCGCGGTGACATTGGCTGCCTGGGTACTGGCGGCCAGCGCGATCGCCCAGCCCGTGACCGTGGCCGACGTGAAATACGCGGAGACCGCGACCGTGAGTGGCAGCACGCTGCAGCTCAACGGCGCAGGCGTGCGCTACAAGGCCGTGTTCAAGGTGTACACCGCGGGGCTGTACCTGGAGAAGAAGGCGCAGTCGCCGCAGGAAGTCGCAGCCCTCAAGGGCCCCAAGCGCGTGAGCATCACCATGCTGCGCGAGATCGACTCCACCGAGCTGGGCAAGCTGTTCTCGCGCGGCATGGAGGACAACATGGACAAGGCCGCGTTCTCCAAGCTCATACCGGGTGTGCTGCGCATGAGCCAGATCTTCTCGGAGCACAAGAAGCTGCGCGCCGGCGACCAGTTCATGATCGACTGGATTCCGGGCACCGGCACCGTGATCACCGTCAAGGGCGAGCCGCAGGGCGAGCCTTTCAAAGAGCCAGAATTCTTCAACGCGCTGATGGGCATCTGGCTGGGCAATGCGCCCGCGGACTGGAAGCTCAAGGACGCCATGCTGGGCAAGCCCGCAGGCTGAGTGCACGCTACAGAGCCCGGGTCAAGCCCCGGGCAAACCCCCACGCGATGAGACCACTTCTTGTCGCGCGGCCGACAGATGCCTGCACCGCTGGCGCGTAACCTTGAATTGAGCGTTCTCGTAGCGCTGCACCACTACCCACCCACCGCCCTGCACTGACCTGCACCGGCCTGCCACTGCGCACCCTTCGCAGCACGGCACGCCGCAGACTCCTTCGCGCTACCCGCGCCCCGGAACGAGCTGTCTGCAAACGCACTGACCTTCTGCCCCTCGACGACGACATCTACTGCGACTGCGCACGCGCCAGACACCAAACCATGAAACTCAGCAACCTCTCCGTCGGCCTGCGGCTGGGCGCCTCGTTCGCCGCCATCCTGCTCATCACCGCGCTCATCGCCGCCATGGGCATGTGGCGCATCGGCAGCCTGCACCGCGCGAGCGAACGCGTGGCCACGCAGGAGATCGAGCAGCAACTGCTGGTGGAAGACTGGGCGGCCGACATCCGCCTGAACTGGGTGCGCACCGAGGCCTTCCTCAAGGCCATCGACCGCGACTACATGGACAAGCTCACGGCCGACACCACGGCCACCGCCAAGGGCATGGACACCAAGGTGCAGCGCATCGAGGCGCTGGCGCAGGGCGAGCAGGCCCGCACGCTGCTGGCGGCCATCGCCGCAGCCCGCACGGCCTACAACGACAAGCTGACCGAGATCCGCGAGCTGCACCGCGGCGGCGAGCCCAATGTGCCGGCCCTCGTGGACAAGGACCTGCGTCCGCTGGCGGACAAATACCTCAAGGCCCTGGACGACCTGCGCAAGGCCATGGCCGCGCAGCTGGCCGAGGGCCAGGCCGACACCGGCACGCTGGCCACGGCCAGCCAGGTGCTGCTGGGCGTGGGCACGCTGGTGGCCGTGGCGCTGGGCGCGCTGCTGGCGTTGACCGTCACCCGCTCCATCGTGCGGCCCGTGCAACGCGGCCAGCGGGCTGCCGAAAACATCGCCGACGGCGACCTGACCCACCCCATCGACACCGGCCGCAACGACGAGACCGGGCAACTGCTGCAGGCGCTGGCCACCATGCAGGCACGCCTGGCCACCATCGTGGGCAACGTGCGCCACAGCGCCGAAGGCGTGGCCACGGCCAGCGCAGAGATCGCGTCGGGCAACAACGATTTGTCGGCGCGCACCGAGCAGCAGGCGTCGGCCCTGCAGCAGACCGCCGCGTCGATGGAGGAGTTGGGCTCCACCGTCAGCCAGAACGCGGACAACGCGCGCCAGGCCAACCAGCTGGCCATGACCGCATCGACCGTGGCCGTGCAGGGCGGCGACGTCGTGGCCGAAGTCGTGGACACGATGAAGGGCATCAACGACAGCAGCAAGAAGATTGCCGACATCATCAGCGTGATCGACAGCATCGCGTTCCAGACCAACATCCTCGCGCTGAACGCCGCGGTCGAAGCCGCCCGCGCAGGCGAGCAGGGCCGGGGTTTTGCGGTGGTGGCCAGCGAGGTGCGCAGCCTGGCAGGGCGCAGCGCCGAGGCTGCCAAGGAGATCAAGGCCCTGATCAGCACCAGCGTGGAACGCGTGGAGCGCGGCACCGTGCTGGTGGACAAGGCCGGCGCCACCATGACCGAGGTGGTCAGCGCCATCCGCCGCGTGACGGACATCATGGGCGAGATCAGCGCTGCCAGCGGCGAGCAGAGCCAGGGCGTGTCGCAAGTGGGCGAAGCCATCACGCAGATGGACCAGACCACGCAGCAGAATGCGGCCCTGGTGGAGCAAAGCGCGGCAGCGGCCGACAGCCTCAAGACGCAGGCAGGCCTGCTGGTGGATGCGGTGGCGGTGTTCCGCCTGGCACCGGGTGCGGGAGGTTCTTCCGGCGCATCTTCGTCCGGTGCATCTTCGGCCAGGACGGACTCTGCAGCGGCGGCGGGACCGCGGTTGGGCTACCAGGGCGGTGCTGCGGCACGCCAGCTTGTTGCGTGAACACTGTGGCGAAAAACTGCAGGTTGTAAGGCGACGCCTCCGGGCTGCGTATCGCCCCGTCACCAGAAGCCGGGCGCCACGAACCGGGCGCCGCACTCCCGGCAACCTGTGCCGCTAGCGCAGCGCGGCCAGGGAATCCACGAAACCATCGGCATCCACGCCGCGCACCGGCTGGCCATGGTTGTAGCCGTAGGTCACCAGCACCACCGGGCAGCCCGCCGCGCGTGCGGCCTGCGCGTCGTTGCTGGAGTCGCCCACCATCAGCGTGCGCGCCGGCGCTGTGCCCAAGGCCTCGCAGGTCTTGAGCAACGGCAGCGGGTCGGGTTTTTTGCGCTCGAACGCATCGCCACCAAACACCTGTTCGAAGAAGCCGTCGAGCCCCTTGGCCTTGAGCAGCGGCACCGCAAAGTCGGTGGGCTTGTTGGTCAGGCAGGCCAGGCGCAGACCAGCGCTGCGCAGCGTCTGCAGGCCCTCAATCACCCCAGGGTAGACCGCTGAATATTGGCCGTTGATGGCCAGGTAATGGCGCTGGTAGCTGGCCCATGCCGGGGGGTACAGTGCATCGATTTTGATAGCAGCTAGCTCTGGTTCATCCAGCGGTAGCACGTGTTTGAGCACCGAACGCAGCAGGTTCTCGGACCCCTTGCCCACCATGGGCTCGATGCGTGCTGCCTCGATGGCAGGCAGGCCGAGGTCGCGCAGCATGCGGTTGATGGACTCGGCAAAGTCGCCCATGGTGTCGACCATGGTGCCGTCAAGATCGACGATGGCGGCGTCCAGTTTTTTCTGGGTCAGAGGAAGGAAGTTCAAGGCAGCAGAATGAAGTTGGCGATAGCTTCAATGGTAAAGCGCGCCGGCCTTTGAATTGCTCTCTGAGGCATTGCTGCCTGTGCAGCCTCAGGTGTTGGAATGATGACGTTTCGCCAGCACTTGCCGAGGCTACGCGGCTGCCGGTGGAGTCGGTTATGCGGCCGCTCGGCCCAGTTCTCTGGCCGAGCCGGATGCCGAATCGGCAGGCGCCACTGACGCGCGCGGCGGGAGATGCGTGACCTTGACAGCCGAGACGGCCCGCGGGCATGACTTGCTGCATGCGGTCAGGGCGCGAAAGCTATCGCAGACCAGCAGTTGGCTGGAGAAACATTGGTATTGAGGGCTTTGCATGGACAACGACTAGGGCAGCCAGTTCCCATCCGGACAATCCCGGGCTGGAGTGCAGAGCGTCGCGCACGGTGTTCAGACCTTGCGTAGGCTGACGGCTCTTCGGCTGTAGGCCGCCGCCATCTGATTGCGGCACCCTGACACGCTGCGGTGGATGGCCGCCCATGCCGACGGTGCTCCCGGACAGCGGCCCCCGCAGGCACCTGCCAAGCATGTGGCCGACATCTGCACGCGGCACATCACACTCAGCGCGTGCGCGCCGCCGTCAACGCAGGCTCAGCGTCTGGCGCTTCCAGCCCGCGTCCTGCCAGCGCTGGAACAAGGGCAACGCTGCGACGTCACCGGTCACCCGCTCGGTGGCCAGGCCGTCGATGCGGACCACCTCGAAGCTCTTGCGGTAGCGGCCCTGGGCACGCGCCTCGCGGGCCACCAGCATCTGCTGGCCGCCGGGGACCCAGCCGGCAAATTCGGCATAGCCGGTTTCGGGCGATGTGGCTGCAGGGGGCAGCACGTCCACCACCCAGGCATCGCCCGCCTTGCGCATCACCCACAGCTCGCGCCAACCTTCGAGCGGCTGCACCGCCAGGGCCACTGCACTGCCTTCGCGGTTGACGTTGGCAGACGCTGCCCAGACCACGCCGTAGGTGCAGCGGCGCACCAGCGGGTCCTTGGCGCCATGCTGCGCGTCCACCAGCAGCACACAGGTCTCGCCGGGCGCACCCGGCTGTACCACCACGGCGGGCCGCTTGGCGTCGGCCACCGGTGCTGCGGCAGGAACCAGCGCCCAACGCACCGCGCTCACGCGCATGGCAGCATCGTTGTAGGCGACCTGGTCTTCGTCGGGCAGATCGTTGCGGCTCACACCGGCGAACTCCGCCAGGGCCCGCGACGCAGCGGCGCCCGCGGCGGGGCCGCCGTCCTTGCGCGCCTGCTGGAAGGCCACGGCGCTCCACAGCCCCGCCCGGCGCATCTGCACCCGGTTGCGCAGGTAGCTGGGCAGGCCGGCCACATCGACTTTTTCCAGCAACTGGGCCTGCCAGTCCTGCAGCTTGGCGCGCTCGTGGGCGGGCAGGTCGGGGTTGGTGCACTCGGGCCGCGTGAGCGCCAGCGCCGCGCGGGCACGCTGGTCGGCATCGGCAGATGGCATGGCCAGCACGCGGCGGAAGGCCTCGCCGTCATAGCAGATCTGCATGCGGCCTTCGACCTCGTAGGTGGTGAACCGCACGCCGTAGCCGTTGGCCACGTCCAGATGGGCGGACAGCGTGGCGCCGTTGGCCTTGCCTGCCGCCGTGCTCGACGGTGCCAGCGACGCCCTGCGCGCCAGCCGGTCGGCGAACGTGCCCAGGGCATCCAGCGCCTGCGCACCGCGCTCGCCCGACAGCGCTGCCGCAGGCGCTGCCTGCAGGTAGGCGGCGGTCAGGCCGATGCCCAGCGCTTCGGAGCCGGGCGTGTCGCGCACGAAGCGCAGCACCGACAGCAGCGCGGGGCCGTCGGCCTCGGTCAGCGAGACCCGGCGCACATCGCTGGCCCGGATGAAACCGCCGCGCTCGCGCTTGTGGTCCCACACCTGCAGGTAGTCCATGCGCTCGCCGCGCACTTCCAGCACCTCGCCCTGCCACAGCACCGTTTGCTGCTGGGCCGAGTCGCGCGGTGCCGCACGCAGGCCAGCCTGGTCCTGCACCACGATGGCACTGCCGAAGTCGCTGGCAGGTGCGCTGCTGGATGCGCCGACCGCTGCGCCGGTGGGTGCGCTGGCGGTTGCAGGGGTGGCGGCAGCAGTAGCCACCGTGGTGGCCGCCGAAGCGATGGCCGTGATGAGCGTGAAGAGAGTGCGCTTCATGTTCATTGCTCCACAGCAGTGGTGGTGGATGCTTCGTCAGTACCGGCGCCTGCGGCAGCTTGCGCGGCAGCGGCCTGGGCATTGCGGTTGCCGCCCAGCAGCGCCGCACCGATGAAGTCGCCATTGGTGGGCGACGGCGCGATGATGACCTGGATCTTGTCCGAGAGCTTGTCGGCCAGCGTCTTCTGGATGAGCAGCGGGTGGCGCGTGACCAGGGCGCCTTCGCGGGCCATCTGCTCGGCGTTCACCTTGCCGATGCGGTCCATGCGGTAGGCCTCGGCTTCGGCCAGCTTCTGGCGGGCGTCGGCCTCGCCGTTGGCTTCGATCCGGCGGGCCTGGGCGTTGCCTTCAGCAGCCTTCACACGGGCCACGCGTTCGGCTTCGGCTTCGAGCTGGCGCTGCTCGATCTGGCGCTGCTTGAAGGGCAGCACGTGCTTCATGGCTTCTTCCTGGGCGCGCGCGGCAATCACCTGTTCGCGCGCTGCGGCTTCGGCGGCCACTTCGCGGCGGACCTTGTCTGCCGATGCGTCCAGCTCGGTTTCCTTCACGCGCTTGTCTTTGAGCTCCAGTGTGTAGCGCATCTTCTCGGAGGCCAGCTCTTCGGCCAGCAGGCTGTCCATGCCGCGGCGGTATTCGGCGGGCAGGTCCACCTTGCCGATCTGCACGCTGCGCAGCAGCACGCCATCGGCCGCCAGGCGGGTGCGCAGTTCGGTTTCGATGATCTGTGCAATCTCGGCACGCTTGGACGAGAAGATCTCCCGCACCGTGTAGCGGGCAAACACCTTGTAGACCAGGCCTTGCACTGCGGGGGCCACGACGTCGGCGTCCACGTCGTCGGGCAGGTTGCCCGACTTCACGGCATTGGACGCAGGGTCCAGCGCATAGCGCACGCTCAGGTCCAGGCCGAACGACAGGCCTTCCACCGACTGCAGCGGTGCGCTCCCGGTGGCCTGGCGCATGGCTTCGGGGCGGTAGCTCTGGTCACGCAGAGAGAACACCCGCACGCTGTGCACGCCAGGCAGCACCCACACGCCGCCGTCGCGCCACTGCGTGACCGAGCCGGTGAACTGGTTCGTGCGCTGGCCCAACTCGCCCTGGTCCAGGTGCCGCACCGGCGGGTTGCGCACCACCGCTACGCCAGCAGCCACCACCACTGCACCCAGAGCCAGCCAGCGCACGGTGCGTGCCGTGGGCAGCGCGTAGGCCCGGCGGGCGGGACGGCTGTCTTCGGTGGCGGCCCAAGGATTGACTGCTGCGGCTCCCGCTGCTTCGTCGTATGGAGCGTCGGCGGCGGAGGGCGTGGCGGCGGAGCGGCCGCGCAGGGCTTGGACGATGCGGTTCCAGGCGAATTTCATGGTGTTTCTCTCTCTCGGATGGGTTGAATTTGTTGTCTTGGCCTGAACAACCGAGTGGCTGTTCATTGGTAGGTGATTCTTCGGAAAACACCCGGAAGCAACAACGCGCACCACAGCCCAGAGTCCGCCCGCCCTCCGAGCAATTGCTCCGGCCCCGGAAGAAAAACTCACACCGACCCCGGTGGCTCGCCGGGATAATCCCGCCACCACCACTGCAAAGCGCTTTCATGACTCCCATCGCACGCATCGCCGTGATCGAAGACGACCTGCCCACCAGCAACCAGCTGGCCGGCTGGATTGCCAGTGCGAAGAGCGGCATCGTGATCGACCAGTGGTTCACCCGCGACGACGCCGAGGCCGCGCTCGCGCGCGAGCATTACGACGCCGTGGTGCTGGACATCGAACTGGGGCGCGAGCGCCATGCGGGCGTGGCGCTCATCAACGCGATCAACAAGCTCGGCCAGGGCACGCCCGTGCTGGTGGTGTCGGCCATGCCCGCGGCCATCTACCGCAGCATCATGAAAGCGCTGGACGCGTGGGACTACCTGCAGAAGACGACCTTCGAAGAGGCCGACTTCATCGAGACCTTTCTCGACATCCTGCGCACCACCCAGTCGTCACCCGCCCACGCTGCGCCCGCTGCTGCGCCGGGCGACGCGCTGGTGCTCGACCCGCTGTGGCAGCGCACCCCCACTTGGCGCGGCGAGCGCATCAACCTGCCGCTCACCGCGCAGCGCATCCTGGCCACGCTGCACCAGCGCAGCGGCGAGGTGGTCTCGTACGACGAGCTGTTCGACGTGGTCAAGAGCGGCCGCAACCGCGACAACGTGCGCAAGCATGTGAGCACCATCCGCGAGGCGCTGCGCGAGGTCGATCCGTCGTTCGAAGGCATCGAGAACGTCCCTATGCGCGGCTTCCGCTGGGTGAAGAAGTGAAGCATCCCCCTGAGCGGCTTCGCCGCTTCCCCCTTCTCTCGACTGGCTGCGCCATTCGGGAAAGGGGACGCCACCAGCGCACGCAAGCTAAGCGCCGCCCATGCAGCTTGGCGGCCCTTGCGCGGCGGCCCGCGCCTGGACCTCGCCAGTGGCGCAGGCTTGGCGCTTCAATCGACACCGCGGAGAACCCTGTATGAAGCGCCTGCTGCGCCGCCCGGCGTTGGAGATGCCGCGGCTCGAGATGCCCCGCCTGGGCCTGCCGGCGTTTCGCCTGCGCATCCTCGTGCGCAGCGTGTTCCTGCTGCTGGCAGCGGCCACGGTGGCACTCAGCGTGGTGCTGCTGAAGGAAGAAAAGGAGCGTGCCTGGCAAAGCTACCAGAACGGCTTCAAGCGCAGCCAGTCCGAGGTGATGGCGCGCCTGCGCCACCCGTCCGGGCAGTTGGCTTTGCTCAATGCGCACATCCAGGGCCAGGGCGCCACGCCGCTGGCGCCGCTGCTGCTGCCGTATGCGGCCATCGACTTCGACGACCAGAACAAGGCCCAGCAGGCGGTGGAGATGGCGGGCTGCGCGGTGCAGTACCCGGACGGCGCATCGGCCTGCGCGGCGATCGGCAACAACCCCTATGCGGGCGGCTTCATCTACTTGGTGGGCAGCTTCTACGCGGGCGAGCTGGTGGCGCGCGAACGCGGCGCGCTGGACCTGAGCGGCGTTCACCGGGCCCGGGTCACGCTGGACATGCGCGGCACCACCTCCCGCTGGGTGGCGCCGTTCGAGGCGCTGCCGCCGCAAGGCAGCATCCAGACCCGCGGCCGGCTGACCGGCTTTGCGGACCTGGGTGAAGACACGCTTGACGTGCGCGCGCGCCCGGTGCGCGACTTCCGCGGCTGGCTGTGGCAAAGCAATGCGTGCCGCGACCCGGCGGGCACCGCGCCCGGCTGCCTGCGCCGCACGTTCTATTCGATCCGCCTGCCCGTGGAGCTGTTTCGCGAGGCACTGTTCGGCAAGCAACCCCTGGTCTGGCCGCCCGAGGACCTGGGCAGCATGCGCGTGCGGGTGGAGATGCTCGGCCCCGCTGCCGACGCCGGCAGCGGCCCCACCAGCACGCCTGCGCTGTTCGACAGCAACACGCCAGGCGCGCAGCCCGCCGCGTCGCTGGCCGACGTGGCCCGTTCGCTGCTGCCGGGCGAGAAGGTGCAGATCCGCAAACTGGGCAGCAGCGAGCAGGACGCGCTCACGCTGCGCGGCACCGAAGTTGAAGCGGGGCCCACGGCGCCGTGGCTGATCCGCCTGATCAGCTGGCTGCCCCTGGACCTGCAGGGCCCGGGCGAAGCCAAGGTGCAGGAGGTGCCCGCCGGGCTCGACATTCTCGATACGCCGCTGGGCAACTACGCCGTCACCTTCACCGGCAACCTGCGCGGTGTGGAGCAGGGCCTGGCGGTCGTGGCCACGCGCATGTCGTG
>Ga0209023_10006880_pt1 | contig 11841 bp, 9 predicted proteins | sample LakOneMetagenome_FD_187468 | JGI IMG/M metagenome (GOLD analysis project Ga0209023, IMG submission 187468) | Freshwater and sediment microbial communities from Lake Erie, Canada (SPAdes) (version 2) | ecosystem: Environmental > Aquatic > Freshwater > Lentic | place: Lake Erie, Canada | collected...
AAGTAAAAATAAAAGATAAGCTGGATGCATTTGAAGCATTGTATACAGACAACGACAATATCAACTCAAGGCTGAGCATATTCTCCGGCAAAGGTGCAAATAAGATATTTGACAGCGCTAACCTGGATACTATATACCAGACATATGTAAGCGCATTCAATGGTGCAGCAGCTGGTGCAGCAGGAGATGCGGCAAGGACGGCGGCATTGAAATCTGCGTTCACATTCATCTATGCATCTTTTACCCAGTTTGAAGGCCTTGTTGCAGCACATGCGGGACAAACAGACTCGAGCGACACACAAACAACTGCCGTGAATGCAGGAATCGCGACTGTGGGAAAACCTATACGCACGGCTACGGTTGCTAATGCATCGCTGCTTGCGTCCATGCAGGGTATACTTGCAACTAATCTTAAAACTGCACTGCAGACTTTCATTAACCTTGATAGTGAAGCTAACAAAGCAGTAGGTGGGAAAATAGCCACAACAGGGGTTCAGGATGTTTCGATTTTCACTGATGCGTCGTGGCTACCTGTTGCAGCAGATCCTGGATCTGCCTTGATATCCGGTGCAACGCTGACAGAAAAGGGAACAGCAGCCCTTGCTTCATTGACACCACTTTTCCAGACATTGAAATCTGCATTTAGTTCTGTGGTAAGCAACGGAGCTTCTTTTGAAGATGCTACAGAAAAAGCATTGTTGCCTGATCTGCCGGTTATCACTTCAATAGTAAAAGTGTTGAACACTAAAGTTAATACTCTGCCTCCTTCAGGCGCTATTGCAGGAGTTTACGCTGCCGTGGACAGGGACCGTGGTGTATGGAAGGCTCCGGCCAATGTTACGCTCAACTCTGTAAGCGACCTTAGCGAGCTGATTGACGATAATGACCAGGAAGTGCTGAACATAGATGCCAATGCAGGCAAATCAGTAAATGCAATACGCGCATTCTATGGTAAAGGTATTACGGTATGGGGAGCCAGAACGCTTGCCGGAAATGATAATGAATGGCGTTATGTGCCGGTGCGCAGGCTGTTCAGCTTTGCTGAGGAGAGCTGCAAAAAGAGCACTTCATGGTGCGTGTTTGAGCCGAATGATGCTAATACCTGGGCACGTATACGCAGCCAGGTAGATAACTTTATGAACAACTTGTGGCGCAGGGGGGCTCTTGCAGGCGCTAAGCCGGAGCAGGCTTATTTTGTGAACTGTGGTTTGAATATTACCATGACCGCATTGGATATACTGGAAGGAAGGCTGATCATCGAAATTGGTATGGCTGCGGTTCGCCCTGCTGAATTTGTGATACTGCGTTTCTCTCATAAACTGCAGGAATCATAATCGAACGATCATGCAGGTGTGATTTAGAAAATCGCCCTGTACATTTATTTCATTATTCATCATCATTTAAAACAACATAAAATGGCAAATTATCCTCTACCGGTATTTCACTTCAGGGTTGAATGGGGTGGCACTAATATTGGTTTTTCCGAAGTATCTGGTTTGAATATAGAAACACAGGTAATAGAATACCGCGATGGCAGCATGCCTGACTTCAGCACTATTAAAATGCCGGGTATGCAGAAATATGGTAACATAACGCTGAAGCGCGGTGTGGGCCGTGGCGACAATGAATTCTTCCTCTGGTGGAATACACACCAGTTGAATACCATCGAACGCCGTGACCTGACGATCAGCCTGCTGAATGAAACGCACTCCCCTGTTGTGGTATGGCGGGTTCGTAATGCATGGCCTGTAAAAGTGGACGGAGGTTCGCTGAAAGCAACAGGCAATGAAGTAAGCATTGAAACTATGGAGCTTGCACATGAAGGCATTTCCGTAGAAAACAACAGCTAATCTGAACTGTTATGGCATTATTAGATGCATTAAAATACCCGATCGTCGGCTTTCATTTTATTGTCCGGTTTGAAGGTATAGGGGATGGAATAACGTTAGGGCCGGTAAGTGTTAGCACTGCCGACATTGATACCCGCTGGACAGAAGTAAGCGGATTGAATGTGGAAATGACCACAGAAGATCTGATAGAAGGCGGGGAAAACCGGTTCGTACATAAACTTCCATTGCGGGCAAAATATCCTAATCTTGTTCTGAAGAGAGGATATTTTGCTTCACTTCCTTCGCCGCTCATTTCGTGGGCCGATGATGCCATCAATAACATGGAGATCAAGCCTTGCCAGGTGCAGGTAATATTACTGGATGAGCATCACATACCTGTGAAGATATGGGGATTCAAAAATGCTTACCCGGTAAAGATCAGCATGGGCGATTTTAAAGCCACAGACAACAGCTTCCTGATAGAGACCCTTGAACTGACTTACCAGTTCTATAAAAAGCAAGGGTTACTTGATATTGCCAAAGGGCTTGTTGGCCTGTAACTAAACTACAAGATCATGCCGGTAGAAATAAATGAACTGATCATAAGAGCTAACGTAACGACAGGGCAAAACATTACGCAGCAGGCAGCGCCTGCAAATAATGAAGACAACCATAAGATGCAGCAGCTACTTGATGACGTACTAAAAAAACTAACCGACAAAGACGAGCGGTAAACGAGTTTACGAACAATTATTCATCGATATAGCGGTATCATATGCCTTCATTAGTGCTACAAGACGGCCAGCTCACCAAGCTGGTATTCATTCCCTGCAAAGACGCAAGTTGCTCGGAAGAGGACACCGCCATAGGTCGCTATACGGTAATGTTCAACCCCAATACCATTGCAGTAAAGCTGCAGGTAGACAGGGATGGTACTCAGGCCGATGGTGAAACCAGTGCTCCCATGACCTTCAAAAGGATAAAGCCACAGGACTATTCTTTTGAATTTGTAATAGACGGTACGGGTTCTAATGGCGAAGCTAAAAAGGAAGTACCGAATGAGGTAGAACAATTTCTGAAAGTTATCTACAACTACCAGGGAGATGCGCACCAACCAAACTTTGTAAAGATATTGTACGGCTCTGTATTGCTGAAATGCGTACTAAAAACCGTGGATATTACGTACAACCTGTTTACGCCAAATGCCAAACCATTAAGAGCAAAAGTAAATGCAAGTTTCACCAGTTGCCTGGATCAGGACCTGAGTGAAATGATCAATAACAAAAGTTCGCCGGACCTCACCCATCTCAGAAAATTGAAAAGAAGCGATAAGCTGGTGAGCATGGCCAACACTATTTACAAGAAGAACACTTACTACCTGGAAGTAGCAAGAGCCAACAACCTTGATACATTCAGAAGTTTACCGGAAGGTACAGAAGTATATTTTCCACCCATATCAAAAAAGTAACAGTACATGCCAGATGATAGCAGAGTAGTTCCTACCCCGGCCAGCCCGGACTTACCAACAAACACCATTTTGGTGAATGGAACTGCCCTTGCCGATACTTACCGTGTACTGAGCATCAAAGTGAGCCATGTAGCGCATAAAATTCCGGAAGCGATAGTAGTACTGCTGGATGGCGATGTGAGTACGGAAACTTTCCCTGCCAGCAATGGAGCGGACCTGATGCCGGGTGCAGAAATTGAGATCAAGGCAGGCTATCATGGACAGGAAGAAACGATATTCAAAGGAATGGTGGTAAAACAGGGCATCAAGATCCTGCAAGACAGATCACCCACGATCAACATAGTTGCCAAGCATTCCATGTTTAAAACTACGCTGAACAGGAGCACCAATTCATTTAGAGATAAAAAGGACAGTGAGATCATAGAAGAGCTGATACCGTCAGACAAAGACGTAGATGCAACTACGATAACTCATAAACATTTGCTACAGTCTTATTGCACAGACTGGGATTTTCTGAATATTCGGGCAGAAGCGAATGGATTGTTTGTATTGCCGAAGTATGATAATATACTGGTTAAAAAGCCAGTATTAGATGCAGCACCTGTACTAAATCTGTACTACGGAACATCAATATTGGAATTTGAAGCAGATATGGATGCCCGCAGTTGCTACACGGAAGTCAAGACAAAAGGATGGAGTGCAGCTGATCAGCAAATAATAGAGAGTTCAACAACAAACGACTGGGATGGGAAGGAGCCGGGCAACTTTAAAGCAAACGATGCCGCATCGGCAATGGGCAACAGTTCTTTGAACTTATATTGGCAGGGAGATACAGTTTCTGAAAACCTTGATGTGGTAGCAAAGGCAGCAATGATACGCCATCACTTGAGTAAAATATGTGGCAGGGTGCAATGTATAGGATTTGCAACTGTATGGCCGGGAGATATTGTGGAGCTAAATGGCGTTGGAGAGCGGTACGTTGGCAAGGTGTACGTAACAGGAGTAAGTCAGAGCATACTTGAGGGCCGGTGGTTTACCGATATACAATTTGGCTACAAAAGCAAACCATACGCTGCACAGTATAAAGATATTGTAGAACAACCCGCGCTTGGCTATATGCCGGGTATACAGGGACTACAAATAGGCACGGTATCAAAACTGGAATCAGACCCCTTAAGCGAATTCAGAGTGCTGGTAAAGCTACCAACACAAGGCGGTGCAGAAGAAGCCATGTGGGCACGGATCGCAACCCTTGATGCAGGTAAAGAGCGAGGCAGTTATTTCAGGCCTGAAATAGACGATGAGGTGATCATTGGTTTTGTAGATAACAACCCGTTGCAGGCGGTGATACTTGGATGCCTGCACAGCAGCAAGAATGCAGCACCGATAACACCGGCAGACAATAACCATATAAAAGGGATATACAGCCGCGAGAAGATGAAGTGGCAAATGGACGACGAGAAGAAAGAAATGCTGTTTGATACGCCGGCAGGTAATAAGATACTGGTGAGCGAAGATCAGAAAGGCATAACACTAGAAGACCAGAACGGCAATAAGATAGTGATGAACGACAGTGGCATCGAGATAACCAGCATTAAGGATTTCAAAGTAACCGCATCAAGCGGAGATATAAAGATGGAAGGAGTGAATGTGGAACTATCTGCTTCTGCACAGTTCAAAGCATCGGGCAGCGCAGGTAGTGAAGTATCATCGAGCGGGGTAACGAATATAAAAGGAAGTATTGTAAACGTAAATTAATAACCAATGCCTGCAGCAGCAAGATTTGGCGATGTAACTAATCATGGTGGTGTGATCATGGGACCCGGATGTATGACGGTAATGATTGGCGGACAGCCGGCAGCAGTGCTTGGCGACAACCACATCTGTGTTATACCTGCTAATACAGGGCATATTCCTTCAAGTCCTTTCATCACGGGAAGTGGTACTGTAATGATCGGTGGAAAACCAGCAGTTCGCACTACCGACAGTTGTGTATGTGGCGCTATGGCGGCGGTTGGTTGTCCAACAGTAAATATAGGAGGCTGATAAAACGAAAGTAATGGCTGAAACAATAGCATTTTTAGGAACAGGATGGGCATTCCCCCCAACATTTGATAAAGCATCAGGTGGCGTGGTCATGTTGAGCAATGAAGAGGATATTCAAAACAGTCTGCAGGTATTGCTGAGCACCCGTGTAGGAGAACGCATTATGCAACCAGCCTATGGCTGCAATATGGATGTATTGCTATTTGAACCGATCAACCAGTCGCTGATCACCTATATCAAAGACCTTGTATTTACTTCTATCTATTATTTCGAACCGCGGATCAATCCTGAAAATGTGACAATAGAAGCGACCGAGGAAGAAGGCACCGTACTCGTAAAAGTAGATTATACAATAAGGACAACGAATTCAAGACATAACCTGGTATTCCCGTTCTATCTGAATGAAGGGAACCTGGTAAAAAGTGACAATAAAGCGATGTAGTTACTGACAATAATTAATAAGCATTTTAGTAAATCTATCACCACACATGAGTGACAATTGCTCCATACCGCATCCGTTAAAAAGGGAAGGCACTTACCAGTGGCAACGACTTGCTGCGGGGCTGAAGAAAGGGTTCTACAACCCCGACGACAGAACCCTGGAGCAGCTCGTAAAGCAGGTAGCTGAATACGCCTCCTTTGTAAAATATTATGACACCAGCCTGAATGAGCTGGGTACATGGGAATCATTCTTTGAATACCTGTATGACTATGACGACAGCAAACTAAAAATTGAAAACATTGACTTGCTGCTGGCTTCCGGCACTGTTCCTCCGCATCTTGGCCTGATGTTATCGTTCCTGAAAACATTCCAGCAAACACAGAAACAATTCAACAGCTTTACCGATCGCCATCTTGATTTCTATTACAGTGATGTACTACAGTTAAAGCACAAAGAAGCCGTAGCAGATAAAGTGGCCCTTTTATTTGTACCCGATAAGAATACGGTACAAGCCAAAGTAGAAGAAGGCAGAGAACTAAGTGCTGGAAAAGACAATACAAAAAAAGATCTGGTTTATAAAACAACACGCGAGATAGTAGTAAACCAGGTAGCTATCTCGCAAAAAAAGTCAGTCTTTTCAGATAAGACAGAAACGGGCAAAATAAATGGCATCTACATTTCTAAAGATGCTGCTGTTGACAATAAATTCATCCAGAACAATATAGCAAGCTGGTCGCCATTCGGCTCAATGAAGAACCAACTGGCAGAGATAGGTTTTGCAGTCAGCTCCCCTATCCTGCTGGCTAAGGAAGGTAGAAGAAGATTCAGTATAGAGATCACAGAGGGGGCTTCCCTACCCCGCACATCATTGACAGCTTACTTCACCGGCCCGAAAGGCTGGGTGGAAGCAGAGGTAGACATAGTGCCGGGAGTAGATGGCAGCGGCAGCGCTACATCTAAAAAGTTCCTGCTGGTAAAGATCAACGAATCACTGCCTGCTATAGCAGCATACAGCGAGAAAATACACAAGAGTGGTTTCACCTGTCAATACCCCGCAGTAAAATTCACTATAAAGAATGACATACATTTCCCGGAAGCATACCAGTTCTTCAGCAGTATAAAGCGCACCAGTATCAAGAAATTGATAATGAATGTGGAAGGTGCGAAGTCCTTCACGATCAGCAGCGAGAACGGTAAGCTCAATCCGTTGCATGCATTCAAGCCATTTGGCAGCGCGCCTGTAAAGCACAAATCATTCTTTGTCCTGGGCAGTAACGAAGCATTCAATAAATACCTGACCACCTTTCACCTGGCTGCTAACTGGAAGGGAGCCCACGGTAATATGTTCAAGTATTACAAAGCTTATGATGACTACCTGATCAATACTCAAAAAGAAAAGGTTGTCGGGACCTATAAAAAAGAGTCGTATTCCGATTTCAGAAAACCACTGTTGACCTTCGACCAGGGCAACGTACCCGGAAAAATGGAATTACTGAGTGGCGGAAAATGGATCCCTGTTGCTGAGGACAGCCCTAACCACTATACCGCCCGCAACGCAAATACCAACAACACATTCCATGCACCAAACCTGGTAAAAGACAACTTCGACCTGACAAACAGTGCAGAATACAGCGAGTCTTCAAGGTCCGGATTCGCTAAGGTGACACTCCAGTATGACTTCGGACATAGCATATATGCCGCCGCATTGGCCGACACCGTTATCAGGAACACAAAGGCATCAGAGGCTAATATCAAGCCAATTCCGGGCGTACCATATACCCCGGAATTTACCAGCCTGCATCTTGACTATGTATTGGAAGACGTAAACAAAGCAGGTAATAACGACCTTCAGTTCATCCAGTTGCATCCTTTTGGCTATGCTAACATGGATACAAACATAGAAACTCTGTGCTCTGCAGACTATGCGGATAACGGACAGCTATATATAGGGCTTTCGGGTTGCACGGTTGCACAAATGATCAATCTGTATATAGCAAGGCTTGATGGATCAGAGGATATTGACGCAGAGATCAATGAAGATCCCGGCTACTACTACCTGAGTGGCGATACATGGATAAAATATGGGTTTGAGGATATTGTGGTAGACACTACTATTGAGTTTACATCCGCAGGATTTTTGTCGCTCAATATTCCGGAGGCAGCCCTAAAGCCCAATACGCTGATGGGTGAAAATCTGGTATGGATAAAGATAGTAAGCCCAACCAGCGCAAACGCCTACCCTTCTATTATTGATGTACACACCAACGCAGTTGAAGCGGTATTTGACAACAGGGAGAATGACCCTTATCATTTACAATCGCCACTTGCTGCAGGTACTATTGCAAAACCAGTCAACAAGATAGATGGCGTAAAGTCCATCACCCAGCCATACGCCTCCTACAGTGGCAGCATGGCAGAGCAGGATGAAGCTTTCCAGACTCGTGTAAGCGAAAGACTGCGCCACGGCGGCCGTAGCTGGAGCATATGGGATTATGAGCATATCCTACTCGATCACTTCCCATCCATCTACAAAGTAAAATGCATCTCTCACGCAGAGAAAGATGATATGTATGTACCCGGCAGTGTATTGTGCGTGGCTATTCCTGCGATGGTCAATGTATCTGATAAAGACTTACTGGAACCTCGTTTGAGCAAAGCAGTACTTGCGGAAGCAGAGAATTATATAGAACAATTCAAAACAACATTTGCGAAGGTAAAACTCATTAATCCTATCTATGAACAGATAACGGTGAAATGCAGCGTGCAAATAAGGAAAGGCTATGATGAGAATTATTATGCCAATCAACTCAACAAAGACCTGCAGCAGTACATAGCTCCGTGGGTAGGAAACAAAAATATATCGCCTTCATTCGAAGGAAAGATCTATGCATCCGGTATCATCAATTTTATCGAAGAGCTGGAATACATAGATTACCTGACCAAATTTGAAGCATTTAAAGCGGAAGATGGCAAACTGGTAGCCTGGACCGAATACACCACTGGCAGCAGTGAAGATGTGATACTTACTTCTGCCGCTCAACATGAAATTGATACTAATGCCATATGCTGACAGACAACGGAAATATAGTTATCAATCCTAAGCCGGCTAACGATACGGAAGATTACGAATTGCTCCGTAAAACAGGCTTAAGTTATATACAGCAGTTTTCGGGCAAGCTGTGGACGGACTATAATGTCCATGATCCCGGGATCACGATACTCGAATTGTTTTGCTATGCACTTACCGACCTGGCATACCGCACCTCATTCCCTGTAGCCGACCTGCTCACAGCTCCGGGAGCAAAGGGCCCAAGTGCAAATGACTTCTATACTGCAAGAAAGATACTCACTGTTCACCCCATAACGGTAAATGACTATAGGAAACTGATCATGGACCGCATACCGGGCGTGAGGAATATATGGATGGAAACGCTGGATGAGATCAACTATTCACCAAACATATATTTCGACAAAGTTGCCAGTACTACAACACTGCAAACACCACCCGTACATGCATATGAAATTCTTCAATTGAAGGGTTTGTATTCAGTAAAAATTGAAGCGGAAGACTTTGAAACACTAAAGGGCCATCACCCGCACTACCTCAGAACCCTGGCAAGGTATAGGGATAAAGACTCCCTGATTACAGGTGAGGAAGCGGGCCCTGCTGAATATAAAACATGCCTGGCCAACTATGTAAAAAGTATACTGCTGGAAAGCCGGAACCTGTGCGAAGACTTTGAAATAATACGGGTTGCTAACGACGAATGGGTGGCCTTATGCGCAGATATAGAACTAAAGTCTGATGCTGATGCTGACGAAGTATTCAAGCAGATATACAGCAAGCTGTACAACTATATAAATCCCCCAATGAAGTTCCATTCCTTTAAGGAGCTTATTGACAAAGGAAGAAGGACGGAAGAAATATTCAACGGTCCTGCTGCTGTAAGGGGCTTTATCGATGAGCAGGAACTGAATGAGCATGGGCATAAAGAAGTATTGTATGTAAGCGATATCATCAACCTGCTAATGGACATTGAGGGTGTACTGCAGATCAAGACCATTCATTTGACAAGTTATAGAGAGAATAACGGCACATATACGATACTGGAGAACGCACAGCCATACTGCCTGCATTTAAAAGACAAAGTAAATAGTGCATTCCAGTTTATGATGGATGCGGAGGAGCAGGATAAAAAGAAGATATTCAACCATATCCGGTTTTCAAAAGGGCCTATCTATTTCTCGCCTAAAAGGAAAGAATCTTATGAGGGATATGAATTTATATCCTACCCTCGCCTACCAAAAAACTTTGTGAATGATCTGCCGATACCTACAGGCAAATACAGGAACATAAGCAATTACTACTCTGTACAGAACGACTTCCCGCTTACCTACTATACGGGCATGGATGGCATACCAAACGGAGAAAGTAATTTGCGTAAAGCCCAGCGATTGCAGGGCAAGGCGTTCCTCTTGTTTTTCGATCAGTTGCTTGCTGACTACCTGGCACAACTGAATAACCTAAAGAAGACCTTCACCTGGCGCGGCGATCCGAATGCAGCAACATTGCTCGCATCGCCTTTGAATGAAACACTAATAAAAGACCTGCGTAAAATACTCACCTCTTCCCGCCCGAAGAGTGAAAAAGATGCGGCGTTCTTTAAAGATACTTATGAGAAGTATAGTGCCGTTCTGGAAACGCCAAAACAGCAAAACATACGCCGTAATAAAATGCTAGACCATCTATTGGCAAGGTTCAATGAATTGTTTGTTGACTATTCGGTATTCAGGTTCCAGCAGAATAAGGAGGGCGACTTCTTCAGCGACAGCGCTACAGATGAAGTGATCAAGGACAAGATGGCGTTCCTTACTGTTTACCCCATTATAAGCGGCAGACGTAGCCACGCTGTTAACTATACTAAAGAAACATATTACAGTTCCAACATCAGCGGCCTGCAGCTAAGGCTACAGAAGATGATGGGCATTACCAGCTCTGAGAACAGGAACCTGGTAGTTCGGTCAAACAGCGTGAATTATAGGACGCTGCTAATAAATATTATTCAAAAGAAACAGCTGAATCAGCCCCCGGCCCCTTCTGAAAAACTGGAAGTGCATGACAACCGTTTCTCCCCGTTCGAAGATTCTTTTGGCATGCATGTACTGGAGCATGTCCTGTTGAGGCCATTATACCACAAGGCTACCAATGGCATCACTTCGCTGTTGCCGCTTTGCGGCGATGGCACCGACAACCAGCATGCAGACTGCCTGCTGCCAGACTACTACAGCATGCAGATGACAGTAGCACTACCTGGCTGGCTTTCCATCAGCAGCAATATGGACTTCAGAGTGTTTACGGAAAACCTGATACGCTCTGAAGCGCCCGCCCATGTGACCCTGAAAATATGCTGGCTGGACCCGGCAAGAATGTATATATTCGAGAAAACGACCCAGGAGCTGTTCAAGCAAATGGCTAAGGTGAAAGCAGTGGGCGTACACCCTCCGACAGCAGCAATAACTACTTATAACAAGGCACTGCAAGACGTTTATAGCATGATGGGAATTCTCAAAAATATGTACCCGGTATCGAACCTGGATAAGTGTGAGAATATCAATTACAATGCTGATACTGATACCATCAAAACGCCGATCATACTGAACTATTCTGCCCTTGGCACCAACCCTGACGAGGAATGGTATGCGTACAAGAAGCCAATGTTGATGGTAAATGACAAGAATGTGGCGCGAACCGTAAAAGACGTTAACGACACAACGCTGGTAGTAGATACAAATGCGTTTGCAAAGAAGATACCAGAAACAAAAGCCGCAGGACCAAAAACAAGGGAAAAGAAAGCTGCGGTAAAGAGAGCAGTAAAGACAGAGAAGCCTGTGGCAACCAAAAGGACAGTAAAGAAACCAACTGATAAAAAGGAATAACTATACTTTATATAACGTACAATTAATCTCATTAACATGGAACCTCGTACTAACTTTTATCCGGTATACGTTAGCGGACAATATCTTACCAGTGAGCACAAATGAAACACATAATTTCC
>Ga0209023_10006881_pt1 | contig 11839 bp, 14 predicted proteins | sample LakOneMetagenome_FD_187468 | JGI IMG/M metagenome (GOLD analysis project Ga0209023, IMG submission 187468) | Freshwater and sediment microbial communities from Lake Erie, Canada (SPAdes) (version 2) | ecosystem: Environmental > Aquatic > Freshwater > Lentic | place: Lake Erie, Canada...
GGCAGCGCGAGCGTGGGAGCGGCCCGGACGCAGGAGCCCCTTCCCCGCCAGCAGGTCGACCATCTCGCGCATCCCGCCGAGGTGCAGGTCGTCCACCTTGGCCTTCAGCTTCGCGACCTCGGGGTCATGCGGCGCCGCCTCGATCATCAGCCGGTAGGTGGGCGACGTCCGCTCCATGATCCCCCCGCCGATGCGCATCCAGCCGCGCACGATCGCGACGCCGTCGTCCAGCTCGGTCAGCCGCTTCACCGCGTCACGCTCGGCGAGCGGGATGGGCTGGTCGTCGCCGACGACCTGCACATCGCCCAGCTCGCTGAGCAGCGCGGCCTTCGACCCGAAAGCCGTGAACACCGTCTGGCGCGAGACGCCGGCCGCCTTGGCGATCGCGTCCATCGAGGTCGCGACGTAGCCGTCCGCCAGGAAGAGCTCCTCGGCCGCGGCCCGGATGCGACGCCGCGTCTCGATCGCCTGCGCGGCTCGCACCTCGGACGTGTAGGTGCGCGACGGAGCCTTCTTGGGAGACATTCAGTGGACTCTAGGTCAGAACAATTCGGGCCCAACCTCTTGACGGCCGGCAGCAATTCGTATTACTCATGGTCTAGTCACTAGACCAGTAGTACATCGAAAAGGGAGAGCCCATGAGCACCGATCAGAACCACACCCAGCCTCTCGTCGACGGCATGAACCACATCGCCGTCCTCACCGCCGACCTCGACCGGTTCACGGCTTTCTGGGCCGACACGTGCGGGCTGGTCTTCCACGAGGAGATCGGCGACACCCCCTTCCGCCACGGCATGCTGAAGCTCACCTACGGCGCCGCGATCCACGTGTTCGAGGCCCCCGAAGAGCTGACGGGACCGGTGCCGATGCTCCCGATGTTCCGCCGCGGCCGGATCGACCACTTCGGCCTGAACGCACCCGACGAGCACGCGCTGCGCACGGTCCGCGATCGCCTGGTCGACGCCGGCGCGTCGGACGGAACCGTGACGTTCTTCGAGGCGATCCCCGGTCTTGCCGACGACGGCCTCCTGAGCGTCCACATCGAGGACCCCGACGGCGGCCACAGCGAGATCTGCTGCCTGCGCACCGGCGCCGCGTTCGGCGACGACGAGCTCACCGCATTCGTGCCGCCGACCAGCGCGACCCCGCCCGCACGCGAACTGGCCGGCCAGGGATCCCGATGAAGCTGCGCCGCGCTCCGTCACCCGCCCACGACCACGCCGCCGCATCGACGAGCCCGACGGATCGATCCCTATCGGCCCTCACCACCGGCATGTGGCTCCTCTCTCCGATGACGATGTCGTCCTGCCTCCAGTCGTGGACCCGCGACGACGCCCGGCGGCGCCGCCGGACCTGAAGCACGACGGCCGGGTGCCGGTGTGCCAACGTGAAAAGGTGGACCCCGCCGTCGAGCTCCGGAGGCTGGACCGGACCGAGCTGTCGCTCGTCGCGCAGATCGACCGTCGAGAGCGCATCGACGTGTCCTACGAGCAGCACGGAACGGAGCTCGTCGCGCGGCAGGTCGACTGGAGCTCGTCGGCCTGGGACCCGGTCGGTGACGGCGAACACTCCGTCAAGGCCCAGGTGCGCATGCTCGAGCACTACGTCGACGATGGCGGGATCGCGCTCGGTGCGTTCGCCGGCGGACGGCTGGTCGGCCTCGGTGTCGTCGTGCCCCACCTCCGGCCCGGCATCGCCCAGCTGGCCTACCTCCACGTCAGCGCACCGTTGCGGACGACCGGCATCGGCCGGCGCCTGACCGAGCAGCTCGACGAGCTCGCCCGAGCGGCCGGCGACTCCGCCATGGTCGTCACGGCGACGCCGACGGAGAACACCGTGCGGTTCTACGTCGGTCGCGGCTTCCAGCCGATGGCGGAACCACTTCCCGAGCTGTTCGCACTCGAGCCCGAAGACGTGCACCTGCGCAAGGAGCTCTGAGCACGCGTGATCCCCCGTAGGGTCGGGCGATGGACGAGGACGAGGCGCGGTACGTCGCGCGGTGGGAGCTCGAGGGCGTCGGCGGCGTCGTCATCGTGATCGACGTGCTGCGGGCGTTCACGACCGCCGCCTACGCGCTCGCCGGCGGCGCCACGGCGATCTGGCTCGTCGCCGAGGTCGAGGAGGCGATCGCGCTCGGTCGGTCGATCCCCGGTGCGCTCGTCATGGGCGAGAACCGCGGGCGGCGGCCGCCCGGGTTCGACCTGTCGAACTCACCGGTCGGCGCGAGCGAGGCCGATCTCGGGGGACGCGAGATCGTCCAACGCACCTCCGCCGGCACCCAGGGGGCGGTCGCCGCGACCGCGGCCGACCGGCTCTTCGTGGCGAGCCTCGTGAACGCGTCGGCCACCGCCGCGGCGGCGAACCGGGCGATCGACGACGGCGGGTACGGCGCCCCGACCTACGTGATCACCGGCCGGTTCCCCGATCGTCCCGACGGTGGTGAGGACGACCTGATCACGGCGCAGTGCATCGAGCGCATCCGCACCGGCGGACCGACCCGCGCCGCCGCGACCAGCGACGCCGTCACCCGCTCCCGCGAGGCCGAACTGACCTTGGCGGTGGGCGCCGGCCACGTGCATCCCGACGACGTGGTCTTCGCGACCTCGATCGACCGCTTCGACTTCGCGATGGAGGTCGAGCGGGTCGACGGCCGCCTCCGCGTCACACGACGAGCCCCGGCGACGGCCACGGAGCGCGCCGGCACCCCGTGATCGGTGCCGTGCGGTGATGATCCCTTCCCCCACCTTCACGGTGCGCCGCCCGGACCGAGATGCGGGAGTCGCTCTGGGGAACTCCACTGTCGTCCAGCGACAGTCAGATTCCCCAGAGCGCATGTTGGACCTGCCGCACTCGAGCGCGACGCCTCAGTTGCCGACGACCACACCGGGGTTCGCTCGTCGATTCACACGGTCTTCGGGGTAAGGATCCGGTTCCCGACCGATCGGAGAAGGCAATGGCTGCGTTGTTCACGGAACTGATCATCGACTGCGAGGACGCAGAGAAGCTCGCGGCGTTCTGGGCTGCGGTGCTCGGCTACGAAGCGACTGAACCGGACGAGGACGGCGAGGTCGAGATCCGCGACCCCGATGGCGGGCTGCCGACGCTGCTCTTCCTCAACGTCCCCGAGCACAAGAGCCAGAAGAACCGTTTCCACATCGACGTCAACCCGCTCCGGTGCGACCAGGACGAGGAGCTCGAGCGGATCCTCGGTCTCGGCGCCACGAAGATCGACATCGGTCAGGGAGACGTCGACTGGATCGTGCTCGCCGATCCCGAAGGCAACGAGTTCTGCCTGCTGAAAGGGCGCCGCGACTGACTCGACAACTGCCAAGATCGGCTCGATGAATCGCACCGTGGGGCCACCGAACCCTCCGTCCGGTCCGGTGCGCAGGACGCGATGACGACCCGGCCCGACGAGACGCCGATCGCGCCATCGCCGTGGCGGCTGTGGAAGCTGGGGGCGTGGGCGTACGCCGGGCTGGCGGTCGGTTGGGCGGGTGCGTGCATCGCAGCGCTCCTCGTGTTGCCGCGCCGCGACGGCGTGCTGGCGATCATGTTCGTGCTCCTGTTCGTGCCCCTGTACCTCGTGATCGCGTTCCGTGGTTCATCGGATCGAGTGGCGGCGCCGAAGTGGAGCACCCGGCGCAAGCGCAACGAGGAGAAGGCGCAGGCGGTCTGGGGTGCTGCCAGCTTCGGGTGCGGCTTCATCGTCCTCGGGACGTTCGTCGCCGGTGCAGGTGGGCCCGGTGGCGCGGCCTTCATCGTCGTCGGGCTCGTGTTCGTCAGCGTCGCGATCGCCCGCAAGCGCTCGTCCTTCGAGGACGAGCCCCAGCGACCACCACAGCACGGACGGGTGTGAGGCCCGGACCGCCACCAACCGTGAGACCACCCGCCACGCACGCGTCGTTCACCCGTGTCCCAGGGACGTGGCGTCAGCGCCCGGGTGGTGGCGCCGGCGTCAGCCCGTGGCGTTGCATCACCGCGAAGAACGCGCCGAGGTCGGGTGGCCCGTCGCCGGCGGCGGCCAGCACCCCGGCGAGCTCGTGGAAGTAGTCGGGGCCGAACACGCCCGGCGTCGCCACCGACAAGAACCGCGCGGTTCCCGCCCCGGTGTTGGCGAACCCGTGCACCTGACCACGGGTGATCACCAGGGCGTCGCCCGGGCAGATCGTCTTGGTGGCGCCCTCGATCGTGAACGTGAGCTCGCCCTCGAGGCCGTACACCGTCTCCTCGAAGGCGTCGTGGCTGTGCGGGGGCGGGGTCATCCCGCCGGCGCCGACGCGGATCTCGAACACGGTCGCCGCTCCCCCCGACTCGTCCGCGTCGACGAGGAACTCGACCTCGATCGCCCGCAGGTGGATGGGCTCGTGGCTCGGCCGCGTCTTCGTGGTCATGGGGCTCCCCCGGTGCTCGCATCGATCCGCTTGGTAAAGCGACTTGACAATTACCCTACCGACCGCTCCGCACACTGTAAAGTCCCTTTATCATGACCGCTGCGCCACCGGATGCCCCACCGCTCCTCGGAGCCCTCATGCGGATGCCCGTCGAGGCCATCCGCCGGCGGATCCTCCGGGGCGCCCACGAAGCCGGCTTCGACGACTTCGTCGAGGCGCACCTCGCCGTGCTGCGCTACCCCGGTCCGCAGGGACGCCGCCCGTCGGAGCTCGCCGCCGAGGCCGGCGTCAGCAAGCAGGCCATGAACTACCTGCTCGGGCAATTGGAAGGGCTCGGCTACGTCGTGCGCCGCAGTGACCTCGATGACAAGCGCTCGCGGCGAGTTCACCTGACGGCGCGCGGCGAGTCCCTGCGCACGGTCATCCGCACCACCGTGCGCGCGATCGAGGACGAGCTCGAGTCCGAGTTGGGAACGACCGACTACGCCCAGCTCAAGCGGCTCCTCGGTCGCCTCAACGACACGCCACTGGTCCGCGAGCTGCACTCCGGCACCCGGCCCTGAACCGGCCCCCTCCGGGGAGACCGTCAACCGGCCAGGCGCCGCGCGCTGTCGTCGCCGGGGACGGGGAGCTGGCAGACGACCCGGAAGTGGGGCCACTCCGCCGGGACGAGTTGCTGGTACTCGAAGAGGAGCTCGCCCGCGGTCGCGTGGTGGTAGCGACGCAGGCGCGTGTGGAAGCCGCTGACGTCGTGCTGGGGCCACCACTCGGCGAACTCGGGGCTGGCGTCCTGGAGCCGGTGGACCAACTCGATGACCATCGGGTCCGAGCGGATGGCGGTCGTGTCGGCCCGGAACTGGGAGATCATGTTGCGCGCCTCGTTGTCCCAGTCCGCGATGAGCTCGCGGCCGGCGGGATCCGCGAACACGATCCACATGAGGTTGCGGTCGTCCTCGGCGAGGTGGCCGGCGGGGAACAGCCGACCCTGCGCCGCGTTCCAGGCGAGGTACTCCCAGCGGGGACCGAGCACGTACGCGGGGTTCGGGTCGAGGGCCGTGATCACGCTGATGAGCGCGCCCGGCGGGTGCTCGCGGTCGCGGATCTCGGGGTGCGCCGTCTCCGGCTCGGCGAGCGCCAGAAGGTGCGCGTGCTCGGCCTCGTCGAGCAGGAGCGTGCGGGCCAGCGCGTCGAGCACGGACTGCGAGGCGTTGATCTCGCGACCCTGCTCGAGCCACGTGTACCAGGTGACCGACACGCCGGCGAGCAGCGCGACCTCCTCGCGGCGCAGGCCGGGCGCGCGGCGCCGCGCGCCGCGCGGCAACCCGACCTGGCTCGGGTCGATCGCCGCGCGCCGGCTGCGAAGGAACTCGGCGAGGTCGTCTCGGGCCATCCGCCCAGTGGATCAGATCGCGACCCGCGGCGTGCAACCCCACGGTGTCGTACCGGTCGGCGCGAGGGGTGGCGGCACTACCAGTGTCGAGGGTGCCTTCCGCTCCGGCGGCCCACCCCCCACCTTCACGGGGTGACGCCGCAGGCCCCAGCCCAGCACCCACCCCCGAACCAGCACCTGGCCGAGACCCCGAACGCCCCCGTCCCGGCGCCGGTGCCGCCGTTCTCGCGGCGCGCTGGTGCCGTTGGTTCGTCGCGGATCCGCGAGCTCCTGCGTCTCGTGGACCGGCCGGGCGTGCTGTCCCTCGCCGGCGGGCTCCCCGCCCCCACGTCGCTCGACGCCGAGCGGGTGCGCCGGGCGGCGGACGCGGCCCTCGATCGGATGGGGACGCTGGGCCCGACCGCCTTGCAGTACGGACCGACCGAAGGGATCGACGAGCTACGGGCACTCGTCGCCGAACGCCACGGCGTCGGGCTCGACCAGGTGCTGATCACGACCGGATCGCAGCAGGGCATCGACCTGCTGGCGCGAACGCTGTGCGACGCCGGTGATGTCGCCGTGGTCGAGGCGCCGAGCTACCTGGGGGCGCTGCAGTCCCTGGCGGCCGCCGAGGTGCGCGTGGAGGCGATCGAGGGCGACGACGCCGGCATCGACGTGGAGCGCCTGGCGGGAGCGCTGCGTGCCGGTCTCGACCCCCAGCTCGTCTACGTCGTCCCGAACTTCCACAACCCGACGGGCTCGGTGCTCAGCCTCGAGCGACGCGTGGCCCTGTGCGAGCTCAGCGCGGCACACGGGTTCTTCGTCATCGAGGACGACCCCTACGGCGAGCTCCGCTTCGCCGGCGCCGCCGTCCCGTCCGTCCGCGACAGCGCGCCCGGCACCGGCCACGTGATCCGTCTCGGCAGCGCGTCGAAGATCCTCGCGCCCGGCCTCCGCGTCGGCTGGATGGTCGGGCCGCCGGCGGTCATCGACGCGGCCACCCGCCTGAAGCAGGCCGCCGACCTGCACACCCCGAGCCTCACGCAGCTCATCGTCGCGACGCTGCTGCGCGACGAGACCCGACAGGCGGCGCACCTCGACGATGTCCGCGCCCTGTATCGGGAGCGATCGGCGGCGCTGCACACCGCCCTCGCCGCGCACCTCGGCGATCACGTCGCCGTGCGCCCCACCACCGGCGGCATGTTCGTGTGGGCGACCGCGACCGACGGCACCGACACGCACGTCCTCTTCGATCGCGCCATCGAGCACGGCGTTGCGTACGTGCCGGGCTCCGCGTTCTCCCTCGATGGCGGCGCCTTCCGCGACGCCATGCGCCTGTCGTTCGCAACCCTGGCACCCGAGCAGCTCGATGTCGCGGTGGCCCGGCTCGCGGCAGCGTGGACCGCGCCCGAGCGCTGACCGGACGGGCGGACCTCAGTCCTCCTGGACCACGTACAGCGTGTTGCCGTCCAGGTCGCGGAAGGAGAACATCGGCGGGACGCCGTCCCACAGCAGCAGGTCGTCGACCTCGACCCCGGCGCCGCGCAGCGCCGCGTGGTCGGCCTGGGCGTCGGAGGTCGTGAGGCGGATCCCGGTGTCGACGCCGGGTTGCCCGGCGACCAGTGCGAGCGACGTCGTCGCGCCCGGCGCCGCCACCTCGACCCACCGGAACCCGGGGGCGAGCTCGGCATCCATCCGCTTCTCGAACCCGAAGGTGTCGACGTAGAACGACACCGCCCGGTCCTGGTCGGCCACCGGCACGCTCACCGTGCGGATGTCGACGAAGTGGGTGCGGATCGGCTGGCTGCTGGCGTCGATGCTCATGGGGCCTCCTGGTCGTGTGGATCGAAGCGACCGGTCCGCGGTGCGCCGCGGCCGAGGGCGGCGACCGCGCGGTCGGGGGCTTCGGCGGGTCAGACGGGCCGGCGCCGCCGAAGTCATCGTCGGGCCCACGCGGGCGGCCAACGGGTCCCCGGATGGCAGACACACGCCGTTCACACGGGGTTCAACGAGCAGACACGGGGCCCTTCTACGTTGGATTGCGTTCAGATCGGCGCCGGCCGTGACCGGCCCCGGATGCGGGTGAACACGCGCGCTGCGGTCAGGATGGAGGGCACACCAACGTGAGGGGTTCTCGTGGCGGACGCTGACGTCGACATCGGCTGGCTGGACACCGACGCCGATCCCGCACGTCCTCGGTCCGCGGGCGAGCACTACGACCTGCTCGACGACGCGATCACGATGAAGCCCGACACCGACGCGGTGCGGGCGCTCGAAGCCGAGGTCGTCGCCCCCGAGGACGAGACGGCGATCAAGTTCGTCACCGTCCACGGCCATCGCCGCGCCTATCGGATGATGGGTGAGGGCCCACCTGTGCTGCTGCTGCACGGCATCGGCGACAGCTCCCGCGGGTGGCGGCCGCTGATGCCGGCGCTCGCGGAGCACTACACGGTGATCGCGCCGGACCTGCTGGGGCACGGCGAATCGGCCAAGCCCCGCGCCGACTACTCGGTGGCGGCGTACGCCAACGGCATGCGCGACCTGCTCGAGATCCTCGGCGTCGAGCGCGCGACCATCGTGGGCCACTCCCTCGGTGGGGGTGTCGCCGCCCAGCTCGCCTACCAGTACCCCGGCCGCTGCGAGCGCCTCGTCCTCGTGGCGACCGGCGGCGTCAGCCGCGAGGTGTCGCCGATCCTGCGCATCGCCGCCGCGCCGTTCGCGGAGCTGAGCCTGCCCGTCGTCCACCTCTCCCCCACCCGCATCGGCGTGGTCGCCGCGCTGCAGGTGCTCAAGCGCATCGGCAGCGACCTCGGGAAGGACGCCGACGAGGTCAACCGCGTGCTGCGGGGGTTGCCGACCGGGGAGGCCCGCAGCGCGTTCACCCACACGCTGCGCTCGGTCGTCGACTGGCGGGGCCAGATCGTGACGATGCTCGACCGCAGCTACCTCGTGGACGACATCCCGCTGCTCGTCATGTGGGGCGACCGCGACTCGATCATCCCGGTCGCGCACGCCTACAAGGTGCAGGAGGCCCTGCCCGGCGCCCAGCTCGAGATCTTCCCCGGGGCCGGCCACTTCCCCCACCACGCCGATCCGGACCGCTTCATCGAGCTGCTGCACACGTTCATCACGACCACCGAGCCGCGGCCCCACGAGCGCACGGCCTGGCGCGCCCGGCTGCGCGAAGGGCGCCCGGGCCACCCGTCGGGCTACGTGGTACCGGACGACGACCGGGCGACGGCCGCACCGGCACCATCCGATCGCTCCGTCACGACCGCCCCCTACACCGCGCCGACGCCCGCCTCGAGCGATGCGTCCCTCATCGATGCGCCGGGACCAACGGGCTGATCCGACAGGTCCCAGCGAATGCTTCCCGTCGACGACGAATCGATCTGGCTCGTGGTGGTCGGCGCCCACCTGTCCGGCCAGCCCCTGAACCACGAGCTCACCGAGGTGGGCGGTCACCTCGTGATGCGCGCCCGCACCGCGCCGATCTACCGGATGTTCGCGCTGGCGACGAACCCGCCGAAGCCCGGGCTCGTGCGCGTCGATCCGGACGACCCGGCCGGCGCGTCGATCCTGGCCGAGGTGTGGGAGCTCCCGCCGCTCTCGTTCGCCCACTTCGTCGACCACATCGCCTCGCCCCTCACGATCGGGCGGGTCGAGCTCGAGGACGGCGTGCAGGTGGCCGGCTTCCTCTGCGAGCCCATCGCGACCAACGACGCCGAGGACATCACCAGCTTCGGCTCGTGGCGCGCCTACCTCGAAGCGAAGGACTGAACCCGCCCGTCGCGGCCGGCGCGCCCATGCCGATCAGGACCGCGCGCGGCGCCGGCTGACCTCGGCCGCGAGCTCCGCCCGGTTCGCCATGTCGAGCTTGGCGAAGACATGCGCCAGGTGCGTCTTCACGGTCGCCGGAGACACGAACAACCGATCGGCGATGGCTTTGTTCGTGAGGCCCTCCGCCGCGAGCTCGACCACCGACAGCTCGGTCGGCGTCAGGCTGTCCCACCCCGCCGACGGGCGGCGCCGGCTGCCTCGGTTGCGGCCCACCAGCGCCACGGCCTCCGCCAACGTGAGCGCGGCGCCCTCGGCCCAGGCCGACGCGAAGGCGTCCGCACCGAGCTCGGCGGCGAGTGACTGGGAGCTGCACGACCTCGACCAGTACGCCATGGACGAGCTCTTCAACCACTTCCCGGCGCCCGCCCCCGGCAAGGGGTGACGCTTCGTCGAGCGGCGCGAAGGCTCAGGTATCGGGCGCCGGCCGACCGATGTCCCGCGTGGACTCGGCGGTCGTCGTCGGCGCCGCGAGCCAGTTCGCGACGGCGGTGAACATGCCGACCAGGGCGTCGACGAGGCGATCCATCGCCGGGCGGTCGGTGTCGAGCAGCCAGCCGGCGAGCGCCTCCGTGACCGCGCCGGCCAGGGCCCGCACCACGGTGTGGACGAACGCCGCGTCGTCGGGCAGCTCGGTGCCCTGCACCTCCGCGATCGCCTCGAGGTAGCTGGTGACGAGCTGCGCGTAGGCGTCGATCGTGGCGCGGCGCCAGCGCTCGACCTCCTCGGACACGCCGACCATCTCGATGCACAGCACGCGGGCGCGCCGCGGATCATCCAGGAGCGAGTGGCAGAACGCGTCGAGCCCGCCGCGGGCCTGGGCTTCGACGTCGCCGGCCGGCGCCGCGTCCACCGCGGCGGCGATCGACTCGTTGGCCGACGCCCAGATCTGCGTGCACAGCTCGATCAGCACCGCTTCGCGGCTGGCGAACTCCTCGTAGAACTTCGCGGGCGCCACGCCGGCGGACTTGCAGAGCTGCGAGATCGTGGTCGACGCGTAGCCGACCGAGCCGAACAGGTCGAGGCCGGCCTCGAGCAACCGCCGCTTGCGTTCCGCCCGCCGGGCATCGGGCAACTGGCCGCCGTAGGGGCGCCCTTCGATGGCCTCACTCATGCGTCGTGGCTCCGCCGCGGCCACACGACCGGGAGGCTCCGGCCCTCGGAGCGGCAGGGGGTGGCACCGGGGAAGTCTGGCACGGCGCTGGGTCGCGGGGCACTCCGTGGGGACCGGCGTCGGGCCCCTATCCCAAACGGGCGGACGCAGGCCGGGCGGACGGGTGGGTAGGTTGAGCTCGTGCCCGCTCGTCGCATACGTGTGCTGCCGTCAGCCGACGAGCTCATCCCCTTGCTCGATGCGATCCGGGCCGAGCTGCACGTGCCCGAGGCGTTCCCGCACGAGGTCACTGACGCCGCGATCACCGCCGCCGAATCCGGTCCGACCGTCCCACCGGGGGCAGACGCCGACATCGAGGACCGGACCGACCTCGATCTCGTCACGATCGATCCGGCCGGGAGTCGCGATCTCGATCAGGCCTACTTCGGCGAGCGCCGCTCCGGTGGATATCGCATCCACTACGCGATCGCCGACGTCGCGGCGTTCGTCGGTGGAGGCGGACCGATCGATCTCGAGGCCTGGACCCGCGGGCTCACGCGCTACCAGCCCGATCGCCGCACCCCGCTGTACCCGGAGCCGTTGGGACAGGGCGCGGCGAGCCTGCTGCCGGACGTGCCGCGGGCGGCGCTGCTGTGGACGATCGACCTCGATGCTGACGGCCAGCCCGTCGGCGACCCGCGCTTGCGGCGCGCGACCGTGCGCAGTCGCCGACAGCTGACCTACGCCGAGGTCCAGGCGACGCTCGACGCCAGCGACGCAGCCCCCGAGTCGTTGCTCGTGCTGCGCGAGGTCGGCCGGTTGCGCCTGCAGCAGGAAGCGGAGCGGGGCGGCGTCAGCCTGCGCCTCCCGACGCAGGAGGTGGTGCTGGACCGGCACGCCGTCGACCTCCGGTTCGCCGCTCCCCTGCCCGTGGAGGACTGGAACGCCCAGATCTCGCTGCTCACGGGGATCGTGGCGGCCGGCATCATGCTGCGCGGGCGGATCGGCCTGCTCCGCACGCTCCCCGCCCCCGACCCCTCCGCGCTCGCGGACCTCCGCTACGCCGCAACCGCGCTCGGGGTCGACTGGCCCGAGGCGCAGCGCTACCCCGACTTCGTCCGTTCCCTCGATCCCGACACCACCATC
>Ga0209023_10006882_pt1 | contig 11839 bp, 13 predicted proteins | sample LakOneMetagenome_FD_187468 | JGI IMG/M metagenome (GOLD analysis project Ga0209023, IMG submission 187468) | Freshwater and sediment microbial communities from Lake Erie, Canada (SPAdes) (version 2) | ecosystem: Environmental > Aquatic > Freshwater > Lentic | place: Lake Erie, Canada...
GGAAGATTTTGCGTCAGTGACATGGCAGCCGGGAAGGCACAAAGTCCGTCGGAATTACTTCCGCGGCTCGCCAGGGGCGACGGGCGCGCCAAGGGGCAATGACGGGTTGGTCATTTCGGGCAGCATCACGCGTTGCTCCGGGTTCACCGTCTGCTGCTCCATGCCAAGGGCGCGATATCGCTCGTTGGACAGCGTTCCGGCCTGCGCGGCATTCTTGAGCACCGTGGGGCGAAGGAAAATCATCAGGTTGGTCTTGGTCCGCTTGCGCGTGTCATAACGGAACAAATTACCGAGCAAAGGTGTGTCACCCAGCACTGGCACTTTTTCCTGATTGTTGGTGAAACCCTCCTGCAGCAGGCCGCCGAGCACAATGATCTGGCCGTCGTCGGCCAGCACGGATGTTTCCAGCACCCGTTTGTTGAGACTGGCCAGACCCTGAGCTACGGCGGCCGACTCAACCACACTGGATACTTCCTGATAAAGCTGCAAGCGGATGGCACCGCCCTCGGTGATCAACGGCTTCACTCTCAGCGTCAAACCAACGTCGCGGCGCTCAATCGTCTGGAACGGCGTGGGTGTTGCGCTGGTCCCGGTCGTCGCATACTGCCCGGTGAGAAAGGGCACGTTCTGGCCGCCGGAAAAGCGGGCTTCCTCATTGTCGAGCGCAAGCAACGTGGGCATCGACAGAATATTGGCGGTGGAATCATCCTGCATCGCCCGCGCCAGCAAACCCAGATTCAGTATTTGCTTGCCCCCATAGGTAATGGCGCCGCGCACCAGGCCGAGATTCAAGCCCTGGGCAACGGTCGTCGGGCTCGCAGCCACACCAAGAATATTGCTGCCTACGTTGCTGGTGAAGTTGGTACCGCCAACGCCTTGAGTTCCACCCCGACCCAGCGCGTCCAACGCCTGCCACTGAATACCGAACTCGGCGGCGCGATCTGCCTGCACTTCCGCAATCAACGCTTCGATGAAAACCTGGGCACGACGCACATCAAGCTGTTCAATAACCGCACGAAGGTTGTTGTAAACGGGTGTTGATGCCGAGATGACCAGCGCGTTGATCGACGCATCGGCATACACAGTGGCGCCACCGGCCGTAAACACAACACCGCCATTGCTGGCGGATTGCGGCAGGCTGCCGGACCCGCTGTTTTGGTTGCTGCCGGTCAACGCCGCTGTAGCGGCCGCAAGCGGTGACGATGGCACGTTGTTTGACGCGCCACCCGAGGGCAGCAGGGACGACAGCGGTGAAGTCGTGGCCGTCTGCGTCGAGCCACTTTCCGCGCCAAGCACCCGACGCAGCGTCTGCGCAATTTGTGTCGCGTCCGCATGCTTCAGGTAGACGATACGGATGTTGCCTGGTGCCGCAGTTGGCCGATCCAGCTCCTGAATGAGCGTACGCACACGGGACAGCCGTCCGCCATCGTCGCTACGAATGATGATCGCATTGCTTCGGGTATCGGCCGTAATGAGCAAACGATCGCGCACGTCGCCCGCAGCCCCCGGCGATTCCGCGAACACGCGATTGAGCGTGGTTGCCACATCAAGCGCATTGGCATGGTTGAGCACGATCAGCTCAGGAGCTGCAACGCTCGGCGTATCGAGGCGCGCTATGACAGCCTCAATCTTGGCGATGTTGTCGCTGTAGTCCGTGATGATGATGGCATTGCCCGGCGGGTACACCGTCAGCGCGTTGGCAGCGGCTACGAGCGGACGCAAGGCATTGATCACCTGTGCTGCGCTCTGGTGTGCGAGAGGGATGACTTTGGTCGTAACCGCACCGGCGCTGCCGCCACCCATCGGGGTTGGCAGCGCCTTCGCGTCGACCTCTGGAACCACCCTCACGACACCGCCCGGACCTTCCACGGCCGCAAAGCCTGCCATGCGCAGTGCAGACAGAAAGGTCGGGTAGGCAAGCCCCGGCGCGACACCCTTTGCAGACTGAATGTTTATTTTTCCCTTGACGCGTGGGTCAAGAACAAAGGTCTTGCCAGTCAGTTCGCCAACAGCCTTGGCGACCACGTCAATATCGGCGTCGACGAAATTCAGGGTAATGGGTGTCTGCGCGATGCTGGCGTTCAGACCGCCAAGCGCAAAAAACGCGACGAAAGAGACCAGCGCATAACGACGCGCCATAGAGAGAAAGCTAAGCCAGTTCATCAAAGCAGTTTAGCATCGGGAAGCACCCGTGATTGCCCCGAAATCAGGCTACCGGTCCGACGCCTGCGTCACCGACCGCAGTCAACCGGCATTCAACCGGAAGCGCTGGACCTGTTTGTCATACTCGTGCTCAACTTCTCTAGTGATTTCGACGCCATCAAAGCGAATCACGCGACCGCCACCAGCGCGGCAAGCCGCACGTTCATACTGGCAAGGCCCCATAGCTGGAAAGCGTGAGCAAATTCGGCCTGAATTCTCGGGAAATGTGATTGCCACCCGCGTTTCCTGACCCTGATTGCCCTTGACGCACTCATAACGGGTTATGCCGGCCGGTGTTACCGACGAGGCGGTCGCAATCTGAACTGCGGAAGGCTGAGCGCGTGCGGGCGCAACGTTTCCTGCTGCGGAGCCGACGCTTGTCGCCGCGCCGTCTTTGGGCGGAATCGCTGGCATCGCCGACACCGTCGGCGTCACTTCCGGCTCCACTACGGCTGGCTTCGGATGCAGCACCGCAGGATCTTCGTTCCTGACCGTTGGCGCCTGCGTACAGGCCGTCAGCAGTGCAGTGGTAGCCAGCAACGCGGTGAACGCTGTGCGCCACGTTGCCCCGGATTCAGGCGGAAGGAATGAAACTTTCATCACCCTGGTGCTTCCTTTCAAACTTGATAAAGCTGAAATATCCGCACGTGGTGCCGTTTGGATAGTCCCGGCACACCTGCGGCCGACCCTCGTAAATGGTGCAGCGGCGCTCAGTTTGATCGAAGAACATGCACATCGACTTGTAAACATGATCTTTGCGATGGCGAAGTACACGCACGGTCTCGCCGTCGTGCACGACCTCCTTGGTAAATTTCTCGCGGGCTACGTCGACAGGAAGGTTGTGGTGCTTCGCCAGGCGCGTGACGTCGCCCGGTTTGGTTTCGATGTAGTCATAGCTGCAGCAATAGCCCGGACACTGGCTGCAGTCGTACCGATTTTTCTGAGTCATGGTGCGTATTTCGAAATGTTCGTCGCGGATGATAGATGAGTGTCGCCAACTCGTCATAATGCACCGGTTAAATTCCTTGTTTTCCGGATCGGGCAGCGTGAGCGCAATCGAATTAAGGGGTGTCAGCAAGCTGTGGGGCGATGTGATTGCGTTGTCACCGTCGGATCTGGATGTACCGGAGGGCAGCTTTACGGTCTTCCTCGGCCCGTCTGGTTGCGGCAAGACCACAACATTGCGTCTGATTGCGGGCCTTGATACTGCAAGCGCTGGACAAATCAGAATCGCCGGGCACGACGTCACCGGAGAGCCACCATCGAGGCGCGGCGTAGCGATGGTCTTTCAGAACTACGCCCTGTTTCCGCACCTGAGCGTGGCAGACAACATTGCATTTGGACTTCAGGTCCGTGGCGCAACCAGACAGGAGCAATCGAAGCGTCTCAGCCATGTCCTCGCGCTGTTGAGCCTGGAAAAACTGCGTGACCGCAAACCGTCGCAACTTTCGGGCGGTCAGCAGCAACGGGTTGCACTGGCGCGCGCGCTGGTTGCCGATGCCAAAATCTGTCTGATGGACGAGCCTCTGTCCAACCTGGACGCGCAGCTCCGGCAGGAAATGCGCCAGGAGCTGCGCGCGCTGCAACAAAAGCTTGGTCTGACCGTTGTCTATGTCACGCATGACCAATCCGAAGCGATGAGCATGGCCGATCAGGTCGTACTGCTAAATCAGGGTCGCATAGAACAAGTGGGGACGCCGCGCGACATTTACGCTCGACCAGCATCAATTTTCGCCGCGCGATTCATCGGTACTCCGCCAATGAGCATTTTGGCGCTGGACGGCAACACGATCAACGGCTCAACAATCGTCACCGCGGCGCCCGGAGCTGCAGCCCAAGTCGCGCTGCGACCGGAGCATGTCAATCTGAACGGCAGCGTGCAAGCGACTGTGACCGACAGCGAATTTCTGGGCGCCGACTTGCTGCTTAGATGCCGGGTGGGCACCGAGCTTGTCACAGCGCGCGTGGATGGACAGCAACGATTCCTTCCGGGCGACACGGTCCGGCTTGGCTGGTCACCCGACGCGCTACACAGTTTTGACCGGCAGGGACTGCGCATCCAGTAGTCTGCACAACTGAATCAACCAGACGAAATTATCCAGGGAGGATGAACTCATGAAAACACGCTTCACCACAATGGCCGCGCTGGGTGCCGCACTTGCGCTCACAGGATTCGCGCAGGCGCAAACCACCGAAGTCCCCTTCTACTTCCCGGTCGCGGTAGGGGGGCCGATCACGAAGCTCATTGACCAGTATGCGACGGATTTCAACAAGGAGAATCCCAGCATCAAGGTCTCCCCGATTTACGCGGGTAGTTATCAGGACACAATCGTCAAGGCATTGACCGCTCACAAGGCCGGCACGCCGCCCGTGGCATCGGTGCTGCTGTCAACCGACACGTTTACGCTGATCGACGAAGAAGCCATCGTACCGATCGACAGATTCATCAAGACCGATGACGATCGCAAATGGATGGGAGGCTTTTACAAGGCGTTTCTGCTCAACGGCCAGATCGGGGGCAAGACTTGGGGTGTGCCGTTTCAGCGCTCTACTGTGGTGTTGTACTGGAACAAGGAGCTATTCAAGGAAGCTGGTCTGGACCCGAGCAAGGCACCGCAGACGTGGGCCGAGATGACGAGCATGGCACAGAAGCTCACCAAAAAGGACGCCAGCGGCAAGGTAACGCAGTACGGCGTACAGATTCCGTCAAGCGGATTTCCATACTGGCTGTTTCAGGGTCTGACAACCGCAAACGACGTGATCCTCGCCAACGACGCCGGCACGCAAACGCGATTCGATGATCCGAAGGTGATTGAGGCGCTCAACTACTGGGTTGACCTGTCAAAGAAACACGGCGTGCATCCGTCTGGCATTGTTGAGTGGGGGACCACCCCGAAGGACTTCATGGAGAAGAAGGTCGCCATGATCTGGACCACCACGGGCAATCTGACCAACATCCGCAGCAACGCCAAGTTCGACTTCGGGGTCGCGATGCTGCCTGAGGGCAGGAAACGCGGATCGCCAACCGGCGGCGGCAACTTCTTCATCTTCAAGAAGGCAACTCCGGCGCAACAGGAGGCAGCGTTCAAGTTCGCCAAGTGGCTTACTCAACCAGCGCGAGCCGCACAATGGGGCATTGATACGGGCTATGTCGCGGTATCTCCCGCAGCGTGGGACACCCCGGCACTCAAGAAATACGCCAGTGAATTTCCGCAGGCTGCAGTTGCACGTGACCAGCTGCAATACGCGGTAGCAGAGCTTTCGACCCATGACAATCAGCGAGTCACCAAGGCGTTCAATGATGGCCTGCAGGCCGCACTCACTGGAAGCAAGACCGCGGAAGCCGCAATGAAAGACGCGCAGCGCGAAGCCGAACGGATCTTGCGCGGCTTCAAGTAACCAGTGCCGCCAACACGTGGTCCGGAATTCGCCCGTTCCGGACTACGACTGAAGCAATCCTCTTGAACGATCAACGCCAGGTTCACGCGTACTTGATGCTGCTGCCAGCAGTAGTACTGCTAGTCGCGTTTACGCACTATCCTGCTGTTGCAACGCTGATCGATAGCTTCATGTCGACACCCAAGCCCAGTCGGCCGAGCGTATTTGTGGGGCTGGACAACTACGCGTCGATGTTCGAGGACCCGATTTTCTGGCAGGCGCTGCGGAACAATCTATGGTTTGCACTGGCGACGATTCCGCTCTCGGTGGGGCTTGCGCTCGCGATGGCGCTTTGGGTGAATGGCAAAATGGTTGGGCGCGGGTTCCTGCGCATGGCGTATTTCACACCGACAGTATTGCCGATGATCGCCGTCGCCAATATCTGGCTCTTCTTTTACACGCCGAGCTACGGGCTGCTCGAGCAAATCGGGACGCTGTTCGGGTTGCCGTCGCAAAACTGGCTTGGCGACAAGTCAACCGCGCTTGCATCCATCACAGTCGTTGCAGTGTGGAAGGAAGCCGGTTTCTTCATGATTTTCTATCTTGCAGCGCTACAGGGCATTAACCCAAGCCTGCGCGAAGCGGCGGCCATTGAGGGCGCAAGTCGCTGGTTCTTCTTCCGGCGCGTGCTTTGGCCACTTCTGATGCCTACGACCATCTTCGTACTGGTCAATGCCGTCATCAACGCGTTCCGGATGGTTGATCATGTCGTTGTGATGACACGTGGCGGACCGGATAACGCAACGAGCTTGTTGCTCTACCACCTGTACGAAGTCGGTTTCAAGTTCTGGGATCAGGGGTACGCGGCGGCGATCACCGTGGTTTTGCTCGTTACACTCGCGACTGTTGCGCTACTGCAGTTTTTCGTACTGGACCGCAAGGCGCATTATTGATGCAACGTCCAGCGCAATTCCGTCTCGCTGGCGTGGTGGACGCTATCGCGGCCTGGACGCTCGCGATCTTGTGGATATTGCCATTGCTTTATGCCGTCTGGACAGCATTTCATCCGTCGGAGTTTTCTGCCAGATTTACCCCGCTCGCGCCGCTCACGCTGGAGAATTTTGAGCGTGCATGGCAAGCCGCGCCGTTCGCGCGCTATTTCCTGAATACGACGCTGCTGGTGGCCATGATTCTTGCGGTGCAACTCGTGTTGTGCACGCTGGCCGCCTATGCATTCGTCCGCTACGAATTTCGTGGAAAGAATGTGCTTTTTGCACTCGTACTGGTGCAACTGATGATCATGCCGGACATTCTGCTCGTCGAGAACTACAAGACCATGAGCAAGCTCGGCCTGATCGACACGCTGGTCGGCATTGGTCTGCCGTACTTCGCCTCAGCGTTTGCCATTTTCCTGCTCCGTCAGACTTTCAAGGGCATACCCAAGGAACTGGTGGAAGCTGCGACGATGGAGGGCGCCAGCGCCCTGCAAATTCTCTGGCGTGTTTACGTGCCGTTGGCGAAGCCTGTTTACGTAGCGTTCGCGTTGGTCTCCGTGAGTTATCACTGGAACAATTTCCTGTGGCCGCTGGTAGTTACCAACTCCGTCAATTCGCGACCGTTAACGGTTGGTCTACAGGTTTTCGCCTCCACCGATCAGGGTATAGACTGGTCAATCATCACAGCCGCAACACTGCTCACGGCAGCGCCTTTGTTGCTAGCGTTTCTGCTCTTCCAGCGACAATTTGTGCAGTCCTTCATGCGCGCCGGAATCAAATGAAAGTCATCACCTGGAACGTTCAGTGGTTTTGCGGCCTGGATGGAGTTGTTGACATCGCCCGTGTGGTCAACGCTGCACGCGCAATGGCCGATTTCGACGTGATTTGCCTGCAGGAAGTGGCCGTGAATTACCCGCTGCTTGAGGGTGATGCATCGCTAGATCAGCCGGCATTGCTCAAATCGTTATTGCCCGGGTTCGAGGTCTTTTTCGGCGCTGCGGTAGATGAATTGGCATCCGATGGCAAGTCGCGTCAGCGTTTCGGCAACCTGATCGCGACACGATTGCCGGTGGCGCAGGTCCATCACTACGCGTTGCCCTATCCCGCAGCGGCAGACACAGAGGGCGTCCGCAGCATGCCGCGCATGTGCACGAGCGCAACCGTGTTGACGCCCATGGGTCACGTGCGTTTCATGACCACGCACCTTGAGTTCTACTCGCCTGCCATGCGCATGGCGCAAGCGCACGAGCTGATGCGGCTGCATGCGCAGGGCTGCGCACTCGCAAAGTTTCCGCCGCTGCTCGACGAGACTGGTGGACCCTTTCAGCACAAACCGCACACCGCGCATTGCATCGTAACCGGTGATTTCAATTTCGGGCCCGACGCAGAGGAGTATGCATTGCTGCAGGCGCCGCAGACTGGGGCCAGCACGTTGGTCGACGCGTGGACATGCGCGCGACCTGGCGAGGCTCATGCGCCGACTTTTCGGCTGTACGACAGGCGGTACGGTCCAGCGCCGATCACTTGCGACTTTCTGTTTGTCAGCGAAACGCTGACATCCCGCATCAAGCGCATCGACGTAGATATGGAAACGCGTGCGTCGGATCACCAGCCTGTTCTGCTTGAACTCGAATAGGCGACAAGCACGCACGTTGCTTGCCGCGCTCTCCATGACGCTGCTCGCGTCGGCTGCGTCCGCATGGACAGTATCGTCGCGTGAATTGGTCGATCTCGAATACGCGTCCGATCAATCGCTGCGCATTCTGGTCAGCGCACCGGCCGCGGTGGCACCCGGCCTGTATCGGTGGCCGCCGGACGCTGCAAAGCCTACCCTGCTGTGTCACATCTCAGGCCCCGCAACATTCTCGTTTGATCGGGCACAGGTGATTGAGCGCATCAGCGGTGTTGCGTCCATAGTACGCATCTACAACCCGCTCAATTGTCGAAAACTGGCGACCATTCGGGTCGATGCCCGGGCGCTGGACACGGATGTGCGCGGCCGCCATGTGGCCGTTGCCGTACGTCTGTCCGACGGCAAGTACGAGCTTCGCCTGTACTCGCGCCGTGGGCGACTGATCGCACGCACCTCCGTCGGACGCAACGTCGAGATGGGTTTCGCCCCGGACGGCCGCAGTCTCGTCAATTTCGACCTGAGCGACCGGGGTGCCACGATCTGGCGGGTCCCGTCTCTCGCATCTGTCGCACCGCCCGCCTGGCTAGGAGACGCGGAGAGTACGTTCGTACCGGGCTCAACCTATGTAAAACGGTATGGGGACGACACACTCTCAGTCGTGCGCTGGCCCAGCGGAAAAGTAGTCCATGCAGTGCCCGCTTCGCGGGCGGTCAGGTTGCGCGAGCTGTCTACAAGCGGTCGCTACGGTGCGCTGCATGAGCGCCGGGATGTCGGAGAGTCACTGGACTGGATGGATTTCGCCACGCGTCGACGCGTACCGCTGACAACGGGCAGCATCGACCATGCCAGCATCAACGCAGCAGGCAACGCGGTTGCCTGGTCACTGCGTGACGCTGATGACAGCAACCAGGTGCACATCCAGCGAGCGTCCATTCCGGGCGCTGACGGACCACTGGTGGTGAGCGACTAGGTCGCGCACCCGCCGCGAGAATTGCAGCGGTTGCAGCTATGCAGCGAAGGTATTCGGGCATACACTCGCGGTGCGTTGACGCCAGCATGGCGCATTTCACTAGCTGGTTCCGTCTTAGAACCAGCATACGTTTAACACAGGGGAAAACAACGATGGATTTTGCGAAGTTGATTGAACGCGCCAAGGGCATTTGCCTTTCGCCAAAGGCCGAATGGGAGAAGATTGCCGCCGAGACGGCCGACGTGAAGTCGCTCTATCTTGAGTACGCGATGATTCTGGCCGCCATTCCTGCGATCTGCGGCTTTATCGGCATGACGCTGATTGGCGTGTCCGTGCCGATCGTGGGCAACATCCGCACGCCGATTGGCGCCGGGATTGCGCAACTGGTGATCAGCTATGTGCTCGGCCTCGCCGTGGTCTATCTGGTGTCACTCATCGTGAATGCACTCGCTCCGACGTTTGACGGGCAAAAGAACCCGATTCAGGCCATGAAACTGGTGGTCTATTCGTCGACCCCCGTCTGGCTTGCCGGCGTGTTGTCGTTGATCCCGATGCTGGGTGTGCTTGCCATCCTCGCTGGTCTGTACGGGCTTTACCTGCTCTATATCGGCTTGCCGGTGCTAATGAAGAATCCTGCCGAGAAGTCGATCGGATACACCGCGCTGATAGTGGTTTGCTACATCGTGGCAGCCATCATTGTGGGTGTAGTAATCAGTGCGGTTGCCGGAACCGGCGCCATGATGCGCGGTCGCTTCTGAGGCGATCCGCCAGATAAAAAAAGGCCGCGAAAGCGGCCTTTTTCATTCTGTCTGCTGCGGAAGCTGATACACGTCCGGCGGCTGCGAATGCATCGCCGGACCAAACAGCCGCTCGCGCCGCGTATGCGGCTTGCCATGATGCAGATAACGCTCAAGCTCATTGAGCGCACGTTTGTAAACGTCGCGCTTGAACTCGATCACGCCATCCAGATCAACCCAATAGTCATTCCACCGCCAGGCGTCAAATTCAGGCCGTGCATCGCCGCGCAGGTTGAGATCGCTGTCGCGCCCAACCAGCCGCAGCAGATACCAGATCTGCTTTTGCCCGCGATAGTTACCCCGCCATTCCCGCTTTATCCACGTTGATGGCACTTCGTATCGCAACCAGTCCCGGGTTCTACCGAGAATCCTTACATGTTCCGGCCGTAGCCCAACCTCTTCCTGGAGTTCACGGAACATGGCCTCTTCTGGGCTTTCGCCCGGGTTGATCCCGCCTTGCGGAAACTGCCATGAATGTTCACGTATCCGTTTTCCCCAAAAAACCTGGTTTCTGTGATTGGCAATCACAATGGCGACGTTCGGCCGGAAGCCGTCTTTGTCCAACATACGCCACCCAACACTTCTATTTGAGGTGATTGTCACACACGTTTGTCCAACTGCATAACCGCGTGGAAACGCAAGGGTTTTGATCGAAAGCAAGAAAAGCCCTTGCATAGATTCCATATTTCTATTATTGTTTAAATATGGAAACGAAAAATGCTGCTGCCCTCCTTGGCTCCCTCGCCCAACCTACCCGGCTAGACGTCTTTCGGGCACTCGTGGTCGCTGGTTCCGCTGGCCTCGCTGCGGGCGCACTTGCCGATCAGCTTGGTGTGAGCGCACCGGTGCTGTCGTTCCACCTGAAAGAACTGCGCCACGCCGAACTCATCGACAGTGAACAGCAGGGCCGCTTCATCATTTACAGAGCGCGCTACGACACCATGAATGCGCTGCTTGCCTTTCTCACGGACAACTGTTGCGCCGCCAGCAAGAACGCCGACGAGGCTGCCTGTTGTCCGCCCATCCCTGCCAAAACTACCGCTCGCAAACCTGGCGGTAAAACCCAAGGAGTCTGAAATGAAACGTTTTCACGTTCACGTCGCCGTTGATGATCTCGCGCAGAGCACCCGCTTTTACAGCGCGCTCTTTGGCGCCCAACCGACCGTCGAAAAAACCGACTACGCCAAATGGATGCTCGACGATCCCCGCATCAATTTCGCCATCTCGCATCGCGGTTCAAAGCAGGGCATCAATCATCTGGGCTTTCAGGTCGACACCGATGAAGAACTGACCGATCTGCAAGCGCGGCACGAAGCGGCCGAACTGGCCGTATTCAATGAAGGCAATACTCAATGCTGCTACGCGAAGAGCAAGAAGCATTGGGTCACCGATCCGCAAGGTATCGCATGGGAGATGTATCACTCGATGGGTGAGGTGAAGACCTACAACGGGGACAACGCGCCCGCGAGTGCTGGTGCCTGCTGTTCGCCTGAAGCGACTGCTGCCGCCGCGCCTGCGGCAAGCGCAACCACATCGAAGACCGCTGCAACTCAGGCTGCGGCACCGACCACATCGACGGCGAAATGCTCCACGGCATGCTGTCCGGCGCCGGTGGCCGCATGACGCCGCCGTCGCACCGTCCGTACAACGTTCTCTTCCTCTGTACTGGCAACTCCGCACGCAGCGTGATGGCGGAAGCACTCGTCACCGTGCTCGGCAACGGCCGTTTTGTTGGCTACAGCGCAGGCAGTCATCCAACCGGCAAGGTCAATCCGTTCGCCATCGAGTTGATTGCACCGACGGGATACGACGTCAGCAAGCTGCGCAGCAAGTCGTGGGATGAATTTGCCCTGGCCAACGCGCC
>Ga0209023_10006883_pt1 | contig 11839 bp, 22 predicted proteins | sample LakOneMetagenome_FD_187468 | JGI IMG/M metagenome (GOLD analysis project Ga0209023, IMG submission 187468) | Freshwater and sediment microbial communities from Lake Erie, Canada (SPAdes) (version 2) | ecosystem: Environmental > Aquatic > Freshwater > Lentic | place: Lake Erie, Canada...
CGAAGGGCACGGACCCGGGCAGCAGCGGGTTCACGCGCGGGTGATCCCTGCCCGGGTCATCAGCTCGACGTCGTAGGCCTCCTTGCGCATCCGCTGGTCGAGGTACTGCAACGCCTGGACCGAGGCGCTGAAGGGCACCGTGAAGGCCGAGGCCACGATCTGGGCCAGCCCGCTGCCGAGCACGGTGAAGAACAGCAGCAGCCGTCCGTCCTCGACCGCGAGCCCGAGCACCTGGACCCCGATGCCGATCGGGAAGGTGATCAGCTGGGCGGCGAACCCGACGATGACAGCGGTCAGCAGCGCGATCCCGAACAGCCGCCAGAACTGGCGGTGGCTGAGCCGCCAGGCGCGGCCGAACGCGCCGAACACGCCGACGTCCTCGAGCATGAGAGCGGCCGGGGCGAGATAGCCCACCCGGATCACGACGAGCACGAAGCCGACGACGAGCGCCGGGATGGTGAACACGAACCACAGGACCGTGAGCGCTCCGGAGCCGCTCGACGCGACCAGGAACGAGACGGCGACATAGAGGCCGAGGGCGAGGAAGGACATCAGCATCAGGAACAGCGAGAGCCCGATCAGGCGCCAGCGCTTGCCGTGGGTCGCGGCCCAGGTCTCCCCGAGCGTGAGCCGGCGGCCGACGGCAGCGGCGTTGGCCACGTGGGCGATCATGCCGGTGATCAACAGGGTCCCGAGCGACTGGAGGAGATAGCCGATCGCCAGGGCGGCATAGGGACCCGCCACCGCGAGGATGTCGGCGGTGCTGGCGTCGGCGGAGTAGGGGTCGTCGATCAACGGGTTGCTGGTCATGCCGAGCAGGAAGGTCATGATCGAGACGGCGATGATCGGGATCATCATCGACACCGCCGAGAGGAGTACGGCGGGCCCGACCGTCGCGCGGGCGTTGAAGCGGATGATCTTGAAGGCGCCGTCATAGAGGTCGCCAAGGGTCAGCGGTCGCAGCGGGATGGCGCCGGGCTTGTGCGCAGCGCCCCACATGAGGGGCGACGTCGGCCGGGGAGCGGCCCTGGGAACCGGCCCCGCGGGGTGACCAGGAGGCGGCCCTGGCGGCATGCCGGGAGGCTGGCCCCAGCCGGAGTAACCCCACTGGGCCTGGCGGGCCGGCTCCGCCCCGGAGGGCTGCCCGGGAGCGGGTCCGGAGGCACCGGGGAACCCACCGCCCGGCGGTGGATAGTCGCTCCCGGACATCGGCCCCCCTGGCTGCGGCCGGGTGTGCCCGGCGGTCTCGTGGAGCCCATCTTGTCAGGTCCACCGACCCGATTTGGCGCAGGCGTCGATGTCTGCCAAGATAGTCCGGTTGCTCCGGCGGGTTGCCGGGGTGCGTCACACCTTGACTCCTGAATCGTGTCTCCGACGGGCCTCGGCCCGCCGTGAGGTTCCGGTGCTCGAGCGTGCTGCCGCACCGAACCAGGAGACCCGATCAGCCCGACGTTCCGTCGGGTGCCACCAACAACCGAGACCAACCCGTTCGCGGGGACGTGTGCTGTGCGAGAAAAAGCACGACACGCCCGACCGCGGGGGTCGGAAGCGGGGGGCGGTGGAGCAAGGCGGGAGGCCCTCACCCGGGGGCCGCTCGAGACAGGACAGCACGCGGTGCCGGTGCGCGAGCTCCGACACGACAGACAGGGACGAGAGAGACAGATGGCGGGACAGAAGATCCGCATCAGGCTCAAGGCCTATGACCACGAGGTGATCGACACCTCGGCGCGCAAGATCGTGGACACGGTCACCCGCACGGGTGCCAAGGTCGCCGGCCCCGTGCCGCTGCCGACCGAGAAGAACGTCTACTGCGTCATCCGCTCGCCGCACAAGTACAAGGACTCCCGCGAGCACTTCGAGATGCGCACGCACAAGCGTCTTATCGACATCATCGACCCCACGCCGAAGACCGTCGACTCGCTGATGCGACTCGACCTGCCGGCTGGTGTCGACATCGAGATCAAGCTCTGAGGCCGGAGAGAGATCGAGTCATGACTCTGGAACGCACCGTCAAGGGATTGCTGGGCACCAAGCTCGGCATGACCCAGCTGTGGGACGAGAACAACCGCGTCGTCCCCGTCACCGTCATCGAGGCCACCACCAACGTGGTGACCCAGGTCCGCCACCCCGAGAGCGACGGCTACAACGCCATCCAGGTCGGCTACGGCGAGCTCCCGGGTCGCAAGGTCACCAAGCCGGTCGCCGGCCACTTCGCCAAGGCCGGGGTCACCCCGCGCCGGCACGTGGTCGAGATCCGCACCGCGGACGCCGCCTCCTACACCGTCGGCCAGGAGCTCTCCCCGGAGATGTTCACGGTCGGCGAGGAGATCGACGTCACCGGCACCAGCAAGGGCAAGGGCTTCGCCGGCACCATGAAGCGTCACGGCTTCGCGGGTGTGAGCTCCTCCCACGGTGCCCACCGCAACCACCGCAAGCCCGGCTCGATCGGCGCCTGCGCCACGCCCGGCCGTGTCTTCAAGGGCACCCGCATGGCGGGCCGCATGGGCCACGACACCGTCACCGTCCAGAACGTCGTCGTCCACGCGGTCGACGTCGAGAAGGGCCTGATCCTCGTCAAGGGCGCCGTCCCCGGCCCCAAGGGTGGCCTCGTGATCCTGCGCTCGGCCGCGAAGAGGAACGGAGGCGCCGCATGAGCGTCAAGACTGTGAAGGTCGACCTGCCCGGCGACATCTTCGACGTCGCGGTCAACATCCCCCTGATCCACCAGGTGGTCGTGGCCCAGCAGGCCGCCGCGCGCCAGGGCACCCACGCCACCAAGACCCGCGGCCTGGTCCGCGGTGGTGGCAAGAAGCCCTACCGCCAGAAGGGCACCGGCCGCGCCCGCCAGGGTTCGACCCGCGCCCCGCAGTTCGCTGGTGGTGGCGTCGTCCACGGCCCGCAGCCGCGCGACTACTCCCAGCGCACCCCCAAGAAGATGAAGGCCGCCGCCCTGCGCGGTGCCCTCTCCGACCGGGCGCGCAACGACCGCATCCACGTCGTCGAGTCGCTGATCACCGGTGAGAAGCCGTCGACCAAGACCGCTCTCGCCGCGCTGACCAGCCTCAGCGACCGGGTCCGCTTCCTCGTGGTGCTCGAGCGCTCCGACGCGGTCACCTGGCTCTCGCTGCGCAACGCGCCCGAGGTGCACATCGTGGCCGTCGACCAGCTCAACACCTACGACGTGCTGGCCTCCGACGACGTGGTCTTCACGCAGGGCGCCTACGACGCCTTCGTGGCCGCCGCGCCGCGAGGCAAGCAGGCCGAGCCGGTCGCCGAGGCCAAGCCCGCCAAGGCGGAGAAGGCTCCCAAGGCCGAGAAGCCCGCCAAGGCGGCCAAGGCCGCCGAGCCGGCCGAGGTCGAGGCCGCCGACGAGCCCGCCGCCCCGGTGGCGTTCGCCGCGGTGCCCGAGGCCGCTGAGGCCGAGGACGACAAGCCGGCTCTCCCCCAGGGCGCCAAGGCCCCGCTCAAGAGCGGCAAGGCCCCCAAGGGCTACGAGGTCAAGGGCAACGCCGACTCCGGTCTCTACCACGAGCCGGACGGTCGCTGGTACGACGCGACCGTGGCCGAGTTCTGGTTCAAGTCCGCCGAGGACGCCGAAGCTGCCGGCTTCAAGCGGGCTGGTGGCGGCAAGGCCAACGATGACGCGGCTGCTGACGAGGAGGGCGACAAGTGAGCACCCTGCACAAGGACCCGCGCGACATCCTGATCGCACCGGTGGTGTCGGAGAAGAGCTACACCCTCCTCGACGCCAACAAGTACACCTTCCTGGTGCACCCGGACGCCAACAAGACCGAGATCAAGATCGCGGTCGAGAGCGTCTTCGACGTCAAGGTCACCGCGGTCAACACCATCAACCGGTCCGGCAAGAGCCGCCGTACCCGCAATGGGCTGGGCAAGCGCAAGGACACCAAGCGCGCGATCGTGAGTCTCGCCGAGGGTCACCGCATCGACATCTTCGGGGGTCCGGTCTCCTGACCGGGCTTGAGGAAGAGGACTACTAGACATGGCTATCCGCAAGTACAAGCCGACCACCCCGGGCCGTCGTGGCTCCTCGGTGGCCGACTTCGTCGAGATCACCCGAACCACGCCGGAGAAGTCGCTGACCCGTCCGCTGCCCAAGAAGGGCGGCCGCAACAACCAGGGTCGGATCACCACGCGGCACCAGGGCGGCGGTCACAAGCGCGCCTACCGCATCATCGACTTCCGTCGCTACGACAAGGACGGCGTCCCCGCCAAGGTCGCGCACATCGAGTACGACCCCAACCGCACCGCGCGCATCGCGCTGCTCCACTACGCCGACGGCGAGAAGCGCTACATCGTGGCGCCCAAGGACCTGACGCAGGGCACCGCGGTCGAGTCGGGCCCCAACGCCGACATCAAGCCGGGCAACAACCTGCCGCTGCGCAACATCCCCGTCGGTACGACGATCCACTGCGTGGAGCTTCGTCCGGGTGGCGGCGCCAAGCTGGCCCGCTCGGCGGGCAACAGCGCCCAGCTCGTCGCCAAGGAGGGCTCGCGCGCCACGCTGCGGCTCCCCTCCGGTGAGATGCGCTTCGTCGACGTCCGCTGCCGCGCCACGGTCGGCGAGGTCGGCAACGCCGAGCAGTCCAACATCAACTGGGGCAAGGCCGGCCGCATGCGCTGGAAGGGCAAGCGCCCGACCGTCCGTGGTGTCGTCATGAACCCGGTCGACCACCCGCACGGTGGTGGCGAGGGCCGCACCTCCGGTGGGCGTCACCCCGTGTCCCCGTGGGGCAAGCCCGAGGGCCGCACGCGCAAGCGCAAGGCCAGCGACGCCCAGATCATCCGCCGACGCAAGTCCGGCAAGAAGCGCTGAGCAGGGAGATAGCAGATGCCTCGCAGCCTGAAGAAGGGTCCGTTCGTCGACGACCACCTGATGAAGAAGGTGGACGTCGAGAACGACAAGGGCAGCCACAACGTCATCAAGACGTGGTCGCGGCGCTCGATGATCGTGCCCGCGATGATCGGTCACACGATCGCCGTGCACGACGGCCGCAAGCACGTCCCCGTGTTCATCACCGACTCGATGGTGGGCCACAAGCTCGGGGAGTTCGCCCCGACCCGCACCTACCGCGGGCACGTGAAGGAAGACCGGAAGGGCCGTCGCCGCTGAGCGGCGAGGTCCTGGATCGAAGAACTGGAGACAACGAGCAATGAGCGTTACCGAGCGCAGGCGCACGAGCGCCCGCCGCGAGTCGCTGCTCGGCGACCAGCCGGGAGCCTTCGCGAGCGCACGCTATGTGCGGATCACCCCGATGAAGGCACGCCGGGTCGTCGACCTGGTCCGCGGTCTGCCCGTGGACGACGCCCTCGCGGTGCTGCAGTTCGCCCCGCAGGCTGCCGCCGAGACCGTCTACAAGGTGCTGGAGAGCGCGATCGCCAACGCCGAGACCACCGAGAACCTCGACCGCGCTGACCTGGTGGTCGCCGTGGCCATGGTCGACGAGGGTCCGACGATGAAGCGCTGGCGCCCTCGTGCGCAGGGCCGCGCGACGCGGATCAACAAGCGCACCAGCCACATCACGCTGGCCGTCCAGCCGGCGTCCGCGGCGAGCAAGGCACGGAAGGGTGGTTCCAACTAATGGGCCAGAAGATCAACCCCAACGGCTTCCGCCTGGGCATCTCCACCGACCACAAGAGCCGGTGGTACGCCGACAAGCTCTACAAGAGCTACGTCGGTGAGGACGTCGCGATCCGCAAGCTGCTCACCAAGGGCATGGAGCGGGCCGGCATCTCCAAGGTGGAGATCGAGCGCACCCGTGACCGGGTCCGCGTCGACATCCACACCGCGCGTCCGGGCATCGTCATCGGCCGCCGCGGCGCCGAGGCCGACCGCATCCGTGGCGAGCTCGAGAAGCTCACCGGCAAGCAGGTCCAGCTCAACATCCTCGAGGTGAAGAACCCCGAGGTGGACGCACAGCTGGTCGCCCAGGGTGTCGCCGAGCAGCTGAGCGGCCGCGTGCAGTTCCGCCGCGCGATGCGCAAGGCCATGCAGTCCTCGATGCGTGCCGGTGCCAAGGGCATCCGGATCCAGTGCAGCGGTCGCCTCAACGGCGCCGAGATGTCGCGCACCGAGTTCTACCGCGAGGGTCGCGTCCCGCTGCACACGCTGCGCGCCGACATCGACTACGGCTTCTACGAGGCCCGCACGACCTTCGGCCGCATCGGCGTCAAGGTCTGGATCTACAAGGGCGAGGTCGCCGGCACCCGTGCCGAGCGTCAGGCTCAGGCCGCTGCCCGCGCCGGTGCCCCCGGTCGCGGTGGCCGCACGGCCCGCGGCGGTGAGCGCGGCGCCGACCGCCCGAGCCGTGGCACCCGCGCCCCCCGCACCGACGCCCCGGCCGAGGCCGCCGCTCCCGCGGCTGTCGAGCCCACCGAGGCGCCGGCGACTGCAGGACAGGAGGGCTGACCATGTTGATGCCCCGTCGTGTCAAGCACCGCAAGCAGCACCACCCCACCCGGAGTGGCGCGGCCAAGGGCGGCACCAAGCTGGCGTTCGGTGACTACGGCATCCAGGCGCTCTCGCCGGCCTACGTCACCAACCGCCAGATCGAGGCGGCCCGTATCGCCATGACCCGCCACATCAAGCGTGGTGGCAAGGTCTGGATCAACATCTACCCCGACCGTCCGCTCACCAAGAAGCCTGCCGAGACCCGCATGGGCTCCGGCAAGGGCTCGCCCGAGTGGTGGATCGCCAACGTCAAGCCCGGCCGCGTCATGTTCGAGCTGTCCGGCGTCACCGAGGACGTCGCCCGTGAGGCGATGCGTCGCGCGATGCACAAGCTCCCCATGAAGTGCCGGTTCGTGTCCCGAGAGGCGGGTGAGTTCTGATGGCAGGGCAGGTGAAGGCCAGCGAGCTCGACGAGCTCAACAGCACCGACCTCGAGACCCGGCTGCGGGAGGCCAAGGAGGAGCTGTTCAACCTGCGCTTCCAGGCCGCCACCGGTCAGCTGGAGAGCCACGGTCGGCTGCGCACGGTCAAGAAGGACATTGCCCGGATCTACACCGTGGTGCGCGAGCGCGAGCTCGGCATCCGCACGGCTCCGGGCGCGGAGCAGGAAGGCGCTGACGCATGAGCCAGCAGGCCAACGACAACACCACCGAGCCCCGCAACGCCCGCAAGGTGCGCGAGGGCATCGTGGTCAGCGACAAGATGGACAAGACCATCGTGGTCTCTGTCGAGGACCGCGTGAAGCACGCGCTCTACGGCAAGGTCATGCGCCGCACCTCGCGGCTCAAGGCCCACGACGAGAACAACGAAGCCCACACCGGCGACCGCGTGCAGGTCATGGAGACCCGCCCGCTCTCGGCGACCAAGCGCTGGCGTCTCGTCGAGGTCGTCGAGCGCGCCAAGTAGCCACCCGTTCGGCCAGGCTCAGCGGCCAGCGCGCCATTGAGAACCGGCACGACAACCAGGAGAAACGATGATTCAGCAGGAGTCGCGACTGAAGGTCGCCGACAACACCGGTGCCAAGGAGATCTTGTGCATCCGTGTGCTCGGCGGCTCTGGGCGTCGCTACGCCGGGATCGGCGACATCATCGTCGCCACCGTCAAGGACGCCATCCCGGGCGGCAACGTCAAGAAGGGCGACGTGGTCAAGGCCGTCGTCGTGCGCACCGTCAAGGAGCGCCGCCGTCCGGACGGTTCCTACATCCGCTTCGACGAGAACGCCGCGGTGATCTTGAAGAACGACGGGGAGCCTCGCGGCACCCGCATCTTCGGTCCCGTCGGCCGCGAGCTGCGCGAGAAGAAGTTCATGAAGATCATCTCGCTCGCGCCGGAGGTGCTGTGAACCATGGGTAAGGGCATGAAGATCAAGAAGGGCGATGTCGTCAAGGTCATCGCCGGCAAGGACAAGGGCGCCGAGGGCAAGGTCATCCAGGTGCTCCGCGAGGAGCAGCGGGTGATCGTCGAGGGCGTCAACCGCGTCAAGAAGCACACCAAGGTCATCGACCAGGGCGGCCGCGCCGGCACCACCGGCGGCATCGTCACGACCGAGGCCCCCATCCACGTGTCCAACGTGATGCTGGTCGAGGGCAAGGGCGTGACGCGGGTCGGCTTCCGCCGCGAAGAGGTGCTGAAGAAGCGGCCCGACGGTTCGTCGTACGCCGGCTTCCGCAGCGTGCGGGTCTCCCGCAAGACCGGGAAGGACATCTGAGCATGAGCGACACGACGACCGCCGTTCCGACGCCGCGGCTCAAGACCCGCTACCGCGAGGAGATCCTCCCGGCCCTGCGCAGTGAGTTCGACATCCAGAACGTCATGCAGGTCCCCGGCCTGGTCAAGATCGTGGTCAACATGGGCGTGGGCGAGGCCGCTCGCGACTCCAAGCTGATCGAGGGCGCCGTGCGCGACCTCACCGCGATCACCGGCCAGAAGCCGACCGTGACCAAGGCCCGCAAGTCCATCGCGCAGTTCAAGCTGCGCGAGGGCATGCCGATCGGCGCACACGTCACGCTGCGCGGCGACCGGATGTGGGAGTTCCTCGACCGGCTGCTGTCGCTCGCGCTCCCGCGCATCCGCGACTTCCGTGGTCTCTCGCCCCAGCAGTTCGACGGGCGTGGCAACTACACCTTCGGGCTCACCGAGCAGGTCATGTTCCACGAGATCAACCAGGACAGGGTCGACCGCCCGCGGGGCATGGACATCACGGTGGTGACCACCGCCACCAACGACGAGCAGGGTCGTGCGCTGCTGAAGCAGCTCGGCTTCCCGTTCAAGGAGAACTGACATGGCGAAGACTGCACTCAGGGTGAAGGCGGCTCGCAAGCCGAAGTTCGCCGTCCGGGGCTACACCCGCTGCCAGCGCTGCGGCCGCCCCAAGGCCGTCTACCGCAAGTTCGGCCTGTGCCGGATCTGCCTGCGGGAGATGGCGCACCGCGGTGAGCTGCCCGGCGTGACCAAGTCCTCCTGGTGATTGTTCACCTCGATACACGATCGCTGTAGGTCCGCCTGCCAGAGGCGCGGACGGATACCGCAGCAGAAAAGAGAAACCCAGCACCATGACGATGACTGACCCGATCGCAGACATGCTGACGCGTCTGCGCAACGCCAACCAGGCCTTCCACGACGACGTGTCGATGCCCTACAGCAAGATGAAGGCGGGCCTCGCCGAGATCCTGCGGCAGGAGGGCTACATCACCTCCTTCGCCGTGGCCGACAACGTGGGCCCCGACGGTGAGCCGGCCGTCGGCAAGACGCTGACGATCACGCTCAAGTACGGCCGCAACCGAGAGCGCTCCATCGCGGGCGTCCGCCGGATCAGCAAGCCCGGTCTCCGGGTCTACGCCAAGCACAACGGGCTCCCCAAGGTGCTCGGCGGGCTGGGCGTGGCGATCATCTCGACCAGCCAGGGTCTGCTGACCGACCGCCAGGCGAACCAGAAGGGCGTGGGTGGGGAAGTCCTCGCCTACGTCTGGTGAGTCCGAGACCGAGAGGAGAACACAGAGCATGTCGCGCATTGGCAAGCTTCCGATCCCGGTCCCGTCCGGTGTCGACGTCGCGATCGACGACGCGGTGGTGACCGTCAAGGGCCCCAAGGGCACCTTGTCCCACACCGTGGCGTCCCCGATCACGGTCGAGCGGAGCGAGGACGGCACCCTCGAGGTGAAGCGTCCCGACGACGAGCGGATCAGCCGCTCGCTGCACGGCCTCACCCGGACCCTGATCGCCAACATGGTGGTCGGCGTGACCGACGGCTACGAGAAGCGTCTCGAGATCGTCGGGGTGGGTTACCGCGTGCTCTCCAAGAGCCCGACCCAGCTGGAGTTCCAGCTCGGCTACTCACACTCGATCACCTTCAACGCCCCTGACGGCATCACCTTCGTGGTCGACGCCCCGACGCGGTTCGGCGTCCAGGGGATCGACAAGCAGCTGGTCGGCGAGGTCGCCGCCAACATTCGCAAGCTGCGCAAGCCGGAGCCCTACAAGGGCAAGGGCGTCCGCTACGCCGGCGAGCACATCCGCCGCAAGGTCGGAAAGGCTGGGAAGTAACCATGGCTGTCTCGCTGAAGCAGCACAAGCACGCGTCGTCGCGTCTGCAGTCTCGCCTGCGTCGTCAGTTGCGTGGTCGCAAGAAGATCTCGGGCACCGCCGAGCGTCCGCGTCTCGTCGTCACCCGCAGCACCAAGCACATCTCCGTTCAGGTCATCGATGACCTGGCCGGCCGCACGCTGGTGTCTGCGTCGACGATGGAGGCCGACGTCCGCGCGCTGTCCGGTGACAAGACCGACCGGGCCAAGAAGGTCGGCGAGCTCGTGGCCGCCCGTGCCAAGGCCAGCGGTGTGGAGTCGGTCGTGTTCGACCGCGCCGGCAACAAGTACCACGGCCGCATCGCGGCCCTCGCGGACGCCGCCCGGGAGGGCGGCCTGTCCTTCTGACATCGCGGCACCGAAAGAGAAGAGGAAGATCTCATGAGTGGAGCCCAGCGCGGACAGCGCTCGGAGCGCCAGGGCGACCGCCGCGGTCGTGACGACCGTCGCGGTGGACAGGCTGAGAAGAGCGCCTACATCGAGCGGGTCGTCGCGATCAACCGTGTCGCCAAGGTCGTCAAGGGTGGTCGTCGCTTCAGCTTCACCGCTCTGGTCGTCGTCGGCGACGGCGAGGGTCTGGTGGGTGTCGGCTACGGCAAGGCCAAGGAGGTGCCGGCCGCCATCGCCAAGGGCGTGGAGGAGGCCAAGAAGCACTTCTTCAAGGTCCCCCGTATCCAGGGCACCATCCCGCACCCCGTCCAGGGCGAGAAGGCCGCGGGCGTCGTACTCCTGCGTCCGGCCGCTCCCGGTACCGGTGTGATCGCCGGTGGCCCGGTGCGTGCGGTCCTGGAGTGCGCCGGCATCCACGACGTCCTCAGCAAGTCGCTCGGTTCGTCCAACCAGATCAACATCGTTCACGCGACCGTCGAGGCGCTGAAGATGCTGGAGGAGCCGGAGGCCGTGGCCGCTCGTCGCGGCCGCTCGGTCGAGGACGTCACCCCGGCCGCCCTGCTCAGGGCGCGCGCCGAGGGCGAGGCTGCGGCCAAGGCCGCCGCCGGCGGGGGTGTCGCCTGATGTCCCAGCTCAAGGTCCAGCAGAAGAAGTCGACCATCGGCACCAAGCCCGCGCACCGCGCCACCATGCAGGCGCTCGGGCTCAAGCGGATCGGTGACGTCGTCGTCAAGGAGGACCGTCCCGAAATCCGCGGGATGGTCAACGCGGTCCGTCACTTGGTGACGGTCGAGGTCATCGAGGGAGAGTGACGCCATGACGTTGAAGCTGCATCACCTGCGGCCGGCGCCCGGCGCCAAGACCGCCAAGACCCGTGTGGGTCGCGGTGAAGGTTCCAAGGGCAAGACCGCCGGTCGAGGCACCAAGGGCACCAAGGCCCGCTACCAGGTGCCCGCATCGTTCGAGGGCGGCCAGATGCCCATCCACATGCGCCTTCCCAAGCTGAAGGGGTTCAAGAACCCCTTCAAGGTGGAGTTCCAGGTCGTCAACCTCGACCGCCTCGGGGAGCTGTTCCCCGACGGTGGCGAGGTGACGGTCGCGGACCTGGTCGCCAAGGGGGCCGTCCGCAAGGGCGAGCCCGTCAAGGTGCTGGGCCAGGGCGACCTGTCCGTGGCCGTCCAGGTCTCGGCCAACGCCTTCTCCAGCTCGGCCAAGGACAAGATCGAGGCCGCCGGCGGCAGCGTCACCGTCCTGTGACGGTGATGGACCATCGGGGGCACTGACCATGCGTGTGAGGCGCGTGCGGCGCGAGGTTGACTCGGGCGGCACGCGCCTCTCGCGTGTTCGTGGGGACGCTTCCCGCTTTGAAAAGCGGGGGGCACTCCCTGTTAGGCTT
>Ga0209023_10006884_pt1 | contig 11837 bp, 12 predicted proteins | sample LakOneMetagenome_FD_187468 | JGI IMG/M metagenome (GOLD analysis project Ga0209023, IMG submission 187468) | Freshwater and sediment microbial communities from Lake Erie, Canada (SPAdes) (version 2) | ecosystem: Environmental > Aquatic > Freshwater > Lentic | place: Lake Erie, Canada...
CGCCGCCCGGAACAGGTCCGCGACCGCCGCGCCCTGGGTCGGCCCGATCTCGACCATCACCACGCCCGCCGCAGCCAGATGGGCCCTCGCGCCGGCCGCAATGGCGCGATAGGCGTCCAGCCCGTCCCCGCCCGGCGTCAGCGCCAGGTGCGGCTCCCAGTCGCGCACCTCGGGCGAAAGCCCCGCCATCTCGGCGGCTGCGATGTAGGGCGGGTTGGAAACGATCAGGTCGAACCGCCCCTCGACCGCCGAAAACCAGTCCGACCGCACGAACCGGGCACGCGCGCCGATCCCCAGCGCCGCCGCATTCCCCTGGGCGACCGCCAGCGCCGCCTGCGACAGGTCGACGCCCAGCCCTGTCGCATCGCCCCGCGCCGCCAGAAGCGCCAGGAGGATGGCCCCGGTCCCGGTCCCAAGATCGAGTATCCGGTCAAAGCGCCGCTCAAGCGCCGCCTCGACCAGCCGCTCCGTCTCTGGCCGCGGGTCGAGCGTGTCACGCGTCACCCGCAGCCTGATGCCGTGAAAATCCCGCGCGCCCGTGATCTGCGCCACGGGCTGCCGCGCGGCCCGCGCCGCGACCGCCGCCGCGAACCGCTCTGCCGCCTCGGCCGTCAGCGGATCGCCCAGAACGACCGTCAACCGCCCCGGATCGACCCCCATCGCAAAGGCCAATAGCCGCCGCGCATCCCCTGCCGGATCGGCCACCCCCGCCGCCCGAAGCCGCGCCACGGCCGCGCGCAGCGCCCCCTGGCTCACGCCTCCATCTCGGCGAGTTTCGCCGCCTGATCGTAGGCGACGAGCGCATCCACCACCTCACCCAGATCGCCGCCCATGATCTGCGCCAGCGCATAGAGCGTCAGGTTGATCCTGTGGTCGGTCATGCGGCCTTGCGGGAAGTTGTAGGTGCGGATGCGTTCACTGCGATCGCCCGAACCGACCTGCGACTTCCGGTCCGCCGCCCGCGCGTCCGCCACCCGCGCGCGCTCCATCTCGTAAAGCCGGGCGCGCAGGACGGCCATGGCGTTGGCCCGGTTCTGGTGCTGCGACTTCTCGCTGCTGGTCACGACGATGCCCGTGGGCAGGTGGGTGATCCTGACGGCCGAATCGGTCGTGTTGACGTGCTGGCCGCCGGCACCCGAGGACCGCATCGTGTCGATGCGGATGTCGGCCGCCGGAATGTCCACGTCGACCTCCTCGGCCTCGGGCAGGACAGCGACGGTCGCCGCACTCGTATGGATACGCCCGCCCGCTTCCGTCTCGGGCACGCGCTGCACGCGATGAACGCCGCTTTCGAACTTCAGCCGGGCAAAGACGCCCTCGCCCTCGATCCGGGCCACCGCTTCCTTGACGCCGCCAAGATCGGTCGCGGCGAACTCCAGAAGCTCGAACCGCCAGCCCTGCGCCTCGGCAAAGCGCTGGTACATGCGCAGAAGGTCGCCCGCGAAGAGCGCCGCCTCCTCGCCCCCCGTTCCCGGCCGGATTTCCAGGATCGCAGGCCGCGCATCGGCCGCGTCCTTCGGCAGAAGCGCCACGCGCAGCCGCGCCTCATGTTCGGGGATCCGCTCGCGCAGCTCTGGGATCTCATCCTCGGCCAGGGCCCGCATCTCGGGGTCCGACAGCATCGCCTCGGCGTCGGCCAGATCGGCCAGCGCCTGCCGGTAGGCGCCGATCTCGGCCACCACGGGCTTCAGGTCGGCATATTCACGGCCCAATCCCGCTATCTCTGCCGGCGCCGCGCCATGGGCGAGCTTCGCCTCGACGAACTCGAAGCGGCGCAGGATCTGGTCAAGCTTGTCGGCGGGCAGCATGCTGGCCTCTTGGCGCGTCCGGAATGTCTGGTCAAGGTGCTTAAAGGCGGACGATCCAGTCCTTCACGCGGGCGGCGTTCACGCCGAAATCCTTGCGACCGAACCGCTGGCGGGCATAGATCCGCAGTTCCGTGAGGCTACCCCGGCCAATGGCCGCGGCCGTCGTATAGTCGGGAAAGCCCCAGAAGGCCGAGCGGGTGATCCAGGTGATGCGGCCCTCGGCCGGGCTGCCCGCCAGCCGCACGGTCTGCGGTGTCGAGAGGGCAATCCGGTCGAGGGCCGCCAGAAGGTCGGCAGGCGAACGGCCCTCGACGAAGGCCGTGCTGATGGGGGCATTGCCCGTATCGGGGCTGAAAAGATCGACATTCCAGCGCGCCGGGTCCGACGGGGCGAGACGCACATAAAGCGCCGCCCCGCCCACCAAAAGAAGAAGCGCGGCAAACGCAAGCCCTATGCCGCGCGCCAGTGCCGTCATCCCCGCGTCTTCGCCCAATGGTAAAGGCAGATCAGCTCATAGGCGACATGCGCCCCGGCGATTGCCGTGGCCCCCGTCGTGTCATAGGGGGGCGACACTTCCACGATATCGCCGCCGACCATGTTGATCCCGGCCAGATCGCGCAGGACGGCGGCCGCCTGCCAACTGGCCAGCCCACCCCAGACCGGCGTGCCCGTCCCCGGCGCGAAGGCCGGGTCGAGCGCGTCGATGTCGAAGGTCACATAGGTCGAATGGTCGCCCACGATCTCCTTGATGCGCGCCGTCACCCAGGCCGCGCCCTTCTCATGCACCGTCCGCGCGTCGATCACGTTGACGCCCAGATAATCCTCGGTCGTCGTGCGGATCCCCACCTGGACCGACCGCTTCGGATCGACAAGCCCGGTCTTCACCGCCTTGTAGAACATCGTGCCATGGTCGATCCGCGTCAGGTCGTCGTCCGGCCAAAGGTCCGAATGCGCGTCGAAATGGATCAGGCTCAGGGGCCCGAACTTTTCGGCATAGGCGCGCAGGATCGGGAAGGTGATGTAGTGATCGCCCCCCAGCGTCACCGTCCCCGCACCCGCCGCGAGGATCTTGCGGATGTGGGCGGTCAGCGTGTCGGGGAAGTCCGACACCTTGGCATAGTCGAAGGCCAGATCGCCATAATCGACGATCGCCAGGTCCGCGAGCGGATCGGTCGGCCAGCCATGCGGCGGATCGTAAGGCATCAGCGCAGACGCCTCGCGGATCGCGCGCGGGCCAAAGCGCGTGCCGGTTCGGTGCGTCACCGCCTGGTCGAAGGGCACGCCGGTGACGGCCAGATCGACCCCGGTCAGATCCTTCGTATAGCTGCGCCGCAGGAACGAGGTCGCCCCCCCGAACGCATTTTCAAACGCATAGCCCTTCAGCCCCTTGCGGGTGAAGGCACTGTCAACTTCTGTCTTGGCATCTTCGAGCGCCATGGCACTCCCCTTCTCCTGTCGCTCCGTCGTTGGCCCAAGGGCGCCGGAGACGTCGCGGATCCGGGCGGCGCCAAGAAGCCGAAGGAGGGGGCGTGAGTCAAGGTCGAGGGCGAGCGTGGCGCCAAGTAGATTGCAGGCAGGCTTGCCACAAGATAGTCTACCTGAGCGCTTCGGAGTCCCAAGATGTTGTCTACACGCCTGCCCGAGTTCGTTCGAACGCACTACGAGTGCCATGAATGGAAGCACGCAAGCGCCATCCTATCCTCCGACTTCCCATCAGAGTGGCAAGACATCTTGGACCTGCTCCTGGCGTTCCGGTTACGCACCTCTTGGATCAGGACAGGCGGCGGGAACAAGTCCCAGCTATCGGCGGCAATCGACGGCTTCCTCGGCCGCCGCGGGTGGGTTGAAAAGCAGTTTCAGACCGCAATCGAAGTCGATGGTCAGCGGATCGACAGTCCAACGCACAAGGTCGATTGCTACAAGAATGGCATCGCGCTTGAGATCGAATGGAACAACAAAGATCCGTTTTACGACCGCGATCTCAACAATTTCCGACTTCTCTTCGACCTTCGCGCCGTTAGTGTAGGTGTGATAGTCACGCGGTCTGACGAGTTGCAGCAAACTTTTAACGAATTGGGTCGAGGATCGTCTTACGGTAACTCCACTACACACATGTCGAAGCTTCTCCCGAGAATTGAAGGCGGCGGCGGGGCGGGATGTCCACTCCTCGTCTTCGGCCTGACGCGCGCGCTCCTTGTTGAGGATTAGAACATGACCACCGCAGCAGACGATCTCCTATTCAAGGCGGGCAAAACACGTTTTGCAACCGTGCTCGCCGATCCTCCTTGGCAGTTCCAGAATCGCACGGGCAAAATGGCGCCCGAACACAAGCGCCTCAGCCGCTATCCGACCATGACTCTGCGCGAAATCTGCGACCTCCCGGTTGAAGCGATTGTTGCGGATACGGCTCACCTCTACTTGTGGGTTCCAAACGCGCTTCTCCCCGAGGGGCTGAAAGTCATGGAGAATTGGGGCTTCAGCTACAAGAGCAACATCATCTGGTACAAGGTGCGCAAGGACGGCGGGCCGGACCGGCGCGGGGTGGGCTTCTACTTCCGTAACGTGACCGAAATCCTGCTGTTTGGTGTGCGCGGTAAGAACGCTCGAACTCAGAAGCTCGGCCGCACCCAGGAGAACATCCTCTCGACGCAAAAGCGCGAACACAGCCGGAAGCCTGACGAGCAATATCCGCTCATCGAAGGGTGCAGCCCGGGACCACGTCTAGAAATGTTCGCACGCGGACCGCGTCTAGGTTGGACCGTCTGGGGCAATCAGGCAGATGAGTATGTCCCCACCTGGGACACTTATTCCAACCACTCGCAGGCATCTGTGATCCCGCTCCCAGGTGCCAAACGCGTCGCGTCATAGCGCCCCCCGGTCACCCCAGCCGCCAGCCCTCGCGGGTCAGGTCATCCGTCACCTGACGGATCGCGCGGCCCAGGCGTTCGGTGATGAAGTCGACCTCGGCTTCCGTTATGATCAGCGGTGGCGACATGACGTTCAGGTGGCCGATCGGGCGCACCAAAAGGCCCATCGCCTCGCAGGCGTCAGAGATGCGCTTGGACTCCCGCGCCCCGTCCGGCAGCGGCGCCTTGGTCCCCTTGTCGGCCACGTTCTCGACGCAGGCCATCAGCCCCCTGCCCCGCACATCGCCGACAAGGGGCAGGTCGGACAGGCTCGCCAGCCGCTCCTGGAAATAGGCGCCGACGCGGGCCGCCTGCGCCAGAAGCCCCTCGCGTTCCAGGATCTCTATGTTCTTCAGGCCGGCCGCGCAGGCAACCGGATGGCCCGAATAGGTGAAGCCGGTGGTGAACCAGCGCTGGCCGCCTTCGGCCATCGTGGCCCAGATCTCATCCGAAAAGATCAGCGCGCCCAAGGGCACATAGCCCGAGGTCAGCCCCTTGGCCGAGGTGATCATGTCCGGCCGGACGCCGAACATGTCCTCCATCGCGAACCAGGTGCCAAGCCGCCCCCAGGCCGTCACCACCTCGTCGGCGATGATGAGGATGTCGTGCTGGCGGCAGAGGGCGGCCATGCGCGGGAAATAGCCCTCGGGCGGGATGATGATGCCGCCCGATGCCTGGATCGGCTCGGCGATGAAGGCCCCGATCCGGTCGGCGCCGACGCTCTCGATCAGGGCCGCGAACTCGGCCACCAGACTGTCGCAGAACTGCGCCTCGGTCATGCCCTCGGGCCGCCGGTAGGGGTTGGGCGAGGCCAGATGCCAGATCCCCTCGGTCTGGTAACGGAACTCGTCGATCCGGTCGCCGTCGCGCTTGCCGACCGATTGGCAGAGGTAGGTCGAGCCGTGGTAGGAGTTTTCCCGCGCCACGATCCCGGTCTTGCCAGGATTGCCGCGCACCGTGTGGTAGAAGGCCGCCATCCGCACGGCCGTATCGACCGCCGTCGAGCCGCCGGTGGTGAAATGCACCCGCGACAGGCCCACAGGCGCCCGTTCGGCAATCGCCCCGGCAAGCCGCGCGGCCGGGGCGTTGGTCACATCGACGAAATGGTTGGCATAGCCAAGCTTCATCGCCTGATCGGCAATCGCCTGCGCCATCTCGGCCCGGCCAAGGCCGATGTTCGTGCACCACATGCCACCCACGGCATCCAGATATTCGCGCCCCGCCCCATCCCAGAGCCGCGCGCCCTCGCCCCGGTCCATGACCAGCGCGCCCTCGCGTTCGAACGAGCCGAAATGCGTCCAGGGATGCAGCACATGCGCGCGGTCGAGCGCCCATGGATCATCGTTCGCAAGTGGGGCGGCGACGGGCTGATGGGCAGACATTTTGAATCTCCAGTCAATATGGCGACCCAAACCTAGCCTATCCGGCAAAAAGCGCAACCGACTCCGTCAGCGGTTCCCGTCAGCGGTCCTCGCCGGCGGTCGGAATCCGCTCGACCCGGTAGCCTTCGGCCGCCAGAAGCGACAGGACCCCATCGTTCCCCGGCAGGTGCGAGGCGCCGATGGCGATCAGCGCCTCGCCATGGTCCAGATGCACCTTCATCGCCTTGACGAAGCGCGCCGACCGCTCGACCCGCATGTAGCGATCGGCCAGCGTCGCGGTCGCCTCTGCCCCGTCGCCAAGCGTCTGGTGCAGGAAGAGCCGGTTCCATTCCTCGATCTCGGCCAGCCGCCCGCGCAGGTAAAGGGCTGCCGCCTGCTCGCGCCCCTCGCGGAAGCCGTCGGGCGAAAGGTAGGCCGCATAGACCTTGGCGATCGCCTTGGCGACATCGGCACCGTCCGGGCCACCCAGATCATTCAGGAACGCGTCCCAGCGTTCGAGCCCCGCCACCGGGATGCCCGCCTCGTAGGCCGCAAGCGCCAGCCGCAGGTCCTGCGGCGGGCGCAACCCGGCGGTGTAATCCTCGCACGGATCATCCAGCAGCAGGTAGGCCAGCCCCGCATCGGTCAGCTGCCCCATCGCGCCCTCCTGCTGCGTCAGGGACCAGACCCGCGCCTCGGTCCAGTCCCGCAAGGGGCCGGTCAGCCAGGCCTTGTCATAGGCCCCGTCCGACGCCGCGATCCACATCCCGGCCTGCAAGGTCCGCCCCTCGACCGCGCTGCGGCTTCCGGGGAACGGATCCGCCTCGATCACCAGGACAGCCGCCTGCGCCAGCCTGTCCGCCAGCTCGGGCGGCATCGCGGTCAGCAGCCGGTCGGACGAATGGAACGTCCCCCAGATCCAGGACACGCGCCCATCCGGCGCCGTGACCTGCCACAGCCGCCCGACGCCGTTGGCCACCTTGGCCGCCGCCGCCTCGACCCCGGCCCGGCTTTCGACCGGCAGGACCGTCGACAGGTCGGCCACGGGCTGCAATGCGCAGGCGTCGGGCGTGACCCAATCCTGTGCCAGCCCCCCCTGCGCCCAAAGGCCGACCGCCAGCCCCGCCAAAACCGTCACCCGCATCGCCCTGCCCCCGGTCCCACCCTCATAAAGAACGCCCGCCGGATCTCCCCGGCGGGCGCGCATCGGTCAAAAGCCCCTCGCCGTCACAGGCGGGCGGCGACGTCATCCCAGTTGACCAGCTTTTCCAGGAAGTTCGTGAGGTAGGCCGGGCGCTTGTTGCGGAAGTCGATGTAGTAGGAATGTTCCCACACGTCGCAGCCCAGAAGGGCTGTCTGGCCATAGCACAGCGGGTTGACGCCGTTCTCGGTCTTGGTGACCTTCAGCTTGCCGTCCTTGTCCTTGACGAGCCAGGCCCAGCCCGACCCGAACTGGCCGGCGCCAGCGGCCGAGAACTCTTCCTTGAACTTGTCGACCGAGCCGAACGAGTCGACGATCGCCTTTTCCAGCTTCGCCGGCATCGACTTGCCGCCCGGACCCATCATCTGCCAGAAGGCGCTGTGGTTCCAGTGCTGGCTGGCGTTGTTGAAGATCCCGTTCTGGGCGACTGCGCCGTCCTTGAAGGTGCCGCGCACGATATCGTCGAGCGACTTCGCTTCCCACTCGGTACCCGCGATCAGCTTGTTCAGGTTGTCGACATAGGCCTTGTGGTGAAGGTCGTGGTGATACTCGAGCGTCTCTTTCGACATGCCGAGTGCCGCGAGCGCATCATGAGCATAGGGAAGGTCGGGAAGGGTGAATGCCATGGGTCTGTCCTTTCGCGCCGTTGGGTTCACCGACCGTTAAGCCCCGTTGCCGAACCAAGGTCAAGGGATCATCGGCAGCGCGGCCGGAACCGGCCGGTCACTTCACCTTCTCGGTGGTGCAGGCGCCAACGAAGTGCAGCGGCGGCGGATAGCTGACCGGGCTGATCGTCGCATCGACCCTGTTGCTTTGCGTGTCGAGGAACACGGTAAAGTCCAGGTCGGACGAATAGCTTTCAAAGCGAACGTCCGCGACCGTCCAGCTCAGGCGCACCACGTGATCCGACTGGCGCACCACGCGGGCCTCGAACGGGCCTTCCTTGCGCTTGTCGTGCTTGGTCCATGCATCCATCGCCAGTGCGGAGTCGGACGCCTCGTCGTAGGCGATTATCATGCTGTATTTGCCCGGCTGGGGCGCTCCGGCCGTGCGCTCGAACGTGCACATGTAAACCGTCGCGGCCGTCGCCTGACCGCAGACCAGCATAAGGACAGCGGAAACCCCGGCCATGAACCCGCGCATTCTCTAACCTCCCACACACTCAGGGCCAGCCCCATCCGGCCTCAGGAAATGGTGAACCTGCCCTGTTCGATCTCGCAGGTCCCCTTGTAATGCCAGGACGGCGGGTAGGAGACCGGCGAAACGGTCGCATCAAGGGCACCGTCTGCCCCGATCGTGACACGCCAGTCGAGATCGGTGGAATAGCTATCGAAACGGACATCTTCGTCCGTCCAGGTAAAGCTCAGCGTGCCGTCCGAACCCCGCTTGACATCAGGCGTCGACGGCGCCTTTTGCCGCTCGTCCTGTTTGACAAACCCGTTCCTGGCTTCCGCCTTGCCCGTCTTGGCATCGATAACAATGATTAGGTCGTATTTGCCCGCCGGGGCCATCTTGGCCTGGTTGAAAACGCAGGAGTAGGCCGTATCCGCCTGCGCGCCGACCGCCGAAAGGGCGACAAGGTCGCAGGCAAATAGTAAACTCTTCATCGAGGACAACCACACTTCCGTGATGACCACAATCGTCACCGTACCCGATTCCCGTCAAGTCACCCCATGCACGAAGTCACAAGGTTTCACTGGCGGGCCGGGCCCAAACCGTCATTTCACTTTCTTGACCGTGCAAGTGCCCTTGCTGAAGAAGAAATTGTCGAACCCCCGCGGCCGTGCGTAGACACCGATCGTCTGCGCGGCCAGGTCGATTTGCGCGCTGTATTCCATCGTCGTCCGCTGGTTCGTGCTGCTCTCGGTCTTGACGGCCCAGGTCACGCGCATCAGGCCAGCGATGCTCTTTTCCAGATTGGCCTCCATCCAGTCCTTGCCGGTGACGCCACGGATGACGGGGTCGGACACCTGCACCGATTGCCCCGATGCATCGAGAGCGATCACGATCCTGGATTGGACCCAGGCGCGGTTGTCGCTGCCGCTCATGGCGCAATCGTAAATCGTCGTGGCATGGGCCGGCAGCGCCGCGAACAGGGCAAGGGCTGCGGCGACGGGCAAGGCTCTCGGCATGATGAAACTCCTCCACTGGGGATGACACCACCATGGCAGGAGTTTTAAGCCAATCAAGACACTTGCAGCGCGAAGTCAGGCGATCTCGCTGCCGGCCCGCGCCGACATTTCCAATGTTGCGAAAACATAGCCGGCGACCGACCGGAAGGAAACAATCGTGAACTCGTTCGCCCCGGACTTCCACAGCGCCGCCGCCACCTGTGCCGCGCGCGTCCGGCGCAGCTCGCCCTCGGCCAGCCGGTCGATGTCGACGGGGCAGAGCTTCCTCAGCACCTGGTCCGCCTTCGGCCCCGCGATGCGGAACATGGCCCGCGCATCCGACACGTCGGCGATCAGCGCATGCTGGCCCGCAAGCGCATCGTTCAGGCCCGCGATCGTCTCGCGCACCGCGCCGTAGGGCACCAGGATCAACAGCTCGTCGGGCGACATCCAGCCCGCGCCGCGATCCCCCTTCATCGCGATCCGGCGCTCTGCCGGCACCGCGACCCCGGCCGCAGCCTTGACCGCCGCCTTGACCTTGGCCGACGACAGATCACCCCTGAGCGTGATCATGCCCTGAAGCCCGGCCTCGCGCACGCTGGCAAAGCCGCCCGTCGCTTCCTTGCCGTCCAGCGCGCTGACGGCCTTCGCAATTGCCTCAGACATTCTGCTTGGCCCCTTCCTTGTCGTAGAACACCTGATCGACGATCCGCGCCTTGAAGACCTTGCCGCCGTCGCCCGGGAACTCCAGCACCTCGCCCATCCGCGCGGGCCCGTGTTTGACCAGCCCCATGGCAATGCCCTTGCCGAGCGTCGGCGAGAAATAGGTCGAGGTCACGCGCCCCTGCACATTGCGCTGGCCGTTGGCGTTCACGCCCTCTGCCACCGCATAGGCGCAGTCGGGCAGGACCGAACCGTCGAGCGTCTCCAGCCCCACAAGCGTCCAGCGGTCGGGACTTGCCATGAAGCTCCGCTCCTGCGCGCGCTTGCCCAGATAGTCGGGCTTCTTCTTGGAAATCGCCCAAGCCATGTTCAGGTCCTGCGGGATGACGGTGCCGTCCGTCTCGTCGCCGATCATGATGAAGCCCTTTTCGGCCCGCAGGACGTGCAGCGCCTCGGTCCCGTAAGGCATCAGCCCGAACTCCTGCCCCGCCGCGACCAGCGCATCCCAGAAGGCCCGCCCCTCGGACGCCGGCACCGCGATCTCGTAGCTGAGTTCGCCCGAGAAGCTGATCCGGTAGACCCGCGCCCGGAACCCGCCGAGCGTGCCGTCGCGCCATTCCATGAACGGCAGCGCCTCGCGCGAAACGTCCATGCCGCCCATCTTTTCCAGAAGCTTGCGCGCATTCGGGCCAACGACCGCGATCTGGGCATATTCCTCGGTGACGTTGGCGGTATAGACCTTCCAGTCCCACCATTCGCACTGAAGCCAGTCCTCCATCCAGGCATGGATGCGGTCCGCCCCGCCCGAGGTCGTGTGGCAAAGCCAGGTATCCTCGTCGATCCGCGCCACCACGCCGTCATCGGACAGGAAGCCGTTTTCGGTGCACATCAGGCCATAGCGGCACTTGCCGACAGGCAGCGTCGACATGACGCCGGTATAGAGCATGTCCAGGAACTTGCCCGCGTCCGGCCCCTTGACGGTGATCTTGCCCAGGGTCGAGGCGTCAAGCAAACCAAGCGCTTGCCGGACGTTCTTCACCTCGCGGTTCACTGCCTGATGGGCGGTTTCGCCGGGGCGCTGGTAGCAATAGGGACGGCGCCACAGGCCCACGGGCTCGAAATAGGCGCCATTCGCCTCGTGCCAGCCGTCCATCGGCGTCTTGCGCAAGGGCTGGAAGATCTCGCCGCGTGCCTCGCCCGCGATCGCGCCCATGGAAATCGGGGTGTAGGGCGGGCGGAAGGTCGTGGTGCCGGTCTGCGGGATCGCCTGGTTCAGCGCATCCGAAAGCACCGCCAACCCGTTGATGTTCGAAAGCTTTCCCTGATCCGTCGCCATCCCCAGCGTCGTATAGCGCTTGGTATGTTCGACCGAATGGTAGCCCTCGCGCGCGGCGAGCTGCACGTCCGACACCTTCACGTCGTTCTGGTAGTCGAGCCACATCTTCATCCGCAGCTCTGGCCCCGCGCCCTGCGGCATGATCCAGACCGGCCGCAGCGGCGCCTCAGCGACCGCGTTCGTCGCCAGAGCCTCGCCACCGATCTGGGCCGCCACATCGGCCAGGACCGCATCCGCCGTCAGGGCGCCGTTCGCCGACCCGACCGCCGTGACCATGCCCTTGCCGTCCGCCCCGGTCGGGGGCCGCGCGGCATCGGGGCGGAACATGGCCTGCGCCTCGTCCCAGTTCAACTTGCCGCCGCAATGGGACCAGAGGTGCACTACCGGCGACCAGCCGCCCGACATGGCAATCGCGTCGCAGTCGATGGCCTCGACCTCGGCGCCCTGCCCC
>Ga0209023_10006885_pt1 | contig 11837 bp, 9 predicted proteins | sample LakOneMetagenome_FD_187468 | JGI IMG/M metagenome (GOLD analysis project Ga0209023, IMG submission 187468) | Freshwater and sediment microbial communities from Lake Erie, Canada (SPAdes) (version 2) | ecosystem: Environmental > Aquatic > Freshwater > Lentic | place: Lake Erie, Canada | collected...
GGGATATACAGAAACTGATTGGCAAGACCATACCGGTATTTACGGGCCATCCCTACCCGTTATCACCCAATGTAAAACCACAGCCGCCTGCAGCAAAGCCACACCAGCGGCCTCATTTTAAAAGCCGTGGCAATAATTCCAGGCCAACAGAAAGAAGTGGCGGAAGAAGAAGTTATAATTAAGGTCATGTAATAGCTGGTGTCTTCACCAGCCATTAACCCAATGGTATTATTTTACCGCCTGGGCCGGTGTCCTCACCGGCCAGTTCAATAACATGATATTATTTTGAAGATGATTTCCATTTTATAGTACCCGCCTTATTTTCCTTTACACGGAATTTTACAATTTTTGTAACCAGCGGTAAAGGCAAAGGTTCCTGCAAAGGAAACTGCACTGAGCCTGCAGCCGTTTTATATTTTGAAAGCGCTTTTGCAAATGCTTTTATTGCTGATTCCATCGGGTAAAAACCGACATGGTTTTTAAATACAGCAAACGTAACCAGTATTTTATCATAAGAATAAGCAGGCATCCCCCATTTAAGTCGCTCTGCAGCACCCGGCGCCGCCTTTCTTATACTCTCGTGCAGTTGCTGTAATCTTTGCTGTACTTCGGCAGGAGCGGCATTGATATATTCCTCAATGGTGGCGGGCTTTATTTTTTGAGTTGCCATGCTTTTATTTTTAAGGATATAAAATTACCTGTTACCAGTAAAAGTGAATAATAAAAATATATTTTATTGCCTGAAAGTTTTTATTACCTTACAGGCCAGCCTACAACAGGGCCGTTCCATATTCCTTTTATTTCCGCAATTCACTTTTAAAATTAATTTATGGCAGGCGAAACCGGAAAAGATCATTCAAAAAATAAATGGCCTGTTGCAAACTTTGCTTTTGCAGTTACCATCGGAAATGCGGAAGCCTTTTTTACTGAAGTTTCCGGCCTGGATGCGGAATCATCAATAATAGCATACCGTGGTGGCAACAAAAAAAATTTTTCAACAATAAAAATGCCGGGCATTACCAAGTACAGTAACATCACTCTTAAAAGAGGAGTGTTTAAAGATATTGAAGCGCTTGGGAAATTATATACTGCTATAAACTCCGGTACTGTGCAGCGGCAAACAGTTGTCATTACATTACTGGATGAACAAAGGACGGTAGCCATGTCGTGGAAATTAAAAAATGTATTTCCTGTAAAAATGACTGCCCCGTCGATGAATGCAGCAGGCAACGAAGTGGCTGTAGAAACTCTAGAATTGGCACATGAAGGACTGGAAACAGCCTGATGCCATTAAAAATTAGTGATATAAAAATACCCGGGATGAAGCTTTTATCACAGCTGTTGATATTGACTGTTTGTTTTTTTGCATCCTGCAAAAAACAAACAGTTACTGCAATAAACCCTCAGTTATACCCGCTTGCCAAAAACAATAAATGGATCTATATTGACAGTTTTTTTACAGCATCCGGGGTCTTTTACGGCCTGGACAGTTTTACACTGAAAACTGCTGAAAGGATCACCCGTGACAACAAGTTATTTACTCCCATTACCGACCAGTACGATGATGCCATTTACATCCTGTCATCTACTGATACCACAGTGCATATCCTGTCTGACCCGGGAGCTGCGCTGCTGTTCCGTTCGCCACTTGCAACAGCAACCCCTTTTATCACCACTTCATATTTTCACGATTCACTGAAGCTTTCCATTTTTACAGGCCAGGTACTGTTTACCAGCCACCCGAGCTATAAAATAATAATGATACAGGATGACGGGTTGTGGCAGCATTATAAAGAACAGGAATTATATTTTACCCCCGGCATCGGCATCATCAAAGGCCGCGATATCAGGAAAACTGCCGCAGGAGATACCTATGCTCATGACTCTTACAGGCTTGTTGCGTATAGTTTGTATTAATATATTTTGAGGCTGCATTTATTACAGTTTTGTAACACTCATTCAGCTTTTTACTGAAATTTCGGGCCTGGATATAGAATCAGCAATAACAGCATACCGTGTTGGTAACAGCAAAAATTTTTCAACAACAATATGCCGGGAATTAAAAAATACGGTAATGTTGTTCTCAAAAGAGGAGTTTTTACGAATGATAAAGCCCTGTTGGAATTATACAGGTCTGAAATCAGCAATGCAGCAGAAAGGCAGAACATAATAATTTCTTTGCATGACGAAAATAAAACAGTGGCCATGGTATGAAAGTTAAAAATGCTTTTCCGGTAAAAATGACTGATATTTATTGCACCACTCTCTTTAGCAGCTTACTGATTGCTGCTTTTACTATGACTTCATTTATGAATTATAAAAAAGTTACAGCCTGTTATTTTTTTTGCCTGCTGACTTTATGTTGTTCAGCACAGGAGCCAAAACTGATGGCACCAATCGGGCATTCAGAGAATGTATATGCTGCTGCATTCAGCCCCGATGGAAAAAAAGCAGTAACCGTATCAAAAGACCTGACTGCTAAAATATGGGATACTGAATATGGCAGGCTGCTTATGGAAATCAACTCCGGCGGGGATGCTTCTTCTTTTGAAATAGGCAGGGCCGAATTCAGTCAGGGTGGAGATTTAATAATACTGCAGGACCTGTTTGGCGAAAGTTGCAGGATTTTTGAAGTAAACACAGGTGAGCAGCTATGGAAGGACGAGGTTTTTGGGCCGATCAGCGAAACCAGTAAAAGGTTCAGCCCTGATGGAAAAAAAATCATCTTTCCCGGCGAAAAAAATACTGTTGACATCTACCCTGTTAACGGACCTGATGAACCCATAATGGTATTGAGGGGTTATAAAACCGGTATTACCAACCTGGCCTGGAGTCCTGATGGAAAAAAAATAATAGCTGCAGGAACAGATGATGCAGTGGCAATTTGGGATGCTGCAACAGGAAAAAAATTACTTACTGTTCATCTTAAAAAAAATACGGGACCCATCACCGGTTTTGTATGCAGTGCTGACAATAAATACCTGCTGGTATGTGGCAGCAGCAATACCATTGTACTGAACATGTATACCGGGAAAGTATTGACCACACTGGATAACGCAGGCAGTAAGGATTATCATGACAGCTACCAGTTTAGTCCGGGTGGAAAAATAATTACCCGGCTTTCGGGCTTCCAACAAAATGCTAAGGAACCGGCCATGAAAGAAAGCTGGGATTACAGTTTCAATTCCATCACCGCCTGGGATGAGGGCACAGGCAAACAACTGTTCAGTTCAGATAAAATTATTGTGTATGATAAATCGCTTCTTTTCAGTCCTGATGGAAAAAAAATGATCTTGTGCAATAAGGACAGTACTGTTACAGTAAGGAATGCAGCAACCGGTGCAATAGTTTTTACACTTGCCGGTTTTAAAAATATTGTAAATGATGCCCGCTTCAGCCCCGATGGAAAAAAGATTGTAACCGCATCATGGGAAAATTCAGTCAAGCTCTGGGATGCAGCAACCGGTAACCTGGTTACTGACTTTACCGGGCACCAGGCTGCTGTAAATGATGCACGCTTCAGTAAAAACGGTAAAAAGATAATCACGGCATCAGAAGATAATACTGCCATCATCTGGAATACCGTAACCGGAAAAGCAGCCTGCGCATTAAAAGGCAGGCTCAATACTTTATACAATACCAGGTTCAGCCCTGATGGTACCGCGATAATTTTATCTTCAGATAAAGGCTTGCAGGAGTTGAATCTTGTCAATGGTAAACTGCTGCAATTACCTGGTAAAGCCGAAAGCCAGTATGAGGATTTTTCCCCGGTCATGCATGAACTGATGAGCCCCGACAGTTTGTTGAGAATGATATGGGCCGTAACGCATCTAAATATTTACAACCTGCAAAACCCTGCCCTCAATCATGATTTTAATAATAAAGAAGAGGAAGGATACAAAGATGTTCAGTTTAGCCCCGACAGTAAAAAAATTGTAACCACCACCAGGCGCAATACCATAAAATTATACGAACTGGCAAAAGTGGGCCGGTTTAGATATGACAGTACCCAGGCTTTTGCCGGAAAAAAAAGCACTCCTCCCGTATTTACATTGCTTACCATTGACAGCGCTGATTATTTTATACAGGTCCCTTCAGGATATTATCAAAGTACTCCCGCTGCGGCAAAATTGCTGTACTATATAACCAAAGATTTAAAAATAATCAGTTTTGAACAGCTGGATGTAAAGTATAACCGGCCGGATAAAGTGCTTCAGGCTATCGGGCAGGCAGACAGCAGCGTTATAAGCATGTACCGTAATGCCTATTACAAACGGGTTAAAAAATTAGGCATCGACACCACGGTTTTCAGGGATGGATTAAGTGTGCCTGAAGCTGATTTTTTAAACAGGGAAGCTATTACAGCTGAACAAAAAAAAGAAACCCTTACCCTGCATATTAAAGGTTTGGACAGTACTTACAAACTGGACCGGTATAATATCTGGGTGAACGAAGTACCGCTTTATGGACAACGTGGTGTAAGCCTGCGGAAAAATAAAAGCAACCGGTTTGAGCAAACGGTTACCATACATTTATCACAGGGGCAAAACCGTATTGAAACGGCTGTTACCAATACAAACGGCACAGAAAGTTACCGCATGCCCTTACTGGTTAACTACACGCCTGCTGTTACACAAAAAGAAACAACTTATTTTATCGGTATTGGCATTGATAAATTTGCCGAAGCAAAATACAACCTCAACTACAGCACAAAAGATATCCGCGACCTTGCTTTTACACTGAAAGAAAAATTTGGCAACAGCATAATCATTGATACCCTCTTTAATGAAAAGGTTACGGTAAGTAATGTAAAAGCGTTAAAGAAAAAACTTTTACAAACTACGGTTAACGATAAGGTGATCATCTCCTACTCCGGCCATGGGTTACTGAGCAAAACTTATGATTACTATTTATCCACCTGGGCTGTAAATTTTGATAACCCGCAGCAGGACGGGCTGCCTTATGATGCACTGGAAAGTTTACTGGACAGTATCCCCGCCCGCAAAAAATTATTGCTCATAGATGCCTGCCATAGCGGCGAAGTGGATAAAGAGGAATACCAGCAGGCAACTATTAACCAATCAGCCCTGGATTCCAATCATGTGGTGGCAAAAGGTGTTACCGTAACCAATACTTCAAAAACCATAGGTTTAACCAATAGTTTTGAACTGATGCAGCACCTTTTTGTGAATGTGGGTAACAGCACAGGCGCCACCATTATTGCTGCGGCAGCAGGTACCGCATATGCACTGGAAATCGGCAACTTAAAAAACGGGGTATTTACCTACTGTATTATCGACGCCATGCATACCTACCCCACCATGAAAATAAGTGATCTGAAAAAAATTGTTGGGTCAAGAGTGCAGCAACTTACCAATGATATGCAGCACCCCACTTCCAGGAATGAGGCGATTACCGCAGACTGGAATCTGTGGTAATAAATCATCCAAAAATTACCTGCGCATTACTGTTGCTAAGAAGTTTCATTCATTAAACTAATATTTCTGTATATTAGGGAATAATATTTCCTGCATGAAAAAACTCATCACTGTTTACCTTATTGCTATTGGCCTTATTGCTTACAGCCAGCCCAAGGCCCCCATCCTGCGCATAGAAAGAGGCGTGCATACTTCTAAAGGAAACAGGATGGCCACCGATGCCGAAGGTAAATTTTTGCTTACAGCCGGTAATGATAAAACAGCCCGTTTTTGGGATGCCCAAACCGGTAACCTTTTAAAAACTTTCCGCGTACCCATTGGTGGCACCGGCGAAGGCATATTATATGCCTGTGCCCTCAGCATTGATGGAAGGATTGCGGCATTGGCAGGTGGTACCGGTTTTGAATGGGATAATGCCATCAGTATTTATATTGTTAATACACAAACAGGTGCTATTATCAACCGCATAAAAAATTTAAAAGGCGTGGTGCAGGATCTTGAGTTCTCTCCTGATGGAAAGTGGCTGGCCGCAGGCTGCGATGAAGCTAACGGTGTATTAATTTATGATACCAGGGGCTGGGGTGAATATAAAAAACTTACGGGTTATACCAGTGATGTTAACAATCTTGCCTTCAGAGCCGGTGGCGGCATGGCTACTGCATCGGCTGATGGAAAAATAAGAGTGTATAACAGCAACTTTGAAAAGATAAATGAGAAACCGGGTATTGCGGGTGAAGTGATTTACAGCATCGCATTTAACCCCGCCGGCGATTTACTGGCCATCGGGTACCAGGGCATACCTGTTGTAGAAGTAAGGAGTGCTCCCGATTTAGCTGTCCTCTACAAACCCGCAGTTACACCAGAAGAAAATGGCAGTATCAGTGCGCTCAGTTTTTCAGCTGATGGCAGCAAGTTGTATGCAGGCAGTATTGGTAAATTTTTAAATGACAAAAACAAGTGGACATTAACGGTGCGCTGCTGGAACAATGCCGGCAAAGGCAAGTATACCGAATTGTTTATGGATAATATTATTAATGACATTAAACCCCTGCCGAACGGGTTAATGGCTTTTTTACATTTTGACCCGGCAGATATCACCGTGGTCAATGCCCTGGATTCGGTAAGCTGGCATGTATCTGCCCAAAAAAATGATTATGCAGATATGGATAAATCTGCTTTCAGGGTTAATAATACGGGCAGTTCCATTGGATTTACACCGGGGGGAAAACATCCCTACAGTTTTGATGTGCTGCAGCGTAAACTGGTGCAGGAAGAATCTTTATTTCCTGCCCCTGTGGATGCCAATGCCGGTACCGTGGTAAGAAACTGGAAAGGGGAATGGAATCCCACGATCAACGGAAAACCCGTGCCCAAATTTGATAGAAAATATTACCAGCAAAGCCTGGCAACAGATATCAGCAGCGATGGCAGGTATGTGGCACTGACCGAAAGCTGGAATGTGATACTGCTGGATAAAACTGCAAAACAATTATGGGCAACAATGATTGAAACCAACCCCTTTGCGGTAAACATCAGCGGCAACGACAAAGCGGTGGTGGTGGCCTGCAATGATGGCACCATCCAATGGTTCAGTATGCTTGATGGCAAACTGCTGCTCACTTTTTTTGTACTGCCCGATGAAAAAAGATGGGTACTGTATACCCCAACAGGCTATTATGATGCAGCGCCGGGCGCAGAAGATTTTTTAGGCTGGCATTTAAATAACGGGCCGGATGATGCTCCTTCTTTTTTCCCCGTTTCCCGTTTTAAAGATGAATATTACCGCCCCGATATTATTGATGCACTTTTTGAAACCTATGACGAAACTGCAGCAGTTACACTGGCCAACAGCCGCAGTAAAAAAGAAGCCGTGGCAACAACACCAGCAGCAAGGGATATCCGTCAGAATTTACCACCCACCATTATTATCAACAGCCCTGCCAGTGGCAGCAAGATCAGCAGCAGCACCGTAAGTGTAAGTTATGAAGTTAAAACCCCGGCTGATGCGCCTGCAAAAAATATCAGGGTATTGGTTGACGGCAGGCCCGTGGCAACAGAAAGAGGCGTAAAGGTTACAGCAGCAGCCACACAAACCATCACGGTTTCAGTCCCCCCCCAGGATTGCACGGTGACATTGCTTGCAGAAAATGAAAATGGCACCAGCCCCGAAACCAACCTGTTTTTAAAATGGGAAGCCCCTGCTGCTGCAACAGAAGAATTTATAGTTAAACCCAAACTGTATGTACTGGCCATTGGCATCAGTGATTATAACAATCCTGATTTTAAATTAGGACTTGCCTCAAAAGATGCAGGAGATTTTGCCGATGCGGTAAGCAAACAAAAGGGAGTACTTTTTAGTGATGTGATCATCAAAAAACTGGTTGATAAGGAAGCTACAAAAGATGCCATAACAGACGGGCTGGACTGGATACAGAAACAAACCGGGCAAAAAGATGTGGCCATGATATTTTATGCCGGCCATGGCATCAATGACCAGAACAATATTTTTTATATGCTGCCTGTTGCGGCAGATATGGAAAGGATAAGAAGCACCTGTTTGAACTTTGAAGAACTGAAACAAACCGTAAGCAGCATTGCAGGAAAAGTGGTGGTATTTATTGATGCCTGCCACAGCGGTAATGTAATGGGCGGCCGGCGTGGTGTAACAGATATCAACGGAATGGTGAATGAATTATCCAATACTGAAAATGGTGCCATCACTTTTACCAGCAGTACCGGAAAAGAGTTTTCACTGGAAGACCCCTCCTGGGGCAACGGCGCCTTTACCAAAGCAGTAATAGAAGGACTGAACGGTATGGCTGCATTTGGCAGTAAAAATAAAATAACCATTAAAAGCCTTGATGCCTATATATCAGAAAGGGTTAAAGACCTTACTAAAGGAAGGCAGCATCCCACATCAGTATCACCACCTAATGTGCCGGATTTTCCAATCGCTGCAAAACAATAATACAATACAACTGTTTTTCTTCCTGCCTGCATAACAGCAGGCAGGATTTTTTTTGCAGCCTGCTATTTTAAATGCCGTTTTTATTTTTTATTTTGTTTACCTAATCAAAAACTCCTGGTATGAAAAAATCTATTATCGGCGCCATTGTTGGCGGCATTATCATTTTTATATGGCAGTTCCTTACATGGGGTATGCTTAACCTTCATGAAGCACAGCAAAAATATACGCCCAAGCAGGACAGTGTGCTGGCCTACCTGGGCACACAGTTCAGCGAAGACGGTGCTTATATGTTACCCACTTTTCCTCCGGGTACATCAAATAGCGAAATGGAAACAAAGATGAAAGCCATGGAAGGTAAACCCTGGGCACAGGTGGTATACCATAAAAGCATGGATGGCATGAATAAGATGTTCAGGAATATGGGGCGCAGCATCCTGGTGGATATATTTATTGTTTGGCTGCTCTGCTGGCTGCTGGGGAAAATAAATGCACCATCCTTTGGCACCATTTTTCTGGGTACGCTATTTACTGGGCTGATAGTATTTTTAAACTCGCCTTACACCATGCATATCTGGTACGGCAGTTTTGACCTTATGGCCCACTTTATTGATGCCCTGGTGGCATGGGGCGTTACCGGCATCTGGCTGGGCTGGTGGCTGAACAGGAAATAAAATTAATTGACCTGGTAAAGGGCAGGACAGGCTCCTGCCCTTTTATTTTTCTGCAATATTGAATGATAAATGAATACTGCAGATACATTTAATGCAGTATAAAAAAGAATTACCTTCACTAAAACCATCTGCCATGCGCATTATTATAACTTTTACATTGCTGCTTACAGTTTTCAGCAGCTTTTCTCAAAATTTAAAATCAGGCGGTAAGCTTAAACCCGAACAGGCCATCATGGATATCAGGCATTATACCGTAGCGCTAGATGTTGACCCGGAACAAAAAACCATTGCGGGTTATACAGAAATTGATTTGAATTTGTTGCAGGCCACCGGCAGTTTATTATTTGATTTTTGGCATGGCCTCACCATCAACAAGGTTTGGGTAAATAATAAAACAGCCGCTTATACACACAGCGAAGATGACCTGGTAAAAATTACAACCGCCCAACAATTGCCTGCAGGAAAAGTAAAAGTGAAGATCGCGTATGGCGGCCACCCCGGTATCGCTTCAAGGCCACCATGGGTGGGCGGTTTTCAATGGGATAAAGACAGCAAGGGTAATCCATGGATAGCCATTACCTGCCAGGGCGAAGGTGCTAAAATATATTTCCCATGTAAAGACCATCCCAGTGATGAGCCCAATGAAGGTGCTGATATGATCATTACCGTACCCAAAGGCTTAGTGGTGGCGGCACCGGGGCTGCTGCAAAAAGTAACCACCAAAAAAGAGAAATCAACCTACCACTGGAAGACCAATTATACCATCAGCAATTATTGCATCGTGTTTAATATAGCTAAGTACAAAGTGGCCAGCAGAACATATACCACGGTTGATGGCCATACAGTACCCATGGAATATTATGTACTGGAAGAAAATTTTGATAAGGCAGAAAAATTACTCGATCTCTTTGAACAATCCTGCCATATACAGGAAAAATATTTTGGCGAATACCCATGGGTAAAAGAAAGGATAGCTGCATCAGAAACACCCCACCTGGGTATGGAACACCAGACCAATATTGCCTATGGTAACAAATACCGTTACGAAAAATTGGGCGGTAAAGATTTTGACTGGCTGCTGCATCATGAATTCGGGCATGAATGGTGGGCCAATAAAGTAACCAACCGCGACTGGGGACATATGTGGATACAGGAAGGCATCTGCAGCTTTGGTGATGCCATGGCCACAAGGGAACTGGCAGGCGAAGCCGCCTATTTAAAAAGAATGCAGCAAACAGCAAGGAACACACAGAACCGCCTGCCCGTGGTAAGGGGCGATGAAGTGGATTCTGACAGCGCTTATTATGGCGACATTTACGGCAAGGGTGCATTTTTTATGCATACACTGCGCTATGTAATGGGCGACAGCATTTTCTTTCCCACGCTTAAAAAATTTGCCACCTCGCCACAATACACTTATGATAATATGGTTACCACTTCAGATGTGGAACAATTTTTCAGCAGCAATTTTGGCAAAAGCCTTAAACCATTATTTCAACTTTTTTTATACACCACCGACAAACTGGAAATACATGTACGGCAGACAGCAGAAGATAAATATTTCGTTAAGCTGCTGAATATGGATATGGCACTGCCCGTTGATTTGGTAACAGACGGTGTAAGGCAAAGGATGATGCTTGACAAAAAAGGAATGGTGATTACCAGTAAAACACCTTTACAAATTGACCCTGATGTATTTTACCTGAAAAAATTGATTATGGAATAATAACAACCACTGCACTGTTTTTTACTTAGTAAAAATACTTTTCAGATGACGTAAGTACGCAGCCTGATTGGCTTAGTTTTTGCAAAGTTTTTCTGACCCAAATCCCATACTGATGAAAAACATGCTGCGTTTCATTTTACTGTTGGCATTATCCATTGCCTGCATCCTGTTCTTCCTGTCGTGCAGTAAAAATAATACCGTTACTGCAGTACCTAAACCGGTGGATACCGGTGGCGGCACCCCCACCTGCACAGCCACAAAAACTGCCGCTGAAAATATCCAGGTATTCCCGCCGGATAATGCATGGAATAAAGATATCAGTACAGCGCCTGTTGATCCTTTCAATACACAAATCATTGCAGCCATTGCTGCCCCGCCAGTAAAGGCCGATTTTGGCAGTGGTTTATGGCAGGGTGCACCCATTGGCATCCCGTATATCGTGGTGTGCGGCAATGAACCCAGGCTGGCTGTTAATTTTACTGATTACGGCAATGAAAGTGACCCCGGCCCCTATCCCGTTCCGCTGACTGCGCCCATTGAAGGCAATGGCAGTGGTGATGCGCATGTGATTGCAGTGGATATTGAAAATAAAATATTGTACGAGATGTACAATGCAAGGGTAAACGGCAATCACTGGGATGCTTCTTCAGGAGCCATATTCAATCTCAATTCAAATAATTTAAGGCCCGATACCTGGACATCAGCAGATGCAGCAGGCTTGCCTATTTTTCCCGGGCTGGTACGCTATGATGAAATTGTAAAAGGAGCAATTGATCATCCCATACGATTTACGCTTACCAGTAATAATGTTAAGCCTGCTTATATTTTACCGGCAAGGCATAAGGTAAACAGTACCGGCGGACAATACAGTTTACCCTTTGGCGCAAGAATAAGACTGAAGGCCGGTTTTGATATCAGTGGTTTTTCAGCCACCAATCAAATCATATTAAGGGCCATGAAAAAATACGGTTTGATACTGGCAGATATCGGCAGTAATATGTATATCAGCGGTGCGCCAGACAGCCGTTGGAATA
>Ga0209023_10006886_pt1 | contig 11835 bp, 10 predicted proteins | sample LakOneMetagenome_FD_187468 | JGI IMG/M metagenome (GOLD analysis project Ga0209023, IMG submission 187468) | Freshwater and sediment microbial communities from Lake Erie, Canada (SPAdes) (version 2) | ecosystem: Environmental > Aquatic > Freshwater > Lentic | place: Lake Erie, Canada...
CCCGCCGCGAGACGGCCCTGCGGCAGGCGCAGGACTTCCGCCGGACGCGACGACAAGGCGCGCAGGAGTTGCGGCAGTCCGAGATCGCCGGCGTGAACCAGGCGCAATCCCGCCGACAGCATTGTCTCGAGCCCGATGGCGCCGAACTCGGCCTCCGCGAACGGCAGGCGCTTCGTCTCGACATCCTGCGGATCGTGATCGCTGACGATCACGTCGATCAGACCGCTGGCGACGGCCTCCACCAGCGCGCGCCGCGTCTCCTCGCGCCGCAGCGGCGGGCGAAGCTTCAGGAAGGTGCGATAGTCGCCAATGTCGTTTTCGTTGAGCGTCAGATGGTTGATCGAGACGCCGCAGGTCACCGGCAGCCCGGCCTTCTTGGCGCGGGCGATAATGTCGAGCGATTGTTCGCTGGTGACGGACGCGGCGTGATAGCGCCCGCCGGTCAGCGCCACCAACCGCATGTCACGCTCCAGCACGATCGACTCGGCTTCGACAGGAACGCCCGATAGCCCGAGTCGCGAGGCGAATTCGCCCTCGTTCATCACGCCTTCGGCAAGGTCGCGCTCCTCGGCGTAGTGCACGATCAGCGCATCGAAATCGCGCGCATAGGACAGCGCGCGGCGCATCGCCTGCGCATTGCGCAGAGAGTGGCCGGCGTCGCCGAAGGCAACCGCGCCGGCTTCCAGCAGCAGGCCGAATTCGGAGATTTCCTTGCCTGCGCGTCCGCGCGTCAGCGTGGCCATCGGCAGTACGCGGACACTGCCTGTGTCGCGCGCCCGGCGCTTGAGAAAGTCGACCACGGCGGGATCGTCGACCGGCGGATTTGTGTCGGCGCGCGCAACCACCGTGGTCACGCCGCCGATCGCCGCGGCGGCCGTCGCGGTCGCGATCGTCTCGCGATATTCCGCGCCGGGCTCGCCGACGAACGCCTGCATGTCGATCAGGCCCGGCGCGACGATATCGCCGGCGCAATCGACCACGCGCGCGTCTGATGGAACGGACTGCGCCGTCACGTCTGCGCCGACCGCGACGATTGCGCCATCGCGTACGAAAACGCCGCCGCGCGCCTCGCTTCCCTGTGCGGGATCGATGAGCCGCGCATTGACGAGAGCGAGAGGTTGGGGCGACGGGCTGACGGTCACGAACGGTCTCTCGGGGTCATGAGGCTTTCGAACAGCGGATGGCGGCGCTCTGCGAACGGGTCGACGACGGTCACGCCGCGCCATACGAACCCATCCTGATAATCTTCGGACAGCAGGAGCGCGCAACCTGCCTGCGATGCCGCAGCTAGAATGACCGAGTCCCATACGGGCAGTCTGTGTATATCGATGATTTGCCGCGCTTCGCGCCAGACCTCGGCATCAGTGCGGGCCAGTTCAAATTCTTCGAACGATCGCACGGCCTTCAATGCTCGTTCGAGCGGCCATCGCGCCTTTCCGAGAAGAACGCGCAGCGTCTCGCCCAGAACCTGAACGGGAATCACAATTTCGAAAGAGGCGATCGTCGCTAGACTATCCCTGGCGAGATCCCGACGCCGGGGATCGTCGATGCCTTCGCCGTAGACGAGGACGTTCGTATCGACGGCGATGCGGGTCAATCGTCGTAGGCCCAATCGCGCTGAAACTTCCCGAGATATTGCAAGGGTTGATTTTTCCAGCGCTCCAAAATCTCTTCCAGCGCCTTGCGCCGGTCGGCCGCCTTATCCTCGGCCGGCGCGATGGTCGCGACCGGCTTGCCGCGCGAGGTGACGCGAAACGTCTCGCCTTTCTGGACCTCGCCCAGAATCTTCGAAAAGCTGCGGTTGGCTTCGGCTGCGGAAACGGTCTTCATCGCTTCAACCTAGTGATGATCACTACATAGCATGTATCGGCGAAAAATGAAGGCCGCCGCGGCCTCAACGCCATCGCCGCGCCAGGGCGCCAAAACCATAGCCGACGAGACAGATGAAGACATAGACGATCAATTCGAACAGGCCGTTCGACAGGGCGTTGACCACCTTCCCCGATGTGGAGACGCCCTCGAACATCATGTGCGCGACGATCGCGCCCGCGATCGCCGGCGCCAGCAGCCAGTGGACGCCCGCTCGACGCCAGCCCAGAAAGCCCGCAATCAGCAGCACAACGAGCCCGACGCCGCTGGCGATCTGCACGCCGACGGCGGAGAAGAAGAAGGCGATCATGCGCGCGATGCGGACCATGGCGCTCTCCTGTTCGCCGCGCGCTCATCCGTTCGGCAGATGCTGCGCGAGCGCTTCGAGCACGGCCATACGGACGGCCACGCCCATTTCCACCTGTTCGCGGATCAGCGATTGCGGACCGTCGGCAATGCCGGAATCGATCTCCACGCCCCGGTTCATCGGACCGGGATGCATCACGAGCGCGTCGTGTTTCGCCAGTTTCAGCTTGTCGGCATCGAGGCCGAAGAAACGGAAATATTCGCGCGTCGACGGCACGAAGGCGCCATTCATGCGCTCGCGCTGCAGGCGCAGCATCATCACGATGTCGGCGTCCTTCAGCCCCGCGCGCATGTCGCGGTACACTTCGACGCCCATCCGCTCGATGCCGGACGGCAGCAGCGTCGAGGGCGCGATCACGCGCACGCGCGCGCCCAACGCCGACAGGAGGATGATGTTCGAGCGCGCCACGCGCGAATGGAGAATGTCGCCGCAGATCGCAACGGTCAGCCCATCGATCCGGCCCTTGTTGCGGCGGATCGTGAGGGCGTCGAGCAGCGCCTGTGTCGGATGTTCGTGCGCGCCGTCGCCGGCGTTGACGACGGAGCAATCGACCTTGCGGGCGAGAAGGTGCACTGCGCCCGCCGAGGCGTGGCGCACGACGATGATGTCGGGCCGCATGGCGTTGAGCGTGATCGCCGTGTCGATCAGCGTCTCGCCCTTCTTCACGCTGGAATTGGCGACCGACATGTTCATGACGTCGGCGCCCAGCCGCTTGCCGGCAAGCTCAAACGAGGATTGCGTCCGGGTCGAGGCTTCGAAGAACAGGTTGATCTGGGTGCGCCCGCGCAGCGTGGCGCGCTTCTTCTCGACCTGGCGGGAGACGTCGACCGCCTGTTCGGCCAGATCGAGCAGGGCCTCGATATCGGGCCGCGAAAGCCCTTCGATTCCGAGCAAATGGCGGTGGGGAAAGGTCGGCCGGGGCGCAGCGTGCGACATCGGCTGGGTCTATGCGGGAAAGGCGCGTCCTCTGCAAGGGGCGCCGTGCGCCCTGCGGCGGAATTCCACAGCGCCTGTCAGAAGGCGCGCTTGGCTCCGCTCGGCGCCCGCATCGCCATCTTCAGGCGGCTGTCGTCGACGCCCCGGTCGGAACCAGGCTTGCGCTTCGGCCGCTCGACGGCCTGCGTGACCGATCCCTTGGCCAGACGCGCCATGAACAGCGCGAACAGGCCGCCAAGGGCCGCGATGATGAACATGGGGATCACGTCGCGCGCGCTCGGATAGGGGCGGAACTTCGTATAGACGATCATCGTGGCGATGATCGCCGGGGTCGCCAGCATCCAGCCGCCGCGGAACCCCAGGCCGTGATGCTTGAACAGGATGATGCCCATGCCGGAAACGCCGAAGGCCATGGCGAGCACGATCGAGCACAGGCCGAACAATGTGCCGTCGTCCAGCCGCGACACCCCGGTCGTCCAGATGTGCCAGGCGAAGAGCTGTTGCTCCAGCATGATGGAATAGGCGTTGGCCACGGCCCGCGGGTCTCCGTCCGCGGCGAACGCAGGCGCCGGAAGGGCCATCAGGCCTGACGAGAGGAGCACTAGGCGGCGGAACATCTGCGGGAATCCCGTTCGCAGGAATTGTCACATCCTTTCAAAAGGAGTTTGACAACCGGTAAAGCCCAAGCCGCATTTATGGCCTGCCTCCCAGGCCCTGGATTTGACAGGCCAGACCCTCTCGACCATGTTCCCGCGCCTGCCGGGAGGCCCCCGGCCCGAAGATTTCGCCCTGCCGCAAGGCAGGAAGGGACAGTAATTTCATGAACGTCGTCATCGTCGAATCGCCTGCCAAGGCCAAGACGATCAACAAATATCTCGGCCGCGGCTACGAGGTTTTCGCCTCGTTCGGCCATGTCCGCGACCTGCCCGCCAAGGATGGTTCGGTCGATACCGACGCCGACTTCGCCATGAAATGGGAAGTCGACGGCAAGGCGGCCAAGCGCCTCAGCGACATCGCCAGCGCCGTGAAGGGCGCCGACAAGGTCATTCTGGCGACCGATCCGGATCGCGAAGGCGAGGCCATCTCCTGGCATGTCCTGGAGGTCCTGCGGAACAAGAAAGTCCTCAAGGACAAGAAGATCGAGCGCGTCGTCTTCAACGCCATCACCAAGGACGCGATCCTCGATGCGATGAAGCATCCCCGCGAGGTCGACGCGGCCCTGGTCGAGGCCTACCTTGCCCGCCGCGCGCTCGACTATCTCGTCGGCTTCAATCTGTCGCCGGTCCTGTGGCGCAAGCTGCCGGGCGCCCGATCGGCCGGCCGCGTGCAGTCGGTGGCGCTGCGGCTGGTCTGCGACCGCGAGCTCGACATCGAGAAATTCGTCGCCCGCGAATATTGGTCGCTGGTCGCGCATCTGAAGACACAGGCCGGCGCGCCCTTCACGGCCCGCCTCGTCGGCGCCGACGGCCGGAAGATCAATCGCCTCGATATCGGCGCCGGCGCGGAAGCCGAAGATTTCAAGAAGGCGCTGGAGGCCGCCGCCTTCGCTGTGAAGACGGTCGAGGCCAAGCCCGCCCGACGCAATCCGTCCGCGCCTTTCACGACCTCCACACTGCAGCAGGAGGCCTCGCGAAAACTCGGCCTCGCGCCCGCCCGCACCATGCAGATCGCGCAGCGCCTGTACGAGGGCGTCGACATCGACGGCGAGACGGTCGGACTCATTACTTATATGCGTACCGACGGCGTCGACATGGCGCCTGAGGCAGTCACCGCCGCCCGCAAGGTGATCGGCGACGAATATGGCGCAGATTACGTGCCCTCTGCCCCGCGCAAATATCAGGTGAAGGCCAAGAACGCGCAGGAAGCGCACGAGGCGATCCGCCCGACCGACATGGCCCGACTGCCGCGCCGCGTCGCCAAGATGCTCGATCCCGAGCAGGCGAAACTTTACGAACTGATCTGGATCCGCACCATCGCCAGCCAGATGGAATCCGCCGAACTCGAACGCACCACGGTCGAGATCGAAGCCAAGGCCGGGGCAAGGACGATCGACCTGCGCGCCACCGGCCAGGTCGTGCGTTTCGACGGCTTCCTGAAGCTCTACCAGGAAGGCAAGGACGACGATTCCGACGACGAGGAATCGAGCCGCCTTCCGGCAATGTCCGCTGGCGAGAAATGTGCGCGCGAAAAAATCGAGGCGACGCAGCATTTCACTGAGCCGCCGCCGCGCTTCACCGAGGCGACGCTGGTCAAGCGCATGGAAGAGCTCGGCATCGGCCGTCCCTCCACCTATGCCTCCACGCTCGCCGTGCTGCGCGACCGCGACTATGTGAAGATCGACAAGAAGCGGCTGGTGCCCGAGGACAAGGGACGTCTGGTCGTCGCCTTCCTGGAAAGCTTCTTCCAGCGCTACGTCGAATATGATTTCACCGCCGGCCTCGAGGAAAAGCTCGACCGCGTCTCCAATTCAGAAGTCGACTGGAAACAGGTCCTGCGCGACTTCTGGACCGAGTTTTCGGCCGCCATCGACGCGACCAAGGACCTGCGCACGACGCAGGTGCTCGACGCGCTGAACGAGCTGCTCGGCCCCCACATCTTCCCGGTGAAGGCCGACGGTGGCGAGCCACGCCTTTGCCCGTCCTGCAACGCCGGCCAGCTCTCGCTCAAGATCGGCAAGTTCGGCGCCTTCATCGGCTGCTCGAATTATCCCGAATGCCGCTTCACCCGCACGCTCTCGCCGCTGAGCGCCGAAGCCATCGCCAATGGCGACCGGCCGGGCGTGAAGGTTCTGGGCACAGACCCCGAGAGCGGCGCGGAAGTGACCGTGCGCGACGGCCGCTTCGGCGCCTATATCCAGCTCGGCGACCAGGGCGACGAAGAGGCCCCCAAGCCCAAGCGCTCCTCGCTGCCGCGCGGCCTCAAGCCCGATGATCTCACGCTCGAAAAGGCGCTGGCGCTGCTCTCACTACCCCGCGAAGTCGCGCGCCATCCTGATTCCGGCGAGCCCATCGTCGCCGGCATCGGCCGCTTCGGACCTTACGTCCAGCACGCCAAGACCTACGCCAACCTGCAGCGCGACGACGATGTGCTGGAGATCGGCGGCAATCGCGCCATCGACCTGATCCGTCAGAAGGAATCCGGCGTCGGCCGGTTCGGCGGCGGCGGCACGCTGCGCGAAATCGGTGCCCATCCCGAAGGCGGCCCGGTCGCGATCAAGGCCGGCCGCTTCGGCGCCTATGTGAACTGGGGCAAGGTCAACGCCACCCTGCCCAAGGGCACGGATACCGACGCGCTGACGCTCGAGGCCGCGCTGGCGCTGATCAAGACCAAGCAAGAGGGCGGCGGCGACGCCTCGGGCCGCAATGTCGGCGACCACCCCGACGGCGGCGCGCTCGTCGTGAAGGACGGCCGCTACGGTCCCTATGTCGCATGGGGCAAGGTCTTTGCCACCATTCCGAAAAGCACAGCGCCCGACAGCGTGACGCTTCAGGACGCGATCGATCTGGTCAACGCGCGCGCCGCGGCGACCGGCAAGAAGGGCCCCGTGAAAAAGGCTGCCGCGAAAAAGAAGCCGGCGGCCAAGAAGGCAGCTGCCAAGCCCAAGAAGATCGACGATTCCGACGAGACGCCGTTCGCCGGCGGCAAGCCGGCGAAGACGGGCGTGAAGAAGGCGCCGGCGAAGAAGGCCGCCAAGAAGCCTGTGAAGAAAGCCACGAAGAAGTGAACCCGGCTGTCATCCCGGACGGCCGCAGGCCGATCCGGGATCCAGCGGCGGCGTACCGGATTCTGGGTCCCGGCGCTCCGATGCGCTGCGGCCGGGCTGACAGATTGTGACCCTCGAAATTTCCCCGCTCCGCCCCGACGACACCGAAGCCGCGGTCGCGCTCTGGGAAGCCTGCGGCCTCACCCGCCCATGGAACGACCCCCGCGCCGACATCGCACTCGCACTCGGCAAGGAAACCTCAACGGTCCTCGCCGGCCGCATCGGCACAAAACTCGTCGCCACCGCCATGACGGGATCGGACGGCCATCGCGGCTGGGTCTATTACCTCGCTGTCGCGCCGGACCAGCAACGCAATGGCCATGGCGCAGCCATGATGCAGGCCGCCGCCGACTGGCTGAAAGCCCATGGCTGCCCCAAGCTGCACGTGATGATCCGAAGCGAAAACCTCGGCGTCGCCGCCTTCTACGCGAAGCTCGGCTACGAGAGGAGCGATACGGTCACGATGGCGAAGCGGCTATGACGCCCAAAACTTCGGCAGGCCGAAGCCTCGCCGCAGGCGCGCTCCACGGCAGATGCATAGGGTTCGCCCGGCTTCGCGCTAGATTAGGCCCGTGAGCGATTCCCGAGCCAAACCCGCCCTGCCCTCCCGCGAAGACATCCTCGCCTTCATCGCGCGCGAACGCGAGGGCGGCAATCTCGGCACAATCGGCAAGCGCGAGATCGCGCGCGAGTTCGGCATCAGAGGCGTCGACAAGATCGACCTCAAGCGCCTGCTGCGCGAGATGCAGGACGATGGCGCGGTTGAAAAGCGCGGCAAGACTCTCGTCAAGGCGGGCGCGCTGCCGCCTGTCGTCCTCTGCGATGTGACCGGCCGCGATCTCGACGGCGAATTGATCGCCGTGCCCGTCGAATGGGACGTCAGCCAACTCGGCCCCCTGCCGCGCATCCTCGTGCACATGCCGCGCAAGGCGAAGCCCGGCATGCCCGTGCCTGGCGTCGGCGACCGCGCGCTCGTGCGCACGGAGCGCGAGCGCGATCCGGAACCCGGCGCGCCGGAATATAGCGGGCGCGTCATCAAGCTGCTCTCGAAGCAGCGCGCGCGCGTGCTCGGCATCTTTCGCGTCGATGCGAAGGGAAATGGCGGCCGCATCGAGCCGATCGACAAGAAGCAATTGGGCCGCGAGCTCGCCGTCAGCGAAGCCGATCGCGAGAATGCGCGCGACGGCGATCTCGTCGCCGTCGATCTTCTGCGCACGCGCCTGGCGGGCTTGCCCACGGCGCGCGTGAAAGAGGTGATCGGCGCCATCGGCAGCGAGAAGGCCGTCAGCCAGATCGCGATTGCGACGCACGGCATTCCCGATGTGTTTCGCCCGGAAACGCTGGCCGAGGCGGATAGCGCCATGGAAGCGACGGTCGACGCTGAAGGTTTTAAGCGCGAGGACTGGCGCTCGGTTCCGCTCGTCACCATCGATCCGCCCGACGCCAAGGATCACGACGACGCGGTCTTCGCCGAAGCCGATACGGCCCAAGACAATCAAGGCGGTTTCATCGTCACCGTCGCCATCGCCGACGTCTCCTGGTACGTGCGCCCGAATTCCCCGCTCGATCGCGAAGCGCTCGTGCGCGGAAACTCGGTCTACTTCCCAGACCGCGTCGTGCCGATGCTGCCCGAGCGCATCTCCAACGATCTCTGTTCGCTGCGTCCGAACGAGGATCGCCCGGCGCTCGCCGTGCGCATGCGGCTCGACAAGACCGGCCACAAGATCGGCCACAGCTTTCATCGCGTGATGATGCGCTCGGCCGCGAAACTCTCGTACCAACAGGCGCAGCAGGCCTTCGACGGCAGGCCCGACGAGACCGCCGCGCCGTTAATGAAATCGGCGCTTGAGCCGCTGCTCGCCGCCTATCGCTGCGCGACTCTCGCGCGTGAAAAACGCGGGCCGCTCGATCTCGATCTGCCCGAGCGCAAGATCAGGCTGAAAGCCGACGGCACGGTTGACCGCGTCGAGATTCCGCCGCGCCTCGAAGCGAACAGGCTGATCGAGGAATTCATGATCGCGGCCAACGTGGCGGCGGCCGAAACGCTGGAGGACAAGCGCCAGCATCTGATCTATCGCGCGCATGACGAGCCAAGCGTCGAAAAGCTCAATGCGCTTTCAGAATTTCTCGCCACCATCGGCGTGCGCCTCGCAAAGGGCCAGACGATGCGCGCGAAGCAATTCAACGAAATTCTCGCCAAGGTGCGCGACACCGAACACGAGCATGTCGTCAACGAAGTCGTGCTGCGCAGCCAGGCGCAGGCCGAATATACGTCGCAGAATTACGGGCATTTCGGGCTGAATCTGCGCCGCTACGCGCATTTCACCTCGCCGATCCGGCGCTACGCCGATCTCGTCGTGCATCGCGCGCTGGTCCGCGCACTGGGCTTCGGACCGGGCGGCCTGCCCGATACGGCGCTCGATGAACTCGCCGAAATCGCGGCGCGCATTTCCGCCGCCGAACGGCGCGCGATGACGGCCGAGCGCGAGACGATCGATCGACTGATTGCGGGCTTTCTCGCAGGCCAGGTCGGCGCGAATTTCGCCGGCAAGATTTCTGGCGTCACGCGCTCGGGCCTGTTCGTGAAACTGGCTGAAACCGGCGCCGACGGCTTCGTGCCGGCCTCGACCATCGGCGATGAATATTTCCGCCACGACGAGGCCCATGCCGCACTAATCGGATCGCGCACCGGCGTGGCCTATCGCCTCGGCGACGCCGTCGATGTGCGCCTGCTGGAAGTCGCCCCCATGGCCGGCGCCCTGCGTTTCGAAATTCTCAGCGAAGGCCGCAGCATTCGGGGCGCGGGACTGCGCAGCCGCAAGGTAAAATCGCCCCGCGACATCAAGTCCTCTTCCCGCAAAGCGTCCAAGGGCTACAAGGGGCGCAGGAAATGACCGAGACAAGAGACATGAACGCGCCCGCAACCATCGTCGCGGCCCAGGCAATCGACAAACCCGCCGACCGCGACACTTGGCTCGCCATGCGGCGCGGCTTCATGTGCCGCTGCCCCGCTTGCGGCGAGGGCAAGCTCTACACCGGCTATCTCAAGGTCGCGGAACAATGCGCGGCCTGCGGGACCGAGTTGCATCACCACCGCGCTGACGACGCCCCGCCCTATTTCACGATCACCATCGTCGGGCATCTCGTGGTGACGGCCTTGCTGATCTTCGACGAATTCTGGCCTGACGCGCCCTACTGGCTGCACGCGCTGCTCTGGTCGTCCTTCGTCATCGTCTCGTCTATGTGGCTGCTGCCGCTCGTGAAGGGCGCGCTCATCGGCTACCAATGGGCTCTGCGCATGCATGGGTTCGGCGGCGAGCCGGAAAAATCGGACCGTTTGGCGTAGGCGTCCGACCGGTCTAGAATTGTCCGACAAAATCGACAGATGGCGGACACGCGATGACGGGCAAGACGGCCGAAGCTTCGAAAGAACACGACAACGCGAAATTCATGACGGCGCACGACCGCGAGCGCAAATGGCCGAATGTGCGGCCAAAGCTCGCCGCCACGCTGATCCTGCTCGACAATTCCGGGCCTGTGCCGAAGGTGCTGATGGGCAAGCGCCATGCCGGCCACAAGTTCATGGCGGGCAAGTTCGTCTTTCCGGGCGGCCGGATCGAGGCCGCCGACCGCAAGATGCAGGCGATCGCGCCGTTGCACGCCGTGGTCGAGGAAAAGCTCGCCAAGCGCCGCGTGAAGCCGTCGAAATCGCGCGCCCGTTCTCTGGCGCTCGCCGCCATCCGCGAGACTTTCGAGGAGACCGGGCTGGTGCTCGGCCGCCCCGGCACGGTGGACAAGGTTCCCGACGGCGACTGGGCCGACTACGTGAAGCACGGCTTTGCGCCCGATCTCTCGGAGGTGCGTTTCATCGCGCGCGCCATCACGCCGCCCAAGCGCCCCAAGCGCTTCGACACGACTTTCCTCTGCATCGACGCCAAATGGATCGCCCATCGCGTCGAGGGCGTGGTGACGGCCGAAACCGAACTGGTCGAACTCGTCTGGGTGCCGCTGAAGGAGGCGCAGGAACTGGACCTGCCGCACATCACCAGCGTCGTGTTGAAGGAACTCGAAGGACGCATCGCCGACGGCATGAAACACGAGCATCCGACGCCGTTCTACTACGAGAAGCAACGGACGTGGTTCCGCGAGGAGCTTTGATACCCTGACGCCGTCATGCCCGGGCTTGTCCCGGGCATCCACGCCGGGCCGATCAGCACAACGCCGGCTTTGACCTCGGCGCACCGCCACGCCAAAACAACGCGCGCCGTTTGGCGTGGATGGCCGGGACAAGCCCGGCAATGACGGCCCTCAGAAAAACCTCATGCTCCGCCTCTTCCCCCTCATCGCGGCCATAGCGGCCATTTCCATCGTCGGCGTCGGGCTGTCGATGACGATTCCGCTCATCGCCGTGCGCATGGAGGCCGCGGGCTATTCAGCCAGCGCCAATGGCTGGGGCGTGGCCATGTCGGGGCTCGCGACCATTCTCGTTTCGCCCGCGATCCCGACGCTCGTGCGCGTGCTCGGCGTGCGCCGCCTCATGCTGGGCGCGCTGGCGCTCGGCATCGCGAGCCTCGCTGGCCTCGCCTTCGTTGACAATATTTTGTGGTGGTACCCGATCCGCTTCGGCCTCGGCGCCTCGCTCACCCTGTTCTTCGTCGTCAGCGAATATGCGGTCAACGCGCTCGCGCCCGAGACCAAGCGCGGCCTGTGGATCGGCATCTATTCCACCTCGCTCTATCTCGGCTTCGCGCTCGGCCCCGCCATCATCGGCCTCGTCGGCACGGATGGCCGCATCGGCTTCTACGCGGCCATGGCGCTGTTCGTGCTCGGCGGCGCGCCGATCATCGCGGCAGGCGGGCAGATCCCGACCTTCAGCAATCACGCCCGACGCCCGCCGCTG
>Ga0209023_10006888_pt1 | contig 11832 bp, 5 predicted proteins | sample LakOneMetagenome_FD_187468 | JGI IMG/M metagenome (GOLD analysis project Ga0209023, IMG submission 187468) | Freshwater and sediment microbial communities from Lake Erie, Canada (SPAdes) (version 2) | ecosystem: Environmental > Aquatic > Freshwater > Lentic | place: Lake Erie, Canada | collected...
GCAGGGCGGGCAGCCCACGGGAGACGATGTAGACCAGCAGCCAGGCGAACGGCACCACGAGCACGAACGTGCCGCTGGCGATGATCGTCGACGCGACCCGGTCGGCCGCGGCGCCGCTGCCCTCCTGGTCGCGGATGCAGACGTACAGCAGGACCAGGAACGCGACGTACCAGCACACGAGGAATCCGAGCCAGCCGACGCCATCGGTCAACCGGTTGAACAGCAGCCAGGTGACCAGGAAGCTGTTGCCGGCGCACGCCACCGTGATCATCCGGTCCGCCGCCGAACGGTGGGCGATCCGGCGGCGGGACGGCGGCGGGCTGGTCGGTGCCGCGACGGGGGCGACGGCCGAACGGGCGCTGACGGCCATCAGTCCAGCCCTACGCCGGAGCGGCTCCGGGAGATGGCCGCCGAGGCCAGGGTGTTGGTGGCGAGCGTCAGCAGGAACAGCACCAGGGCCGCCGCCATCAGGCCGCTCACCGTGACCGGGTCGCTGCCGGCCCGCTGGGCGATGAACCCCGAGATCGTGCCGCCGCCGTTCTCGAGGATGTGCATGCCCAGCTTGGGGATCTGCGGCAACAGCAGCGACACGGCGATGGTCTCGCCGAGCGCCCGGCCGAGGCCGAGCATGGCCCCGCCCACGATCCCACCCCTGCCGTACGGGAGCACGACGGCGCGGATCATCGCCCACTTGCTGCCGCCCAACGCCAGGGCCGCCTCCTGCTCACCCATGGGCGCCTGGGCGAACACCTCCCGCGCGACCGACGTGATGATGGGCATCACCATCAGCGACACCACCACGCCGGCGATGAAGAACGACCCGGTGAAGTTGGCGTCGGCCTGCGTGCGGAAGGGGGGGAACCAACCCAGGTGGCGACTCAGCCAACGCGCCAGCGGCACCAGCTGGCGGCCGAGGAACAGGAACCCCCAGATGCCGTAGAGCAGGCTCGGGATGGCCGCGAGCAGGTCGACGAACCCCGTCAGCACGCCTCGCAGGCGGGGGCTGGCATACCCGGTGATGTAGAGGGCGGCCATGCAGCCCACGGGCACGGCGATCGCCACGGCGATCACGGCCACGATGACCGTCCCGGTCACCAGACCGAGCACCCCGAGCCGGGCCGGGTGGGTGTCGGTGCGCCACTGGACCCGCGTCAGGAACGACAGGCCCTGGCGGTGGAACGTGGGCGCGGCGCGCAGCACCAGGAACGTGCCGATGAGCAACAGCAGCCCGAACACGATGACCCCTGCGCCCGATGTCGCGACGCCGAACGCGCGGTCGATGCGGGTCGGCGGGTCGGCGACGCGGCGCGGGGCCGCTTCCGCGCCCCGCTCCACCTGGCTCTCGATGATCGGCAACGGGCTCGGTGCTCCCACCCCGCTCCGTCTGAGCGGACGAATCCCATTGGCTACCCGGCCCACATGTCATCGCGTGGATCACCGGGTGGTGGCCGGGTGAACGGGGGGTTGACTCTTGGCGCTCGCTCGGACCGCCGGCGGAGGGCGCCGGCACCGGACGCGACGATGCCGCCCGGAACGACCCGGGCGGCATCGTCGGCGTTGGTCACCGAGGGGTGGGACCTATCCGCGGCAGATCCTCAGGGGGTCTCCACCTGGCAGGTGATCCCGTGGGAGTCGGCGGCCAGCGGGAGGAAGCCGTAGGTCTTGAGCACGGTGGCCAACTTGCCGGTGCACAGCGGGCTCTTGACGCCGGTCGCGACGTTGGCCGAGTCGAAGCCCACCGCCTTCAGCGCCCAGGCGTAGTCCACCGAGTCGGTGTCGAGCACGTTGTAGACGACGCGTGCGCCGGGGAACGGGCCGTTGATGACGCGGGCGTTCGGCGTGTACTTCCCGTGGACCTTGGGTCCGACCGGGTTCTGGGCCACGTTGTTGACCGTGATCGAGCGGACCGTGGCGCCGGCCCGGTGATCGGTGATCACCCGGTTGGCCTGCGCGATCCACTGGCCGGCCGAGTAGGGCAGGATGGCCGTGGTCCGGTCAGCCGCATCGATCTGGTCGCCCTTGTTCTCCTCCACCCGCTTCACCGCGGGGCAGCCGACCCCGGCGATGGTCGACGGGTCGTTGTTGTCGAGGATGTTCGTGATGAAGAACTTGAGCGTGCCCGAGCCCGCCTGCGGCAGGTACCGCTGGATCGGTCCCGAGGTACCCCCGACCTGCGCCCAGTCGGTGACGTTGCAGCCGTAGATGTTCTTGATGTCGCCCTTGGTCAACGTCGCGGGGGCGTGGGTGTTGGACTGGAAGGCGGCCCAACTCACGGCGTCCTTGGCGTAGCCGAAGTAGCGGAACGCGGATGACTCGCCAGCGGCGGGACCGGCGGAGGACCGGGCCACGTCGATGCAGCCGTTGGCCAGGTTGGTGGGGTCGGCCAGCGCGGTCTTCCCGGCGCCCGAGCCGTTCGGGGCGGTGTACATGGCGGGGGGCGAGCCGACCACCGCATAGGTGCGGACCGCGCAGTTGGCGTCGGCCGCGACCTTGTAGCCCCGGGTGCCGGGCACGGCCGGGATGTTGGCGGTGCCGTCGTGGTTGGTGTTGGCGGCGCTCTTGTTGAAGTTGGCCAGCACGGCCCGCATGACCGCTTCGGTGGTGTCGGAGCCGGCGGCGGTGATCACGTGGTGGGGGGCTGCGGCGCTGGCCGGGGTCACGGCCACGATCGGTGCCAGGGCGCCGACCACGATGGCGACGCCTGCGATCAGGCGTCGGCTCACGGATCTCATTGGTGGTTCTCCTCGATCGGGTTCTCGGTCCGGCCGGAACGGACTGCCGGTGCCGTGAGCATGACGGACGAACATGGCCGGCAGGCTCTGGCCCGGTGACCTCCAGGCGTCGGTTGAGCGACGGCACGGAGACGGTGGAGCGGGCAACTCCCAACGTTCACCTGGCCCTCACCAACCGGCCAGGTTGGTCCGTCACACTGTCGCCGGATCGCGCCCGCCGCGGTCACCCCGACGAGCCGGAGAGACTTGATGACGCGGACGGGCCAGGCTCGCCCAGCCACTCGATCGACGATGGTCAGGCGACATCGCCGTCGTCCGTCGATCGTCCGAGCCGTGATCGCCGGCCTCGCCCTCGGGGCCGGGTTGGTCGGGCCGTTCGCATCGTCGCCGGTGGCGGCCGACGCGCAGGCCTACACGATCACCGTCACCCCCGCCGGCCCCCTGGCCGACGGCCAGGCCTTCACCGTCCAGGTGGCCGGGCCCCCCGGGATGTCGGTGACCAATAGCGGTTTCTGCGACCCGGCCATGCCCCCGGCGACCAAGCAGGACGACCTGACCGAGTGGTGCACCCAGACGGTCGGCAACGGCGCCCCGGGCGGCACCGCGCCTGCCGACAAGGACGGGGTCGCCGAGCTCACCGTGCGGGCCGGCATCGGCAACGCCACCAAGACCGCCCCGGCGCTCGGTACGACCCACGACTGGAAGTGCGACGCCACGTCGTCCTGCCTTCTCTCGCTCGTCATCACCCCGCCGCAGGGCGACGCCACGTTCGACACGTCGACGGTGCTGACCTATCGCGACGATGACCCCACCGCGGGCTGCGGCGGCCCGGCCAAGGACCAGTTCCGCACCGCCGCACCGGACCGGCTCACCGAGCAGTGGGTGTCGTGGACGGTCGGTGCCTGCGGCGACCAGGGCCTGCCCACGACGGCCACCTTCACCAACGACGGCGCCGCCATCTCGCAGCTGGAGGCCGGATCGGTCGACCTGGCGTACGCCGGGGTCGGCCCCGCAGCCACCGGGGGCGACGCCACCCGCAAGGTCGTGGCCACCCCGATCGCGCTCAACGCCACCGTGCTGGCCGTCGCCGGCTTCACCCCGGCTCCGTCGTCGGTGCCGGGCGCGAGCCTGTGGCACCACATCGGCCAGCTCAAGATGTCCGAGGCCGAGGCGGCGGCCCTGCTGAGCGGGAACCTCGGTCTGGAGCAGAGCCTGCAGGATTCGCTGGTGAAGCGGAACCCCGACCTCGCGTCGCAGCGCGCCTCGGTCGGTTTCACTGCCCCCGGCGCGCTGGCCGGCGCCCAGGCCACCACGGAGTTCGCCTCCACCTTCTTCGCCACCCGCCAGCCCGCCGGGTGGGTGTACCCGACGTCGACCGTCAAGTTCGGCGTCAACGCGGGGAAGCCGCTCGGGCCCTTCGCCGACTACAACACCGTGTTCAACAGCCTGGCCATGCTGAACCTCTCGGCGGGGAAGCCCCAGCTCGTCGGCGACATCTACAAGAAGCTGGCCGAGAAGCCCCAGGCGGTGAGCCTCGTGTCCTTCTACCTCACCGATCTGGCCACCGCCCGCCAGCTGGGCCTCTCCCCCGTGGCCCTGGGCGATGACGCCCATGGCTTCGTGGCCCCGACCCCCGAATCGCTGGCCGCCGCCGTCCCCGCCATGCCCCGCTCGACCGACGGGTTGCGCCTGCCCCCACCGTCGGCGCCCACCGGCGCCTACCCGCTCACCTACGTCGAGTACGCGCTGACGCCTGCCGAGCAACTGCTGGACAGCGACTGCAAGCCAGAGCCGGCCGAGCTCACCGCCATCAAGCGCTGGCTGGGCTACGTGACCGACCAGGGCCAGGCTGACGACCAACTGGCCACCTCGGGCATGGTGGCCCTCCCGGACTCGCTGCGGGCCGAAGCCGCCGCCTCGCTCGACGAGATCGGGTCCTCGGCCCCGACCTCGGGCCCATGTGGGCCGGCCACACCCGTCACCACCCCCGCGTCCACGTCGCCGGCCACCGGTGCACCGCCCGTGTCGGTCGCCCCCTCCTCCGTCCCGCCGGTGCTGTCGGCGGTCGACTCCTACGGGCCACCGGTCCTGCCGGCCACCAGCTCCTACGAGCCGCCGGTGCTGCCCAGCAGCGGCACCGGGCTCCCGCCTGAAACGGGGACGGGGAAAGTCCTGGCCGTCACCCCCATCGCCAGGGCGACCCGGCCGTCGTCCACCCACGCCGTCCCGAAGGCGACTCCGATCGCCGCAACGGTCCGGATCCCCCGGTTGCCCGCCAGTCAGGGCTCGCCCCTGTTCCTTGCCGTGCTGGCCTTCCCCCTCCTGGTCGCGCTGACCTCTGGCGCGAGCTGGCTCACCACCGGCCAGCCGCTGCCCCCATGGCTGGCGAGGCTCCGACCCCGAGGGCGGGTCCGGTGACCGTCGTCGACCACGACCACCTCGGCGAGGCGACATCCGAAGGCTCGGCGGCGAACTCGCCCCGGACGCGAGCGGCCACGCCCACGGGCCCGGTCGACGACGCCGAACCGAGGGCGGCCGTGGATCCGCCGCCTGCGGTCGGCCCGTCGGCGACGGCCCTGTCGCCGGCCCGCATCGCGGTCCTCGTGGCCTGCTGGCTGGGCGTGCTGCTGACCGCGACCGTGATCGTCGTCTACCCCCTCGGCCCGGTGTTGCAGCAGCGGGAGCAGCACCGGCTGCTCGGCAACTTCCGCACCCGCGTGCAGCACTCGGCCGATGCCAAGCTCGGCCTCGCCGGCGCGCTGGCCGCCAAGACCACGGTGGCGCCCAGCACCGGGGACGGTGTCGCCATCCTCGACCTGGTGTCCGTGCGCGTCCGCCAGGCGGTGATCGAGGGGGTCGGTCCCGGCCAGACCCGGCGCGGGCCCGGCCACGTCCCCGGCACCGCGGGCCTGGGCCAACCGGGCAACGCGGTGATCGTCGGCCGCCGGGCGGGGTGGGGCGGGCCGTTCGCCCGGCTGCGACGGCTGCGGCGCGGCGACGAGATCGTGGCCACCACCACCCAGGGCCAGTCCGTCTACCGGGTCCGGAGCGTCACCACCCGCCGGCCCGGCCCGTCGGTCTACGGCCCGAGCACCGACGACCGGCTCACGCTGCTCACCAGCGCGAGCGGAGATCCGTTCTCGACCGACCGGGCGACGGTCGTCGTCGCCCGACTCGAGGGCCAGCCGTTCGAGCCCCAACCCCAAGGGGGACGCACGGCGGGGGCCGACGGTCGCCGGGGCGAAACGGGCGATTGGGCGCAGCTGGCGCTGTTCGGCCTCGCGTTCGGCGCCGTGGCCGCCGGCATCGTGCTCGCCCAGCGCCGCTGGACGCCCCTCTCCGCCTACCTGCTCACCACCCCCGCCCTGGTCGTGCTCGCCCTGCTCGTCGCAGAGTCGGCCAGCCGGTTGCTCCCCGCCTGGAGCTGAGGCCCGAAGACCGGCCGGCCGAAGCTCGGACTCGAATGCGGCACCGACGAGCGCGGGGCTGGGTGAGCCTGCCGACCGGTGGCGGAACGTGGGTCCCGCGTCGTCGAGAGGGGCTGTTCGCCGTCCAATTCGTCGCGACATGGGCCAGCGGGATTGAGAGCGCCGTCAGGGTTGCTCGCGGGGCCCATCAAGGAACGGCCCGATCACGTCTTCCGTTCACGGTGGTGGTCGCCTGTTGACGCTCGCCTCGCTCGAGTCACGCGTGGTCGAGGTACTCCTGGCTGCCGACCACGTCGGCGACAAGAGTGGACTCGCTCCGGCCGAGGGCGAGCCGCTTCACCCACCGGGTCGTCTCGGCCGGCGTGGGCGAGCGGTGCAGGTACTGCTGGTAGATGGACACGATGGAGCGGGCATCCACTTGCGGCGTGCGGACGAAGATCGCACTGACCTGCGTCGTCGTGACACCCGAGGCCAGGGAGAAGCGGATCAGCCCCAGGCTGAACGGGTCGGGGGCACGGCCGAGCTCGGCCTGGAACAGCGCGTTGGCGAAGCCCGTGGCGTTCCCGTGCGCCCGCTGCCAGAACTCGTTCGATCCCAGCAGGCTCGTCCGGAAGTCGTCGATGTTCGGGTTCCGACGCAACCGCGCAATGCCGTCGGTCGTCTCACGGGCGGTCGGCGTGCGGCCCAGGATCGCTGCGTATTCGGCGACGAGGACCCGGCGGCGGTACTCATCGGAGTTGGTCAGCTGGAGGGCGACCCCGGTACGGCTCGTTCCCGCGGCCAGCTTGGCCTTCCAGAAGGTGAGAGCGGCCGGGTCGATCGGGCGCCCGAACAGGTCGAGGTAGGCGGCATGGAGAAAGCGATCATCTGCGCCGACGACGATGGTCGTCGGCCCGGTCCCACCCGGCTGGGTCGTGGTCGTGGTGCCGGGCGCGGTGGTCGTGGTCGTCGCGGGGGCCGATGTCGTGGTCGTGGCCGGCCGAGTGGTCGTCGTGGTCAGCGACGTCGTCGTGGTCGGCGCCGTCGTCGTGGTGGTCGTGCTGGTGGTGGTCGTTGTGGTCGTCGGCGCGGTTGTCGTGGTGGTGGACGCAGTCGTCGTGGTGGTCGGTGCCGTGGTCGTCGTGGTGGTGGGCGCAGTCGTGGTGGTCGGCGCGGTCGTTGTCGTGGTGGTCGGCGCCGTCGTCGTGGTGGTCGACGCCGTCGTGGTGGTGGTCGTCTCAGCAGTGACGGTGAGGTTGGCGTGGGAGATGTCGAAGAACGGCTGGCCGATGGCCTCGACCTTGATCCGGCCCGTCGTGGTCAGCCCGGCGGGGATGGTGACGACCTGGGAGCCGTCGTTGGCGGTGGTGGCGGCCAGGACGGTCGGGAACGTGAGGCCCCCGTCGGTCGAGTACGAGATCTTCACGTTGGCGACATTGAACGGGGCCGCGGTGGTACCGGCGACGTCCCACGTCACGTTGTACGGGCTGTTCCCGGGGACTGACGCCGCCGCGTTGGTCTCCAGGAACGGCGTGGTACCGGCGACGGTGACCGTCGTGTCTCCCCGCGAGACGCCACCGCCGTCGGTGAACCGGTCGCGGGCGGTCAGCGCGAAGTGCAGGGTGCGGGCGCTGGTCGGCAGGAACTCAGCGAAGCACTCGATCTCGTCGCTGGTCGCGGGGAGCGCCGTGGGGCAGGTGCCGTCGGCGGCGTTGGTGTTGCCCGCGGCGATCTGCGCCTGGTCCGGGAACGTCCGGGTCGAACCGGCGGGGGTGGCTGTGTTGAGCCCGGATGCGTCGAGGGTGGTGTCGTAGTCCGGGGAGACCGCGGCCTGGCTGAACATCCTGAACAGCGCACCGTCCGGCTTGTTGTTGTCCATCAGCGGCCGGATGGATCCGGTGTCATCCTGCTCCCAGTCGTTGACCGGGACCTGGCCGTCCGCGTCGGTGACGGTGCCCGACAGGGTGAACGGGGTCCGCACCGGGATGGCGACCGAGGCGGGCACGGTCACCAGCGGCGAGTGGTTGCTCGTGACGATCTGGGTGCTGCCCCCGTTCTCCGCAGGTTGGCCACCGTTGTCGGCCGGGTCGATCGTCGAGGTGATGAAGGTCTGGATCTGGCGGATCGACGTCTCCGAGAAGTACGGGTCCGCTGGGTCCTGGATGTTGTCCGCCGCAGCGCACGTGCCGGAGTAGCTCATGATCGTGGAGCCGCTACCCGGCTCGACGTCGGTCTCGAGCGCGTAGCCGCCGCACGAGGCCGAGCTGAACGTGTGGAACGCACCGAACTGGTGACCCATCTCGTGGGCCAGGAACTGCACGGCGAGCGCGTCGCCCCTGCCCGACCCCGTCGCCCCGGAGCAGCCGTTCCCCTTGAGGGCGTCGACGCCGACACCGTCGATGTTGGCGATGCCGCCGTTGCCGCCCGGGTCGAGGATCTGGCCGATGTCGAAGTTGTCGCGGCCGATGATCTTGGTGATCGCCGGCCCGGTCTGGCTGATCTTCTCGCTCGTGCACTTCGACAGGTCGTCGGTGGGCGTCGGCGTGAAGCAGGCCGCCGCGCCGCAGGGGCCGTTGGTACCGGTGTACTGGGCCGTCGTGTTCAGATCGAGCAGGTCGTTGTTGGCCACGAGCACGAGCTTGATGGCCAGGTCGTCGTTGTAGATCTCGTTGACCCGGTTGACGATCGCCGCCTTGATCGAGTCGACGTTCGCGGCGCCCACGACTGCGGCGTATCCGGGGTCGTTGGCCAGCGCGAACCGGTAGACGCGCTGCGTCACGAGGCTGCCCGGCGCCGGCAGGGCGTGCGGGTGGATCGGAACGGGCGAACCGCCGCCGACCGTGTCGTTCCCGCGGTTGCGGCCCGGCGAGCCCTTCGAGTCGCGCTGGGCGACGTAGGAGCGGATGTCACCCGACTTGGGGTCGACGGTCCAGCTGCCTTCGGGACTGCGGACCGTGGCGTGGAACCCGATCCTCGGCGAGTAGTCCAGTCGCGCCGTGACGCCCGGTTCGTCCAGCGACGTCGCCGCGTAGCTCCGGAACGGCACCTTCGCAGCCAGTGCCGGCTCCATCACGGGCGACTCCACGACCGTGAAGCGGTGGAGCGCTCCGTCCGCCCCCGGGATCGCCACGACCGGTCGGTTCCCCGCCGCCGCCGGCGAGCCCTCGAGCGGAGCCCCGGCCAACGAGCTCAGGAGTGCGCTGGCGTTCAGCGAGTAGGTCTTGGTCCCCCGCCGAAGCCCTGATGCCTTCGACCAGCCGCTGGTCACAGCATCGGGCGACGCCGAGACGACCGACGCCTGCACGATCGTGAGGCCGACGGCCAACAGGCTCACGCAGATCAACGCAGCGACGACAAGAGACCGACGCGACACCTTCGACATGCCCGACACGCTCCCAGTCAGACGCCGCGCCCGTGCGCGTCGCACGCCCGCAAGCTAGGTGGCGGCGAGTGAAGTGTCCACCTCTCTCGCCGCCTCCTCGACCGGCCCACCATGGGTCTCCGCCGGGGATCAGCGACGTTGGAGCCCGAGAAGGGAATCGAACCCTTGACCTGCTCATTACGAGGTATCCAGCGCTGAGCGGTGTACTGACCTGGGAAAACGCAAGTCATCGGCAGCGATCGGCCGCGAATTATCACCTCTAGCCCGGCTCGGTGTTGGCCCATCCGGCCAGCAGTCAGTCGGAGCTCGACCGACCGACTAGCCCCGAGCACGACGGGACCAATGCCGAGTCGGTCCACGGAGGTGGCAGTCTGGGGTCAGCGCTGACACCCGTGACATAGTCTCGTGCCAACGAGGATGGGCGGGGGCCACGTGAACGGCAAGTACTCGGACGTTGCGAACGACCTCATCGAAGTCCTCATTGCACTCGTCGTCGTGGGCGTGCTGTCAGCAGTGTTGGCGACAGCGATCGGGGACCAACCGTGGTGGGCGGCCTCGCTCCTGCTTGTTGTCGTCGTATCGGGGGTGATCGCCTACCGGTCGCTTAGGCGTCGCAGCCTCGCTACACAGGCCGCGGCAAGCGCCAGGAGTGCTGCGCAAGCGGCCTCCGATCGATTCAAGGCAGCCGAGCTCCACCGAAGCGGTCAAGCGAGGGAGTTGCTCGAGTCATTGGAACAACTGCAATCAGACGTAGCAGGCGGGGGGCTGCCGCCCCGGGTGGCACGCAAGGTCGATCAGGTGCTCCGGCAACGAGTTCGGGAGGCGTTCGCCGGTACAGACCCGGTGGTCGCCGTAGGCATAACGACCGCTGGGAAGACGAGAGCCCTGCTGGAGGCGGTCGATTCGGTGGCGCCCCACGCGACCGTGCTCGTGCCGTCGGTGTCCCGCACGGTTAGTGGCCTCAACCGCGTCGTGGAGGTGCTTCGCGCGGATCCGGTCGAGGACATCGTGATCCTGCTGGACGACTTCCAGGCCGACCTCCTGCGAACGCCGCGCGAGTCGTTGGCTTCATGTGCCGCGACGAATGGGGTTGCTGTCCTAGTTGCCACCTATCCGTGGGCGCTCGCTCGTGAACTCGACCAGCCCACCGGTTCAGGCCGGGAGCTGGCGGGCCTGCTCCGGGACTGTGCGACCAGCGTCGAGGCGCGGCTCGATGAGACCGAGCAGCGCATAGCAGGACCCGTCTATCCCGATCTCAACCCTCCAGAGATCGAGTACCTACCGGAAACGCTCGGAGCGGCGGGGCGGTTGCGGGCGGCCTATGAGGCCCTGCTGGCGGCGGACGTCGTCGCCGGTGACGGGCCCAGCCGAGGAGAGGACGGGATGGTCAGGCTCTGCGCAGCCGCCGTGCTCCAGGCGGCCAGCGACTGGACCCGTACTGGGGGCGGGCCGGGGATCAGTCGAGCTGAACTAGCCGAGCTGGTTCCCGCCTACCTCGCCGACCTCGCTCCGACCCGTCCCGCAGGGATTCTTGTCGATTTGCTCGATCGCGCGATCGCCTGGGCCACGCGACCCGTGGCGAGATACCAGTCCTTGCTCCGTGCACTGCCGGTTGTCTCTGGCGAGCAGGAGCTCTTTGCCCCTCACGGCATCGTGTTGGACATCGACGCCCGGTCGAGGCCCGTACCTGATCAGTTCCGTCGCGCCATCTCGGCGCACGCGAACCGACTGATCGGGGGGGGGATTGCCAGCTATCGACAGGGCGATCTCCGCAACGCGAGGTCCGCCATGCTCGATGCGGTGTCGAGCAACGACCCCGATGAAGGTCCGCACGCAATGACGTGGCTCGGCCGGATCGCAAGAGAAGGGGGGCACCCCGACCAAGCCCGCGACTGGTACGACCAGGCCCTCGCCACCCACCACCCCGACCACGCGCCCGCCGCCATGAACGGCCTCGGCGTGCTCGCCCGCGACGAGGGGCACCCCGACCAAGCCCGCGACTGGTTCGAGCAGGCCCTCGCCACCGACCACCCCCACCACGCGCCCGCCGCCATGAACCGACTCGGCGGCATCGCCAGGAACCAGGGGCACCCCGACCAAGCCCGACACTGGTACGACCAGGCCCTCGCCACCCACCACCCCGACGAAACGCCCTACGCCATGAACGGCCTTGGCGTCCTCGCCCGGAACGAGGGGCACCCCGACCAAGCCCGACACTGGTACGACCAGGCCCTCTCCACCCACCACCCCGACGAAACGCCCTACGCCATGAACGGCCTTGGCGTCCTCGCCCGGAACGAGGGGCACCCCG
>Ga0209023_10006889_pt1 | contig 11832 bp, 8 predicted proteins | sample LakOneMetagenome_FD_187468 | JGI IMG/M metagenome (GOLD analysis project Ga0209023, IMG submission 187468) | Freshwater and sediment microbial communities from Lake Erie, Canada (SPAdes) (version 2) | ecosystem: Environmental > Aquatic > Freshwater > Lentic | place: Lake Erie, Canada | collected...
CTGATGACCGACGCCGACGTCGACGGCGCCCACATCCGCACCCTGTTGCTGACCTTCTTCTATCGGCAGATGCCGGAGCTGATCGAGCGCGGCTACATCTATATCGCCCAGCCGCCGCTCTATAAGGCCAGCAAGGGCAAGTCCTCGCGCTATCTGAAGGACGACAGCGAGATGGACGCCTTCCTGATCGACGAAGGCGTCGACGGGGCCGAGTTGGACCTGCCGTCAGGCGAGCGCCGCACCGGCAAGGACCTGCTGGCCCTGATCCAGCTGTGCCGTCAGGCCAAGGGCAATATCGACCGCCTGGCCGCGCGCGCCCCGGCCTTCGCCGTGGAACAGACGGCGCTGGCCGGCCTGCTCAGCGAAAGCCCGGACATCGCCGCCGCCGCCGCCCGCCTGGACCTCTATGCCGAAGAAGGCGATGGCCCGTGGACCGGCGAGCGCGGCGATACCGCCTATGTGTTCAAGCGCATCCGTCGCGGCGTCACCGAGAGCGTGGTGCTGGACGATGGCCTGCTGCACGCCGCCGACGCCCGCCGTCTGGCCGAGCGCGCGGGGGCCCTGGCCGAGATCTTCTCGGGCCGCGCCGTGTTCCGCCGCAAGGACAAGTCGACGACCGTCCGTGGACCGATGGATCTGGTGGGCGCGGTGATGGACGCGGGCCGCAAGGGCCTGTCGATCCAGCGCTACAAGGGCCTGGGCGAGATGAACCCCGACCAGCTGTGGGAGACCACCCTCGACGTCGAGGCCCGCACCCTGCTGCAGGTCAAGGTGCAACATGCCGACAACGCTGACGACATGTTCAGCCGTCTGATGGGTGATCTGGTCGAGCCGCGTCGCGAGTTCATCCAGGAAAACGCCCTGGACGCCGAGGTCGACGTCTAGGGTGCATGTCTGATTGTGCGGTCCTGGGCCTCCGGCCCAGGGGCCGCGCCCAGAGTCGAGGATGAACCTGCCGCATGCGCGCGACGATCAAGGATGTGTCCGCCGCCGCCGGCGTTTCGACCAAGACCGTGTCGCGCGTGCTCAATCGGGAAAAGTACGTTTCCGAGGATCTGCGACAGCGGGTCGAGCGTGCGATGGCGCAGCTCAATTTCCAGCCCAGCACGGCGGCGCGGATGCTGGCGGGCAAGCGCAGCCATCAGATCGCGCTGATCTACGACAACCATAGCCCCCACTACATCCACCAGATCCAGACCGGCATCTGGGAGCGCTGCGTGGAGGAGGGGGTGCGGCTGCTGGCCCAGCCCAGCGACGCGGCGTCGCCCAGCTTGGCCCTGGAGGTCGGCGGGCTGATCGATCAGACCCAGGTGGACGGTGTGATCCTGTCCTCGCCCGTCACCGATTCGGTGGCCGCCCTCGAGGAGCTGGACCGGCGGGGCATGCCCTATGTCCGCATTTCGCCGGGCACGGATCATGGGCGCAGCTCCTCGGTGTCGATGGATGACGTCCAGGCCGCCGACGACATGACCAGTCACCTGATCGCCCTGGGTCACAAACGGATCGGCTTCATCGTTGGTCACACCAACCACACGGCCAGCGATCTGCGGCTGTTTGGCTATCGCCGCGCCCTTGACCGCGCCGGCTTGGCGTTCGAGCCGCGATATGTCCGGCCGGGCCTGTTCGACTTCGCCTCGGGCGAGGCGGCGGCCGACACTCTGCTGGACCTGCCCAATCCGCCGACCGCGATCTTCGCCAGCAATGACGACATGGCCGCCGGGGTGCTGACGGTCGCCCATCGGCGGGGCATGTCGCTGCCGGGAGATCTGTCGGTCGCGGGCTTTGACGACACGGCTTTGGCCGGACAGCTCTGGCCGCCCCTGACCACGGTGCGCCAACCGACGCGGCAGCTGGCCTATGCCGCCGCCAGCCTGTTGTTCGAGGGCGTCGAGAGCCCGGTTCACCGCCGCCTGCCGCACGAACTGGTGCTGCGCGCCTCGACCGCCGCGCCGAAGAACGCCTCCTAGAGGGCAGGCCTAGCCGGCGATCAGGAACTTCGCGGCCAGGATGCTCAGCGCCAGGGCGATGACCGTGGCGATGACGATGACCAGCAGGGGGCGCACGCCATGCTCGGTCAGCGATTTCATGTTTGAGCGAATGCCGGTGGCCGTCACCGCGCAGGCGAGCAGAGCGGCGGCGGCCTTGCTGGAGCCTTCGGCCACGACGGGGGGAATGACGCCGAACGAGTTGATCGCCGCCAGACCGAAGAACCCGACCACGAACCAGGGCAGGACAGAGGTCGAGATCTTGGCTCCGGGCTCCCTGGGGATGAACACGGCCACGGCCATCATCGCCGGGGCCAGCAGGGCCACGCGGGTCAGCTTGACGATGGCGGCGTTCTGTCCGGCGGCCTGCGAGAACGAATAGCCGGCCCCCAGCGACTGGGCGACGTCGTGGATCGAGGCGCCCAGCATGAAGCCGGCCTGGACATCGCTCAGATGCAGGTGGCGCGCCAGGATCGGATAGACGGTCATGGCCAGCGCGCTCATCGCCGAGATGCCAACCAGCACCAGGGTCAGTTGCGCCTGGGGCGTGCGGCGCTCACCCAGCAGGCTGGCGAAGGCCATGGCCGCCGAGGCTCCGCAGATCGCCACCGCGCCGCCGCACAGCGCGCCGAACGCCGCCGAAAAGCCGAAACGCCGCGCCAGGAAGACGCCGCTGCCCAGCGTGATGGCCACGATCGTCACGACCGCTAGCAGAGCTGCCGGGCCCAGCTGGACGATCTGGCTGAAGGTGATGCGGGTCGCGACCAGCACAATGCCCCAGCGCAGAAGGGTTCGCGAGGCGATGGTCAGCCCCGGTTCGAGCCGCTTGTCTTCCGCCAGGAAGCTCATCGACAGGCCGAACAGCAGGCACATCAGGGTGAGCGGCGCGCCGTAGTGGTCGGAAACATAGGCCGCAGCCAGGGTCGCCAAGACCGCAACAGCGAGACCGGGGGCATAAACGCTGCCTCGGATCATCGAATTCCCCCTTGATCGGCCCAAAATCGCGCGATTTCCGCTGCGTAAGCCGCATATGCCGATGTGACACCGTTATCATATTCCCGCCAGGCGGCAACCTTATGGCGCGCGACCAATCGTCGGAGGGGGCTGCGTGTCGGGTCCGTTCAGGAAAGTTTCAGTCTAAATATAGATAATGCGAGATTGAAAGAGGTAAAATTCTACATGAGAAATTTTTAATTCATAACGGTACTATATAGTTAAGCGGAGATCGATCTTTATCTACGTATTGATGAAGTTCAGGCTCAATTAAACTGAAAAATTGGAGGCAATTAGAAAATTTCTGAATCCTCTGTGTAAAATTTTATGTGTGGCGCAGCGTTGCCATAGCTGGGCTCATTGGTAGTATGACAACGATGACATACCTGATTGCCCCCTCTCAAACCCGCACCCTGTACGAAGGCGGGCCGCGCGTCTCCTCGATCGCATGGGGGATGTGGCGCTTTCGCGGAACCGATGTCGGCGTGGCGAGATCGCTGATTCTCGCCGCCCTCGATGCTGGCGTGACCCTGTTCGACACGGCCGACATCTATGGCCCGGACAACGGCGAAGGGTTCGGCGCGTCGGAGGCTCTGCTGGGTCAGGTTTTTGCGGCGTCGCCGGAACTCGCCAGCCGCATGGTGATCGCCACCAAGGGCGGCATCGTCATGGGGACGCCCTATGATTCCAGCGAGGCCTATGTCGCGTCGGCCATCGACGCCTCGCTCCAGCGCATGGGCGTCGAGCACGTGGCGCTGTGGCAGATCCATCGCCCAGACATCCTGACCCATCCCGCCGAGACCGCCCGCGCGCTGGAAGCCGCGCACAAGGCCGGCAAGATCGGCGCTGTCGGGGTCTCCAACTATGCCCCGTCACAGGTCGAGGCCTTGGCGGCGCACCTGTCTCTGCCGGTCGTGTCCTGCCAGCCTGAATTCTCGCCCCTGGCCATCGCCCCGCTGAGCGACGGCGTGCTGGATCAGGCGGTGGCGCGCGGCATGACCGTGCTGGCTTGGTCGCCCCTGGGCGGCGGGCGCCTGGCCTCGCCGACCGATGACCGCGCCCGCGCCGTAACCGTTATCCTCGACGAGATCGCCGAGGCCTTCAGCGTGTCGCGCGCGGCGGCGGCCTATAGCTGGATCATGGCGCATCCGGCCCAGCCCATTCCGATCGTCGGCACCCAGACGGCGGCCCGCATCGCTGAAATCCCCGACGCCTACAAGCCGCGCTGGACCCGCGCCGACTGGTACCGCGTCCTCGTCGCCTCCATGGGAGCACCCTTGCCATGACCCGCCCGACTTGTGAGATCAGCTGGTTTTCCGCGCTCTGCGACGACGACTACGAGTTCCTCGGCGTTCCTGATCCCAAGCTGAAGTCCAGCTGGGAGCACTGCCGTGACATCGTCCTGCAGGCCGAGTCTGGCGGGTTCGACAACATCCTTCTGCCGTCGGGCTACGAGCTGGGCATCGACACCACGGCCTTCGCCGCCGGTGTCGCGCCTTTGCTGCGCCGCATGCGCCTGCTGATGGCCGTGCGGATCGGCGAGATGTGGCCGCCGCAACTGGCGCGCCAGATCGCCACCATCGACCGAATGCTGGGCGGCCGACTGACCGTCAACATCATCTCGTCGGACATGCCGGGCGAGAAGCTGGCCTCGACCCCGCGCTATGCCCGGACCGTCGAGGCGATGAGCATCCTCAAGACCATGCTCAATGGCGAGGCGCTGGATCATCAGGGCGAGTTCTGGAACCTGAAGCTGGATCCGCCCCGCGTCGGCACGGTCTCGGGCAAGGCCCCGCTGCTCTATTTCGGCGGCCTGTCTGAAGATGCTCGCGAAGCCGCCGCCAAGGGTTGCGACGTCTTCCTGATGTGGCCCGACAAGAAGGAGGTGGTCGCCGAGATCATCGCCGACATGACCGCGCGCGCCGCCAAGTACGGCCGCACGCTGCGCTATGGTTACCGCGCCCACGTCGTCGTGCGAGACAGCGAGAGTGAAGCGCGCACCGCCGCCGATCGCCTTCTGAGCAAGCTTGAAGACAGCGCCGGTGCGGCCATCCGCGCCAAGTCGCTGGACTCCGCCTCTGTCGGCGTCCAGGCCCAGGCCGCGCTGCGCGAGAGCGCCGCCGATGACGGCTATGCCGAAGCCAATCTCTGGACCGGGGTTGGCAGGGCGCGTTCGGGCTGTGGCGCAGCGATCGTCGGCGATCCCGATCAGGTGCTGGCCAAGCTGAACGACTATCGCGATATGGGCGTCGAGGCCTTCATCCTGTCGGGCTATCCGCACGCCGCCGAGGCCGACCTGTTCGCCCGCCATGTGTTGCCGCACATCAATCATGGGCCGCTGGTCTAGTGCACGCTTCCAACGATCATCATGCCGGGAGCCGGCCTTTCGTCGTCGGCATCGGCGGCACGGCCGGCGGTGCGTCCTCGACCGAGCGCGCCCTGGCGATCGCCATGAAGGCGCTGGACGCCCGCGGCGTCGACACCCAGACGTTCGGCGGCGCGTTTCTGGGTCGGTTGCCGATCTATGTGCCCAAGGCGCCGGAGCGCACGGCCGAGGAGATCGAGTTCGTCGAGACTGTGCGCCGCGCAGACGGCCTGGTGATCGCCTCGCCCGGCTATCACGGCAGTGTCTCGGGCATGATCAAGAACGCGCTCGACCTCCTGGAGGAAACCGCGCGCGACAGCCGGGTCTATCTCAGCGGCATGCCGGTTGGCTTGGTCGTCACCGCCTATGGCTGGCAGGCGACAGGCAGCACCATCTCAGCCTTGCGGTCCATCGTGCATGCCCTGCGCGGCTGGCCGACGCCGATGGCCGCCGCGATCAACAGTTCCATCTCGCGCTTCTGCGACGACGGAACGTGCGAGGACGCCGCCGCCACAGGCCAGTTGGGCTTGGTCGGCGATCAGGTCGCCGACTTCCTTCAACGACATCGGAAGTCGGCATGACCTCACTCGGACGGCTTTGAAAGGCCGTTCAGTTTTTCTGGAAAGACCAAGCCTTACAAAGAGGCGAATAACCCTACCCATGAGGTAGGAATTAACAAGTGGGAGGGAATTGAGACATGAAAATTCACACGAAACGCGCGCGCATGCTGGTCGGCACCGCGCTCACGACAATGGTTCTGGGCGGGTTCGCAGCCACGCCGGCGCTCGCGCAATCCAACGATGATCCGCCGGTGATCGCCGAGGTCATCGTCACCGCGCAAAAGCGCTCGGAAAACCTGCAGAAGGTTCCGATCTCCATCAGCGTCGTCAGCGGCGAGGCCATGGAGCGCGCCAACGTCAATTCGGCTGAACAGCTGATCCAGATGGCGCCCTCCCTGACCTTCCGGAAAGGCAACACCAACAAGGACTCGGCCCTGACCGTCCGCGGTGTGGGCACCGTCTCGTTTGCCTCGGGCGTGGAGCCGTCGGTCTCGACCATCGTTGACGGCGTCGTCTACGCGCGCAGCGGCCAAGCCACCGCTGACTTCCTAGACTTGGAACGCGTCGAAATCCTGCGTGGCCCGCAAGGCACGCTGTTCGGCAAGAATGCCTCCGCCGGCGTGATCAGCCTGATCACGCGCGCGCCGAAGCAAGAAAAGAGCGGCTACATCGACGCCTCCTATTATGAGGGCAACGAATATCGGATACGCGGCGCGATCTCGGGTCCGCTCTCGGACACGCTGGCTGGGTCGCTGGCCGGCTTCTTCAGCCACTATGACGGCAACGGCAAGAACGTCTTCAATGGCGAGGACGTGAATGGCTACGAGCACAACGGCCTGCGCGGCCGCCTGCGCTGGGAGCCGAACGAAGACCTCACTGTCGATCTGATCGCGGACTATTCGCACAACGTCGACACCGGCTATGCCGACAGCATCGGCACGGTGTTCTCAAGCGCCTATAACGACGCCGTCTTCTCGCCGTCGCTGAAGCCGCTGACGCCCGGCGCCGGCAACAAGGACATCGACAACGACCAGTCGCCGTCGACCAAGGACATCAACAGCGGCTTCTCGGCCCAGGTGAACTATTCCCTGGGGGACTATACGGTCACCTCGATCACGGCCTATCGCAACTGGAAGAACCAGCAGGCGCGGGATGGTGATTTCCGCTCTGACTCCCCGAAATACGTGGCGACCGGAGCCCTGGCGGCCGACATCCGCACCGCGGACTACGGACGTCTGAACTTCGACCAGTTCACGCAAGAACTGCGGCTTGCGTCCCCGACCGGCCAGTTCTTCGAGTATGTCGGCGGGCTCTATTACTACCACACCTGGGAGAGCAACTACTTCACCCGTACGGTCACGTCGTGCACCAGCTCGACCTTGGCCCCGGTGACCCTGGGCGCTCTGGGTACGGCAACGCCTTGCGCGCCGGGCTCCTCGACCTATGCCGCCAACCAGGGGATCGGCGAGTTCTCGGCGACTCTGACCAACTATGCCGCCTTCGGCCAGGGCACGCTGAACTTCTCCGAACGTCTGCGCGGCATCGTCGGCGCGCGCTGGACCCAGGACAAGATCGAGTTCGTCCATCGTCGCCTGCGCACCTCGGGCGCGGCGGCCCTCAGCGGCGTCAACCCGACCTTCTCGGGGACGGGCGGCACCAAGGCTGACGGCTGGTCGGGCAAGGTGGGCCTGCAGTACGACGTCCTGCCGACCATTCTGGCCTATGGCAGCTATACGCGGGGCTACAAGGGTCCGGCGATGAACGTGTTCTTCAACATGCAGGCCACGGATAACTTCGGCATCGCGCCGGAAACCTCGGACGCCTACGAAGTCGGCGCCAAGTCGCGTCTTCTGGACGGTCGCCTGATCCTGAACCTGTCGGCGTTCAACACGACCTATGACAACTTCCAGGCCACGAACCTGGATCTGATCGGCACCACCGTGGTCTCGCGCCTGACCAACGCCGGCACGGTCAAGACCCAGGGGTTCGAGGCTGACTTCACGCTGGAGCCGATCCGGAACCTGCGTCTGAACGGCGGCTACGCCTATATCGACGCCAAGATCGACAAGTTCAAATGCCCGCCCACCGGCGCCTGCCCGGCTTTGGCGATCAACGGCAAGCCTCTGCCCCTGTCGTCCAAGCACAAGGTCTCGTTGAACACGAGCTACTTCGTGCCGCTGGAAGGTCAGAAGTTCGACTTGGATTTCAATGTCGGCGCGCAATATCAGAGCAAGATGGGTTTCGACATCAATCAGAACCCCAACGCTGTCCAGAAGGGCTATGGCACCATCGACGCCAGCGTCGCTTTCGTCAGCAAGGACAACAGGCTGCGCCTGGCTCTGATCGGCAAGAACCTGGCCGACCAGCAATTCGTCATCAACCGCATCCCCAACGGAACGTCGTTCATGAGGCAGATTACGCCCCGTGACGCCGAGCGCTATTTCGGCGCGAGCCTCCGCTACAACCTCTTCTAGCATCCCCCTCCTGCGAAACGGGCCCGGCAAACATTCCCCTGGCCGGGTCCGTTCTTTTTCAGATCGCATCGCGTGATGATGCACCCGCCGTGCGGAGTAGAGACTTGCTCAAGCTTATCGCCCTCGCGGATGGGTTCGAAATCCAGGCGGCTGGCCGAACCGTGCTGCGTCATGCGCCGGACGCGCCGTGCCTGTTCATCGGACGCGGCGAGGCCGACGTTCAAATGCAGCGCGGCAATTTCGCGATCTCTGACTATGTCAGTGAGCGGATCGCCCTACGCTCGGCGACGCTGTCGAAGGGCGAGGGGCATGTTCGCATCGGTTTCGCCGCGACCCGCGGTGGTCCTGAACTTCTGACGGCCGAGGTCTTTGAGGACGGCCGCCTGGCTTTTGCGGCCGGCGCCGAACCCATCAACCGCCTGTGGCTGCGTGTGCCTGCCGATGCCGGCGAAAACGTCTGGGGCGGCGGCGAGCAGCTGTCCTATTTCGACATGCGCGGACGCCATTTTCCGCTGTGGACCTCCGAGCCAGGCGTGGGCCGGGACAAGTCGACCCAGCTTACGTGGATGGCTGATCAGGCCGGCGCGGGCGGCGACTATTTCCACACCAACTATCCTCAGCCGACCTTCATCTCGTCACGCCGCTATGCGTTGCACGTCGAGACCACGGCCTACTCGGCCTTCGATTTCCGCCATGCCGACTTCCACGAGATCGAGGTCTGGGAAGCCCCCGAGCGCATCGAGATCTTCGCCGCCGACACCTTCGTGGCCCTGGTCGGCGTGCTGTCCAATCGCTTTGGCCGCCAGCCGCCGCTGCCCGACTGGGTGCTGAACGGCGCCATCGTGGGCCTCAAGCAGGGCGACGAGAGCTTTGACCGGCTGCAGGCCTACATCGCCTCGGGCGCGGCGCTCTCGGGCCTGTGGTGCGAGGACTGGGTGGGCCTGCGCATCACCTCGTTCGGCAAGCGCCTGTTCTGGGACTGGAAGTGGAACGCCGAGCGCTATCCGGGCCTGGATCGCAAGATCGGCGAACTGGCCCAGCAGGGCATCCGCTTCCTGGGTTATGTGAACCCCTATCTCTGCGTCGACGGCTCGCTGTTTCCGATTGCCGAGAAGGCCGGCTACCTGGCCAAGCGGCTGGACAGCGACGAGACCTATCTGGTCGACTTCGGCGAGTTCGACTGCGGCGTGGTCGACTTCACCAATCCCGAGGCCGCCGACTGGTTCGCCGACGCCATCATTGGCAAGGAAATGCTGGACTTCGGCCTCTCGGGCTGGATGGCCGACTTCGGCGAGTATTTGCCCACCGACGTGCGGCTGGCCAATGGCGTCGACGGCATGCTGATGCACAACGCCTGGCCGACCATCTGGGCCAAGGTCAATGCCGACGCCGTCGAGCGACGCGGCAAGACCGGCGAGGCGGTGTTCTTCATGCGCGCCGGCTACAGCGGCTTTCAGCGCTATTGCCCGCTGCTGTGGGCCGGCGACCAGTCGGTGGACTTCACGCGCCACGACGGCATCGGAACCGTGGTCTGCGCGGCCCTCTCATCCGGCCTGCTGGGCAACGCCTATCACCACAGCGATATCGGCGGTTACACCAGCCTTTTTGGCAATGTCCGCACCGCCGAACTGCTGATGCGCTGGTCCGAGATGGCCGCCTTCACGGCGGTGATGCGCTCTCACGAGGGCAACCGGCCAGACCAGAATCTTCAGCTGGATCAGGATCCGCAGGTGCTCGAGCACTTCGCGCGCATGACCCGCGTCTATCGCCATCTGGCGCCCTATGTCCGCGATTTGCGGGTGCAGGCGTCGGAGGAAGGGCTGCCGCTGCAACGGCCGCTCTTCCTGCACCATGAGAACGACCCCCGCACCTATGCCGAGCAGACCCAGTATCTGTTCGGCCGCGACCTGCTGGTCGCGCCGGTGCTGGAGGCGGCCGTGAGCGCGCGGTCGGTCTATCTGCCGACCGACGCCAGCTGGATCCATGTCTGGTCGGGCGAGGTGTTCAGCGGCGGCCAGTCGATCGAGATCGCCGCGCCGTTTGGGCAGCCGCCGGTGTTCTATCGGGCCGGCGCGGACCAGTCCGACCTGTTTCAATCCCTGCGGAGCCTCTGAAGGCCATGCCGATATTCAAGATCGACCGCAGGTTCCTGCTCTTCATGCTGATCGCGGCCAGCATCCTGAACTATGCCGACCGACAGATCATCGCGATCCTCAAGCCCATGTTGCAGGAGGACCTGCACTGGACCGACGCCGACTATGGGCACCTCGCGGCGATGTTCCAGCTGTCTGCCGCCGTGGCCTACATGTTCGCTGGCTGGTTCACCGACCGGGTGGGACTGAAGTTCGCCAACCCCTTCGCCGTCGGCTCGTGGAGCCTGGCGGCCATGGCGCACGCCTTCGCCCACACGGTGGGACAGTTCACCCTGGCGCGGGTGGCGCTCGGCGCAACCGAGGCCCTGGGCACGCCAGTCGGGATCAAGACCATCGCCACCGCCTTCGAGGCCAAGTCGCGGTCATTGGCGATCGGCATCCTCAACGCCGCGGGAAACCTGGGCGCGGTGGTGACCCCCCTGTTCGTGCCGTTCCTGGCCGCCGCCGTCGGCTGGCGACACACCTTCTCGATTGTCGGCGGTCTTGGTCTGGTCTGGGTGGCCGTCTGGTTCCTCAGCGGCGCCTGGAACGCCGCGGCGCTGAACGCGCCCGAGCCCGACAAGGCCGTCGCGCCGGCCAAGGTCAAATGGAGCGAGGTCTTCAGGGATCGCGCCACCTGGGCGATCATGGGCGCCAAGGCGCTGTTCGATCAGGTCTGGTGGTTCCTGCTGTTCTGGACGCCCGACCTGTTCCACCGGGTCTTTGGTCTCAGCATCAAGGAGTTCGCGGTTCCGCTGGCCATCATCTACCTGATGGCCGCCAGCGGATCGCTGATCACGGGCACGGTCGTGGGGCGCCTGATCGCCTCGGGCTGGTCGATTAACCGCGCCCGCAAGACGGTTATGCTGATCTGCGCTGTTCTGGTCGTTCCTGTGCCACTGGTGCTCTACGTGCACAATTACTGGCTGGCCGTGGGCCTGCTGGGTCTTACGCTGGCGGCGCACCAGGGCTTCTCGGTCAATGTGTTCGGCATCATCACCGACGTCATCCCGGCCAAGCGCGTGGGCACTGTCACCAGCCTGGGCGCCTTGGCGGGCAACTTGGCCGGCATGGGTGTGTTGCAGCTTGCCGGCGTTCTGCTGACGAACGGCGTGGGCTATATGCCGCTGTTCCTGATGGCCTCATGCGCCTATCTGCTGGCGCTGCTGTGGATCCACCTCTGGCTGCCCGTCCTGCGACTGGCCAATCTCTAGGCTTCGCCAATTTCCAAGGTTCAAATGAGTACCGATACCGTGTTCGACCTGATCGTCATTGGCGGCGGCGTCAACGGCTGCGGCGTGGCCCGCGACGCGGCCGGCCGAG
>Ga0209023_10006890_pt1 | contig 11832 bp, 13 predicted proteins | sample LakOneMetagenome_FD_187468 | JGI IMG/M metagenome (GOLD analysis project Ga0209023, IMG submission 187468) | Freshwater and sediment microbial communities from Lake Erie, Canada (SPAdes) (version 2) | ecosystem: Environmental > Aquatic > Freshwater > Lentic | place: Lake Erie, Canada...
CATCCTGGATCGTGGTCATCGGGACGCAGACTACACGCCGAAGTGGTTCGGAAGCCAGAGCGAGAACGACGGCACGAGCACCAGCAGCACCAGCGTCGCGAACAGCACCGCCAGGTACTTGAGCATCGGCCGGGCCACGTTCTTGACTTCGGTGCCGGTGATCGCGCAGGTCGCGAACAGGCCGAGACCGACCGGCGGCGCGAACAGCCCGAGGCCCATCGCAATCACCATCACGGTGCCGAAATGCAGCGGGTGCACGCCGAGCTGTTGCGCGATCGGCGTCAGCAGCGGGCCGAAGATGATCAGCGCCGGCGCGCCCTCGAGCACGGCACCGAACACGATCATCAGCACCATCGCCAGCAGCAGGAACATCACGCTGCCGTAACGGTGCGCGAACGCGATCATCGAGCCGGAGACGAGCTGCGGGATCTGCTCGATCGTCAGCGCGAACGACAGGCTCGACGCCGCCGCGACGATGAACAGGATGCCCCCGGCCATCGACGCCGAGCGCACGAACAGGCGCGCGATCGAGGCCACGCTGAGTTCGCGGAACGCGGCGCTGCCGACCACCAGCGCGTAGACCACCGCGAACGCCGACACCTCGGTCGAGGTCGCGACACCCGAGGTCACGCCCTTGCCGATCATCCCGACCATCACGATCGCGACCAGTGCGCCGCCGAGCAGCTTCAGCAGCGGCGTGCGGTGCTCGAACGCTTCGTCCGGGTCGATCTTGCGGCCGACGATCACCGCCAGCACGGCCAGCGACAACGCCATCACCGCGGCCGGGACCAGGCCCGCGATGAACAGGCCGGCGATCGACAGGTTGGCGACGAAGCCCATGATGATCATGTTGATGCACGGCGGGATCGTCTCGGCCATCACCGCGCTGCAGGCGAGCAGCCCGGCGGCCTCGTTCGGATCCTGGCGGGTGCGGCGCACCGCCGGCATCACGATGCCGCCGACCGCGGCGACATCGGCCAGCTTGGAGCCCGAGACGCCGGAGAAGAACGCCGTCGCGGTGATCGTGATCAGCCCGAGCCCGCCGCGCACGCGGCCGAAGATGCGCAGCAGCAGCTCGATCAGGCGCGACGACATGCCGTTGGATTCCATCAGCAGGCCGGCGAGCACGAAGAACGGGATCGCCAGCAGCACGAAGTGGTCGCTGCCGGCCATCACCTGCTGCGCGCAGACGAGCATCGGCAGCGACGGGTCGGCCAGAAAGTAGAGCAATGCCGCAAGCGACAGCACGAACGCGATCGGCATGCCCAGCGCCAGGCCGCCGAAGAAGCCGATCGCCAGCAGTGTCCCGCGTGTCAGCGCGTGACCCGGCACCAGCGTGTTCCAGGTACACACCAGCGCCGTCGCGGCCACGCACGCCAGGAGCGTCGCCACGACGACGCGGCGCGGACCGTTGATCGCATTCGCGACACCGAACAGCGTCATCAGCGCGCTGCCGGCCACGACCGGGTAGACGTACAGCCACTGCGGCAGCCCGAGCGGCGTCGTCTGGGTGTAGCTGTCGATCAGCAGCAGCACCGACGACGCGCACAGGCTGGCGGACACCCCCGCGATCAGCCAGTGCGCCGCGTGGATCAGCGCCGGCTGCCAGGCGCGCGGCAGCATCAGGCGGAAGAAGTCGGCGCCGACGTGCTGGCTGCGCGCGAGCACGGTCGCGGCGCCGAAGAACACCATGACGATCATCAGCGCGCGCGCGATCTCCTCGGCCCAGTCGACCGGGTCGTGCAGCGCATAGCGGTAGACGACCGACAGGAACACCATCACGACGTCGACCGCCAGCACCGCCGCCGACAGCCATTCGAGCGCGCGCGTCAGGCGCGCCAGCCAGGCGCCGCGTGCGTCGTCGTCGGCACGAAAGCCGAACGCCGGCGCGCTGGCGAGCGCTGCGCTCATGCGGTCAGGCCCGCGCGGCGTTGATCGCCGCGAACAGCGGCGCCGTGGTGGCGTACTGCTTGCCGAACTCGGCCCAGAGCCTGGCCTCCATCTCCTTGCGCACCGCGGCACGGTCGGCGGCGGCCATCGGGAAGAAGGTCATGCCCTTCTTCTTCAGATCCTCGATCGCGGCGGTCGCCTTGTCGCTCGCGATCGAGCGCTGCTTGACGGTCGTCTCGGCGACGGCCTTCATGAAGCCCTCGCGGACGTTGCCGGTGAGCTTGTCGAGGCTGCGCTTGCCGATCACGACCGTCATCGGGGAGAACAGGTGCTCGGTGAGCCAGCACGACTTGGTGACCTCGTTGAGCTTGCTCGCCAGCACGGTCCCGGCGTCGTGCTCGAAGCCGTCGACCACGCCCGTCTGCGCCGCCATGTAGAGCTCGCCGAACGGAATCGGCGTCGGGATCGCGCCCATGATCTTGAAGGTCTCGATGAAGGCCGGTGTCGGCAGCACGCGCAGCTTCACGCCCTTGATGTCGGCGAGCGACTTGACCTGGGCCTTGGTGTAGACGTTGCGCGGGCCGAAGTGCGAGGCCCAGGTCAGGATCGTGCAGCCGGTGCGCTTTTGCAGCATGTCGTTGAGGCTCGCGCCGACCGAGGCGTCCAGCGCCTTGGAGGCGTGGGCGTAGCTGTCGAACAGGTAGCCGAGGTCCAGCATGCCGATCTCGGGCAGCACGGTGGCCCAGATCGACGAACCGGTCACCATCATGTCGATCGAGCCGACCTTGACCTGCTGGACGACGTCGCTCTCCTTGCCGAGCTGGTTGTTCGGGAAGTACTCGAGCTTGACGGCGTCGCCCACCGCCGTCTTCAGGTTCGCCTGCATCAGCTGGTACCAGACGTAGTGCGCGGCGTTGTCGTCGGCCGTCATCGACGACGAGAAACGCAGGCTGATCGGCGCGGTCTGGGCGCGCAGCACGGCCGGCAGGCCGGCCACGGCGGCGAAGCCGACGGCCTGGATCAGGCGGCGACGGGGAATCGAGCGGGCCATGGATTGTCTCCTTCGGATGTATCGATTTAGTGTATCGATACACTCCACGCTCGATACCGCGGAGTTTCCCGCGCCCGTGACCTGCGGCACAGGCGATCGCGGTGATAGCCGGGGCCGATCAGCACTCTCGTGGGTCGAGTGCTAATATTGGTGGAACTGAAAGGAGCTCGGCGTGTCTGAACTCACCATGAACCTCTCCACCCCCGCTGCTGCGTTGACCGTCCGTGACCCCTGGGCCCTGGTGCCGTCGCTTGGCAACCTGGATGCCTACATCTCGGCGGTGAACCGCGTGCCCCTGCTGACGCAGGAGGAAGAAGTCGCGTACGCGAGGCGCCTGCGCGCCACCGGCGACCTCGAGGCCGCCGGAAAGCTCGTGCTGTCGCACCTGCGCCTGGTCGTCTCGATCTCGCGCAAGTACCTCGGCTACGGCCTGCCGCACGGCGACCTGATCCAGGAAGGCAACATCGGTCTGATGAAGGCCGTGAAGCGCTTCGACCCGGACCAGGGCGTGCGCCTGGTCAGCTACGCGATGCACTGGATCAAGGCCGAGATCCACGAGTACATCCTGAAGAACTGGCGCATGGTCAAGGTCGCGACGACCAAGGCGCAGCGCAAGCTGTTCTTCAACCTGCGGTCGATGAAGCAGAGCCTGAAGGACGACGCCGAGGATGTCGATACCCACCGCAACACCCTGACCCAGGGCGAGGTCGACACGCTGGCGAAGACGCTGAACGTCAAGCGCGAGGAAGTCCTCGAAATGGAAACGCGCCTGTCGGGTGGTGATGTGGCGCTCGAGCCGCAGAACGACGACGGCGAGGAAAGCTACGCGCCGATCGCCTACCTGGCCGACGACAGCAGCGAGCCCACCCGCGTGCTCGAAGCGCGCGGTCGCGACTGGCTCGCCGGCGACGGCATCGCGCTGGCGCTCGACGCGCTGGACGCGCGCAGCCGGCGCATCGTCGAAGAACGCTGGCTGAAGGTCAACGACGACGCCTCGGGCGGCATGACGCTGCACGAGCTGGCCGACGAGTACGGCGTCAGCGCCGAGCGGATTCGCCAGATCGAGGTCGCGGCGATGAAGAAGATGCGCAAGGCGCTGGCCGAAACCGCCTGAGCACTGTCGCGCGTCAACGGAAACGGCCCCTCGGGGCCGTTTTTCATGGCCGAGACGCGCAGTCCTTCAGCCGGCGATCAATGCCTTGATGTCGGCAGCCACGGCCTCGACACCGCTGCCGTAGCGCTCGAACAGGCGCACGTTGCCCTGCGTGTCGATCACGAACGTGCCGGCGGTGTGGTCCAGCGTGTACGACCCTTCGACCTTGCCGGGCACCTTCGCGTAGAAGATCTTGAATTCATCGGCCGCGGCCTTGGTCTGCTCCGGCGTGCCGCGCAGCGCGATGAAGCTCGGATCGAAGCTGGCCATGTACGACTTCAGGATCGCCGGCGTGTCGCGCTCCGGGTCGAGCGAGACGAACACGCCCTGCAGCTTGTCGCCATCGGGGCCGAGCGCCTTGCGGACCTGCGCGAGTTCGGCCATCGTGGTCGGGCAGGCGTCGGGGCATTGGGTGTAGCCGAAGAAGATCGCGGTGACCTTGCCCTTGAAGTCGGCCAGTGTGCGGGGCTTGCCGTCGATGTCGGGCAACGACAGCGCGCGTGCATAGGTCGCGCCGGTGATGTCCGCGCCGCGGAACGCGACCTTCGGCGCGCTCACCGCGGGAGAGGACGACTTGTCGCAACCGGTCAGGCCGGCACACAGGAGGGCCGCGGCCAGCGCCAGCAGCGCGGTGTGACGAGGAATGCTCAAAGCCAGGCCTTCAGGTAGTGATCGACCAGCAGCGCCGCGAACAGCAGAGACAGGTAGATGATCGAATAGCGGAATGTCTTGCGTGCGAGTTGATCCGAATACTGCCGCCAGAGTTTCCAGCCGTAGCCGACGAAACCGGCGTTCAGCGCGAGTGCCGCCACGAGATAGAGCACGCCGCTCATCCCCGAGACGAACGGCAGCAGCGAACCGGCAAACAGCACCAGCGTGTACAGGAAGACGTGCAACCGGGTGAACTCCGCGCCGTGCGTGACCGGCAGCATCGGCAGGCCGCTCTTGCGGTAGTCCTCGGCGCGGTACAGCGCCAGCGCCCAGAAGTGCGGCGGCGTCCACAGGAAGATGATCAGGCACATGATCATCGCCTCGTGGCCGACATCGCCGCGGATCGCGGCCCAGCCGAGCACCGGCGGCATTGCGCCGGACGCGCCGCCGATCACGATGTTCTGCGGTGTCATCGGCTTCAGCAGCACGGTGTAGATCACCGCGTAGCCGACGAAGGTCGCGAACGTCAACCACATCGTGAGCGGATTGACGGCGAAGTACAGCAACGCGCTGCCGGCGGCGCACAGCACGATCGAGAACGTCAGCGTCTGCTTGTTGGTGAGCTGGCCACGCGCCGTGGGGCGCCATGCGGTGCGCGCCATGCGCGCATCGATGCGCTGCTCGACGAGGCAATTGAACGCCGCGGCGGCCGCGGCGACGAGCCAGATGCCGGCGGTTGCCGCCAGCGCGATCTTCAGGTCGGGCACGCCGGGCGTGGCCATCAACATGCCGATCACCGCGCAGAAAACGATCAGCTGCACGACGCGCGGTTTGGTCAGCGCATAGAACTGGCGCGCGCGCGACGGCAGCGAAGTACCGACGGCCGCGTTCGAGGAGATCGTTTCGGAGGTCACGGCTGGCTCACGGGAAGGCATGCATTCTACGAAACGCCGTCGTCGGCGCCGCCTGAGCCCCGGCGATCAGCAGCGTCAGCACGATCACCCACGCTGCCGCACCGGCCGTGTGCGCGACCGCGCCGATCAGCGGCCACCCGAGCACGACGTTGGACAGCCCGCTGGCCAGTTGCCACAGTCCGATCCCCGCCACCAGCCAGCCCCATGGGCGCTTCAGACCGTGCACCCGCAGTCGCCAGGCGAACGCCGCCATCGCCAGGAGCAGCGCATACGCGACGAGGCGGTGAACGTAGTGGATCGCGGTCAGCGCCGCGAACGGCAGCTCGGCGCCATCCTTGCCGCTGCCGAGTTCGCGCAAGAGCGCAAAGCCGTGCTCGAAATCCATCGCCGGCCACCAACTGCCCTGGCAGCTTGGGAACCCGTCGCAGGCCAGCACGGCGTAGTTCGTGCTGACCCACCCGCCGAGCGCGATCTGGACCGCGCTGAGCAACGCGAGCGCGAGCGCACCGCGCCACAAGGGCGCCGGCAACCCGACCCGCGCGTCGCGCATCCGCGCCACCTGGACGGCGAGCACCGCGAGCAATGCCATCCCGCCGAGCAGGTGCAGCGTGACGATCAGCGGGTACAGCTTCATCGTCACCGTCAGTGCGCCGAACGCGCCCTGCACGCAGACCCACAGCAAGGTGGCACTCGCCCACCACGGCGACAGCGTCGCGCGGCCACGGCGCGCCTCGATCCAGCTCAGCAGCGCGAGCACGACGATGAGTGCGCCCACGCCGGTGGCGAGGTAGCGATGCGTCATCTCGATCCAGGCCTTGCCGTGGGTCACCGGCCCTTGCGGCAGCACGCTCTGCGCGGCGCTGATCTGTGCATGGGCGGCGAGCGGATTCGACTGCCCGTAGCAGCCCGGCCAGTCCGGGCAACCGAGGCCGGAATCGGTGAGCCGGGTGAATGCGCCGAACAGCACCAGGTCGAACGTCAGGCACAGCGTCAGCAGCGTCAACGCACGCAGGCGCGCCGCCGGTCCGTGCACGCGCTGGCGCCGCCACACCCAGGCGACCGGGCCGAGCGCGAGGACCGCACCGACCAGCGCGATGCTCGCCAGCGGCCCGAGGTCGTAAGGCGCGACGGTGCTCATGCTCGCTCAGCGCCCGGCCTTGTCCCAGCCTGCGGACGCACGCAACAGCTTCTCGACATCGCGCTTGAAGCGCGCCGGATCGGGGTCGACCGGCACGCGCATCATCCAGTTGCCGAGCGGGTCGACGATGTAGAAGTGTTCTTCGAGCGCTCGGCCCGACGCCGGCGTGAGCCAGCGTTCGAGGGCGGCGCGCGGGGCGCGCAGGATCGTGATCTCGGTGTGGGTCCGCACGGCATCCAGCGTCTGCGCCCGCGGCACGGCGGCGTCGTCGATCAACCAGACCTTGTCGACGCGGTCCTTCTCGCGGCCGAGCGTTTCGCGCAGCTGGCGCTGCAGCCACAGGTACTTCTCGCACCGCGCGTCGCAGGCACCGCCTGAGACGACGACGAGCAGCCATTGGCCCTTCAGCGTCTCGGCCTTCACCGTGCCGCCTTGCAGATCGGCCAGCGGCAGCTCGGCCGGCACCGGCTGGATCGGGTTGATCAGCTCGCTGTAGTTGGTCCGACCGTCGGGCCGGACGATGTAGTAGGTGACGTACGACGCCACCACCGGCGCCGCGCAGATCAGCAGCACCAGCAGCATCTTCAGACGGCCACGGCGGGTGCGCTGCGCGTCGGCGCCTGCACCATCGAGCAGTGCCGGCGTGTGCATCGCATGCACCGCGAAGCTCAGCGGGCGCAGCGACTCAGGCGCGGGGCCGGAGCCGGGGGCGGACGAGTTGGAACCAGACATACAGACCCACCATCAGCGCACACAGCGCGAACCACTGGAACGCATAGCCGTAGTGCTTTTGAACATCGACCGCCGGGCGCGGCCAGTCGCGCAGCAGGCCGTCGCTGGCGCGCGCGCCGGCCGCATCGGCCTGCTGCAACGACATCGGCAGCAGCGGCAGCCCCGACTCGACCCGGAAGGCATCGAGGTCGAGATTCTGCCGGATCAGCGCATGGCCGCTGTCGGCGAACTCGTACAGCCGCGCCGGCGGCGGGGCGATGTGGCCCACGACCTCGACCTCGCCGTCCGGCGTCGTCACGCTCGGCAGCAGCGTGCGATCGCGTTGGTCGCGCGCGACCCAGCCGCGCTGCACCAGCAACGCGTCGGAGCGGCCATCGAGCTGTAGCGGCGTGACGACGTAGAAGCCGACGCGTGCGTGCATCTGCCGGTTCTCGAGGAACACCGTCCGCGCCGCGACCCAATGACCGCGCACCCGCGCCGGGCGATAGTGCTGCGCCTCGGCCTGAGCGGGGTTCGCGGCGAGTTCGGCCGTGCCGAGCTCGGGCAGCCTGGCGCGCGAGTCGAGCGCATCCTGCAACGCGATCTTCTGCGCCGCGCGGCGCAATTGCCACGCGCCGAGGTTCGCCGTCGCGACGGCGCCGACGAGCGTCGCCAGCAGGACAACCCCAGCGCGACCTCGGGCACTCAACGGCATCGGCGCGGATAATCGATGCGCATGAAGGTACTCATCGCGATCGCATTCGTCGGCATCGTCGGCGCACTCATCGCCGCCGGTGTGTTCATGATGCGCGACGGGCGCGACGGCCAACCCAAGAGCGGCAAGATGATGCGTGCGCTCGCGGTGCGCGTCGGGCTGTCGGTGCTGCTGTTCATCTGCATTCTGGTGAGCTACAAGGCGGGCTGGATCCATCCGACCGGCATACCGATCGGCAAGTGACGCGGCGTCACGCGCGTGAGTCGACCCAAAGACAAACGCCGCGTTCCGCGGCGTCTTCGTCAGCAGCCCGCGCCGGAGCTCAGAGCCAGTAGACGACCACGTACAGGCCCAGCCAGACGACGTCCACGAAGTGCCAGTACCAGGCGGCGCCCTCGAAGCCGAAATGGCGCTGCGGCGTGAAGTGCCCCTTCATCAGCCGGATCGTGATGAACAGCAGCATCAGCATGCCGACGAACACGTGGAAGCCGTGGAAGCCGGTCAGCATGAAGAACGTCGAGCCGTAAGCGCCCGACGACAGCTTCAGGTTCAGCTCGGTGTACGCGTGGTGGTATTCGTAGATCTGGAAGCCGAGGAAGGCCACGCCCAGCAGCACCGTGACCCACATGAAGAAGATGCAGCGAGCACGGTGACTCGCGACCAGCGCATGGTGCGCGATCGTCAACGTCACGCCCGAGCTCAACAGCAGCAGCGTGTTGATCGTCGGGATCGGCCATGGGCCCATCGTCTGGAACGGGTCGACGATGTTCGCGGGCGAGCCGGTCGCACCGCCGCCGGCGCTCGGCCAGACCGCACGGAAATCGGGCCACAGCACCGCATTCTCCAGGCTGCCGAGGTTCGGCAACGCATGCACGCGGGTCCAGAACAGCGCGCCGAAGAACGCGCCGAAGAACATCACTTCCGAGAAGATGAACCAGCTCATGCTCCAGCGGAACGAGATGTCGATCTTCTGACCGTACAGGCCGCCCTCGCTCTCGCTGATCGCCTGGCGGAACCATTGCTGCAGCGTGAACGCGAGCAGCACGAAGCCGGCCAGCAGCGAGTAGGCGCCCCACCCGTGACCGTTGATCCATTCGGCCGCGCCGAAGATGATCAGCAGCAGCGCCGTGGAGCACATCACCGGGAAGCGCGACGGTGCGGGAACGAAGTAGTAAGGCGTTTGGCCGTGAGGTGTCGCTGCCGACATAGGTTCTTTCTCCTGGATCGATTCTCGAATTATTTGGCGGCGCCGCTGGCCAGCACCCAATTGACCAGCAACAGCAGGAACACCACGAACAGGGCCGCGCCGATCACGCCGGCAATCACGACGTGCACCGGGTTGAGCCGGTTCACATCCTTCTCGTAGTCGGCGCCCTTGCGGACACCGAAGAACGACCAGGCGACCGCCTTCATCGTCTGGAGGAAGGAGCCCTTGCGCTGCAATACCGGTGTGGTCATGACTGCGGCTCCGGCGGCACCGTCCCGCCGACCTCGAAGAAGGTGTACGACAGGGTGATCGTCTTCACGTCCTTGGACAGCTTCGGATCGATCACGAACACCACCGGCCAGCGCTTGGACTCACCCGGCTTCAGCGTGTACTGGTTGAAGCAGAAGCATTCGAGCTTGTTGAAGTGCGGCATTGCCTGCATCGGTGCGTAGCTCGGGATCGCCTGCGCGGCCATGGTCCGGTTCTGCACGTTCTTGAACTCGTACATGACCGTCGTCAGCTCGCCCGGATGCACGACGACCGACCGCTTCTCGGGCTTGAACTCCCACGGGCCGCGCGCGTTCGCGTCGAACTCGATCGTGATCGAACGACTCATGTCGACCTGGGTGTTCGCCTTGCCGCGCGCACCGCCCTGCACATCGAGCTCGGCCAGCGAGAGCACGTTGATGCCGAGCGCGGTGCAGATCGTCTTGTAGATCGGCACCAGCGCGTAACCGAACCCGAACATCGCCGCGACGACGACGACGAGCTTGCCGACCATGCGCCAGTTGTCGCGACGCATCGAGGCGTCGTCGTTGGGCAGGGTGGTGGCGGTGTCGCTCATCGCGTCACATCCCGATCAACGCGCTCTTCACGATGAAGCCGACGAAGATCGCCACCGCGATCGAGGCCAGGATCAGCCCCAGTCGCAGGTTGTTCTTCTTCTGTTCGGGCGTCATGGCGATCGGCCGCGTCAGCCGATGATCTTGGTGGCCGCGGCGTTGAGCTTCGGCGGGGTTTCGAAGGTGTGGAACGGCGTCGGCGACGGCAGCTCCCACTCCAGGCCTTCGGCACCCTCCCACGGATGCCGCGGCGCCTTCTCACCCTTGCCGCGCATCATCGGCACGACGACGAACAGGAAGAAGTACACCTGCATCAGCCCGAACCAGAACGCGCCGATCGACGCGATCATGTTGAAGTCGGCGAACTGCATCGGATAGTCGGCATAGCGACGCGGCATGCCGGCCAGCCCGAGGAAGTGCATCGGGAAGAAGGTCAGGTTGAACGCGATCAGCGAACCCCAGAAGTGGATCTTGCCGCGCGTCTCGTTGTACATCACGCCGGTCCACTTCGGACCCCAGTAGTACACGCCGGCGAAGAGCGCGTACAGCGAGCCGGCCACGAGCACGTAGTGGAAGTGTGCGACGACGTAGTAGGTGTCCTGCAGCTGGATGTCGATGGGCGCCATCGCCAGGATCAGCCCGGTGAAGCCGCCCATCGTGAACACGAACAGGAAGCCGACCGCGAACAGCATCGGCGTCTCGAAGGTCATCGAGCCGCGCCACATCGTCGCGATCCAGTTGAAGATCTTCACGCCGGTGGGCACCGCGATCAGCATCGTCGCGTACATGAAGAACAACTGACCCGTGACCGGCATGCCGGTCGTGAACATGTGGTGCGCCCAGACGATGAACGACAGGATCGCGATCGACGCCGTCGCATACACCATCGAGGTGTAGCCGAACAGCTTCTTGCGCGCGAACGCCGGGATGATCGCCGAGACGATCCCGAACGCCGGCAAGATCATGATGTAGACCTCGGGGTGACCGAAGAACCAGAAGATGTGCTGGTACATCACTGGGTCGCCGCCGCCGGCCGGGTTGAAGAAGTGCGTGCCGAAGTGGCGGTCCGTCAGCGTCATCGTGATCGCGCCGGCCAGCACCGGCATCACCGCGATCAGCAGGTACGCGGTGATCAGCCACGTCCAGCAGAACAGCGGCATCTTCATCAGCGTCATGCCCGGCGCGCGCATGTTCAGCACGGTGACGATGATGTTGATCGAGCCCATGATCGATGAGGCGCCCATGATGTGCATCGCGAAGATGCCGGCGTCCATCGACGGGCCCATCTGCAGCGTCAGCGGGGCGTAAAGCGTCCAGCCCGCGGCGGGCGCGCCGCCCGGCATGAAGAACGAGCCGACCAGCATCAGCGCGGCCGGGATCAGCAGCCAGAAGCTGAAGTTGTTCATGCGCGCGAACGCCATGTCGGCCGCGCCGATCTGCAGCGGGATCATCCAGTTCGCAAAGCCGACGAACGCCGGCATGATCGCGCCGAACACCATGATCAGCCCGTGCATCGTGGTGAACTGGTTGAACATCTGCGGGTTCACGAACTGCAGCCCG
>Ga0209023_10006891_pt1 | contig 11831 bp, 8 predicted proteins | sample LakOneMetagenome_FD_187468 | JGI IMG/M metagenome (GOLD analysis project Ga0209023, IMG submission 187468) | Freshwater and sediment microbial communities from Lake Erie, Canada (SPAdes) (version 2) | ecosystem: Environmental > Aquatic > Freshwater > Lentic | place: Lake Erie, Canada | collected...
AAAAGGCACGACGCTCGATGACATATTGCCCGACGCATTTGCGCTTGTGCGTGAAGCGAGCGACCGTGTGCTTGGCATGCGGCACTTTGACGTGCAGCTCATAGGTGGTATGGCACTGCACGACGGCAATGTGGCTGAAATGAAAACCGGTGAGGGTAAGACGCTGGTAGCGACACTCGCCGCCTACCTAAACGCACTCGATGAAAAAGGTGTACATGTGGTTACGGTCAACGATTACTTGGCACAGCGCGACGCTGGCTGGAACGGTGAACTCTTTCACTTCCTCGGCATGTCGACTGGCGTTATCATCAACGATGCGTCGTTTGTGTACGATACTGACTACAACAACGAAGCGCACGACGACCCACGTATGCGTAAGCTTCGCCCTGTGACGCGCAAAGAGGCCTATGCTGCCGATATTACATACGGCACAAACAACGAATTCGGTTTTGACTACCTGCGCGACAACATGGTCAACGATGTTGACGAACTGCGTCAGCGTGATTTGCATTTTGCGATTGTGGACGAGGTCGACTCGATTTTGATCGACGAAGCGCGTACGCCACTGATCATCAGTGCACCTGCTGCCGAAAATCCCGATAGCTACTATCAATTTGCCAAAGTTGCCGCAAAGCTTGCGCCGGTAGACTATGTGCTCGATGAAAAGCGCCGTACGGTTGCCCTGAGTGACGAAGGTGTCGAGAAGGTACAGAAGCTTTTGGGCATCAAAAACCTCTACACACCAGATTACATTCGTTCGGTTTACCATATGGATCAGGCACTCAAAGCGCAGACGCTGTTTCATCGTGACAAAGACTATGTGGTCACAAATGGTGGCGAAGTGATCATTGTCGACGAGCACACTGGTCGTCTTATGCAAGGTCGTCGCTACAACGAAGGCTTGCACCAGGCAATCGAAGCCAAAGAGAACGTTGCTGTGCTTCAAGAGAGCATGACGCTTGCGACGGTATCGTTCCAAAACTACTTCCGCCTGTACAAAAAACTTTCGGGCATGACAGGTACTGCATTTACTGAGGCCGAAGAGTTCCAGCAGATCTATAGCCTTGATGTTGTGCAGATTCCACCGAATCGTCCAATCACCCGCGTTGACAGGGAAGACCTAATCTTTAAGTCCGAAACCGGCAAGCTAAAGGCTGTGGCCGAGGCGATTAAGGAGCATCACAAAGCTGGCCGTCCTGTGCTGGTAGGTAGTGCGTCGATTGCAAAGAACGAGCTGATCGCCAACTATCTGAAAAAAGAGGGCATAAAGTACGAGATCTTGAACGCCAAAAACAACGAGCGCGAAGCGGCGATTGTAGAAAAAGCAGGCGAAAAAGGTGCGATTACACTTGCAACCAACATTGCCGGTCGTGGTACCGACATTAAGCTTGGTGAAGGTGTGAAAGAGCTTGGTGGTCTGGTAGTACTTGGTAGCGAACGACACGAGTCACGGCGCATTGACAATCAGCTGCGTGGACGCGGCGGCCGCCAGGGTGACCCTGGTGAGACACAGTTCTATGTGTCGACCGAAGACGACCTGATGCGTATTTTCCAGGGTGAGCGTATAGCGGCATTGATGAACCGTTTGGGTGTCGACGACGACACGCCGATTCAAAACAAAGCCGTCACAAGGACGCTTGAGTCTGCGCAAAAACGCGTAGAAGGCTACAACTACGACATGCGTAAAAACGTGGTGCAGTACGACAATGTGATCAACCGCCACCGGCGCGTAGTCTATGTGATGCGCCGCAAGATTTTGGAAGGCGATGACATACGACCAGAGATTGAGCGCCTGATCAAAGACAAGGTAGCAGAGCTTGCACGCCTACCAGCAAAGAACAATCCAAAGTTCCGCGATGAGTTTGAAGCAGCATTTCCGATAAAAGAAGAAGATCTGCTAAAGATTGGTGTAGAAAAGAAGGACAAGGCACGACTTGACCAAGCAACAAAAGCTGTCGACAAGTTCTACGCTAAAAAAGAAAAGGAATTGACGCCAGAAATCTTGCGCAAAGTTGAGCGCGAGGTCTACTTGCAGGTGCTCGACACACTATGGATGCAACATTTGGAGAATATGCAGCATCTGCGCGAGGGAATTCACTGGCGTTCGGTAGGCCAACGCGACCCACTAGTTGAATACCGCGCCGAGAGCCAGAAACTATTTGATGGCCTGCAAAACACGCTGCGCGACGAAGTGCTTTCGGCACTCACACACGTACGTCCGAGCGATATTGTGGCAACAATCGACGAAGATCACGACACCGAGCTCACGCGTCTAGCTGAAAGCTCTGTAGAACGTGGTGTCAACGAAATCACGAATGGCGAAAAGGGTCGTGACGGTGATTTTTCAGTGAACAAAAAGTCAAAACAAGCCGAAAACAAGGTCAAAAATGACGCGCGCAAAAAGAAGAAATCGCAAAGGCAGAATCGCAAGAAGGGCCGCAAGTAGGCGCACTGCACCATGAAACATACCGTTGAAGAAGTGCGGCTAAAGAACGGCGCTCGGGGGCTTTTGATTGACGTACCTGGTGCGACGGTGATGAGTTTTCAGTTCCAGTTTCGTGCGGGCAATCGCTATGTAGCGAGCAAGAGTATCTATGAAGCCGCACATGTGATGGAGCATATGGCGTTTGGCGCCAATGCGCGGTTTAAAGACGAGCATGAATTTGAAGCGGAGTTTACAAAAAACGGAGCCTACCACAACGCGTATACTAGTGACTTGAGCATGGTGTATATTGCCACCTGTGCCGACTTTGAGTGGGAGCGAATATTTGATTTACAGCGGGTGTCGATATGTCAGCCACGTTTTAGCACCGATGAGCTGGAAGCTGAAAAGGGCAATGTGCGCAGCGAATTGACGGGCTATCTGAACAATCACGACCGTGTACTTTGGCCAAAGGTACAGCAGCTACTTGGCGAAGACGTACTGACGTTTAACCAGCGGCTCAAAACAATTCAGAAAGTACAGCTAAAGCACATCAAAGAACATCATGCACGTACGCATACGGCAGGGAATATGCGCTTTGTGATTGCAGGCAAGCTCCATGGCCGCAAAAGTGAGATCAAGCGACAGCTCGAAGATTGGGAGCTTGCTGCGGGTGAACGCCTAGAGGCTCCACGAGATACATTTCGATCTGGCAAGCCAACCCTTATCCGTCGCAAAGAAGCGTCGAACCTGACATTCGCGTGGTCGATGATTGTGCCGCGTGAGTTAACCGACGAAGAGTCTGATGCCATGGACTGTCTTGATCACATACTGACAGGCACTATGCACTCGCGTATTTATGGCGCGGCGCGCAAAAAAGGCTTGGCATACGGCATGTCGAGCGATACATCGGTGGCATTTCATGATTCGGCATGGGACTTTGGCGGGCAGGTCAACCTAGACACCGCAGATGCACTGTTTGATATCATTGTCCGCGAGCTGCAGTCAGTCATGGACGGCAATATCAGCCAGGCAGAGATTGACGCGGCAAAATCGTATGCGCTTGGTCGCCACCAAATGGGTGCCCAAACCGTAGCGCAGATAAGTAATTTTTATACCAATCGCTACTTTGCTGATGGCGTTGTAAAAGACTACGAAAAGGTTCCAGATTCGATCCGACGTACGACCAAAGAATGCATGGTGGCAACAGCGCGTGAGTTTATGCAGCAGCATATTAGCGTGCTAGCAGGTGTGAGTAGCGGTGAGCGCAAAGAAATCACTCAGCTAAACGCCAAGCTCGAGACATTGTTTGAGTCAATCAAGTAGCAGAGCTGTCATCCCGAACTTGATTCAGGATCCAATCAACCATAATCCTCTCCCTGCAGCCGTGTCATTCCAGACTCGATCTGGAATCCAGGTCATGTATAAATCAATTACTCTCTTTTTGTTCTTGTACGACCAAGAACCAAGTCGCCCACTTTTGGGTCGGCAAAAGTGGGATAAAACCTTGTGACGCTCTATCATCGCGATGGCAGTCATCTCTCGCTCTCTAGGGTGTCTGCGAAACTCGCGCCGACACTTAGTGTCGGGCTCAGACATTCTCGACACGCCTTGAAAGCTTAAGACTTCTGCCTCGGTTGATAGAGAAGTCACAGGGAAGTTAATAATTTCTACGCAGGATGCCTGCGGATGACTCATTGGATTCTGAATCAAGTTCAGAATGACAACCTACAACCTCCCACCTGCTATACTAGAATCATATGAAAATTGCATTACTGGGCTATGGCGTCGAGGGCGAAAGCGTCTATAACTACTATCATGCTAAGTATCCAGATGCTGAATTTACGGCCTATGACAACAAATCTGAACCAAAGAATTCGCTACCCGCAGATGTGAAGTTTGTAGGGGATGTGCAGGATTTTACCAACATTGAAGCAGATATTGCTGTAAAAACTCCCGCTATTGCACCGTGGCTAGTGCAGGTAAGCGGCGAAGTAACCACTATGACACGTGAATTTATGAAAACTTGCCCAGCACCGATTATTGGTGTGACGGGCACAAAAGGCAAAGGCACGACGGCAAGTCTGATTCAGTCGATCCTGCAGGCAGCAGGTAAAAAAACATGGCTGGTTGGTAACATTGGCGTGGGCGCGTTTGATGTGCTTGATCAAATTCAACCTGAAGACATTGTTGTATACGAGCTGAGTAGTTTTCAGCTATGGGACTGCGATGTAAGCCCGCATATTGCGGTTGTACTTGGTATCGAGCCAGAGCACCTAGATGTGCATAATGGTTTTGAGGATTATTTGAGCGCCAAAGCAAATATCGCTTCGCATCAAAAGCAGGACGACACAGTTGTTTATAAAGCGAACAATGAGTATGCAGTAGCAATTGCAGAGCAATCATCGGCACAAAAGGTCGCTTATGAGAGTGACAACTACGCGCATGCGACAGACGGTGCATTCTATTATGGTGAACAGCTGCTCTGTTCAACTGATGTGCTGAAGATTCCTGGTGTACACAATATCGACAATGCTTGCGCAGCAATCGACGCCACGTGGCAATGGGTACAAGACGGCGATGTCATTGCCAAAGGTCTTGCGGCTTTTGAAGGTCTTCCGCATCGTCTCAAGTTTGTGCGAGATGTCGATGGCGTGGGGTATTACGACGACAGTATAGCGACCACTCCGGGCAGTGCTATTGCTGCGCTTGCAGCGTTTGAGCAGCCAAAAGTTCTGATTCTTGGTGGCTCAGACAAGGGTGCCGATTATGATCATCTGGCTGCAGAAATTGCTCGCTCAAACATACGACACGTGTTTTTGATTGGTAGCGAAGCGCCGCGCCTGCAGGCAGCAATCGATGGTACGGGTGTGAGCGACTACACTAATCTGGGTTCGCTTGTGACCATGGGTGAAATAGTAGAAGCGGCAGCGGCAAAAGCGCAGCGGGGCGATGTCGTGATACTTAGTCCAGCATGTGCCAGCTTTGACATGTTTAAAAGCTATAGTGATCGCGGCGACAAATTTATTGCGGCAGTTCAGCGTTTATAGCTAGTAGCGAATCAAGCCGCGCACCTATAGCATCAGACGGTTCAAGTACCTGAACGTGTGGACCCGCAGCGGCTTGTATGCGATCCTTGATCCAGTGGTAATGTGTACAACCAAGTACAATCGTGTCGACTTGCCAGCGATGTAGCTCATCAATGACAGAGTGTAAGGCGACGCGATCTGCAAGCCCACGCTCGATCGAGTCGGCCCATGTACTGCAGTCGGGTTCGACGACTGTTATTTGTGGCGCCCAGCGTTGTTTGAGCCTATGGTAGGTGTGGCTTGCGAGCGTGCTTGGTGTTGCGAGCACGGCTATGGCGCCTGTTTTTGTGTGGCGAGCTGCGGGTTTAACCATGGGCTCTATGCCCACAAAATGCACCGATGGATGTGCTGCTCGAAGGTCTTCAATCGCATTTGTAGTTGCGGTGTTGCAGGCAATTACAATTGCGTCACACTGTGCATCAACAAGTGGCTGCACGGCGGCCAGCGCCAAACGAATGATCTCGGCTCGACGTTTATTACCATACGGCATGTTGGCGCTGTCATTTGCCAGTAAGACTTCGACGTCTGGAAACAGTTGTTGGATCCTCTCTGCGACGGCTTGGCCGCCAATACCCGAATCGAATACGCCGATTTTTGTCATAGGCCCAGTATAGCGCACTGATTGCTCGCAGTGTAGTGATGGTAAAAGGCAAGATGTTATAATGAACCATTATGCAACCACTCGAAAAGCGGGTGCAGGTGCTGAAGGCAGATGTAGAGACAGCCTATAAGCAGCTTGCAATTGACGAAAAAGCTCAGCAGCTTGATGCGCTCGATGCCGAGTTGGCCGTGCCCGAAATCTGGAATAATCCGGCCGAAGCTCAGGCTAAAAGCAAGCAACAAGCAGCGCTTGCAGGTATGGTGCAGCCGTGGCAGACACTTCGCGCGCAGGTCGCCGATATAGAGGAGCTTATGCAGTTGGGCGACGCTAGTCTGCTGGCCGAATTCGACGGCCAGATCACCGCTATGGAACAGGAGCTTGCCGTACGTAAAAAAGAGCTACTATTTAGCGGTCAGTACGATGATCACAATGCCATTGTGCGTATCAGCGCAGGCGTGGGTGGCACTGACGCGCAGGATTTTGCCGAAATGCTTGAGCGCATGTATTTGCGCTGGGCGGAACGTGCTGGCATGAGCGTGGTACACGTTGAGCGATCTGCGGGCGAAGAAGCGGGAATCAAAACAAGTGTGTTTGAAGTGAGTGGTGCGTATGCCTATGGTAGGTTGCGGAGCGAAAACGGTGTGCACCGCCTGGTGCGCCTGAGCCCGTTCAATAGTGACAATCTGCGCCAAACCAGCTTTGCGCTCGTAGAAGTATTGCCGCAAATCGATGCACCAGACGAAGTGATGATTGACGATAAAGATCTGAAGATCGATGTGTATCGCGCCGGTGGTCACGGCGGGCAATCGGTAAATACCACCGATAGCGCCGTGCGCGTGACGCATATACCAACAAATATCGTGGTAGCGATCCAAAACGAGCGTTCGCAGCTGCAAAACCGCGAAACCGCTATGAAGATTCTGCGCTCAAAACTTGCCCAGTTGCAGCTGGAGCAACATGCAGAAAGCGTCGCCGAGCTGCGTGCAGGTGAGTCTGCCAACTGGGGCTCACAGATCCGCAATTACGTGCTGCATCCGTACACACTGGTAAAAGACACCCGTACCAAGTACGAAGAAAAAGACCCCAGCGCCGTGCTTGATGGCAAGATCGACGGCTTTATAACTTCATATCTCGAAGCTCACCTCAGTTAATGTTGCATTATACTCATAAATATGCTATAAATGTATTGATAGCTACTGTACGGTAGCTCTTGCTCTTCGTTATCTCTATATACGAGGTTCAGATAACCTCGAAATGGAACTTACAGATTGTCCACCAACGATCCCTGAAGGGGGAGCTATGACAGATTTGTTTGGACGCTTTACCGACCGTGCCCGTAGGGTCGTCGTCCTGGCTCAAGAAGAGGCCCGGATGTTCAATCACAACTACATCGGCACCGAACACATCCTGCTTGGGCTGATCCACGAGGGTGAGGGCATTGCCTACAAAGCACTCGAATCGCTTGGTGTCTCACTCGAATTCGTTCGAGACGAGATCGAGAAGTTTATCGGGTTGGGGCAGCAGGTACCGTCTGGCCACATCCCGTTCACACCGAGAGCTAAGAAGGTGCTGGAACTCAGTGCACCCGAAGCGTTGCGGCTGGGTCAGAACTATATCGGCACCGAGCACATCCTGCTCGGACTCGTGCGTGAGGGTGAGCAGGATGGCGGTGTGGCTGCGGTCATACTGGCGACGCTAAACGTCGAGCTGACGCTTGTGCGCCAGAAGGTCGTTGAGTTGCTCGGTCGGCTTCAAGATGACCAGAATGCTGTTGCCGAGGAGCAAAATCGGCGGGAGGCGCAGGCTATCCTGCAGCGGCTGATTGACAACAATGAGCCACACCATGCTGAATCAGTGGCGCTGGAGATGTCTCGGCAGGTTGCGACGATGCTTGCTAAGGCAGAAGCGGAAGTCGCACGATTTCGTACTCTCCAAAGTCTTCTGGCGCAGTGGCTGGCTGATCAGTGAGTTCCACCTACGAACACCGTGGCCCGTTCCGGGCTACGGTGTTCGTGGAATTCACATTGGAATTTCGTATATACAGATAACACTTCAGTTTCTTCCCGTAAAACGAATAACATTCAGATTTGGATGCACCGCAAGAAAACAATGAGGCACAGAGTGAGCCGTACGAAATGTACGGTGAGCGAGTACTGAAGCAGTTGACGCCGCGGGGCGCCAAATATGAAAGTTATTATGCTATAATAACCAAAGTAATGATTTTGCTCGATAGGGTTACCAAAACATACGGCAAAGATATGAAGCCGGCGCTGAATCGCGTCAGTTTGCATGTGGACCCAAAAGAATTTGTGATTATTGTGGGCACGAGCGGTGCAGGTAAATCCACACTGCTGAAGCTCCTTACTCGCGAAGAAAAGCCAACCAGCGGCAAGATTGTGGTTGGCGGCATAGACTACGACACCCTGAAAGACAAGCATATTCCGCTGCTGCGCCGCAAGATTGGCGTGGTGTTCCAGGACTTCAAACTGCTGCCTCAGCGCACAGTGTACGAAAACATTGCGTTTGCACTCGAAATAGCGGGTATGACCAATCGCGAGATCAAAAACACGGTACCAAAGGTCATAGAACTGGTTGGTCTGAGTGGCAAAGAAAAGAATTTCCCGCATCAGCTCAGCGGTGGCGAACGCCAGCGTGTGGCGATTGCGCGCGCGGTAGTGCGCCAGCCAAAGATTTTGATTGCCGACGAGCCGACGGGTAACCTTGACCCAAAGCACAGCTGGGATATTGTACGACTGCTCGAGAAGATCAATGCCTATGGCACTACAGTGTTACTCACCACGCACAATGTCGAGATCGTCAACAAATTGCAGCGCCGCGTGATCACGATTGAGCACGGCAAGATTACCAGCGATCAGGCACAGGGGAGTTACAGGCAGTTTAGTGCCACGCCTGCTCAGACTCCAGCTACGGCGGCTACTGCAAAGGGGAAGAAATAAATGGCGCACGGTAATCGTACAGAGCCAAAAGCACTGGCACAGAATAAAAAAACTCGCCGCAAATGGCTGACGTTTGTGCGCATGTGCCGCTATGGTATCAATAACTTTAGTCGCAATCTGTGGCTGACTATTGCCGCCACGGCCGTCATGACGATTACGCTGCTGATCATCTTTATCACATTGGCAGCTCGCCAAGTATTGGTAGACACTGTCGATACTATTAAAGAGCGAGTCGACATGTCGATCTATGTGCGTACCGATACTACCGACGCCGATGCTGACAAGATCAAAGCAGAAATAGCAAAGCTTTCAACGGTCAAAAATGTGACATACATCAGCCCACAACAGGCGCGTGAAAACTTTGCGCAAGATAACAAGTCTGACACGCAAACACTCGACGCGCTTAACGAGGCGACTAACAAGCTACCGGGCACCTTCCGTGTGAACATTGTGGACATTAACGACCCGTCTGAGCTGGATCATTTTGTCAAAAACAATGCAATCTATAAAGCCCACGCTGACCCTGATCGTCCGGCATCGTTTAGTGGTGAGCGGCGCAGCGCCATACAAAACATCGGTCGTTGGGTGCAGTTTGCCGAAAGAGTAGGGGTCATTGCAAGCATTGTGTTCATCGTTATATCATCGCTTATTGTCTTTAACACCATTCGCATGGCTATCTTTAACCGTAAAGAAGAGATTCAGATGATGAAATTGATTGGTGCCGACCGAAGCTTTATACGCGGACCATTCATTGTAGAGGCTGTTGTATATGGGGTGATTGCTGCAATACTCGCTACGGGACTAGGGGTGACTATGTTGTTTGCCGCCAAAGACAAGCTGGCTAGCTATGAAGTATCGGTTGAAGGCACTATAGAGACGATTACGATTTATTTGGTGTTAGTACTACTGGGCATGATTTTAATGGGCGCAACCATTGGCGTGGTGTCGTCGCTACTCGCAACGCGGAAATATCTGAAAGTCTGAACGAAAAATAACCATAAGCATTGACGCCCCGGTAAGGGCGTACTATCATGGGGGTACATATGAAAAAGCTGTCCACCACACCAGCTCAGCGTCGTATGGTGACTCGTGTCGCCACTATTAGCTGTGCATTGGTGTTTGCGGTCAGTGGACCGATTGCGCTGTTTGAGCAAGTTTACGCCGACAAATGGGATGATCAAATTAATTCCCTAAGGGCGCAGGCTGATCAATACCTCGCGCAGGCGAATGCTTTAAAGGCGCAGGGCGATACACTACAAAACAAGCTCGACAGCATAAATGCGCAGATTGCCGCCTTGCAGGCGAATATACAGGCAAATCAGCAAAAGCATGACAAGCTGCAGGCAGATATCGCGGCCAATCAGAAAAAGCTAGAGCAAACACAAGACGCTTTGGGTGATATGCTAGCGAATCTCTATGTCGATGGTAAAATCTCGTCGTTAGAACTGTTGGCGAGCAGCCAAAACATCGGTGATTTTGTGGACAAGCAGGAATACCGCACGACGGTGCGTGATTCGCTGAGCCGCACTATTACTGAGGTAAAACGCATTAAAGCGCAGCTTGAAACCGACAAAAAAGCAGTCGAAAAGGTGCTCGAAGAACTTAAGCTCCAAAACGATCAATTGGCTGCCACTCAGGCTGAGCAGCAGAGTTTGGTTGATCAAACTCGTGGCGAAGAGGCAGCGTATCAGAATCTTGTAAGCAGTGCTCGCAACCAGATCCAATCAGTGAGCGCGCAGCAGCAGGCGTATTACGCAAGCTTGGTCGCAAGCGGCGGCGGTAATAGCGGCGTTGTGGGTAGTTTCCAGTACTGGGGCTGGAGCGGTAATCGTGGCTGTAGCGGTGGCTATCCGTACTGTGCGGCGCACGATAGCATGGTTGACCCCTGGAATCTGTATAACCGTGAATGTGTGAGCTATGTTGCTTGGGCGTTACAGGCACGATTTGGCAAGACAGTAAATGCCTGGCACGGCGACGGCAACGCTTACCAGTGGCCAAGCAGTGCTGCGCGTTGGAGTGGTGCGTACCGCGTGTCATCACCACAGGCAGGCGATGTGGTTGTACTACCTGCCAGTGGTTCGTTTGCACCAATCGGTCACGTCATGATCGTCGAATCGGTCAGCGGTAGCGACATGTTTGTGAGCCAATACAACTTCTATGGTACAGGCGAGTACAGTACTATGTGGGTCAAGAATTCTGGTGTGATTCTGCTACGATTCCCGTAAGCGACCACCCTTATTCTTTTTTGTACAATAACACTTTACAAATCATTCCTCTTATGCTATAGTGAACGGTAATGAAACGGCTGTCCACCACACCGACTCAGAACATCAAAAACACTGCAAAAAGAATTACCATCGTGGCAGTGGCGGTTTTGCTTGCCGCGACAGCGCCCTTTCAGATGGCGCGCATTGTAAAAGCGGATGATTACGATCAAAAAATTGCACAAATCCAGGCGCAGATCGATCAGTATCAGGCACAGGTGAGCAAGCTAGCGGGACAGGCAGAATCACTGCAGCGCGAGCTCGATGGCATTAGTGCGCAGAAAAACATCATCCAGGCACAAGTAGACCTAAAGCAGGCCGAACACGACAAATTAGTAGCCGAAATTGCCGCAAATGAAAAAAAGATTGCTGACAACCAAGATGCACTTGGTGTAACACTAGCTGATCTGTATGTGTCGAGCGACGTAACGCCACTCGAAATGCTGGCTAGCAGCAAGAGTATATCGGACTATGTCGACAAAGAATCGTATCGCAACA
>Ga0209023_10006892_pt1 | contig 11831 bp, 11 predicted proteins | sample LakOneMetagenome_FD_187468 | JGI IMG/M metagenome (GOLD analysis project Ga0209023, IMG submission 187468) | Freshwater and sediment microbial communities from Lake Erie, Canada (SPAdes) (version 2) | ecosystem: Environmental > Aquatic > Freshwater > Lentic | place: Lake Erie, Canada...
TCTGTTCCGAAGCCGTGTGGTCGCTCTACACCGGCGTGATTTCCTATCTGCTGATGGGGCTGATGTTCGGCGGCGAATACCTGCTGCGCATACGCTTCAAGCGGCTGCACCATGTCTGATTTGTTTATCCGTCTCGCCACGCGCGATGTTGAAGCGCTGGCAGGCTGGCGTGCCGGCCAGCCCGTGCGCCATGGCGAATGGCTGGCCCGCGTGCGTGCCTGGGCCGCGCTCGGTCGCCGTACTGGCGCCGCGCAGATCGCCCTGTATTGTGAGGACAGCCTGGAATTCGGCGCCGCCCTGTTCGGCGCCTGGCTGTCCGGTAAAACCGTGTGGATGGTGGCCGACACGCTGCCGGCCAGCTGCGCCGCGCTGGCCGGCGAAGTGGGCGCCTTCTGGGGCGAGTTCCCCGCATCCTGTGCGCCTGCGGTCCCCGCCGAGGGCGACGATGGCGATGTGGCCTGGACCGCGCCGGCGCCGGACTTTCCCGCCATGGTGGTCTACACCTCGGGCAGCACCGGCGCGCCGACGCCGATCCGCAAGCAGCTGTCGCAGCTGACCGGCGAAGTCGACGCCCTCGACGCCCAGTTCGGCGCCGCCCTCGGTGACGCCGAGGTGCTGGCCACCGTCTCGCACCAGCATATCTACGGCCTGCTGTTCCGCGTGCTCTGGCCCTTGATGGCTGGCCGCGCGATTCACGCCGAACGCCACGAATACCCGGAAACCCTGGCGCGCGCGCTGGCCGAGCGGCCCTGCCTGTTGCTGGGCAGCCCGGCCCACCTGAAGCGCCTGCCCGAGCACCTCGACTGGCAGGGCGCGCGTACGCAGCTGCGCGCCGTGTTCTCGTCCGGCGGCATGCTGGAAGCCCAGGCCTCCGTGCACGCTTGCACGCTGCTGGGCCGGTCGCCGATCGAAGTCTACGGCAGCTCGGAGACCGGCGGCATCGGCTGGCGCCAGCGCGGCTTGCGCGAGGACGAAGGCTGGAGCCCGCTGCCGTTCGTGCACTGGCGCGCCGGCGAGGATGGCTTGCTCGAAGTCGATTCGGTCCAGGCCGGGCCGGGTGGCTGGCAGGTTCTGTCTGACCGCGTCGAGGCGCTGGACGATGGCCGCTTCCTGCTGCGCGGCCGCGCCGACCGCATCGTCAAGATCGAAGAAAAGCGCGTCTCGCTCGACGCCGTCGAAGCGGCCCTGCGCGCGACGGGCCTGGTGCTGGAAGCGCGCGTGCTGGCCTGCCTGGACGGCGCCGCCGCGCGCCAGTCGCTGGCTGCCTTCGTGGTGCTGAGCGGCGCGGGCGCGGCCCGGCTCGAATCCGGCGGCAAGCAGGCCCTGAACAACACATTGCGCACGCTGCTCGCCTCCAGCGTGGAAGCGGTGGCCTTGCCGCGCCGCTGGCGCTACCTGGATCGCCTGCCGGTCAACGCCCAGGGCAAGACCACCCAGGCGCTGCTGCTGGCATTGCTGGAACCGGCGCCCGACAGCCGGCCGCGCCGCCCCAGCCTGCGCGTGCTGGAGCAGGCGCCGTCGCGTGCACTGCTCGAACTCGTGGTGTCACCCGACCTGCTGTACTTCGACGGCCACTTCAGCGTGGCGCCGGTGCTGCCGGGCGTGGTGCAGGTCGACTGGGCGATTGCCTATGGCCGCGAATACCTGGGCCTGACAGGCGCGTGCGCCGGCATCAACGCGCTGAAGTTCCAGCAGATGATCCGCCCCGGTCACCCGGTGCAGCTGGAGCTGGTCCACGACACGAATAAAAACAGCCTGAACTTCCGTTACTTTTCCGACGCCGGCGCGCACGCAAGCGGCCGCATACTCCTGGGGACCTGATACAGCATGTTGAACAAGAAGTTTTCGCCGGAGCGCCAGAGTGCCTTCGAAGCCCGTTTCGAAGCGCAGAAGATTGCCTATGGCCCGGTGGTGTTCCAGTGCGTGCGCTATGCCTGGAAGCGCGGCATGCTGCAGGCCATCGCCGACGTCGGCGAGGCCGGCCTCTCGGTCGAGGAACTGGCGGCCACCGGCCAATGGACGCCCTACGTGCTGAAGGTGGTGCTGGAAACCTGCCTGTCCGCCGGCGTGGTCTTGCTCAACGAGGGCCGCTACGCGCTCGACAAGGCCGGCTTCGTCGTCCTCACCGACCCGATCACGCAAGTGAACATCGACTTCAACCACGACGTCTGCTACCAGGCCATGTTCTCGCTCGAACAGACGCTGGACGAGGAAAAGCCGCTCGGCCTGAAGGTCTTCGGCGAGTGGCCGACGATCTATGAAGGCCTGTCGCAGCTGCCGGAACCGGCGCGTACCAGCTGGTTCGCGTTCGACCACTATTATTCGGACACCTCCTTCCCGGACATCCTGCCCGACGTGTTCGCCACCGCGCCGCGCCGCGTGATGGACATCGGCGCGAATACCGGCAAGTTCACGCTGGCGGCGCTGAACGCGAATGCCGGCATCGAACTGCACCTGGTCGATTTGCCGGGCCAGCTGGCCGTGGCCGATCGACATTTGCAGGAAGCCGGCCTGCGCGAACGCGCGACCCTGCATCCGACCAACCTGCTGGACAAGGCCGCCGCACTGCCGGCCGACATGGACCTGATCTGGATGAGCCAGTTCCTGAGCTGCTTCTCGGAAGAGGCGATCGGCTCGATCCTGGAACGCGTGGCCGCCGCCCTCGGCCCGCGTGGCCAGGTCCTGATCATGGACACCTTCTGGGACCGCCAGCGCTACGACATCGCGTCCTACTGCCTGATCAATACTTCGCCTTACTTCAACAACCTCGCCAGCGGCAACAGCAAGGTGTACGAGAGCGAAGACTACATCCGCCTGGCGCGAGCCGCCGGCCTGGAACTCGTCACCGCGCGCGACAACATCGGCTATTGCCACTCGCTGCTGCGCTTTGCCAAGGCTGCCTGACGTGTTCACGCCCTGCGTCGTCATCCCCGTCTATAACCACGAGCATGCGATCGGCAAGGTGCTGGCGCAGGTGCTGGAGCACGGCATGCCCTGCGTCCTGGTCGACGACGGCAGCTCCCAGGCCTGCGCGGCGGAGCTGGACCGCCTGGCCGCGTTGCACCCGGGCCGCGTGGTGCTGGAACGGCACACGGTCAACCAGGGCAAGGGCGGGGCGGTGCTCACCGGTTTCATGCGCGCCGCGCGTGACGGCTACAGCCACGTGCTGCAGGTCGACGCCGACGGCCAGCATGCGGTGGCCGACATCCCGCGCTTCCTGGATGCCGCACGCGCGCGTCCGCAGGCCGTGGTGGCCGGCTGCCCGGTGTACGACGAGTCGGTGCCGGCGCTGCGCCTGTACGCGCGCTACCTGACCCACGTCTGGGTCTGGATCAACACGCTGTCGCTGGCGATCCGCGACTCGATGTGTGGCTTCCGCGTGTACCCGGTGGCGCCGGTGCTGGCGCTGGCCACGCGCCGCCGCCTGGGCTTGCGCATGAACTTCGACATCGAGATCCTGGTGCGCCTGTACTGGGACGGCGTCGAGGTCGTGAACCTGCCGACCAAGGTCGGCTATCCGGAAGACGGCGTGTCCCACTTCCAGGCCTGGACCGACAACGTCCTGATCACGCGCATGCACGTAGCCCTGTTCTTCGGCATGCTGCCGCGTATTCCTTCCTTGCTGGTGCGCCGATGGCGCTGAGCCGTCCTGCCGATTCCCGCCACTGGGCCGCCATCAACGAAGCGAGCTTCGTGGGCGGCATGCGCCTGCTGTTCTGGGTCTGCCGCGTGTTCGGGCGCTGGCCCTTCCGCGTGCTGCTGTATCCGGTGCTGGCCTGGTACGTGCTGACCCAGGCGCGCGCGCGCCGCGCGTCTTCAAGCTACCTGGCGCGTGCCGGTGCGCCGAGCGGCTTCATGGGCGTGCTGCGCCACTTCGGCGCCTTTGCCGAAGCGATCCTCGACAAGATGCTGCTCTGGGGCGGCCTGTACGACTTCAATCAGGTGCGCATGCACGGCGCCGAACCGCTGTGGGAGATGATCGAGCAGCGCCGCGGCGCGCTGCTGGTCTGCGCCCACCTCGGCAACCTCGACCTGTGCCGCGCGCTGTCGCTGCGCACGCCGGGCCTGAAAATCAACGTACTGGTGCACACCCGCCACGCCCAGGCCTTCAACGCCATGCTGGCCAAGCTCGACCCGCGCAGCCAATTGAACCTGATGCAGGTGACCGAGATGACGCCGGCCATGGCGATGCTGCTGTCCGAGCGCATCGAGCGCGGCGAATTCGTCGTGATTGCCGGCGACCGCGTGCCGGTCTCCGACAACCCGCGCGTGGCCGTCGCCCCCTTCATGGGCCAGGACGCGGCCTTTCCGGTCGGCCCATACGTGATGGCCGCGGTGCTCGGCTGCCCGATGTACGCGCTGTTTGCGACAGGTCACGAGCTGCACTTCGAACTCCTGCGCGAGCGCGTGCTGCTGCCGCGCCGCGGGCGCGAGGCGGCGCTGGCCGAACTGGCCGCGCAATACGCCGCGCGCCTCGAACACCACGCCCGGCGCGCGCCGCTGGAGTGGTTCAACTTCTACGATTTTTGGCATTTACCCGGAACGGAACACGTCCATGCAGCTGACTGACATCACCACCCCGCAGCGCACCGTGCGCTTCGACCGCACGCGCCTGGCGCTGCAGGACATCGTCGACCTGGCGCGCGGCACGGCCCGCGCCGAGCTCTCAAGCGACCCGGTTTTCCGCGCCGCGATTGCAAAAGGCGCCGACTTCCTCGACCGCCTGCTGCGCGAGGACGGCGCCATCTACGGCGTGACCACCGGCTATGGCGACTCCTGCACCGTGGCCGTGCCGCTGTCGCTGGTGGCCGAGCTGCCGCACCACCTGTACACCTACCACGGCTGCGGCATGGGTGCGGTCCTCACGCCGGCGCAGACGCGCGCGGTGATGGGCGCGCGCCTGGCCTCGCTGTCGAAAGGTTTTTCGGGGGTGAGCGTCGGTTTGCTGGAACAGATCGTGCGCCTGTTCGACGCCGGTTTGCTGCCGCTGATCCCGAGCGAAGGTTCGGTCGGCGCCAGCGGCGACCTGACGCCCTTGTCCTACCTGGCGGCGGTGCTGTGCGGCGAGCGCGAAGTGCTGCGTGACGGCGTGCAGGTGCCGGCCAGCCAGGCGCTGAAGGATGCCGGCATCGAGCCCTTGAAGCTGCGACCGAAAGAGGGCCTGGCGATCATGAACGGCACCGCCGTCATGACCGGTCTGGCCTGCCTGGCCTGGGACCGCGCCGATTACCTGGCGCGCCTCGTCACGCGCATCACGGCAATGGCCTCGTTCGCGCTGGATGGCAACGACCACCACTTCGACGAAACCCTGTTCTCGGTGAAGCCGCACGCCGGCATGCAGAACGTGGCCGCGTGGCTGCGCCAGGACCTGGAATACGCCGGCCAGCTCGAACGCAACGGCAAGCGCCTGCAAGACCGCTACTCGATCCGCTGCGCGCCGCACGTGATCGGCGTGCTGACCGACGCGCTGCCGTTCTTCCGCGAGTCCATCGAGAATGAGCTGAACAGCGCCAACGACAACCCGATCATCGACGCCGAAGGCGAGCGCGTGCTGCACGGCGGCCACTTCTACGGCGGCCACATCGCCTTTGCGATGGATGGCATGAAAAACGCGGTGGCGAACCTCGCCGATCTGCTGGACCGCCAGATGGCGCTGCTGGTCGACGCCCGCTACAACCAGGGCCTGCCGGCGAACCTGTCCGGCATGACCGGCGAGCGCGCCGCCATCAACCACGGCCTGAAGGCGCTGCAGATCAGCGCCTCGGCCTGGACCGCGGAAGCGCTGAAGCTGACCATGCCGGCCTCGGTGTTCTCGCGCTCGACCGAATGCCACAACCAGGATAAGGTGAGCATGGGCACGATCGCCGCGCGCGACTGCCTGCGCGTGCTGGAACTGACCGAACAGGTGGCGGCGGCGCTGCTGGTAACGGTGCGCCAGGGCGTGTGGCTGCGCCAGCGCCTCGACACTTCGCGTCCGCTGCCGGCGCCGCTGGCACGCATGATGGCGCTGCTCGGCCAGGACGTGGCGCCGGTGCTGGAAGACCGCCGCCTCGACCCGGAACTGCACCTGCTGCTGGGCCGCATCCGCGACCAGGCCTGGAGCCTGTATGCGTAAGGTGAAAGAGCCCAGCCGCTGGTGGGCCGAAGCGGAAATGCAAGTCCAGTTCTTCGACCTGGACCCGATGCAGATCGTCTGGCACGGCAACTACGTGAAGTACCTGGAAGTGGCGCGCTGCGCGCTGCTCGACAAGATCGGCTACAACTACGAGCAAATGAAGGAATCGGGCTATGCCTGGCCGATCATCGAGATGAATTTGCGCTACGCCGGGCCGGCCACCTTTGGCCAGCGCCTGCTGCTGCGCGCCGAGATCGTCGAGTGGGAAAACCGCCTGCGCATCGACTATCTGATTTCGGACGCCGCCAGCGGCAAGCGCCTGAATCGCGCCACCACCACGCAAGTGGCGGTCGACGTCCACAGCGGCGAGATGTGTTTCGCCTCGCCCGCCATCCTGTTCGAGAAACTGGGAGTACCCGCACCATGAAACGCATCCTGATCGCCGCGGCGCTGAGCCTGGCCTGCGCCGGTGCGCACGCTGCTGCCCCGATTGCCAAGATCCAGGCCATGCTGGCCAAGCCGGACCAGCTGTGCGGCAGCTTCAGCCAGACCAAGACCCTGGCCGGCATGAAGAAACCGCTGGCGTCCAGTGGCCGCTTCTGCGTGGTGGCCGGCAAGGGCGTGCTGTGGCGCACCCTGAAACCCTTCCCGAACACGCTGCGCCTGAAGCGCGACGAGATCGTGCACATGCAGGGCGACCGGGTGGCGATGCGCCTCGACGCCAGCCAGGAGCCGACCGTGCGCATGATCAACGGCGTATTGTTCTCGCTGCTGGCCGGCGACCTGGGCCAGCTCGATGCCCTGTTCGAGGTCGACGGCTCGGCCACGAACGACAGCTGGAAGGTGGCGCTGAAGGCGCGCAACCCGGCGGTGGCGCGCGCCATCGGCGCCATCTCGCTCGACGGCGGCGCCTATGTGCGCACCATCCACATGGCCGAGGAATCCGGCGACCGCACCGACATCAGCTTCTCCGACATCAAGACCGGCGCCGGCGCCATGCTGCCGGAAGAGGCGGCGCTCCTGTGAACGCACAGGTAAACGCGAGCAAGCGCCTGGCCCTGCTGTGGGCGCTGGTGGTCTGCCTGCTGGTCGGCCACAACGCCTGGCTGTGGCTGGGCCAGCGTATCACGCCGGATACCGACATCCTGGCGCTGCTGCCGCTCGACGAGCGCGACCCGGTGCTGCAGCAATCCTTTACCCACATGGTCGACAGCGCCCAGCAGCGCGTGGTGGTGCTGGTCGGCGCCAAGGAGTGGGCGGATGCAGGACAGGCCGCCGATGCCTACCGCAAGGTCTTGCAGCCGCATGCCGAGCTGATTTCGTTCGACGCCATGGGCGACGAATCGCAGGCCAACTGGTTATCGAGCCTGCAGCCGCATGCGGCGCTGCTGATCGGCGCCGCGCAGGAAAAGCAGCTGCGCGAGCAGCCGGCCCAGTTCTGGACCGAGTCCGCCCTGGCGCGCCTGTACAGCGCCTTCTCCGGCCCCAAGCTGGGCGCCTTCCGCGACGACCCCTTCGGTCTGTTTGCCGGCTGGGCCCAGGAACGCGCCGGCGAAACCCCGGTGCGCCCGCGCGACGGCCGCCTGTTCGTCAGTGGGGAAGGGCGCGAATACGTGCTGCTCACCTATACACTGAAACCGTCGGCCTTCTCGCTCGGCGCCCAGCAAAGCGTGGTGCCGCTGCTGGACGCGGCCAAGGCCGCCGCGCACGGGGCCGTGCCGGCGAGCGAAATCATCACCGCCGGCGTGGTCCTGCACGCGGCCGCCGCCGGCGCACAGGCCAGCCGCGAAGTGCACACCATCGGCGTTGGTTCGCTGATCGGCATCGTGCTGCTGACCTGGCTGACCTTCCGTTCGGTCAAGCCGATCAGCCTGACCCTGCTGTCGATCGGCGTGGGTTTTCTTGGCGCGCTGTCGCTGTGCTGGCTGCTGTTCGGCCGCATCCACTTGCTGACGCTGGTGTTCGGCGCCAGCCTGATCGGCGTGGCCCAGGACTACGGCATCTATTTTCTCTGCCACCGCCTCGGCGCCGACAAGGCCGTCGATTCGCCGCGCCTGCTGCGGCGCCTGCTGCCTGGCCTGGCCTTCACGCTGCTGGCCGCCGTCATCGGCTACCTGGGCCTGGCCCTGACGCCTTTCCCCGGCCTGCGCCACATGGCCGTGTTCTCGGCCCTGGGCCTGGTGTTCGCCTGGCTGACCGTGGTGTGCTGGTTCCCGGTGCTGATCGGTGCAGATACCCTGAAGCCGGGCTGGCTGGCGCGCCGCTACCGTGGCCTGGTGCTGGCCTGGCCGCGCTTCCCGCAGGGGCCGCGCGCGATCGTCCCGCTGGTAATGATGACGGTGTTCGCGGCGCTCGGCTGGTCGCGCCTGGGCACGAACGACGACATCCGCTCGCTGCAATCCTCGCCGCCGGCCCTGATCAGCGACCAGATCAAGCTCGGCAAGCTGCTCGATGCACCGAGCCCGGTGCAGTACTACCTGGTGCGCGGCGCCAGCGCCGAAGAAGTGCTGCAGCGCGAGGAAGCGTTGAAACGCCGCCTCGACGCCCTGATCGGACAGGGCCACATCGCCGGCTACCAGGCGCTGTCGAACTGGGTGCCCTCGAAGCAGACGCAGGCCGCGCGCCTGGCGCTGGTGGACGACAAGCTCCTAAGCGCAAACGGTCCGCTGGCCGCCCTCGGCCGCGAGATCGGCGAAGATCCGGCATGGGCCGCCGCCACCGCCGCGCACCTGCGCGCCAACGGCCGCCCCATGGACATGGACGCCTTCATGCGCACCCCGGCCAGCCAGCCCTGGCGCCATTTGTGGCTGGGCGAGGTGGAGGGCGTCCAGGCCAGCATCGTCGCGCTGCGCGGCATGCGCTATGCCTCGATTCCGGTGCTGGCCAAGGCCAGCGATGGGCTGCAAGGCGTGCAGTGGGTCGACAAGGTTGGCGGCATTTCGTCAGTACTCGGCCGCTACCGCGCCGACATGGGCTGGGTGGTGCTGGGCGCCTACCTGGTGGTGTTCCTGGTGCTGCTGCCGCGGTACAAGGGGCGCACCTGGCGCGTGCTGGCGCCCACCGCGCTGGGCAGCATCGCCACGCTTGCCTTCCTCGGCTTTGGCGGCCAGAGCCTGACCCTGTTCCACGTGCTGGCGCTGATGCTGCTGCTGGGCGTGGGTGTCGACTACGGCATCTTCATGCAGGAAGAAACCGAACATGCCGGCGACGCGCCCTGGCTGGCGGTGGGCCTGTCCGCCGCCAGCGCCATCCTCGCCTTTGGCCTCCTGGGCCTGAGCGGCACGCCGGCGCTGCAGGCCTTCGGCATGACCATGCTGATCGGGACCACCCTGGTCTGGTTCGCCGCCCCGTGCTTCATCGTGAAAAAGGAAACTATCCATGCGAAGCCTGTCCTCGTTTAAGGCAGTTGCCTTGTTCGCCGCCGCGCTGGCCGTGAGCGGCTGTGCGACCAAAACGGAAGCTCCGGCGCGCCTCGGCCTGCGCCTGGCCCCGAGTGCGCTCGGCGAAACCATCAGCGTGCAGCAGCACTTGACCGTGCAGCGCGCCGGGAACACCAACGACCTCGATGCGGCCCTGGAGGTCGACGCGAACAAGGTCAGCCTGGTCGGCCTGGCGCTCGGCATGCGCGTGCTGAGCCTGGAGTACGACGGCAAGGAGCTCACCGAATGGCGCCACGCCATGCTGCCGGCCCAGGTGCGCGCCGCCGACGTGCTCGAAGACGTGCAGCTGACCCTGTGGCCGGTGGCCGAGATCGCGCGCGTGCTGCCGGCCGGCTGGACCATTTCCGAAGAAGGCCTGCGCCGCACGCTGAAGCTGAACGGCGAGGTGGTGGCGACGATTCAATACAGCGGCCTGCAGCGCTGGCAGGGCACTGCGGTGCTGGACAACCAGCGCTACCAATACAAGCTGACCATCGTGTCGGCCAGCGAATGAATACCGACATGCTTTACCTGAACGAATGCGCACTGGTGTGCGCGCTGGGCGCGGAGCGCGAGGCGATCCGGCGCCGCCTGCTCGATGAAGCGCGCTCGGGCCTGCAGGTGTCCGACGCCTGCTCGCCCGGCCGCCCGCTGCCGCTGGGCCAGGCCGACGCCGTGCTGCCCAGCCTCGACCACCTGCCGCTGCCCCTGCGCAGCCGCAACAACGCGCTGGCCCTGGCCGCGCTGGCCCAGATCCGCCCGGCGGTGGACGCCGCGATCGCGCGCTACGGCGCGGGCCGCGTTGCCGTCATTATCGGCACCAGCACCTCGGGCGTGGGCGCCACCGAAGCGGCGCTGGCTGCGCACCTGGAAACCGGCGCGCTGCCCGACGACTTTCATTACGGCCAGCAGGAGATGGCGTCGCCGGCCCTGTTCCTGGCGCGCGAACTCGGCACGGCCGGCCCGGCCTACGTGCATTCGAGCGCGTGCTCGTCGAGCGCCAAGGCCATGGCCAGCGCCGCACGTTTGATCCGCATGGGCCTGGCCGATGCGGTGCTGACCGGCGGCGTGGATACGCTGTGCCGCTTCACGGTGGCCGGCTTTTCTGCGCTGGAATCGGTGAGCGATGTGCAGTGCAACCCGCTCGGCGCCAGCCGCAAGGGCATCAACCTGGGCGAGGGCGCCGCGTTGTTCCTGATGACGAAGGAGCCGGCAGCGGTGGCCCTGTGCGGCTGGGGCGAGTCCTCGGACGGGCACCACATGTCGGCGCCCGATCCGCAAGGCGGCGGCGCGCGCATCGCCATGAACGAGGCACTGCGCCGCGCCGGCATCGCGGCCAACGAGATCGACTACATCAATTTGCACGGCACCGCGACCGTGCAGAACGATGCGATGGAGTCGCGCGCCGTGGCCGAACTCTTTGGCCATGACGTCGCCGTGAGTTCGACCAAGCCGTTCACCGGCCACACGCTGGGCGCGGCCGGTGCGGTGGAAGCCGCCTTTTGCTGGCTGGCGATGCAGGACGATAACGGTGACGGCAAGCTGCCGCCGCACCTGTGGGACGGCGCGCCCGACCCTGCGCTGCCGGCATTGAACGTGGCCGCGCCCGGCGCGCGCCTGGGCCGTCCGATCCGCTACGCGCTGAGCAATTCGTTTGCCTTCGGCGGCTCTAACGCGGCGCTGGTGTTCGGGAGGATGGGATGACCGTGCCCGACATCCACAGCCTGGTCCCGCACAGCGGCGCCATGTCGCTGCTCGGCAGTTTCATCTCGGCCGACGAGGAAAACCTGAGCGCCGAGGTGCGCATCGGACCCGACACCATGTTCCTGGCCGATGGCGCGGTCGGCGCCTGGGTCGGCGTCGAGTACATGGCGCAGGCGGTGGCGGCGCACGCGGGTTATGTCGCCACGCAGCGCGGCGAGCCGGTGCGCGTCGGCTTCCTGCTCGGCACGCGGCGCTATGCCTGTGCGGTGCCCGCGTTTGCGCTGGGCAGCGTGCTCACCATCCACGTGCACCGCGCACTGCAGGGCGAGAACGGCCTGGGCGCCTTCGATTGCCGCATCGAAGATGGGGCCACGGGCCAGGAACTGGCCACGGCCACGATCACCGTCTTCCAGCCAAATAATGTTGAAGAGTTTTTGCAACGGAGTTCAGAATGAGTAGTAAAGACAAGAGTGTGCTGGTGACCGGCTCGTCGCGCGGCATCGGCAAGGCCATCGCCCAGCGCCTGGCGCGCGACGGCTACACGGTGGTCGTGCATTGCCGCAGCCGGCGCGAGGAAGCCGATGCGGTCGCCG
>Ga0209023_10006894_pt1 | contig 11831 bp, 8 predicted proteins | sample LakOneMetagenome_FD_187468 | JGI IMG/M metagenome (GOLD analysis project Ga0209023, IMG submission 187468) | Freshwater and sediment microbial communities from Lake Erie, Canada (SPAdes) (version 2) | ecosystem: Environmental > Aquatic > Freshwater > Lentic | place: Lake Erie, Canada | collected...
TGTATCTCTCGACCTCACCGGCACTGCTGCGACGGCTGCTCGAACCGCAACCGCCGACCAATGCGAGGCTCGTCGTCGGCTACGCCGGATGGGCACCCGGACAACTGGAGCACGAACTCGCCGAGTCGTCGTGGCTTCTGAGCGACGTCGACGCCGACATCGTGTTCAGGACGCCTGCCGAGCAGATGTGGGAACGTGCGATTCGCCGGCTGGGAGCCGACCCTGCGACGCTGACGATGTCGAGGGGTGTCCACTAGCGCGAGCCGGCAGAAGTGAGCGGACCAGCCGACCCAGACCCTCGGGCTGATGGCGGGCATTGCCGGTGCGCTTCGAGGCCCCACTGCCGCGCGCAGCGCAGTGCAGAGGGCGGCAGCGCCGACTCAGTTCATCGAACAGGCGCCAGGGCCGCGTGGATCGCCGCACGCGCCGCAGGGGCCCGGACTCTGAGCCTGGTAGCTGCTTCGCGACTCGCCCGCACTGACGGCAAAGACTGACAGCTGCTTTTCGAGCTCCGTGCCGTGGCACGAGGGGCACTCGGGAGTGCGGTCGGCGCGTGTCAGGAATTCGAATGCCGTCCCGCAAGAACGGCAGGCATACTCGAAGAGAGGCATGCCATCATTGTGCACCAGGACCGGGTTGATGGTCGCACGCGTGCTGCACCGCTTCTCACTTCGTGGTCGACGAGTCGTCACCGGACTCGTGGTGTGCCTCGCGGCGCTCGCGGGCTGCCGCACGGCGCATCCTGTACGCGCATCCGTGTCAGCGCCGCCACTTGTCGACGACCGTCAGGCGAGGATGGAGAGCGCCGCTGCCGAAGTCCGCGGCGGCTGTTACGACTGCCTCCGCGCTGGTCTGACGATCTACGAATCCCTTATCAGCGACGCCACCTACGGCAGTAATGCACGCGCCGGTGGCGTTCGCGCGGCACTCCTGCTGGCCGTACGCGAGACGGAGCTCGGACTCGTGCCCGGCGGCTTCATCGAGCGTGCGCGTCACCTGCTCGGACCCGCTGATCTTGCATCTCCGGAACTGCCTGCGCTGGTCGAAATAGCGGAGGTGATTGCCAGCGGACCCACCGGCTTCACCCGCAGCGCCACGACTGACAAGCAGTTTGCCGCGATGGTGACTATCTCGCGTCGACAGGAACAATGGGCGTCGGTCCTGCTGAATCTGATGCCGCAGGATTTGACGGCGACCTACCTGTGGCTCGGTCTCGCCTGCGGGCCGTACAACTCGACGTTTCCGCGAGCGGACGAGCGTGAGGCTGTCGTCGCGCCCGTCGCCGATGTACCGCTCATCGGCTACAAGCGCGCGACCGCCTGCGGCCTCACGTCATCCGAACCCCTCGAGGCGCTGCTTGCCGTCGAACCGCGCTTCGGCGAGATCCACTATCACCTCGGGCTCTTCGCACTTGGCGGACAGACAGGGCGTCCGCCGGATCTCGATGCGGCCGACGCACGCTTCAGGCCGGCGTTCGAGTGGCGGCCCACGTGGCCCACGTTGACCCTCGCGATGGCTAACGTCGCGATGTCTGCCGAAGACTTTCCGCGAGCCCTCGAGTTCTACGACCACACGTTGGCGTTGTCGACTGACGACCCCGATGCACTCGCCGGAACACTGCGCGCGCTGACCTACGAGAATCGCCATCAGGATGCCATTGCGGTGGCGGACAGGTTGATTGCGCTTGGACGAAACCCCGGTGAAGCGCACTACTGGAAAGCCATGAACCTGGCGCGGTTGAAGCGCGACGAGCTCGCGTGGACCGAGATCGAGGAAGCCGCCAAGGGCCTCGCGAATGCAGACGTGCCGAAGCTGGCAGGGATTCTGGCCATCAATCGCCGCGAGCTGGCCACGGCACGCCAACGCCTGGAACTGGCGCGCGTCCGCCGCCGCACCGACTGCGAAACGCTGTACTACCTGCAGACCGTGCTGGCCGAACAACGTGACTGGGACGCGGCGGTGAATATGTCCGCTGAAGCTGGCAGCTGCTTCGAGAAGGAAGAGGCCAGCATCGAAGAGGAACTCGCCCTGGTGCGCTCGTCCGAGATGGCGGCTGACCGTCGAGCGCGGCTCGTGTCGCGACGCGAGCAGCAGCTCGCCTCAGACGCACGCATGCGCGCCACGTCCTGGTTCAACGCTGCCGCCGCCAGCTTCAATCTCGCGCGCAAGGACGAAGCGCGCCGCTACGCGGAGAAGGTGGCCGACGATGCGCTGTTTGGTGAGCGCGCGCGGACGCTGCTCGAACGCATCAAGTAGTGCGGTCCTCTTTGGGTAGTCAAAATCGTGCTGCACCTGCGACACGAGTGTCGTGAAAATCACGACCGACCTCGCTGTACCCACCCCAATGCCAGGAATCAGTTCCCGCTCGGCTGCATACCGTGGTCCCCGGTATACTGGTGAGATGTCTGTTGCCAATCCTTCGCGACGTAATGTCGCAATCATCGCGCACGTCGACCACGGTAAGACCACGCTGGTCGATGCCTTGCTGCACCAGAGCGGAACGTTCCGCGCCAATGAACGCGTGGCCGAACGTGCCATGGACAGCAATGAGCTCGAGCGCGAGCGCGGAATTACCATTCTCGCGAAGAACACCGCCGTTCATTACAACGACCTGCTGATCAACATCTGCGACACGCCTGGCCACGCCGACTTCGGCGGCGAAGTCGAGCGCACGCTGTCGATGGTGGACGGTGTCATGTTGCTCGTCGACGCATCGGAAGGTCCGCTGCCGCAGACGCGATTCGTGCTGCGCAAGGCGCTCGAACGCCGCCTGTTCCCCATCGTCGTCATCAACAAGATCGACCGACCCGATGCCCGAGCGCAGGAAGTGCTGAACGAGGTCTACGACCTGTTCATCGACCTCGACGCGCCGGAAGAGGCGCTCGACTTCCCGGTGCTCTACACGAACGCGAAGGCGGGCACGGCGACCTACGACCAGAGTGGCGTTGGCGAAGACCTGCGTCCCCTCTTCGAGGCCATCGTGAAGCACGTGCCGCCGCCCAAGGGCGATCCGGACGCACCACTGCAGCTGCTCGTGGCCAACCTCGACGCCAACGACTATGTTGGACGCATTGCCATCGGTCGCATCTTCAATGGTCGGGTGAAGGTCGGCGAGCCGGTGACGGTCTGCAAACTCGACAGCACGCATCAGCCGACGAAGGTGACCAAGCTCTACACGTTCGATGGCCTGAAGCGAGTCGATACGCTCGAGGCCGCCGCCGGCGACATTGTCTGCCTCGCTGGCATCGACGACATCACGATCGGCGAGACGATTGCCAGCATCGACAACCCGAAGCCGATTCCGCCGATCGCGATCGACGAACCGACTGTGTCGATGATCTTCGGCGTGAACACCTCGCCGATGTCGGGACGCGAAGGGCAGTACGTCACGTCGCGCCAGATCAAGGACCGCCTGGACAAGGAACTGCTCGGCAACGTGTCGATTCGACTCGAGCCGACCGATTCGCCCGAGCAGATGCGCATCATCGGACGCGGCGAATTGCAGCTGTCGATCCTCATCGAGATGATGCGGCGCGAAGGCTTCGAGATTCAGGTCTCCCGACCCGATATCGTCACCAAGTCGATCGACGGCAAGGTGATGGAGCCGGTCGAACTGCTGGTCATCGACGTGCCGGAAGATCACCAGGGTGTCGTCATCGCGAACGTCGGCGAGCGCCGCGGCGTGATGTCGAAGATGGTGAACAACGGCAGCGGCCGTGTGCGGCTCGAGTTCCGCATCCCGGCGCGCGGGCTCATCGGGTTCCGGTCGCAGTTCATGACCGACACGAAGGGCACCGGCATCATGAACCACATCTTCGACAGCTGGGAGCCGTGGCACGGCATCATCCCGGCACGCGCCACCGGCGCGCTCGTCGCGGATCGCTCCGGCATCGCGACGTCGTATGCGCTCTACAACATCCAGGAGCGCGGCGAGATCTTCATCGACCCGGCGACTCAGGTCTACGAGGGCATGATCATCGGCGAGAACTCGCGCAACGCCGACATGGACGTGAACTGCACGAAGGAAAAGAAGCAGACGAACATGCGGGCGTCGAGCGCCGACGAAGCGATTCGCCTGATTCCGCCACGCAAGCTGTCACTGGAGCAGGCCATCGAGTTCATCAACGACGACGAACTCGTGGAGGTGACACCGCAGAGCATTCGCCTGCGCAAGCGCGTGCTGGCCGCCAACGTGCGCCCGAAGAAGGACCGATCGGAATAGACCGTACCGGTTGATCCTGTTTCTCGTTGGGTCGGACCGACGGCATGGCAGCGGTGCCGCAGGTCAGCAGGTAAGAGGAGTTCTATGCTCGGTCGCAAGACCACCGGTTCCGTAATCTGTCCGTCGTGCGGCGTCCTGGTGGGCGTCAACGACGACACCTGCTACAACTGCGGCCGGATTCGGCCGGGCATGTTCGGCTTCGCACCGCTGTTGCGCCAGTTGGGCAACGATCTCGGCTTTGTCGAGATCGTGATGGGCGTCTGTGGCGTGATGTTCCTCGCCTCGGTCCTGCTCTTTGTCGCAATCGGCGGACCGCTGGCGACGACGATCATGTCGATCGATGCGCGCGTGCTCGATGTGCTTGGCGCGAGCGGCAGGAGTGCGGTGTTCCTGCGCGGACGCTGGTGGACGATCCTCAGCGCCTCGTGGCTGCACGGTGGGCTGCTGCACCTCGTCATGAACATGATGTCGGTGCGCAACCTCGTGCCTGGCGCAGCCAGCATCTTCGGACCGGCTCGCACGGTGATCATCTACGTCATCGCCGGAGCGTGCGGCTTTCTGCTCAGTTCGTACATGGGAGCACCGACCACCATCGGTGCATCGGCGTCCATCTGCGGCTTGATTGGGGCGTTCGTCCACTACGGCCGGAAAAGCGGCAGCAGCCTGCTCTATAACCAGGCGCTTCAGTGGGCGTTCGGCATCGTGGTGTTCGGCTTCGCCTTCCGCGGCATCGTCGACAACTACGCGCACGCCGGGGGCTTCGTCGGGGGCTACGTCGTCTCGGCCGCGCTCAATCCGCTGCAGCGCGAGAAAGGCGACCACATGCTGATCGCCGCCGTCTGCCTGCTCGCGAGCTTCGCGTCGCTGCTCTATGCCGTCATCGATAGCTGGCCGGTGATCTCAGTCGCGATCTTCCACTAACTCGCACCGGCGCCCCTGCGCGCCGGTCTTCGCGTCGCTCGGGCGGCTTACGCACGCGACGCTCGACTCACGTCACGTCAGACCGCCTACTTCTTCGGTGCGGCCAGTTCCTCGTCGATCACGCGCTTGAAGGCCTCAAAGGGTTGAGCGCCCTCGATGGCGCGTCCGTTGATGAAGAACGCCGGTGTGCCGGTCACGCCAACCTTGTCGGCGGCCGCAATGTCGGCGTCCACGCCGGGCTTCTGCTGTTTGTTGTCGAAGCAGGTGTTGAACTTCGCCGTGTCCAGGCCGACTGTCGCCGCGTGCGCCTTGAGGTCCGCGTCGGTGAGCTTGGACCCGTTCGCAAAGAGCTGGTCGTGATACTCCCAGAACTTGCCCTGCACTTCCGCGCATGCTGCCGCTTCAGCGGCCGGTCGTGCATTGGGATGGTTGGGCAACGGGTAGTGGCGGTAGACGAACTTGATCTTGTTGCCGTAGGTCTTCAGCACCTGCTCGACGACGGGATTCGCGCGCTGGCAGAAGGGACACTGGAAGTCGGAGAACTCGACGACCTCCACCGACGCGTTGCTCGATCCACGCACGGGTCGGCCGCCGTCGGTCACCTCGACGCGCGGCGGTTCGAGCGTGATGGTGATGGGGGTCTTCGCCTTCAGCGTATCGACGAATGCGGTCCGGGCGTTGTCCATCCGCTCCTGAATGAGCAGCGAGCGGATCGGTGTGCGCACCTGATCGAGCGACGCGCCATTCACGCGCTGGGGGTTCGACGTGTACCACGCCGTGATGTCGGCCTCGGTCGGGTTCGGTGCCTTCGCCGCGATCTCGCGCTCGACGAGCGTTGCCCGATCGATGCCGCGCGACTTGGCTTCATCGTCCAGCAGCCGGTCGGCCACCATCTCCTCAATCGCGGCACGGCGCGCCATGTAGATGGCCTGAACGAGCTTGGCGCCGCCGAAGGAACTGGCCGACTCCTGCAGTGCTCGCGCATCCACTTCGGACATCGTCAGCGTGGAGGTGCCAATCCTGGCGACCACATCCGACGCGGCGACCGGCTTCGGTTGCTGAGCGCTGGTATGACAGCCTGCGAGCCAGACAAGACCAGCGGCGGACAGGACGGTGGAGAGCGTGTGACGGTGCTGCATGCGGGTCCTATTCTGCACTGACTCCGAGGCGCTGCGGCATATCCGCGACAACGTAGCTGACGACGGCAATGGCCGCGGCCGCTCTGGAGACATCGACCGGTGCGATCTTGTCCACGGTGTCCGCATTGGTGTGGTGGAGCAGGAAGTAATCGCCCGTGCCCTCGTACGACACGGCGGGGATGTTGCCCGCCGCGACGCTCGGTCCGATATCCGAGCCGCCGCCGCCAGGCGTGACGGCGTCCGCCTCGATGTTCTTCAGAAGTGACGTGATGGTGCGAATCGTGTTGCGTGCGGTGTCGTTCGCGGTCACCGCGATGGACACCGGGCGGAACAGACCGCTGTCAGCCTCGAGCATCATCACGGTCTTCGCAAGTTCCGCTTTGTGGGCGTCGCGATAGGCCTGACCGCCGCGGCCGCCGTTCTCCTCGTTCGTCCAGAGCACGACGCGCACGGTTCGCCGGGGGCGCAGACCCAGATTCTTCATCAAGCGCAGCGCTTCCCACGTGGCGACGATGCCGCCGCCGTCGTCGCTGGCGCCCGCACCCACGTCCCAGCTGTCGATGTGGCCGCCAATCACGACGAACTCATCGGGTTTCTCGCGTCCACGGATTTCGCCGACGACGTTCGCAGACGACGCGTCGGGGTCGAAGTGCGCTTCCATCTGCAGGCGCAGCACGATGCGGTCGCCGCGGTCGCTCATGCGCTGGAGGCGGTCGGCGTCCTCGCTCGAAATGGCCGCCGCCGGAATCTTCGGCGCGTTCGCGCTGTAGTTGAGGCCGCCCGTGTGCGGCAGGCGAAGACCCGCAGGACCGATGGCGCGGACCAGCGAGCCGAGCGCGCCGAGTTGTGCCGCGCGCGACGGACCGTCAGAGCGGTACGGCCGCGTTCGGTCGTAGTCGGTAAACGGCACGTTGTATACGACGATGCGTCCGCGCACGCGGCTGCCGGCCGCTTCGAGTTCCTGATAGTTCCTGACGACGATCGCTTCGGCCTGGATGCCGCCAGCCGGAGTGCCGACGCTGTCGCCAAGTCCGAGCATCGCGATCTGGTGATGCGCCGGCTCGACGATCTCGGCACTTTCACGTCCGCGCACCCAGTGCGGTACGGTGACCGGCTCGGTGTGGACGTTCTCGAGACCGTCCTTCTTCATCTCGGCCGTCGCCCACTCGATAGCGCGATCGAGTTCAGGCGTGCCGCTCAGGCGATTGCCTATGGTGTCGGTGAGTGTGGCGAGACGCTGCCAGGCGAAGTTGTCGACCATCGCCGCACCAATCAACCTGGAGGCCGGTTCACGGTAGGCGTCCAGCCACTTCGGAGTGGCTGCCGGGCGGACGGGCGCCTGCGCGTGTCCGGTAGTCGCGAGGGCGCCGGCTACCAGTGCGCCGATGGTGAGGGTAGTAAGCGGACGAAGATTCACGGTCACCTCAGGGGCATCGACGCGAAGCGTCGGGTTGAACGCGTGGTCGCGGTCTTACAGCGCACTGCTGTTGCGGACCGGGCGTGCCACGAGCGGCTCGGGCTCGGGCGTGAAATCTTCACCCGGGTTGATGAAGCGATCTTTCTCGAAGCGGTACTGCTTGTCGTACAGCTGCCGGTAACGTCCGTTGAGCTCGAGCAGCTCTTCGTGCGTGCCGCGCTCGACGATCACACCGTGTTCGAGCACGAGAATCTGGTCAGCACTCTGAATCGTCGACAGGCGATGCGCAATGACGAACGTCGTCCTGCCCTTGCGAAGCGACCGCAGTCCGTCCTGAATCAGCGATTCGCTCTCGGAGTCGAGACTGGACGTGGCTTCGTCGAGGATGAGCAGCCGCGGGTCCGCAAGAATCGCCCGCGCGATGGCGACGCGCTGTCGCTGGCCGCCCGACAATCTGACGCCGCGTTCACCAACGACCGTGTCGTAGCCTTTGTCGAAGCCCTGGATGAACTCGTCGCAGTGCGCGATTCGGCTGACCGCGATGACTTCCTCACGCGTGGCGTGTGGCCGGGCGAACGCAATGTTCTCGGCGATGCTGCCATCGAAGAGGAAGTTGTCCTGCAAGACCACGCCGAGATAGGTTCGGAAGTCGCGCAGCTTGACGTCTGTCAGATCCCTGCCGTCCACCAGCACCCGCCCGGTATCAGGACGGTTGAAGGCCATCACCAGGCTGATGAGCGTGCTCTTGCCGGAACCGCTCGACCCCACCAGGGCAGTCGTCGACCCTGCCGGAGCCAGGAACGATATGTCGGTGAGCACCGGAGTGCCGGGGTTATAGGCGAAGCCAACCTGCTGGAACTCGACGTCGCCGCGCAGTTCCGGCAGCGCCGCGCGGTTGGCGTCTTCCTGATCCTCGGTGGCCATCTGGCGAATCTCGCGGATGCGGTCGAGACCTGCGAAGGCTTCGGTCAACTGCGTGCCGATATTCGCGAGCTGCACCACGGGCACGGTGATGAGCGCCGTGAACGTGAGGTACATCACGAAGTCGCCAATGGTCATCTGACCCTGACGAATGGCGTTGCCGCCAACCAGCATCATCGAGATGCCAATCGCGCCGAGTACGAGCGTGGAGAAGGCGGAGACGCTCGAAACGCCCGTCAGCGACTGCGCCACGTTGCGGAACAGACGGTGCGCGCCCCTGGCGAACACGAGCTCCTCGCGCTTCTCGGCGGTATAGGCCTTGACGATGCGGACGCCACCGAGTGACTCGGCGAGGCGGCCAGTCACTTCGGCATTTATCTGTCCGCGTTCGCGGAAGAGCGGGCGCAGACGCTTGAACGCCATGGCCATCCCGCCGCCGAACGCCGCCAGCACCACCATCGTGACAGCCGTGAGCTGCCAATTGAGGTAGATGAGGACGCAGAGCGCGAGGATGGCTGTGAGGATGGATCCGGTCAACTGCACGAGTCCCGTGCCGACCAGGTTCCTGATGCCTTCTGCGTCCGTCATGATGCGCGAGATGAGGACGCCGGTCTTGGTCGAGTCGAAGTAGCGCACCGGCAGGCGCATCACGTGCGCTTCCACGTCCTTGCGCATCTCGGTGATGGCACGCTGCGCGGCGACACCAAGCACCTGAGAGAGCGAAAACGACGTGACGGACTCGACGAGGGTGGCCGCACCAGCGGCCATGGCCAGGCGGGGCAGCAGGTCCCACTCGTGCCGCAGGACCACGTTGTCCATCAGGTATTTCGACGTCGTCGGCAGCACCAGGCCGGCCATCCGGTTCACGACCATCAGGCCGAGGCCGAGGCTTAGACGCTTGCGATGAGCCCAGATAAGTGACTTGGCCTCGTCAATCGCGCCACGCGTCACCTTCTTCTTGGCCGGGGCGGCGGTGCCGCCGTCCGAGCCAGGAGCAGGTCGCGCCCCACGACTGCGCTCTGCACTGCCGAGTCCCTTGATTTTCAACCATTCACCTCAAACTGGTTCAGACGCCTGCCGTTCGCGGCAGGCCCCCGCCGCCCATCCCACAATTATCGCCGATTGGTTGCACGCGCCCCCAATTGGCCGAGGCGAGTGGCAGAATCGCACGATGACGTCGCGAATCCACCCAATGTTCCTTATTGCTCTGGCGACGACCGCGCTGATAGCCGTCGGTTCGAGTGCCGTCGTGCGCGCACAGGCCCCGTCGGTCGCTCACGCCGCTGACGCTGCCGCCATCATGCAGGCCGACACGGCATTTGCCGCAGCCGTCGCCGCGCATGACCGTGCGCGGTTTCTTTCGTTCATCGCGGATGTCACCACCTTCAGCGGTGGCACTGCGAACGAGATTCACGGTCGTGATGCCGTGATGAAGGACTGGAGCAACTTCTTCGACCCTGATGGTCCAACGCTGTCGTGGGCGCCGACCAGCGCGGCTGTCGTCGGTGCCGGCGACCTCGGGTACTCGACGGGGCGTTCCGTGCTGAAGGGCAAGGATGCGAAGGGCGCACTCGTGGAACGCCGCGGCGAATACCTGACCGTGTGGCGCAAGCAAACGGATGGTGCCTGGCGTGTGGTGTTCGACACCGGGTCGACGCTGCCGGCGGCGGCGTCGCGCTGAGGGCGTCAGGAGCGAGTTGCCGCGGCCAGATAGCGGGAGCGGGCGCGTTCGATGTCATCGACGACGCTGCGCACGAGCGATTCTGGCGCGAGCACGCGAGCCTGTGCGCCGAAGCTCATGATCCAGCTGCGCAGCGCCTGATCGATGCAGACCTGCAGCGTCAGGACCAGCGTGCCGTCCGCGCCCTCGTCCCACCGCTGCGATTGATGCCACTCACGCGCGCGGACGTATTCCGACACTCCGTGCTCGAACTCGATCACGACTGTTTCAGGCGGTCCCGAGTGCACGCCGAGCGAGTGCGGGAAGGCATCGCCGAGCATGTCGTCGGCTGGCGTGAAGGTGTCCTCGAGCAGCGAAATCTCTTCGATGCGCTCGACGGCGAACGTGCGAACCTCGTCGTACTCCGGCACATGCGCGAGCAGATACAGCCCGCCCTGCGCATACGCCAGGCGATAGGGATGGACGAGATACGACTTGCTGCGTGCGCTCGAGCGCGAGTGGTATGTGAGTGTGGCCTGACGATGATGCAGGGTGGCTTCGAGTGCACGGGAGACGATGCGTTCCTGTTCACCAGCGGCGGCATGCGGTCGCCGGCGGAGCGGATCCGGCTTGGACGCGATCACCTGCGGTAGCTGATCGAGGAACCGGCGCATGTGCGGTGTGAGCGACGCACTGAGCTTGTCGAACGCTCGTTCGAGTTCGCCGCGAAACGGCGTGCCCGCGAGCGATTCGAGCAGCGTGCGACTGAAATACAGCGCGCACAACTCAGACAGCGTCAAGCCGGCGAACAGGCCCTTGAACGCCTGGCCGTTCATCATCCACCGCGTTCGCCCATCGTCTGCCGAACGGTCGTCGTAGACGGGGAATCCTGATTCTTCGAGCGCCTGCAAATCGCGGCGAATCGTGCGGGTCGTAACACCGCACAGGCCGGCCAGTTCGTCGATGGTGACCCCGGTGCGCGCGTGTTCGATTTCGCGAAGGATCGTCCACTGGCGGATGACCTCCGCATTTCTTGGCATGCACAGATCTTAGATCTTCAATCTTCAATCTGAAATCTCAGTAACAATGTCCCGTGTCCTTCCCGCTGCTGTTCGCTGCCGCATTCCTCGGTGGTGCGTTGAACTCGGTCGCTGGCGGCGGATCGTTTCTCACGCTGCCTGCGCTGCTGTATGCGGGCGTTGCGCCGGTATCGGCAAATGCCACGTCGACGTTTGCGATGTGGCCGGCGTCGTTGTCGAGTGCTGTCGCGTATCGGCGTGAGATTGGCCAGGCCCGCGAGTGGACACTTCGCCTCGGATTCATCAGCCTCGTCGGTGGTCTCCTCGGAGGTTTGCTGCTGGTTCGCACCTCGGACGAGAGCTTCATCCGGCTTCTACCGTGGCTGTTGCTGCTGGCCACGGCAACGTTCACCTTCGGCGGACATGTTGCGGCGTGGACTCGACGTCGGTCCTCCGCGCGAGCGGTGTCGCCGCTGGCTGCTGCGTCTTCCGGCCACGAAGTGGGACGCGCCGCTGGCGAAAGCGCGGTGCG
>Ga0209023_10006895_pt1 | contig 11831 bp, 11 predicted proteins | sample LakOneMetagenome_FD_187468 | JGI IMG/M metagenome (GOLD analysis project Ga0209023, IMG submission 187468) | Freshwater and sediment microbial communities from Lake Erie, Canada (SPAdes) (version 2) | ecosystem: Environmental > Aquatic > Freshwater > Lentic | place: Lake Erie, Canada...
GATGTTGTGGCGGTTGCCCGCATATTTTGCCCCGGGATTGCCGAGGCCGACAAAAAGGCGCATCCGGCCATTCTCCTGTTATGGCGCCAAGGTAAGTGGAGCAGGCTCAGGTTGCAACGCAAGCCGCAGATGAAGCCTATTTCAACGAAGCACGGCAAAAGAAAAGCGCGGAGCCTTTCGACTCCGCGCCAATTCGCTTCGATCCGGATTGGATCAGGCTTCGGCAGCTTCTTCGCTGGCCGCCATCAGGCCCGTCGGGGCACCGATGTTGGCAATGACGAAGTTGCGGGCCACGGTGGGCTTAGCGCCGTTCGGCAGCGTCACATCGTTGATGTGGATCACGTCGCCGATGTCGCGGCTTGCCAGATCCACAGTGATGTGGTCCGGAATGTCGCCTGCCATAACTTCAAGCTCGACTTCGGGGCGCACGATGGTCAGCGCGCCACCACGCTTCAGACCCGGCGATTTCTCGTGGTTCTCGAAGGTGACGTGGATGAAGAGATTGATGCGGCTTTCGTCGTGGATGCGCATGAAATCGACATGCGTCGGGAGATCCTTGACGACATCGCGCTGAACGCCACGACAAATTACGTGCGCATCCGGCTGACCTTCAACCTTGAGGTTGAACAGGGTTTGCAGGAAGCGACCGGCTTTCAGGCGCTTGAGCAGGTAGTAGTAGTCCAAGTTGATGGCTACGGGTTCTTTGCCGTCGCCATAAACAATGCCAGGTACGTTGCCCTCACGACGAGCTTGACGAGCGGCCCCCTTGCCTGTCCCCGTCCGTACCGTGGCGATAAGATCGGGGATCTGACCAGCCATGGGTATTCTCCATAAAATAAAGGGCATCCTCCAAGGGTGCATGCCCGAGGTCGGGCGTATAGAGGGGAATCGGCTGGAAGGAAAGCAGAAAACGGCGAGCCGATGTCGGCGGCAGGAAAGCCTGACATGGCGCGGGCAGGCTATCCGGTGCGTCTGTCCGAAAGGGTACTGAAATGTCTTTCCTGCAACAAGTTATCATCGCACGCGCGACCCTCTTTGCTTTCGCCGCGATGGGGGTGCTTTGGGGGGCCTATGCTGCGCTTATTCCCGACACGAAAGCGATGCTTGGCGCTGGCGATGCTGCGTTCGGATCGCTGATCCTTGCGACGCCAATTGCGGCAACGGTCACCATGCTTTTTGCGCCGCGTCTCGCGCCCAAGTTTGGCCAGCAGGTATTGCCGATTGCGTGCCTCGCCTTGGCGGCCGCGTTTGCGGTGCCGGGGTGGCTGCACTTGCCTGTCTTTTTCGCGCTGGCGATGGTCTTTGTCGGGTCGACCAACGGATTCCTTGATGTGACGATGAATGCCCGGGTCACTGCGATTGAGGCCGATACGGGTTTGCACCTGATGAACCTCAATCACGCCGCCTATTCCTTTGGTTATGCCGGGTCGGCGATTCTGACGGGCGTGGCGCGTGATGCGGGCTGGCATCCAGGGGTGGTCCTGACGTTGGCAAGTCTGGTGGTGGCGGCGAGTGTGCCGCTGGCCATCGAGCGCGGGCAGGGGGTCAACGGCTTTGCCCGGTCTGTCGCCACGAAGGGCGGGTTGGGGATGCTGCCGGTTTGGGGCGGCTTGATTGCCATGATCGCCTTCATGGCGGAAAATTCGTCAGAGAACTGGTCGGCCTTGCATATCGAGCGGACGCTTGGTGGATCGAAGCATGAGGGTAGTTTCGGTCCGGCGGTACTTGCCTTGACGATGGGTATTGGACGGACATTCGGTCAGGTAATCGTCGCCCATGTAGATGAGGGCAAGATGATGCGCTGGGGGGCGATCATTGCGGCGGTGGGGACAGCGATCGTGGGGTTGGCTCCAACGCCGACGGTGGCCTATGTCGGGTTGATCATAGCTGGTCTTGGCGGGTCGGTTCTGGCTCCGAATGTCTTCGCGGTGGTGGGCAGATTGTCTTCGCCGGAACAGCGCGCGCATGTGATCGCTCGAGCAACCGCGCTTGGGTATCTTGGATATTTCTTCGGCCCCCCGGCGCTGGGTTTCATGTCGGAGTTCCTTGGGCTGGCTTATGCTTTGGTCGCGATGGCGGGCGTCATCTTGCTGGTTCTGGTGCTTTATCCGCGATTGATCGCGTCAAGTGGCGATGCCGGTTACAAAACGTGACTGGGCTTGGCCGTCTTTGACGGTTATCCAAGGTTTAGCCAAAGCGCTTTGAGAGATACTTTCGAAATGTCGATATTACATGCTGCCAGGATTTCGCACGCTCCGATGGCGGGGCTGATGGGGGTCGGAGTTTTCTGGGGCGGATTTGCTGCCTACATTCCGGACTTCAAACAGCGCATCTCGGCAACAGACGCAGAACTGGGGTTGGCCCTGCTTGGTTCGGCGCTTGGCGGTATTGTTGCCATGTACCTCGGGCCGCGCCTTGCCAAGTTGCTTGGGCCAAAGATGTTGCCGGTCGGCGCATGGCTTCTGGCATTGGCCTTTTCCTATCCCCTGCTGGCAGAATCCGTACCTGCTTTCGCCATTGCCTTGATTGGTATGGGAGCAAGTGTGTCGGTGCTGGACGTTGGGTCGAACATGCGGATCAGCGATCTGGAAGAGCGGCACGGTCTTCATTTGATGAATCTTGACCACGCCATGTTTTCCTTCGCCTTTGCCGCCTCGGCGTTAGCGGTCAGTCTGGCCCGGCGGGAGGGAGTCCCTCCGCAGGCGTTTTTCCCATTCCTGTCGGTGGTATTGATCGGTCTGAGTTTGTTGATGTTCGAACGGGATAACTGGCATGCCGCGCCCGAAGCGCCAGTGGGTGCTGGATATGGCGGGCTTTGGGGTGCTGTCCTGCCGGTGGGGCTGGTGCTGTTCCTAGCGTTCGTGTGTGAGAACGCGACGGACAGTTGGTCTGCTCTTCACATTGAGCGGACACTTGGTGGGCCAGCAGGAGACGGCGGTCTGGGGCCGATGATGTTGGGTCTGACGATGGGGATCGGGCGGCTGTCCGGACAATTTGCGGCGCAAAAACTGGGGGAAGCAGGGCTGATCTTCTGGTCGGCGGTTGTGGGTGTAGTCGGTGCTGTGGTGATCTCGACTGCGCCGACGCCATTTGTTGCGATGGTTGGGGTCGGGCTACTTGGGCTGGGTGTCGCGGTTACTGTGCCGTCGGCGAATTCCATTCTTGGAAAGCTCGTTCGCGCCGATCAGCGGGGCTATGCAATCAGCCGTGCCTGGATGATTGGCTTCACAGGGTTCTTCATTGGTCCGACGATCATGGGACAAATCGCGCAGCATTTGGGATTGCGCGCGTCATTTTTGTTTGTCGCCTTCTTGATGGCGTTGATCCTGCCGCTGATCTGGAGCTTGAAGCGGCGGAAGGCGATTGCCTGAGGCTCTCAGCGGTACTGGCTTTCAAAACCGTCCGGCAGAAGAAGATTGTGTCTTCCAAGCTCGGTCGCCTTGCGCTCTCCGCAAAGAGCCATGGTGATGTCCAATTCCTGTTGAAGAATTTCTAGCGCCTTGGTCACGCCAGCTTCGCCCATAGCACCGAGTCCGTAGATGTAGGAGCGGCCGACGAAGGTGCCGTTTGCCCCAAGGGCCAGCGCCTTGAGAATGTCTTGCCCCGAGCGGATGCCGCTGTCGAGGAAGATCTCCGACTGATCACCGACGGCTTTCACGATCTCGGGCAACATGCGGATCGAGGAAAGGGCACCGTCAAGCTGACGGCCGCCGTGATTTGAGACGAGAATGGCATCTGCGCCGAAGTCGGCGGCGCGACGGGCATCGTCGGGATCGAGGATGCCTTTGAGTATCAGCTTGCCGCCCCATTGGTCGCGGATGCGGGCGATCTTGGTCCAGTCCAGTTGCGGGTCGAACTGCTCGTTCGTCCAGGACATGAGAGAAGAGAGGTCGCCCACTCCCTTGGCGTGGCCGACGATGTTGCGGAATGTGTGGCGCCTGGTTCCGGCCATGCCGATGCACCAGCGCGGTTTGGTCGCGAGGTTGATCAGGTTCTTCAAGGTCAGGCGCGGAGGCGCTGTCAGGTCGTTCTTGAGATCCTTATGTCGTTGGCCGAGGATTTGCAGGTCGAGCGTCAGGACCAGGGCCGAGCACCCGGCGCGGCGGGCACGTTCTATGATGTTATCGACGAACTCCTCGTCCTTCATCACGTAAAGCTGGAACCAGAACGGTGTGGTCGTGTGTTCTGCGATGTCTTCAATGGAGCAGATCGACATGGTGGAAAGCGTGAAGGGAACGCCAAACTTTTCGGCGGCACGGGCCGCCTTTATCTCACCATCGGGGTGCTGCATTCCGGTCATGCCGACAGGGGCAAGTGCAACCGGCATTGCGACTTTCTGGCCGATCATTGTGCTTTCGGTCGAGCGGCCGGTCATATCGACCGCGACCTTTTGCTTCAGCCTGATCTGGGCGAAATCTGAAGTGTTTTCGCGGAACGTCTGCTCGGTGTAGCTGCCGCTTTCACAGTAGTCGAAGAACATCTTGGGCGCGCGGCGGCGATGCAGACGCTTGAGATCTTCTATGCAGGTGATGACGGGCATCTTGGTCTCGCAGATTGAGGGCAGCGATGGCAGTATGGTCGCGCTTCAGGCGCTGTGGGCGCCGTCTGCAAGGCCCTTGATAAAGGCGAGGATATCGCTGACCGAGTGTTTTTCTTCGACCATTTTCACGATTGCAGAGCCGACTACGGCACCGTCCGCGACGTATGCGATGGCGCGGGCCGTTTCAGGTGAGCGAATGCCGAAGCCGACAATGACAGGAAGGTCGGTCTGCGATTTGATGCGGGCAACTTCGGGCGCGACGTCGGTGGACTGAGCGGCAGCGGCGCCGGTGATGCCGGTGATCGATACATAGTAAACAAAGCCGGAGGTGTTCTGGAGCACTTTCGGCAGGCGCTTGTTGTCGGTCGTGGGCGTCGCAAGGCGGATGAAATTCAGGCCAGCATCGCGAGCGGGGATGCAAAGTTCGGCGTCTTCCTCGGGCGGCAAATCGACGACGATGAGACCATCGACGCCTGCGGCCTTAGCATCGGTCAGAAAGCGGTCTACACCGCGCGAATAGATGGGGTTGTAGTAGCCCATCATGACAATTGGTGTGGTGTTGTCGGTCTTGCGGAAATCGACGACCATATCGAGGGTTTTCTGGAGCGTTTGCCCACCCTCCAACGCACGTTGACCGGCAAGCTGAATCGTCGGACCGTCAGCCATTGGATCGGTGAAGGGCATCCCGAGTTCGATGACATCGACGCCGGCACCAGGAAGTCCCTTCATCAGTTTCAGCGAGGTTGCCAGATCGGGGTCGCCGGCCATGATGTAGGCGACGAAAGCCTTGCGGCCCTGGGCGCGAAGGGTGGCGAACTTGTCATCGATCCGGGTCATGGTACTCTCCTGCATCACTAGCGCGTAGTGCAGAAAAGCCGGGCAGAAATCAATGGGCCGCAGCTATCTCGCGGCGTCGGGTCCCATGATCATCCAGTGCGTCCCGAACTTGTCCTTCACCATGCCAAAGCCTTGGGAAAAGAAGGTGGGGCCGTAAGGCATGATGACGGAGCCGCCGTCGGCGAGCTTGTCGAATATCTTTTTGCCTTGTGCCGAGTCGAGGACGCTATGGCTTATGGAAACTGCCGCTTGTGGATCGCCTGGCATGTGATCGGGGAAGTCACTGGCCATGAGTGTTTGACCGCCGACACTGAGGCTGGAGTGCATGACCTTGTCAGAGTGGTCGCCTTGCGGCAGGCCAGCACTGGGCGGGGCGTCCCGGTAGCGCATGATTTGCAGGTCCGTGGCACCAAAGACGTTGGCGTAGGCCTGCATGGCTTCGGCGCAGTTTCCTTGAAAGTGGATGTAGGGGGAAAAACTCATCGCGTGTTCTCCTGCTGAACCGATCCGAGGATAGCCCGTTGGCGAGCGATTGTCTGCGCAGGTGAAAACACGAACAGTTGAGGCATTCGGATTTTGGCGTCATCTTGCAGCAAGGAGGACTCGTGATGGCGACGATCCGATTTACTTCGCATCTTGTCCGGCACCGTCCAGCGCCAGCAATCGAGGCCGACGGGGTGACAGTTGCCGAGGTACTGACGCAGGGCCTTGCGGGGGACGCGCTGCTGAAGAGCTACGTGCTTGATGAGCAGGGGCGGGTCCGCAAGCACGTCAATATCTATCTGGACGGCGCGCTGATTGCCGACCGTGTCCGGCTTTCGGACGCGGTTCAACCTCGGTCGCAACTTTATGTCTTGCAAGCCTTGTCTGGTGGTTAGGGAGGTAGTGATGGCGACACTGTGGGTCGGGAGCCGCAAAGGGCTCTTTCGATTTGAAGAGAGTGCGAACGAATGGAAAAGTGCCGGGCCGCCAGCGTTTCTTGCGGCGCCAGTGACGGCAATTCTGGACGATGCAAGGGATGGAGCCTTGTATGTGGCTCTGGCGCACGGCCATTTCGGCTGCAAGTTTCATCGGTCTGATGACAGAGGAAAGACCTGGGCAGAGTTTCACGCACCTGCTTTCCCCGTGTCGGAGGCCGCCGATGCGCCGGCAGTGGAGATGATCTGGTGTCTGGCTGCGGGTGGCGCGGATCAGCCCGGAGTGATTTGGGCGGGCACCTTGCCGGGTGGACTATTCAGGTCGATGGATCGCGGCGAAAGCTGGGTACTCTGTGAAAGTCTGTGGAGCCGTCCTGAACGGACGAGATGGTTCGGGGCAGGGTATGACCATCCGGGGATACATTCCATTCTGGTCGATCCCCGCGACAGCGCACATATGGTCGTCGGCGTGTCGGTCGGCGGGCTTTGGATTACCTTCGATGGTGGCCAGACCTGGGAGTTGGGAGGAGATGGTTTTGAGGCGGACTATATGCCGCCCGATCAGAAGGCTGATCTGGTCATGCAGGACCCGCACCTGCTGGCGGCATCACCCGCCGATCCTGACAGAATCTGGTGCCAGCACCACTGCGGTATCTACGTCTCGGACGATGGCGGGCGAACCTTTCGGGAAAGCAAGGGAGTTGCCCCTGCGTCCTTCGGGTTCGGCGTTGCACCGCATCCCAAAGACCGCGACCGCGCCTGGTTCGTGCCTGCGCGCAAGGATGAATATCGCATTCCGGTAGACGGCAAACTGGTTGTCACCGAGACACGGGACGGCGGCCGCAGTTTCATAGCTCATCGCGATGGGCTTCCGCAGCAGGATTGCTGGGACTTGATCTATCGCCACGCAATTGTCGGGGATGCAACGGGCAATTGGCTGGGGATCGGCTCGACGACGGGAAACCTGTGGATTTCGGGAACTGAGGGGCGCAACTGGATGCATGTCTCTGGTCATCTGCCGCCCATTGCTGCCATGGCCTTTGCGCCTTGAAAAGGGTGGGGGCTCTGCCCCCGCCCGGACCCTGTCCGGCCTCCCCCGGGATATTTGAGATCAGGAAATGAAGTGCTGGTGACAGGCCAGTTGCCGATTCCGCTTTGCAAGGGAAACGGCTTCCATATTCCACGAAGCTGCTTTAGACCCGGCGCGTTCAAGGATGGAGGGTCAGATGGGCTTCAAGATGGGTATTGTCGGACTGCCGAATGTCGGCAAGTCGACGTTGTTCAACGCCCTGACCCGGACAGCAGCCGCTCAGGCCGCTAACTTCCCGTTTTGCACGATCGAGCCTAATGTCGGCGAGGTAGCCGTCCCTGATGTACGACTGGACAGACTGGCGGCGATTGCTGGATCGAAACAGATCATTCCGACGCGCATTACCTTCGTGGACATTGCCGGACTGGTGCGGGGTGCCTCGAAAGGCGAAGGACTCGGCAATCAGTTTCTTGCCAATATCCGCGAAGTCGATGCGATAGCACATGTGCTGCGCTGTTTTGAGGATGGCGACATCACCCATGTGGAGGGTCGGATTGATCCGGTGGCCGATGCCGAAACGATCGAGACCGAACTGATGATCGCGGACATGGAGAGTATCGAACGGCGGATGGCGAACCTGTCGCGCAAGGTCAGGGGCGGCGACAAGGACTCGCTCGATCAGGAGCGTTTGTTGAAGCAGGCGCAGGCGGCGCTGAACGAAGGCAAGCCCGCGCGGTCGGTAAAGGTCGCCGACGAGGATCAGCGCGCCTGGGACATGCTGCAGTTGCTGACATCCAAGCCGGTGTTGTTTGTCTGCAATGTGGAGGAAGCCTGTGCGGCATCCGGCAACAGCCAGTCGGCACGGGTGGAAGCGATGGCCAAGTCGCAAGGTGCGGCCTCCGTCGTGATCTCGGCGCGCATCGAGGAAGAGCTGGCGCAATTGCCGGCCGATGAAGCGGCCATGTTCCTTGAGGAGATGGGGCTACAGGAGGCGGGTCTCGATCGGTTGATAAGGGCGGGTTACGAACTTCTGGGTCTGCAGACCTATTTCACCGTTGGACCTAAGGAAGCGCGGGCCTGGACCATCACCAAGGGGACGCTGGCGCCGCAAGCCGCAGGTGTCATTCATGGCGATTTCGAGCGTGGGTTCATCCGGTCGGAAACCATTGCCTATGACGACTATGTTGCGGGAAATGGCGAGGCTGGCGCACGCGAAGCAGGCAAGTTCCGGGTCGAGGGAAAAACCTACGAGGTCAAGGACGGTGATGTCCTGCATTTCCTCTTCAATGCGTGATGTTGTCGGCGAGAGCTGAGTTCGCTCATTGCTTTTGCGATCTTCGTTTTACGGCCTGGCGTGAATCCACTCTTGCTGCCTGTTGGAGGGCCGATTGCATTTGCAACCAGCCAGTTGAGCGATGCGCCAGTCCAATGTCCCCAAAGTTGGATAATCACTGGCCAAGGGCGTGGAGGGCAGGAAGTGGCAGCTTCACAGTGCGATCAGATCGACGTGCTGCTTCCAAAACGTCTTCATAATCTTTTAACCTGCCCGATCGGACAGGGCATCTGTAGGTTTGCGTCGCAATTCCTTAGTGCTGCGAGGACATATCTGACGGGATATCAACACGGTGACGCAAAGCTTTTGGGTTTTATGCTTGCTCCCAACAAACGCTGTCATTAAACGGGTCGGCGGAGTGGTGGCCGAGCGGTCGAAGGCACACCCCTGCTAAGGGTGCAGACGGGGAACCGTCTCGAGGGTTCGAATCCCTTCCACTCCGCCACACACAATCCTAGATTGCATATCTACGCCTTCCGCAATCTATTGTTGCGCGATGTCCGCGGGTTGTCAGCACACGCGGTCCACGGAGACGGGCCTTCAGCCCCGCATCGCGCGCCGTTGCCGCAGCCGTCTCTGTGGCTCCGCGGAGGAGGTGGAGAATGCCGCGTCCGCGCCAGAAACAGGGAATAAACAGCGTATTCGCGATTTTTCGGGCCATCTCGCGAGTTTTGCCCCCGGAATTTCCCGGTCATTTCCGCGGCTTACAGGCGAATTCCCTGCTCCTTTCGAACAGGGAATGAATTCGACCCGATCAGGGAATAAAATTCGCCCGATCAGCGAATTAATTCCCCAAAACAGCGAACGCACTTTCGCCAATACCTTCTTGGCATCAGCGATCGCCGAAGCGCCTTTCCTGCTCGTCCCAGTCAAGGGGAACCCCTTCCCGCAAGATACGGGCGACCGACAGAGCCGGGGACTGGCGCCCTTCGAGGATGGCGCGCTGCAGGCGCGGCGCGAGGAAGGCAATGGGCAGCCGGGTGCGGATGTAGGATTCGGCGTGACCACTATCGCGGGCGAGATCGACGATCGAGGTGCCGGCGCGCAAGGCGTTCGCCCAACTTGTCGCTTCGGCGAGAACACGGCAGAGGACGGGATCGGGGGCGGAGTCGCAGGCGCCGGTGATGAGGCGCATCTCGATACCGCGACGACGCAGCGTGACCGGCACGGTGAATCGCAGCACGTCAGCCTCGAGATCGTCCTGCTCAAGAGCGAGCGCTGCGGCGAGGGTTGGTGGGTGGAGTTGCATCGAGATCCGCGTCGCCGCCAGATCGACGCGCCGGACCAGGTGCCCCAACAAGGTGGCGTCGCGGGCCAGGCGTGCGATGAGTGCGTCCACGCGCGAGGCGAGGTCAAGGGATAGGCGGGCATCTGCTGTGGCGAGGAGGCGGTGCCCCGCGGCGCCGGCACGCAAATGCTCGGTGACGAGCCCGCGTACCGCCCGCTCGAGAAGCGCTGCGGGCAGTCGCCAGCCACTGGCATCTGCCGTGCCGATCACCAGCCGGTGCGAGGTATAATAGTGGAAGCGGCGTCCGTGGCGCTGGCTATGGGTGGGCGTCAGGATATCGCCGGTCTCGTCGCGGACCTTGCCGGTCAGCAGATGTGGCGGAGGCGGCGCATCGGCAGGTCCGCGCGGTCGCGCCTTTGCTACGAGGAACCCTGCCTGCACCTTGTCCCAGAGGGATTGATCGATGAGGGGTGGGTGCTGTCCCGGGTAGCGCATGTTCTTGTGGCGGATGACCCCGATATAAACCGGGTTGGTCAGGAGATAGTGCAACTGGCCGATGCTGAAGGGCGCTGGGTCCTGGGGGTCGGCTCTTCCTTCGAGATGATCCTCCTTGCGTGGACTGAGGTCGCGGGCGAGGGCCGCAGAGCGTGTGGCCGCCAAGGTGCCGAGGTCGGCATGAAGCTCAAAGAGCGCGCGGACAGTGATTGCCTCGCGCGCATTGATCTTGAGGATGCGGGGGGCGGGCGGTGGGTCCGGGCGATCATAGCCAAGGGCAAGGCTACCCCCCATCCACAGTCCCTTCTTCTTGGAGGCGGCGATCTTGTCGCGGATGCGCTCGGCGGTGACCTCGCGTTCGAACTGCGCGAACGAGAGGAGCATGTTGAGCGTGAGACGGCCCATCGACGAGGAAGTGTTGAAGGCCTGCGTCACCGAGACGAACGAGCAGCCCCGGGCATCGAGCCGTTCGACGAGCCGAACGAAGTCGGCGAGCGAGCGGGTCAGGCGATCGATCTTGTAGACGACGACCATGCCAATGCGGCCAGCCTCGATCTCGGCGAGAAGCCGCTTCAGGGCGGGCCGTTCCAGCGTTCCGCCGGAAACGCCGCCGTCGTCGAAACGCTCAGGGATCAACTTCCAGCCTTCGTGACGCTGGCTCTGGATATAGGCCGAACAGGCCTCATATTGCGCATCGAGCGAGTTGAACTCCTGCTCGAGACCTTCGTCGGAGGATTTGCGGGTGTAGATGGCACAGCGCAGGGTGGGTTTTGCACTCATGCGGCGCGTGTCCGTGGTTGGCGGACCTTGGCGGTTTTTTGCGTGTCGCGCGCCACTGCGAGGGCCGCATTCTCTGCAAGACCGAAGAAACGCGGGCCGGACCAGCGGGTGCCGGTGATGGCACGGGCAATGGCCGAGAGCGAGCGCTGGCGGCTGCCATTCCAGAGATAGCCCTCGGGCGTCACCTCGACCACATGGGTGACGCCGTTCCAGGTTCTGAGGAGTCGCGCCCCGGGCTTGAGGGTCGGGCGTGCCGGCGGCAGGCTCTGCTTTGCCGCGATACGGGCGAGCCGGGTCCGTTCGGCGGCACCGAGCCCGCCTTGCTTTTGCACCTGCAGTTCAAAGGCGAGGAGTTGGCGCAGCACGGGCTGGCTCATGCGCGGCGGCACTGCGCCGCCGAAGAACCTCCGCCAGAGAAGGGACAGGGCAGCGCGGTCCATCCCTGCAATCTCGGCCACCGTGGTCACGATTGCGCCTCGGGCGATGCCTCGCCGTCGCGCGGTTCGGTCATGTCGGTCGGATCCGGCGTCAGGGCAGTCGCAGGCGCGGACTTGGCTGCGGTCACCTCGGCCACGTCCGTCTGCAGACCATGTCCGCCATCAGCACCCTTGGGACAGTTTGGCGTGATTGCGTAGCGGAGGGTTTGCGGCTCATCTTTACCCCAGTTGGAG
>Ga0209023_10006896_pt1 | contig 11830 bp, 13 predicted proteins | sample LakOneMetagenome_FD_187468 | JGI IMG/M metagenome (GOLD analysis project Ga0209023, IMG submission 187468) | Freshwater and sediment microbial communities from Lake Erie, Canada (SPAdes) (version 2) | ecosystem: Environmental > Aquatic > Freshwater > Lentic | place: Lake Erie, Canada...
CGCCGCGGAAGCGGCCGAAGCCGCCCATCAGCGCCTCGTCCTCACCGAACTTGCGGTCGCCCGCCATCGGCGTGAATTCCGTAATCAGCGTGTTGACGAAATCGGTGAAGTGCGGCCGCTGCGGATGCCGCGCCACCAGCGTCTTCTGCCACGGTGTCAGGTTGGCATAGAGGTCGGTCAGCGCCTGCGACGCCTTTTCCTCGATCCGCGAAATCTCGTCGCCGATGTCGCTGCCGGTTGCGGCGAGCGCGCGCAACTCGTCGACCTTGGCCTCGAGTTCGGCGACGGGTTTTTCGAAGTCGAGATAGCTGCGCATCGGATCCGGCATCAAGGCAATATAGGGAACAACACGACAGGACGCGAAGCGGTTTCGAACGATCCCCGGAAAGCACGCATCTTCAATGATTTAGCGTGGATTCGATGGCGGGAAACCAGATTGCGAAACGCACGCCGAGCACGGCCGCGGGCGGGAGACGGCTCTTTCGGGGGAGATGGCGCGGAAGTCAAGGTAGGAGGTCTATCATCCGTCGTCCCTGCGAAGGCAGGGACGACGGAGAGAGTTTCACTTCTCCGCCAGCGGATGCAGGTCGCGCACCAGGCTCTTCAGCCGCTCCTCGACCACGTGGGTATAGATCTGCGTGGTCGAGATATCGGTGTGGCCGAGCAGCGTCTGCACGATGCGAAGGTCGGCGCCGTTGTGCAGCAGGTGGCTGGCAAAGGCGTGGCGCAGCACGTGCGGCGATACCAGCCGTGGTGCAAGGCCCGAGGCGGCCGCCAGTTCCTTCAGGTCGCGCGCGAAATGTTGCCGGGTCAGATGACCGCTCTCGCCGAACGACGGAAACAGCCATTTCGAGGCCGGCCCGCTTTTCTTTTTCTCGGGCTTCAGCACGTCCATCGCGGCGAGATAGTCCGCCATCGCCTGCCGCGAGGCTTCGTTCAGCGGCACCAGCCGCTCCTTGTTGCCCTTGCCGCGGACCACGATCATGCGGGCGTCGCGGCGCGAGGCCGACAGCGGCAGCGCCACCAGTTCAGAGACGCGCAGGCCGGTGGCGTACAGCACTTCCAACAGGCAATGCAGCCGCAGCGCGCGCAGCCGCTGTTGCGGCGAGACATCCTGTTCCGTGAGTTCCTTGGCCCGCGTCAGCATGCGATCGACGTCGGAGATCGACAGCACTTTCGGCAGGCCGCGGCCGCGCTTCGGGCCGGACAGGATCGCGGCCGGATCGTCGCTGCGAATGCGTTCGTTCAGCAGGAAGCGAAACAGATGCCGCATCGCCGACAGCCGCCGCGCCACGCTGGAAGACTTGAAGCCGCGCGTATCGAGATCGGCGAGATAATTGCGCAGCACATCCGTCTCGGCGCCGGCAAAATTCTGTCCGCTGCGGCCGAGGAATTCGGAGAAATCCTCGAGGTCGCGGCGGTAGGCGTCGAGCGTATTGTCGCCGGCGCCCTGTTCCGCCGCGAGCATGTCGAGGAACAGGTTGATCAGTTTCGGGTCTGAGGTCTTCGATGGGCTCTTGGATGGGTTCCGCATCGCCAGACCCTAGCGGCTATTTCTTGAGGAACTTGTCTGCGGGGATGGTGACGGTCATTTCCCGCGGCTTCGGATTGACGAAATTGGCCAGCGCGAAGATCGCGCCGTAGATCACCCCGGCGATCAGGCCGACGACCGTCAGAAAGCGGAACAGACTAGGCATAGCGGGGCTCAGGCGGCGAAATTAACCATTGAAATCATCCAACATGTTCCCTGCCTCCTTGCAAGAGTCTCTGGCAAGGGCGTCGCCGGGGGTAGTATAGGTGGCCCCGAAAGCCCGAAAATCCGTCCAAGATCGAATTTTGATGCCCGAGACCGCCACCCAGGCACAAGCCATGACCCCCCAGGAGGCCGAGCTCGCGGCCGCCCTCGGGCGGCGTTCGATCGTGCTGGTGGGCATGATGGGCGCCGGCAAGTCCACCATCGGCCGCCGGCTGGCGGCGCGGCTGCGGCTGCCGTTTCTCGACGCCGATATCGAGATCGAGGCAGCCCATGCCGGCATGACCATTCCGGAAATATTTGCGACCCATGGCGAGCCGTATTTCAGGGATGGCGAGGCGCGGGTGATCGCGCGGCTGCTCGACAGCGGCCCGTCCGTCATCGCCACCGGCGGCGGTGCCTTCATGCGGGAGGAAACCCGCAACCGGATTCGCGACAAGGCCATCTCGATCTGGCTCAAGGCTGATGCCGACGTGATCATGAAGCGCGTCAAGCGCCGCGCCGACCGACCGTTGCTGCAGACCGAGGATCCGGCTGCGACCGTTAGCCGTCTGCTCGAAGCGCGCGAGCCGGTCTATCAGGGGGCCGACCTGACGATCTGGTCGCGCGACGTGCCGCATGACCGTATCGTCGACGAATGCATCGACGCCCTGCGCGCCCGGCTGATCGGCGGCGCCGTGGCGGCTCCATCAACACCCGACGGGATCAACGTCACACCATGACTCTGCTGCTGAAATGACTGCGCCACTGAAACATTCCGCCGACATCACGGTCGACGTCGCCCTTGGCGATCGCGCCTATGACATCGTCATCGGCCGCGACGTGCTGCCCTCGCTCGGCGCGCGTATCGCAGCGCTGCGGCCGGGCGTTCGCACCGCCATCGTCACCGACCGCACCGTCGCCAAGCACTGGCTGGAGCCGACTGAGCGTTCGCTGGCGGCGGCCGGCATCCCGACCTCGCGCATCGTCGTCGAGGAAGGCGAGGGATCCAAGAGCTATGCGGGTCTGGAGAAGGTCAGCGAGGCGCTGATCGCGGCGAAAATCGAACGTAATGACCTGATCATCGCGCTCGGCGGCGGCGTGGTCGGCGATCTCGCCGGCTTTGCGGCGGCGATCCTGCGCCGCGGCGTCGATTTCGTGCAGGTGCCGACTTCACTGCTGGCGCAAGTGGACTCCTCCGTCGGCGGCAAGACCGGCATCAACTCGCCGCAGGGCAAGAACCTGCTCGGGGCGTTTCACCAACCGGTATTGGTGATCGCCGACACCTCCGTGCTCGACACGCTGTCGCCGCGCCAGTTCCGCGCCGGCTATGCCGAGGTCGCCAAATACGGCGCGCTCGGCGACGAGGCGTTCTTTGCCTGGCTCGAGACCAATCACGCGGATATCTTTTCCGGCGGCTCCGCGCGCGAGCACGCGATCGCGACCTCCTGCCGGTCGAAAGCTGCGATCGTGTCACGCGACGAGCGCGAGACCGGTGAGCGCGCGCTGCTCAATCTCGGCCACACTTTCGGCCATGCGCTGGAAGCCGCGACCGGCTTCTCCGACCGGCTGTTCCATGGCGAGGGGGTTTCCGTCGGCATGGTGCTGGCGGCGGAATTTTCCGCCAAACTCGGCATGATCTCCGCACAGGACGCGGCCCGTATCGAGCGCCACCTGGCGGCGGTCGGCCTGCCGACCCGGTTGCAGGATATCGCGGGCTTCGCCCAGGAGGGGCTGGCGGACGCCGATGCGCTGATGGCGCTGATGGCGCAGGACAAGAAGGTCAAGCGCGGCAAACTGACGTTCATTTTGCTCGAGGCGGTCGGCCGCGCCGTGATCGCCAACGACGTCGAGCCGTCATTGGTGCGTGATTTTCTGCAAGCCAGGCTGGCGGATGACAGCAAGGCTGCCTGAGTGCAGGGTACTCAAGCTCTGCGACGCAAACATGCCGCGTGACGTCGCGGCGGGACAGACATGAGTTCGACCACCATCAATCTGACGCTTGCGGTTCTGTTGCTGGCCGCCAACGCATTCTATGTGGCGGCCGAGTTCGCGCTGGTGAAGAGCCGCGGCTTTCGGGTCAAGGCGATGGCCGAGCAGAACCGCTTTGGCGCGCGGCTGCTGCTGCGGATGATGGATAACGTCGAGGCCTATCTCGCCTGCTGCCAGCTCGGCATCACCATGGCGTCGCTTGGTCTCGGCTGGGTCGGCGAGCCGACCGTATCGGCGCTGCTGCAGCCGGTGCTCGGACCGCTCGGCATGTCGCAAAGCGCCCTGCACTTCACCTCGTTCCTGACCGGCTTCCTGGTCTTCTCGTCGCTGCACATCGTGATCGGCGAGCAGGTGCCGAAGACGCTGGCGATCCGCCAGCCGGTGCCGGTGTCGCAGTGGATCGTCTATCCGCTCTATGTGTCCTATTTCGTGTTCTATCCGCTGAACTGGTTGCTCAACACGGCCTCGCGCGCGATCCTGCGCATGCTCGGCGTCACGGAATCCTCCCAGCACGAAATTCTCACCGACTCCGAGATCGAGGGGCTGGTGGAGGAATCCGCCGAGCACGGCAAGATCGAGAGCGGCGAAGCCGAATACATCCACAACGTCTTCCGGTTCGGCGACCTCGCAGTGTCAGACGTGATGGTTCACCGCACCGCGATGGTGATGATCAACGCCGACCTGCCGGCGGAAGAACTCGTGCGCGAGGTGCTGTCGACCGAATACACGCGGATTCCGCTGTGGCGCGACAAGCCGGAGAACATCATCGGGGTGCTGCACGCCAAGGACCTGTTGCGCGCGATCCGCGCCGCCGACGGCGATACGTCGAGCATCGACGTCGCCTCGATCGCGCTGCCGCCGTGGTTCGTGCCGGAGATGCGGCCGCTGTCCGAGCAACTCAAGGCGTTTCGTCGCCGCAAAACCCACTTCGCGCTGGTGGTCGACGAATACGGCGAAGTCGAAGGCATGGTGACGCTGGAGGATATTCTGGAGGAGATCGTCGGCGACATCTCCGACGAGCATGACGTGGTGGTCGCCGGCGTGCGCACCCAGGCCGACGGTTCGGTGGTGGTCGACGGCTCGGTGCCGATCCGCGACCTCAACCGCGTCATGAACTGGCATTTGCCGGACGAAGAGGCGACCACGGTCGCTGGCCTCGTGATTCACGAGGCGCGCTCGATCCCCGAGCGCGGCCAGAGCTTCACGTTCCACGGCTTCCGCTTCCGCGTGCTGCGCCGCGAGCGCAACCGCATCACGGCGCTGCGCATCGTTCAGGTGCCGCGCGAGGCGGAGACGCAGGAGAGGAAGCCGCGGGCAGGGACGGCGTTCTGAGCGCGCCCTAGACTTCTCAATTGCACGAAGCCGCATGACAGAGGTGCAGCGCGGCGCCGGTCTTGACCACGATACCGGTCGCCAGCAGCAACAGGATGCACCTCAGCGTCGAATAGGGACTTTCGGCCTTGTTGTCGGAATGGTCGTTCATTTCAGCACCGGACACTTGTCATCACGCAGGGCTATCTGCCGCGTGCTGGGTGCAATATCGATCGGCCGGGGTAGGAATTCGAGGCGGACCGCGCGGTCGTGTCATAGCCGCGGCATAAGTGCCGAGGGCAGGAATCAACTATTCAATATCGATGGTGACGCCGGAGAGCTTCCACGCCCCGTCGGAGGGGATGAAGCCGAGCTGGTACTTCACCTTCTTCGGCGTGGTGTCGAAATGTCCCTTGAGGCGCAGTACGCCTTGCTCGTCGATCTTCGCGGATTCATCGGCAACCACGGGACTCGCCACCACGGCGTCGAACACCGCATGCTTCTCGATCAGATCCTTGAAAACGGTCCGGAGCTTTTCGGGCGGAAACTGGTCGCGAAACGGCTTCGATATCCTGGCGTGGAATACCGTGAAATTGTCCGCCGTGACGGCGTCGTTGAGGCTGACGAGAATGCTCTTGATCAGCACTTCCTGGACAAACGGGCTCGGCATATCCAGCGTCTGAGCCCTGACCGGGGCGAGCAAAGCCAGCGCCATCGCGGCGGCGGCCCATCTCAAGCGTGCCCAATTTTGCATCGGACGACCCCACGGACCGGCGATGGCCTCACGGGATCACGGCGACCCCGTACATTTCCGAAAATGGCGCCCACCGCCCGGTTGGTCGCTATTGATAGATGAAAATGCCGCTTGCGTCTGCGCGATCTTGCGCGAAAGCCACAGGAGCGGGCGCCCGCGGCGTCGTGGTGCTGCGGCGTCTAGCCCTGCTGTTCGCCCGGCGCCTGCGCCCGGATCGCCAGCGCGTGAACGGAGCCCTTGAGTTCCGCCTCCAGCGCCGTATTCACCATACGGTGACGTTCGACCCGGCTCTTCCCTTTGAAGGCCGGAGATACGATATAGACCCTGAAATGCGTCTCGCCGCCCGGCCTGTGGCCGGCGTGGCCCTCATGCAGATGTGATTCGTCCGCAACGTCGAGGCTTTCCGGCACGAAAGCTTCACGCAACTTGTTTATGATAGCGTCCCTGGTGCTCATGATTGCGGCAGATACGTCTGCGGTCGCTTTTCGTCAATGGGACATCGAGAGAGAGGGTTTCGCAATGTCAAGACTTGAAGCCTTGGGCATTGCGTAGTCAAAGTCAGCCATGCCGATTGATTCATCCAAATTCTTCGATTCCATTCGCATCAAGCCCAACAAGGTCAGTGCGAAAGCGCAGGCGCAGGCGCGCGAGGAAGCCGCCATGTGCGAGTGGGCGGGCTGCCCGAACAAGGGCCCGCACCGCGCGCCGAAGGGCCGCGAGAATTCGCGCGAGTATTTCCATTTCTGTCTGAACCACGTCCGCGAATACAATCAGAACTACAACTTCTTCCAGGGCATGAATGCCGACGCCGTCGCGCGCTACCAGAAGGATGCGCTGACCGGCCATCGTCCGACCTGGAAGATGGGCGCCAACACCGCCGGCAAGAAGGGCAAGCTCGCCGCCGAGGAAATGGACGGCGCCTCCGATCCGTTCAGCATGTTCTCCGAACTCAACGGCCGCGGCCGCTGGCGGCCGGGTCCGGGCGCCGAGGCCAAGGCCGAGACCCGCAAGGTCATGAACGCCGAGCGCAAGGCGTTGCAGGTGATGGGGCTTTCGGTCGAGGCGACGCTGGAAGACGTCAAGGCCAAGTACAAGGCGCTGGTCAAGCAGCACCACCCCGACGCCAACGGCGGCGATCGCTCCACCGAGGATCGCCTGATCGAGATCATCAAGGCGTATAATTATCTCAAGACGGTGGTCCGCGGCGCCTGACCTGTCGTCCCTGCGAACGCAGGGACGACGGCGGAGTTGGTGGTTCCGCCGTCGCTTAATTCTGGCGCAACTCACCCCGGCATCGGGCCGATATACGCCGAACTCGGCCGGATCAGCCGTCCGCCGCGCTGTTGCTCGCGGGCATGTGCGGTCCAGCCGGCGGCGCGGGCGACGGCAAAGATCGGCGTGAACGCCTGCCGCGGGATTTTCAGCGCGTCGAGCAGGATCGCGGTGAAGAACTCCACATTGGTGTCGAGCGGACGATCGGGATTTTTCTTCCGCAACGCGCTGCGGATATAGGCTTCGACTTCGCCCGCGAATGGCAAATCCAATCCGTTGACCGCGAGCCGCTCGATCGCATCCTTCAGCACGTCGGCGCGCGGATCGCGCACCCGGTAGACGCGATGGCCGAACCCCATCAGCCGTTCGCCGCGCGCCAGCGCGCTGTCGACCCATGGCTGAATTCGCTCGCTGGAGCCGATCGCATCCAGCATTTCCAGCACCGGCTCCGGCGCGCCGCCGTGCAGCGGGCCGGTCAACGCGCAATAGCCGGCGGTGACGGCGGCAAACAGATCGGCCTGCGTCGAGGCCACGACGCGCGTGGTGAACGTCGAGGCATTCATGCCGTGATCGCACACCGTGACGAAGTAGGCGTCGAGCGCTGCGACCTCGCGCGCGTCGGGCTTGCGGCCCAGCATCATCGACAGCGTGTCGGCGGCGTGGCTGACATCGGGATCGGGCGCGATCGGGTCGTTGCCTTTGGACCGCTGCACCAGCGCGCCCGCGATCACCGGAAACGCGCCGACGATGGTGGCGTCATGCGTCAGCCCCGCTTCGGCGCGGAGGCCCGCGATCGCCGCCCGGAAGCCGTCGACCACCGATAGCCCGCGGGTAATCCCGAGCAGGTCCGGCAGCCGCACGTAGGCGCGCTGACGCCCGGCGCCGAGGGCGGCGCGGACCGCGGCCTCGCCGATGTTCTGGCCGGTGCCGCCGCTCCAGAGCCGGGCGGTCACCCCCTCGAAACCGGTCTTGCGGGCGAGGTCGCCGACGCGCTCGCCGGCGATGATCAGTTCGCCGCGCTCGCCATCGACATGGCTGAGCACGGTTTCGGCGGCGGGGATGCCGTCGAGGCCGATCGGGGTCTTCGAAAGCTGGATGTTCATGGACCAAGTCTCCTTTGGGGTTCCAAAGGCAAAAGTCAGGTCTCTCGACAGATTGATCAATCTTGATTATATAAATCAATATGAAAAAATCCGCAGGCTTGTACCTGTCCGCCCGGGAAGCCTCCGCCGAACTCGCGATCTCGCAGGCGACGCTCTACGCCTATGTCAGCCGCGGCCTGGTCCGCTCCGAGCCCTCGGAGGATTCGCGCAGCCATCGCTACCGTGCCGAGGACGTGCGCACCTTGAAGGAGCGGCGCACACCGTCGCCGGAGCCGCGGGGACTTCGCAGTTTCGATGCCGATCTGCCGGTGCTGGATTCGGCGGTGGCGACCATCACCGAGGAAGGCGCGATCTACCGCGGCGTCAATTGCATCGACCTCGCCGAGCGCGACACGCTGGAACACACCGCGACGCTGTTGTGGGATGTCACCGGCGCAGATCCGTTCGAGCAGCACAACTGCCCGATCTTCTCCGACGAAATGCGTGCCGTGGCGGGTGCCACGCGCAACGCCAATGCGATCGATCGCGCGATTGCCGTGCTGGCGCTGGCGGCGGCCGCCGATCCGCGCGCCTTCACCCGCGCGCCGGAGGGGCGCGCGATGGTCGGCGGCCGCATCATGCGGCTCGTCGTCGCCACCATGCTGAATGCCCAATCATCGCCGAAGCCGTTGCATCTGCAGATCGCGCGGGTCTGGGCGCCCGATCACAAGCACGCCGCGGATTTGATCCGCCGCGCGCTGGTGCTGCTGGCCGATCACGAACTCAACGCCTCGACGTTTACGGTGCGCTGCGCCGCTTCGACCGGCTTGAATCTCTATGATTCCGTGATCGCAGGCCTCGTCGCCCTGAAGGGACCCAAGCATGGCGGCGCCGGCGTGCTGGCGGCGCAGCTCCTGAAGACGCTGGCGAGTGGCGAGGTCGCGCCCGTGATCCGCGAACGCGTGGCCCTGGGAGAGCGCTTCGCGGGCTTCGGCCATGGCGTCTACAAGCACGGCGATCCCCGCGCCAAATCCCTGCTGCAAGCGTTGGCGCGATCAGGCGCGGACCGCAAATTCACCCACGAGGTTCCGGAGCGGATCGCGGAAGCGACCGGCGAATTCGTCAATATCGACTATGCGCTGGCGGTGCTGATCCACACGCTGGGCCTATCGCCCGGCCATGAACTGGTGCTGTTTGCGATGGCGCGCACCGTCGGCTGGATAGCGCATGCCAGCGAGCAATTGCAGCATGGCAAGCTGATCCGGCCGCGTGCCCGCTACATCGGCCCGGCGCCGGGGCGGGGCGCTGCCGGTTAGTCCTTCGCCGGCTCGATGATGCCGCCGCCGTGGCGGCGGCGGATGGTCCAGACGCCGAACGCGACGACCAGCGCGCCGCCCGCCACAGCCCACATCCAGAGATGCTTTCCGACGTGCTCGTGATGCGACAGGCCATATTGATGCAGCACCGATACGGCCAGCACACCGGGCAGCACGTGGGCACATGCCCAGAGCAGGATCGCGGGAATGTTGATGCCGTAGAACTTCGCCGGCGGCATTCCGAGCGCGCCTGCCGTGATCGGCACGAAGGCGCGGATCGGTGGCACGAAGCGGGCAAAGAACACCGCAAGCGCGCCCCAGCGATGGAAAAACGCCTCGCTCTGCGCCACGACACCCGGATAACTCGCCAGCGGCCAGGCGTTGAGAATTTCGCGTTGCGAGCGATGGCCGGCGAGGTAGGCCGTGCCGTCGCCGATCAGGGCGCCGGCAATGGCGGAGGCCAGCACGCCCCACAGCGTCAGTTCCTCGCCCGGGACCAATGCGCTCAGGGCCAGAATGATGGTCGAGCCCGGCACCAGGGCTCCTACCACCGGAACCGCCTCCAGCAGGGCGGCCAGAAACAACGTGAGATAGGCCAGCCAGGCATGCGCCGAGACAAACGCGATCAGGGGATCAAGAAATGAGGTCACAAAGTTCCTGTTTTGATGAAATGCCCGGCACCCTGACCTAACAACTCCGGACCGGGGTTGAAAGTGCCGGAGGGCACCCGAGTTCCCGCGCTGCCGCCGGTTCAAATGGCAAAAGTGCGGCGTGATTCGCAGGGCAGCCCTTCAAAAACCTGACACATCGCCTATCTCAATGATAAGACAACGGAACTTTGATTGCGCCGCGGGCTTCTGCCCGCCGTTGCTCTCTGCTAGGTTCGCTGCAGAACCCCATCCGCAGCCATTCAGCAAATCTGGTTTCGGGAAAAAGCCCGGGACCTCGGAGGATTGATGACGACCGCCGCCATGACGAAAAATACGGAGACCGTCGGATTGCCCGACATGAAGGTGTCGGTTCGGCAGGTTTTCGGTATCGACAGCGATCTCGAAGTGCCGGCCTATTCCGAGGTCGATCCGCACGTGCCGGAAGTCGATTCGGATTATCGCTTCGATCGCGCCACCACGCTTGCGATCCTCGCCGGCTTCGCCAAGAACCGCCGCGTCATGGTCACCGGTTATCACGGCACCGGCAAGTCGACCCACATCGAGCAGGTCGCGGCGCGGCTGAACTGGCCCTGCGTGCGCGTCAACCTCGACAGCCACATCAGCCGTATCGATCTGGTCGGCAAGGACTCCATCGTCGTGCGCGATGGCAAGCAGGTCACCGAGTTTCGTGACGGCATCCTGCCCTGGGCGCTGCAGCACAATATCGCGCTGGTGTTCGACGAATACGACGCCGGCCGTCCCGACGTGATGTTCGTGATCCAGCGCGTGCTGGAAGTCTCCGGCCGTCTGACGCTGCTGGACCAGAACAAGGTGATCAAGCCGCACCCGGCGTTCCGCCTGTTCTCGACCGCCAACACCGTCGGTCTCGGCGACACTTCGGGCCTCTATCACGGCACCCAGCAGATCAACCAGGGCCAGATGGACCGCTGGTCGATCGTGACCACGCTGAACTATCTGGCGCATGACGAGGAAGTCGAGATCGTGCTGGCGAAGGCCAAGCACTACCGGAACTCGGAAGGCCGGGACATCGTCAACAAGATGGTGCGGCTCGCGGACCTGACCCGTAACGCGTTCGCCAATGGCGACCTGTCGACGGTGATGAGCCCGCGTACCGTGATCACCTGGGCCGAAAACGCCGACATCTTCTCCGACATCGGCTTTGCGTTCCGCGTCACCTTCCTCAACAAGTGCGACGAACTGGAACGGCCGCTGGTGGCTGAATTCTATCAGCGCTGCTTCAATCAGGAGCTGCCCGAGAGTTCTGTCAACGTGGCGCTGAGCTAGGCCGTCGTCCCCGCGAACGCGGGGACCCATACTCCGTGACATCGTTGTTGTGTGGCGGTGTCGCAGAGTTGGGAAGACAATAACCGACGGTGGATATGGGTCCCCGCGTTCGCGGGGACGACGGGAATAGAGCCAGAATGACGACGTCGAACTCCAAATTCCGTACCGGATCCAAGGAAGCGCCGACCGAGCCGTTCAAGCGCGCGGTGACGTCGTGCCTGCGCGCGATCGCGAAGGCGCCGGAGCTCGAAGTGTCGTTCGCGGCCGAACGTCCGGGGCTTGCGCCGGGCAAGGCGCGGCTGCCGGAGCCGGCCCGCAAGATGACCAAGCGCGATGCCGCGATCGTGCGCGGCCATGCGGATTCGATCGCGCTGAAGCTCGCTTGTCACGATCCCAAGGTGCATCGCAAGCTGATG
>Ga0209023_10006898_pt1 | contig 11829 bp, 5 predicted proteins | sample LakOneMetagenome_FD_187468 | JGI IMG/M metagenome (GOLD analysis project Ga0209023, IMG submission 187468) | Freshwater and sediment microbial communities from Lake Erie, Canada (SPAdes) (version 2) | ecosystem: Environmental > Aquatic > Freshwater > Lentic | place: Lake Erie, Canada | collected...
ATCTCGAGCGCTACACCATCCTCGCGCAGGACGGCATCACGAAGACTCGCTTTTCGCCCGAGTGGTATACGCAGATCTACAAGACTGACCTCGCGCTCGGCACACAGTGGAACTTCATCTACGGCGCCGAGAATTTCGGACGGTTCCCCGACCGGTACGCGTTCGGCGGCTCCGTGTCGTACGTCACCGGCAGCCACAACGTGAAGGTGGGTATCCAGGATACGTGGGGCACGTACCGCCGCACGGACGACGCCAACGGTGATATCCGCGCGGTCTTCAACAACGGCACCGCGATTCAGGCGCAGATCCTGAACTCGCCGGTGGAACGCTTTGACCAGCTTCATGCCGACGTCGGAGTCTATGCGCAGGACAGCTGGACGCTGAAGCGCCTGACGGTGAACTACGGCGCACGGTTCGAGCACTTCGCGCACGGCATCCCGAAGGAGACCTCGCCGGCCGGCCGTTTCACGGCGGCCCGCACGTTCGGACCGATCGACATGCCGACCTGGAACAGCATCTCCCCGCGTGGCGGCGTGGTCTACGACGTCTTCGGCAATCAGAAAACGGCGCTGAAGTTCAGCGTGGGTAAGTACATGCAGGCGGGCTCGACGGGGTTCTCAGAGAGCTACAACCCGCTGCAGCTCACGGCCGCGACGGTGGCCTGGACGGACCTCAACGCCGACGGTGTGCCGCAGGGTGAGTTGGGTTGCACGTACCAGTCACCAGGGTGCGAAATCAACCTGGCGCAGTTGCCGACAGGATTCGGCGTCGCGAGCCTCGCGAACTTCGATCCGAACATCAAGCGGATGTACAACGTCGAGACGGCCGTCAGTGTGCAGCACGAACTCATGCGGGGCCTCTCGGTCACCGGCGGCTGGTATCACCGCGACTTCCACAACCTGCGCCGCCGTGACAACACGCTGCAGACGTTCGCCGACTACACGCCGTTCACGCTCTACAGCCCGATCGACGGCACGCCCATCCAGTACAACAACGTGAGCCTGGCCAAGCGTTCGGCGATCAACTACGTGGACACGACCGCTGGCAGCGACCGCAAGATGTGGTTCAACGGCTTCGAGTACAACTTCAATGCGCGGCTCACCCACGGCATCACGATCTTTGGTGGTGGCATGAGTGAGAAGGTCCTCGCGCAGGTCTGCGACGAGAAAGCCAACCCGAACCTGCTGCTCTACTGCGATCAGACCAAGAGCGGCATCCCCTTCCGCACGCAGTTCAAGATCGCCGGTAATGTGCCAATCGTCTACGGTATCTCGGTCGGCCTGTCGTTCCAGAGCCTGCCCGGATACGGTTACGGGACGGGTGCACTCTCAGGGCGAGAGGGCGGGCCGACTGGCCCAACTGGCCAGCCGTCGGCGACGCAACTGAACACCCCGAACGGCGCTGGCAGCGTATGGCTGATCACGCCGACCACGACGTACACCGCGAGCAGTCCATGCGTGGCCAAAGGGACCTGCGCAGTGGGGCAAGTGGTGGACCCCGGCATGAACGTCGCGTCGTTGTCGGTGCCGCTCATCGCACCGAACACCGAGTTCGGTGACCGCATCAACCAACTGGACCTGAACATCTCCAAGACCGTCAAACTGGGACAAGTCAGCATCCAGCCGAAGATCGACTTCTTCAACCTGCTGAATGTCTCGCCGGTGTACGCCGTCCGCGGCCTCAACTACGGCACGGCCTCCTACCTGCAGCCCTCGTCGATTCTGGTCGGACGAGTGTTCCAGCTGGGCGCGATCGTGAAGTTCTAAGCGCGTGGCTCGCCTGACGTTCCCGCGAGCCGTCGAGGCTGGCGAGGCGAGTCTGGCAGACAAAGACTGAAAAAGGGCGGCTTCTCTTCGGAGGGCCGCCCTTCTGTCGCAGAGATTTCAGATTGAAGATTGAAGATTTCGGATTCGACGATGTGCCCTCGTCGTCCATTCCCTTCAGGCTTCCGCTGCCGTCCATCCGCTCCTGGCTTTCGAGGCCTTCCCTTGTATCAGCCAGCTTCATAAATACCGCATGTTTTGGGGATCCACCTGAATCCACCAAATTGTAGTACCCGCCTTAGCTCGTCCTCACTCTCACAAAATAGTTGGCACTGCCCCATTACTGATATCGGATACTCACGTCCTTCATTTCGGCGTGCGCGCTCTTTTCGTCGGCGGTTCCCTGGTCGAGATCCGGAAGACACTCAGGTCACTTCGGAAAGGATTTGCGGAATGACGAGACTGCTCGCGCGTACGCTGAAGGTGTCCCTCCTCGCGACGGCCCTGCTTGCTCTGGTGCCCTCGCTCGCCCATGCCCAAAGCACATTTACCGGTGTCGTCAAGGACACCTCGGGCGCCGTGCTGCCCGGAGTCACGGTTGAAGTAGCGAGTCCTGTGCTCATCGAGAAGACACGTTCGGTCGCCACGGACTCAACCGGCGGCTATCGACTCACCGACCTCCGACCTGGCGTCTACACGATCACGTTCTCACTCGAAGGGTTCTCGACCTCGAAACGTGAAGGCGTTGAGCTGCCGTCGAACTTCGTGATGACGATCAACGGCGACATGAAGGTTGGGTCACTGGAAGAGACACTGACCGTCACCGGCGCCGCACCGACCGTCGACGTGCAGAGCACGACGAAGTCGCAGGTGCTCAACCGCGAGACACTGGACGCCATTCCCACGGGACGCACCATTCAAGGCATGGGTCAGCTCATCACCGGCGTCTCGCTGAACATCCCCGACGTGGGCGGCTCACGCGCCATGCAGCAGACCTACATGTCCACGCATGGTCTGGGTGCGTCGCAGACGACCGTGCAGGTAGATGGCCTGATGTTGAACGGGCTCGACGGCGACGGAGCCGTGCAGAACTACTTCAATAGCTCGATGAGCCAGGAGATGGTCTACACGACCTCCGGTGCAGCAGCGGACGTGTCGGGCGGCGGCGTGCGACTCAACATGATTCCGCGCGACGGCGGCAACATCCTGAACGGCAGCCTGTTCATGGGGTTCCAGGACAAGAGCTTTCAGTCCAACAACCTGACCGACTCACTGCGGGCTCGCAATGTGCGCACGCCAGACGGCATCAACAAGCTCTCGAACATCGAAGGTTCGCTTGGCGGCCCGATCCAGAAGGACAAGATCTGGTTCTTCGGATCGGCGCGCACGTTCCATCTCGACACACTGCCGGCTGACACGTTCAACAGCGTCGCCGGCACCGCGCGGCCGAACTTCGCGCCAACCGCCAGCACCGATCCCGGCGTCGATCAGCAGAGCATCAATAGCTTTCAGGCGCGCATCGTCTGGCAGATGAACCAGAAGACGAAGCTGTCGGTCTACAACGATCGACTGCTCAAGAACCGCGGTGCGGCCATGACGGCGGGCTTTGATCCCGCGACGGCCTCGCAGCCCTGGAACTCGCCCATCTACACGACGGGTTCCATCAAGGCAACGTCCACACTCACCAGCAAGTTGCTCGTCGAAGGCGGCTTCTCCACGAATTACGAGCGCTACAACATCATCGCGCAGGACGGGATCATGAAGCCGCGCAACTCGCCGGAGTGGTTCACGGCGATCAACAAGCAGGACACCGCGCTCGGCACGCAGTGGGGCGCACCGGTCAACACGTCGGGACAGTATCCCGATCGCTGGTCGATCGCCGGCTCGGTCTCGTACGTCACCGGTGCACACAACGTGAAGGTCGGCGTGCAGGATACGTGGGGCCGCTATCGAAGAACGCGCGACGCCAACGGGGACATTCGCGCCATCTTCAACAACGGGCAGGCCTTCCAGGCGCAACTGCTGAATACGCCGTTGAACTGGTTCGACAACCTGCACGCGGACTTCGGCATCTACGCGCAGGACTCGTGGACGATGAACCGACTGACGGTGAACTACGGCGGTCGATGGGAGTACTTCGCGCACGGACGTCCGGCAGAGGACTCGCCGGCGGGCCGCTGGTCCGGCGCGCGCTCGTTCCAGGCCGTCGATCTCCCAACCTGGAAAAGCTTCTCGCCGCGTGGCGGCCTGGTCTACGACCTGTTCGGTAACCAGAAGACCGCGCTCAAGATGAGCATCGGCAAGTACATGCAGGCTGGCTCCACCGGCTTCGGTGAAAGCTACAACCCGCTGGCACTGACCTCGGCGGTGGTGTCGTGGACTGATGCGAACGGCGACGGTGTGCCGCAGGGTGATCTGGGCTGCGTGTATCAGACGGCGAACTGCGAAGTGAACCTCGCGCAGCTGCCGGCAGGATTCGGTGTCGCCAGCCTGTCCAACTTCGATCCGGACATCAAGCGGATGTACAACATCGAGGAGGCCGTGAGCGTTCAGCACGAACTCATGAAGGGTGTCTCGATCACCGGCGGCTGGTATCACCGCGACTACAAGAACCTCCGACGTCGCGACAACACGCTGCAGACCTTCTCTGACTACACGCCGTTCACGCTGTACAGCCCGATCGATGGCACGCCCATCACCTACTACAACGTCAGCGCCGCCAAGCTGACACAGGTGAATTACTTCGACACGACGGCGGGCAACGACCGCAAGATGTCGTTCAACGGCTACGAGTACAACTTCACGGCGCGACTGCCTCACGGCGCCTCGCTCTTCGGTGGCGGCATGAGCGAGAAGACGATCGCACAGGTGTGCGACGAGAAATCGAACCCGAACCTGCTGCTCTACTGCGACCAGACGAAGAGCGGCATTCCCTTCCGGACGCAGTTCAAGATTGCCGGCTCGGTCCCGGTGGTCTACGGCATCCAGTTTGGCTTCTCGTTCCAGACCCTGCCAGGCTACGGCTACGGGACGGGCGCCCTCGCCGGTCGTGAGGGTGGTCCGACCGGTCCGACCGGTCAGCCCTCTGCCGCGCAGCTGAACACGCCCAACGGCGTCGGCACGGTGTGGTTGATCTCGAAAACCACCACCTACGCGTCGAACAGCCCGTGCGTGGCGAAGGGCACCTGCACCGCCGGCCAGCTGGTCGATCCAGGCATGACGGCCGCGTCATTGTCTGTTCCGCTCATCGCGCCGAATACGGAGTTTGGTGACCGCATCAACCAGCTCGATTTCAACGTGTCGAAGACGATCAAGTTCGGGCGCGCGAGCATCCAGCCCAAGTTCGATCTCTTCAACGCGTTGAACATCGCGCCGGTGTACGCCGTTCGCACGATGAACTACGGCACGGCGTCCTATCTGCAGCCGTCGTCCATCCTCAACGGACGGGTGTTCCAGCTCGGTGCGATTCTGAAGTTCTAGGCGAACTCGCGGCCTACGCTCTCGCGAGCCGGCAAGGCTGGCAGGGAAGGTCTGGCAGGCACGACTGACAAGGGCGGCTCCTCTTCTGAGGGCCGCCCTTGTTCATTTCAGATTGAAGATTTCAGATTGAAGATTTAGGGCTGGAGACGTGAGATTGACGATTTGAGATGAGATTCACTCGCTAACCGACCATGACCTGCCCGCCTTGCCCGACCTTCCAACCTGCCCGGCCTGCCCTTAAGCCCGCCCCCCCGCGCGCCCGCCACCGTCACCGAGTGCGCTATCGTGTTTCACATGGCAGACAACGTTGACCTGGCCCGGTGGGGCATTGACGACCGCTATATCGACGAACGCTTCGTACGCGCGTCAGGGCCCGGCGGTCAGAACGTGAACAAGGTCGCAACCGCGGTCGAACTGCGCTTCGACGTCGCGCGAGCGCCGCTGCCAGACGCGATGAAGCGACGGCTGATCACGCTGGCTGGCAGCCGCATGCTTGCCGACGATGTGTTGATGATTGATAGCCGTGTCCACCGCACGCAGGGACAGAATCGCGAGGCGGCACGCCTGCGCCTGGCGGAACTGCTGGCCAAGGCCGAGCGGACGCCGAAGAAGCGGCGAGCCACGCGTCCCACGAAGGCATCGGCGGAGCGACGCATCGAAACCAAGAAGCAGCGCAGTTCGGTGAAGGCCGGCCGCACGCGGCGCGGCGACGACGATTGAGGGACCTTCGAGATTTCAGATTGAAGATTTCACTTCCAACCGCTGAGTGACTAGTCGATATCGAGCTTGACGGCGGGCGGCCGCGACAGCGGGTCGCGCAGGATGTTCTGGAAGCGTTCGATGGTCTGGCGGTGAGCGTCCAGGTACCGCCGATTCTCTTTCGCCACCGCATCGTCACTCGACGCAGGCTGTGCACGAGCGCCAATGACGGCGTCGATCTTCGCCTTCACCTGTAGGTAGCGCGCGTCCACACCCTGCAAGCGCGCGAGTTCTTCGTCCTTGTGCTGCAGCGCACGTGCCTGAGCGAGCAGCGACTGCGTCTGCGCGCTCACCTTCGCAGACCCTGCATCCACCTGTTTCGCAAACTCCAGCGCCTTGCGGTCCCCGGGCGTGAGCGTCGCCAGCAAGGCAGATGCACCGCCCATGATGGCGTTGTACATCGCGTAGTCGGCGGCGCTGATCGGTGTGGTGTCGAGATTCGTCGAGGCGTCGCCGTGAACGACGGTTCCTGGCGCCCGGCCTTGCTCTGGTTCCGGGACAGGCGACGCAGCGGCTGGTGGCGCCGTGGGCGTCTGCGCGGCATCCGGTGGTGCCGAGGAACCACAGGCTGCGGCGGTGAGCAGGACCAGCGTGAGGAGTGTCGACAGGCGATTCACAGTCGGTGATTGTGCCACACGCATCCGGCGGCGGCGCGCATCGAGCGTCGGTGGAGTCGGCTGAGTTCAGGGGTGCGGTCGACCTGTCCGCAAACGGTGCGATCGACGAGCCCGCAAAAAGAAAGAGCCGGCGTTTCCGCCGGCTCTCCCCTACGCATCTGGGAGTCTATTGAAGACTCCCGGTGGTGTCTGCCATGCATGCACCTCCCGGCCGCGACCAATTTGTGTGGTGGCTTCCGGATTCGGAAGCCGGGGTCGCTCTGAGCCTATTGTTGACGCCGCGACGCGAATGCGCCGTCGACGGTGAGTACAGGGTAGCACGGTCGGGGAGACACGGGTAAGGCGGGCAAGCCGGGCACGGCGGGCAAGGTCGGCGGGGATCGCACGGCAGGCAGGGTGGGTGAGGCGGACAGGGCGGGTAGGGCAAGGTCGCCTGGCGGCGAACCTCAAATCGTCAATCTCAAATCTTCGGCCCCCAAAATCTTCAATCTGCAATCTTCAATCTGAAATGAAAAAGGGCGGCCCTCCTTTACGGAGAACCGCCCTTCTCAATCGTGCCTGACCGACCCGCCTACCGGCCCCGCCAGCCCTCTCGGGCGAGCGCAGCCATCAGGCGAGCGTGGCCACTAGAACCGAACGTTCGCGCCGATCTGAATCGTGCGCGGGTTCAGAATCACGGACGGCACGTTGTAGGCTGCCGTGCCGTAGTTCAGACCGAGGACGCTCGTCACCGACGCGACATTCAGCAGGTTGAACATATCGAGCTTCGGCTGGATGTTGAAGCGGCCGATCTTGATGTTCTTCGTGAAGTTGATGTCGAGCTGGTTGATGCGGTCACCGTATTCCGTCATCGGCGCGATGACAGGAACGTTCAGCGACGCCTGGGTCATGCCCGGGTCGACGAGCTGGCCGACCGTGCACTTGCCCGCTGCGACGCAGGGGCTGCTGGCCGAGTAGGCCGACGTCTTGGTGATCTGCCACACCGAACCCTGGCCCGCGGGCGGGTTGTTGGTGGTGATACCCGAGGGGCCCGAGACGCCCGTCAGCGCGTACTGCGAGGTCGTGCCCTGGACGTAACCCGGCAGGCTCTGGAACGCCACACCGAAGTTGATGCCGTACTTCAGCGGCACCGAGCCGGCCACCTTGAACTGCGTGCGGAAGGGCACGCCGGTCTTGGTCTGGTCGCAGTAGAGGAGCAGGTTCGGGTTCCAGCCGTCATCGCAGGTGTTGGTGAGGATCCGCTCCGACATGCCGCCGCCGAAGATGTTGATCTTGCCAATACGTGCGTTGAAGTTGTACTCGAAGCCGTTGTACTTCATCGTGCGGTCGGGTGCGTTCTGGTCCACGAGGTTCGTGGCAATCTGCGACACCTTGGCCGAGCTGATGTTGTAGTAGGTGATTTCGCTGCCGTCGATCGGGCTGTAGAGCGTAAACGGCGTGAAATCGGTCAGCGCGACGCCCGTGTTGAAGCGGCGACGCAGGTTGTGGTAGTTGCGGTTGTACCAGCCAGCCGTCACCGAGACACCGTTGGTGACCTGGTGCTGGATGCTGACGGTCGACTCGACGTTGTACATGCGCTTGATGTCCGACGCGTAGGCCACGGGGGCCACGACGCCGAAGCTGGCGGGCAGCTGGCGAGCCGTCGTGGCGTTGCCAGCGACGTTGAGTTCGCAGCCAGCCGTCAGGTACACACAGCCGAGTTCACCCTGTGGGTTGCCGTCGCCGTTCAGGTCCGTCCAGGCCACCGACTGCGTGGTCAGAAGGAGCGGGTTCTGCGACTGCGAGAAGCCGACCGTGCCCTGCTGCATGTACTTGCCGAAGCTCGCCTTGACGGCGGTCTTCTGGTTGCCGAAGAGGTCGTAGATCGCGCCGATACGCGGCGAGATGCTCTTCCAGGTCGGCATGTCGATGGCCGAGAACTCGCGGGCCGCCACGAAGCGACCAGCACCCGACGCCTCATTCGCCACGCCGTGCGCGAAGATCTCGTAGCGCGCGCCGTAGTTGATGGTGAGGCGGTTCAGTGTCCACGAATCCTGCGCGAAGATGCCGAGGTCGGCCTTCAGCTTGTCGGTGTAGTCCACCGGCGTGTTCAGGATGGTGACCTGGAACGGCACGCCGTTGTTGTACTGGGCGCGCAGGTCGCCGTTGGCGAGACGCGTGTTGCGGTAGGTGCCCCAGTGATCCTGAACGCCAACCTTCACGTTGTGCGAACCGGTGACGTACGCCACCGACATGGCCGCCGAGAGGCTGTCCGGATACATGCCGTTGATGCCAGCACCGGCGCCCCACTGCGTACCACGCGCCGTGTCAGAACGGTTGATCGTCGTGTACCAAGCCGGATCGGTGCGCTCCTTCTGGAGGCCCTTCTGGTAGATGGTGTTGTAGCGCTCGAAGTTCGTCGAGAAGCCGGTCTCGATGAAGATCTTGCTGGTCGCGGTCGAGGTGAACTTGACCGAACCGGTCGTGTAGATCGGCGAGTTCCAGATGATGCCCGCGGTGCGGGGATCGAAACCGGCCGTCATGGCGGAGCCGCGGTTCTTGAGCAGGCGGTCGTTGTAGACAGCCAGCTTGTTCTTCTGCGACAGCTGCCAAATCAGGCGAGCCTGCACCGAACGGATGCTCTGCGCGTCAACGCCCTTTTCGCTGGTCGCCGTCGGCGCCACGAAGTTCGAACCCGTGCCGTCCTGACCGTAGAACGTGTTGGCCGGCAGTGTGTCGAGCAGGAAGTTACGCGCCGAGGCGAAGTACCAAACCTTGTCCTTCTTGATCGGGCCGCCGGCTGCGCCTTCGACGTTCGCCAGACGACCGATGCCGTCTGCCGTGCGCACGCCGCGCTTGATGAGGTCGGCGGTCACGTTGTTCGCCTGGAACGACTCGTTCTGGTAGCCCAGGAACAGGCTGCCCGACACGAGGTTGCCACCGTCGCGCGGAATCATGTTCAGACGGACGCCGCCGCCCGACACGTCAGCACCGGCGCCGGAGGTCGTGTAGACCATTTCCTGCGACATCGAGCTGTTGAAGTAGCTCTGAACGGCGCCGTCGACGTCGAGGCCGTTGACCATCAGGCCGTCCACCTGCACGGTGGTCTGCGACGCACCGGCACCGTGGGCCGACATGTAGGTCTGCTGCATGGCCTTCGAACCGCCGATGTCAGGCTGGTTCAGCGAGACGCCCGTGATGAGCTGTCCCATGCCCTGGATGGTGCGGCCCGTCGGGATCGCGTCCAGTGCTTCGCGGTTGAGCACCTGCGACTTCGTCGTGCTCTGCACGTCGACGGTCGGCGCGGCGCCAGTCACGGTCAGGGTTTCTTCGAGCGAGCCAACCTTCAGCTCGGTGTTCACCGTCATGGTGAAGTCGGACGACAGCGCAATACCTTCGCGCTTGACGGCCGAGAAGCCTTCGAGGCTGAACGTCAGGCTGTATGTACCAGGGCGAAGATCGACGAGGCGATATCCGCCGTTTTCGTCGGTGATCACCGAACGCGTCTTCTCGATCAACGCGTCACTTGCCGCTTCAACAGTCACACCGGGCAGCACGGCGCCCGACGTGTCCTTGACCGTGCCCGTGAACGCACTCTGGGCACGCGCTGCGGCTGGGAGCAGGGCCAGGGTGGCCAGCGCCATCAGCAGCGTTTTCTTAATGGAACCAATCCTCATTCCAAGTCCTCCGGGGGTTCAGAAGCTATCCCGCTACCGCGGTGGCCACGTCCGGTGCACATATCCAGACCCGGCTCCATTCGGAAGCGATCGAGTATCAGTTGTGCGTCTTGGGCGGGTCAACACCGTGTCAGGCATTTCCTGTCAAAGAAACCGCTGAAGAGCCTGCTCATCCAAATACCCGAATACCGGTACTTCTGCATTCGTCCGTCAATTCGGTGTAATTGGCGGCAACCGGTGAAGATCGGTGCACAGCCAGCACGGCTGCGACGGTGCCACCAGCGAGGCCTTGAACCCGTTTACCCCCATCCAGACCGCCCCCCGACCGGTCGCCTGATTCCCCCTCCAACGCGGGCGAATAGTCCAAAAGAGAGACCGCAGCTCGCAGGCAGTCGCCCAAATACGCGCGGGGCTGAAGTTCAACCCCCAAAACGCCGATGAGCCATTCGGCGGGTTTTCTCGCATCCGGTGCTCCGGACGCGACACGGGGAGCAGATTGTGACGACGGCAACCGCGCAGCGAGTGGAAGACGGCAAGGCCTGGATCGCGTGGCTGGAATCGGGCCAGTGGGAAAAAGCCATGGACAGTGCGGGGGCGATGCTGCCTGCCCTCGCCGTCGAAGTGGTCAGGATGGCGCAGGACCCCGACGTCGCCCCCTCGCGAATCACGCAGGTTGTCAGCAAGGATCCGGTACTCGCCGCACACGTCGTTCGTCTGGCGAACTCTGCGGCCAGTGGCTCCGCCACGACCATCACGTCGCTCAGCGAAGCCGTGGTCCGCGTCGGCACGACCGCCGTGCGTCAGATGGTGACCGCCACCTGCGTCACCTCGAAACTGAAGAACCCGAAGACCTACGGAGCCAACGGTCGCGACCTCGTGTATCACTGCATCGGCACGGCGTATCTCGCCTGGCTGGTCGCAGACCGCGTCGACGGCGACTCCGACGAAGCGTTTCTCATCGGGCTGCTGCACGACATCGGCAAGTTCGTCATTCTCAAGCTGGCGAACGAGGACAAGCCGCTGGCGCCTGACGCCATGTCGCCCGAGCAGTTCGAGAGCCTCATCGCGGCCCGTCATGCGGGCATCGGCGGACGCGCCCTGGCGCGCTGGACCTTCGCACCCGACGTCCAGATTCCCGTCGCCTTTCATCACGACCCGGGTCTCGCCGCCCCGGAGTACCGCAAGAACGCCCAGGTCGCCTACGCGGCCAATCGTCTCGCGCATCGCTACGGCTTTGGTTGCGCCGTGGACGACAGGAACCTGCTCGAAGACCAGGTTTTCATCGAACTCGGTTTCGACGAAGCGTTCATGAAGGAACTGGATCAGCGCGCACCGGGTCTGTTCGAAGTGGCGAGAAAAATCTCGTCGTAGTGCCTGCTCGCAGGCGCCGCGGCTGACTCGCCGGCGGCTTCTTGGTTCTTGGTTCTTGGTTCCTGGTTCTTGGTCCGTGCTTGGTCCTTGGTCCGTTCTTGGTCCTTGGTCCGTTCTTGGTCCTTGGTCCGTTCTTGGTCCCTGGTCCGTGCTTGGTCCTTGGTGCTTGGTGCTTGGTCCGTG
>Ga0209023_10006899_pt1 | contig 11829 bp, 10 predicted proteins | sample LakOneMetagenome_FD_187468 | JGI IMG/M metagenome (GOLD analysis project Ga0209023, IMG submission 187468) | Freshwater and sediment microbial communities from Lake Erie, Canada (SPAdes) (version 2) | ecosystem: Environmental > Aquatic > Freshwater > Lentic | place: Lake Erie, Canada...
GGATGTCGAAATAATCCGCCAGCGTCAGATGCGCATCGCTGTCGGCAATGTTCACGCCGTAAATTTCGGCGACATCCTTCAGCGTGACGTCGCCCGGCATCATGAAGTCGCCGAGCAGATGCGGATCGGGCGCGGGCACCGCCGGCATGTCGATGAAGAACCTGTCCAGCGCCTCGGCCTTCTCTGGCGGCGCGAGCAGATAGAGATAATCGCCCTTCACCACCGGTTCGGCTTCCACCGGCGAGAGGATTTTCTCGTCGCGGATCACCAGCGTCGGCTTCGACCATGACGGAATCAATCCGCGCTTCAAGAACAGGCTGTTGGAGCGGACGGGATAACCCACAAGCTGCTGTTCAAGCTGGCCGGGCAAATCCAGTTCGACGCGGCGCGGGCCGCCGCGATCGGCCCTTGGCAGCGCCACATGCAGCTTTCGCGCGGCGAAGGCCAGCGTCCAACCCTGCAGCAGCAGCGAGATGATGACCACGACAAAGGCGACATCGAAATACACCGCGGCCTTTGGCAGACCGATCAGCAACGGAATCGAGGCAAGGAAGATCGCGACCGCGCCGCGCAAGCCAACCCACGCGACAAAGGTTTTTTCGCGCCAGTTGAAGCGGAACGGCGCAAGACACAGAAACACCGCGACCGGGCGCGCCACCAGCATCAGCACCATCGCCACGCCTGCCGCAGGCAGCAATGTGCTCAACGTCCGTTCCGGCGAGACCAGCAGGCCAAGCAGCACGAACATCACGATCTGCGCGAGCCAGGTCGCGGCATCGAGAAACGCCACGACGGAATTATGCGCACGCGTCGGCCGGTTGCCGATCAGCATGCCAGCCAGATAGACCGCGAGAAACCCCGAGCAGTGGCTCATCTGCGCGACGCCAAAGATCACCAGTGCCGCGGTAGTCACGAACGGCGCGTGCAAACCCTGCGGCAAAGAGACGCGATTAAGCGCGAACACCACCAGCCATCCGCCGACGATGCCAATGACGGAGCCGAGAAACACTTCGCGGACAAACTGCAAGGCGACATGCAGCGCCGTGCTCTGGCCCGCCGACAGCACTTCCACCAGCATCAGCGTCAGGAAGATCGCGAACGGATCGTTGGTTCCGGATTCGACCTCAAGCGTGGCCCCGACGCGCGGACGAAGACGAAGCCCTTGCGTGTGCACCAGAAGAAACACGGCTGCGGCGTCGGTCGACGCCACGACGGCACCGACCAGCAGGGCCTCGGACCAGCCGAGATTCAGGAAATATTTTGCAACTGGCGCCGTGATCAGCGCGGTGAGCAGCACGCCTATCGTCGCCAGCACCACGGATGGCGCCAGCACGGCGCGGATGGATTGAAAACGTGTCTTCAGGCCGCCGTCGAACAGGATCAGCGCCAGAGCCATTGATCCCACCAGATAGGTGGTGTGCACGTCGTTGAATTGCAGATGGCCGGGGCCGCTTTCGCCCGCCGCCATGCCGATGAACAAGAACACCAGCAGCAACGGGGCCCCGAACCGCAGCGCCAGCAGGCTCGACAGAATTCCCGCCATCACGAGAACCGCGCCAAGCAAAATGGCAATGCTGACCGAGTCGAGAGAAGCCATACCCTGTGTGAGCCCGCCGAAGCATCAAAGTTGTTGCACTTGCATGCTTATCGTCGCATCGGCCCTGCGCCAACCGTTTTCATCGCGATGCAGCCGAATTTGACTGGCGCTTTCCGAATTTCTTTCAAGGTTGAGGAAGCAACCGCGCGCCGAATCTGGAAAACTGCACAAAGCCGCGAATCAACTGCCGATTTTGGATGAGAAATCAGAATGGAATGGGACGACATTCATACCGCGCTGACTGATGCCGCTCACGCGGTGGGTGTGGAGATCGCCTCGCCGTGGTTCTACGCGCAGTTCGGCATCATTCTGGCCGGAGCCGGGATCGCGCTCGCCTGCGGAGCCGCGATCCGCTCCCGTGTCGATGCTCATGCGATGACCATGGGATGGCCCGCGCCGCTGCGGCTGTTTGTCCGCGTGCTGACCAGGAGTTCAGCCACGCTGATCTTTGCCCTGCTGATGACGGGCGCGCGGCTCGCGATGCTGAGCCTGACGCGGCCCGGACGCAGCTATCTGCTCGTGACCGCCGCCAGCCTCGCGGCTGCGTGGCTGATCATCCGCTTCGCCACCAGCCTGATCCGCAATGAATTCATCGTGCGTGTGGTGTCGGTTGCCGCATGGATTCTCGCAGCACTGACCATTGTCGGGCGACTCGATCCCGCACTTACCGCACTGGACTCGATGTCCGTCATGGTCGGCACGTTGCGGCTGACGCCGCTTCTGGTGATCAAGGTCGCGGTATTTCTTGGTATCGCGCTGTGGCTTGCCAATATCGCAAGCAAGTTCCTCGAAAGCCGCATCAGCCGCTCGCACGATCTGACGCCCTCGGTGCAGGTGCTGCTCATCAAGATGGTACGACTCGCGCTGACCGTTGCGGCTATCGCCATCGTGATGAGCGCAGCCGGAATCGATCTGTCGGTGTTTGCGATCTTCTCCGGCGCGATCGGCGTCGGCCTCGGTTTCGGCCTTCAGAAGATCGTGGCAAACTTCATCAGCGGCGTGATCTTGCTTGCGGATAAATCCGTGAAGCCCGGCGATCTCATCACGGTTGGCGACAGTTCCGGAAAAATTAGCGCGATGAACACGCGCTATATTTCAGTCGCGGCGGGTGACGGCCGCGAAATCCTGATTCCGAACGAAGACCTCGTCACGCAAAAGGTCATCAACTGGACCTATAACGACAAGACCATGCTGGTGAAGGTCAATTTCGCCACCAACTATGACGCCGATCCCAATGTCGTCTGCAAGCTGGCGGTCAGTATCGCCGCGACCACGGCGAGCGTCGCCGATTTCAAAACGCCGAATTGCCTGCTGGTGGAATTCGCGGAAACCGGAATGAAGTTCACGCTCACATTCTGGGTCGCCGATGTCGATGTGGGGCCTGACAATGTCCGCAGCGAGGTGATGCTGAAACTGTGGGACGCTTTCAAGCGCGAAAACATCCGCGTGCCGTATCCTGTGCGCGAAATTCGCGTGCGTGGCGCGCTGCCGGTCGAAACGATGATCGATACCCAGACCTGAGCCGATGCGCTCGCTTGTTCCGAGATGGACCGCAGAACCGGCGCGAAAAAGGCCATGAAAACAGCGCTTCCAGCCCTGTGATTTGCGTGGCTTGCGCTGCTGGCTGCAACCACTAAATTGGGCAGATCAGCCCTTCCCGCACCTTCCAAAGCAAGACGTCAGAATGAGCTATATCGAGGCGACCGAAACTTCCCTTCGCAAAACCGGGCAGATCAAGCTGCATGGACCTGCGGCCTTTGCTGGCATGCGCAAGGCCGGTTTGCTGGTCGCGCAATGCCTCGATGAACTGGCGGCGATCGTGAAGCCGGGCATCTTCACCTCACAGATCGACGATTTCGTCCGCAAGTTCGCGTTCGATCATAAATCGTATCCCGCAACGCTGATGTATCGCGGCTACCGCTACTCGACCTGCACCTCGATCAATCACGTCGTTTGTCACGGCATGCCGGGCGACCGTCAGTTGAAAGAAGGCGACATCGTCAATGTGGACGTGACCGTCATCGTCGATGGCTGGTACGGCGATTCCAGCCGCATGTATGCCATCGGCGAGATTTCGCGGCGCGCGGAGCGGCTGATCGACGTGACCTATGAGGCGATGATGCGCGGTATTGCCGCCGTCAAGCCCGGCGCCACCACAGGCGACATCGGCCACGCCATCCAGAGCTTCGTCGAGCCGCAACAGATGAGCGTGGTGCGCGATTTCTGCGGTCACGGTCTCGGCCGGATGTTTCACGACGAGCCGAACATCATCCATATCGGGAGGCCCGGCGAAGGCGTCGTGCTCCGTCCTGGCATGTTCTTCACCATCGAGCCGATGATCAATCTCGGCAAGCCGCATGTGAAGGTTCTCTCCGACGGCTGGACCGCCGTGACCCGCGACCGTTCGCTGTCGGCGCAGTTCGAGCACTCCGTTGGCGTCACTCAGGACGGCGTGGAGATCTTCACGCTTTCGCCCGGCAAGCTGGACAAGCCGCCTTACAAGGCGGGATGAGGCAAAGCGTCTCTGTCTGCACTTTTTCGTATCCCACAGAGCCGACTTCACACTTGCAAATGCGGGGCGGCGCGGCACATTTGACGTGTCACGCGAGTCACGCCACGCGCCATGTCCGACGAACCATCCAAGCCCCCCGGCTTCGCCGAAGCGCCGCATTATCACGGCCATCGCGAGCGGCTGCGTGATCGCTTCCGCGACGCTGGGCCCGATGCACTGAGCGATTACGAATTGCTGGAGATGGTGCTGTTCCGCGCCCTACCCCGGCGCGACGTGAAGCCGCTGGCCAAGGCGCTGATCGCACGGTTTGGATCGTTCGCCGAAACCGTCCATGCGCCCGAGTTGCGCCTCAAGGAAGTCAGCGGCCTCGGCGATGCGGCCATCACAGAATTGAAACTGATCGCGGCGACCGCGAGCCGCGTCGCCAAGGGCCAATTGAAACAGCGCACGGTGCTGTCGTCATGGTCCAATGTGATCGACTATTGCCGCGCCGCCATGGCCTTTGCCGACAAAGAGCAATTCCGCATCCTGTTTCTCGACAAGCGCAATCAGTTGATCGCTGACGAGTTGCAGCAGGTCGGCACCATCGATCACACGCCGGTCTATCCGCGCGAGGTCGTGAAGCGCGCGCTGGAATTATCCGCCACCGCGATCATTCTGGTGCACAATCATCCCTCAGGCGATCCGACGCCTTCAACAGCCGACATCCAGATGACCAAATCGATCATGTCGATCTCGTCGCCGCTCGGCATTTCGGTGCACGATCATATCATTGTCGGCAAGAACGGCCATTCAAGCCTCAAGGGCATGCGGCTGATCTAGCGATTTACTGCCGCGTCAGGATCAGCGGGTCGGCGCTATCCGGCACGCGCCGCCATTGCGCATTGTCATCGGCCTCGAACCGCCACGTCTCGCCTTTCGCCGAGCGCAGCAGAAGTTCGCCGCGCTCGATGCGCCAGACCGTCGGTGCAAACGCCGCCACCGCCGGATCGCAGCGCGGCTTCAGATAGACCGCGAAATTCTCCGGCGTTGTTTCGGTATTGGTCAGCGTCAGGCCGCAAATCGCCTTGCCGCTGCCGCGCACCATCGACCAGTCACCGATCAACTGATCCGCCGATTTCGACAACGCGCGCGCGGCGGCGAGATTCTGGAGGAGATAGACGCCCTCGCCCTGCCGCAACCCTTCAAAGATGCCGCTCTCGACTTCGGTGACATCGATGATCGATTGTCCCTTGGCGTCCTGCAGCCGCACGATGTCGAGGCCCTTCACGCTCCATGCCACGATGGCCTTGGTGAACGGCAGGGCATCGCCGCAAGCCTTGTCGAGTTCAAGTTTCAGGCCCTGCGGTGTCGCATCATTTTTCAGCGTGACGACGCAGGTCTTGTCACGGCCAGCGGTCGACAATTCCCACTGTCCCACCATGTCGCCGGCCAGCGAGCGCGCGTCCTGAGATTGCGCATGTGCCGCCGATCCCGCGAGCAACATCATCAGCGCCGCCGGTACAACCCGGCGAAGCCAATGTCTCGCTGAATCGCGCGCGCCGTTCACGGTCAGCGGCCTTTCACAGGCGTTTCGGCAACCGGCGTCAACGGCGCCTTTCCCGCAAACCACGCTTTTAGATTGTCGACCACAAGCTGGTCCATCGCATTGCGCGTAGTGATGGATGCGGATGCGATATGCGGCAGCAGCACGACGTTCTGCAACGTCCTGAGCGAATCCGGAACCTCGGGCTCATTCGCGAACACATCGAGGCCCGCAGCCATGATGGTGCCGTCCTTCAGCGCGGCGATCAGCGCTTCTTCATCGACGACGGTGCCGCGCGCCACGTTGATCAGGACGCCGCGCGGCCCGAGCGCCTTCAGCACCTCGGCATTGATGATCTTTGCGGTCGATGCGCCGCCGGGCGTGATGGCGATCAGCGTATCGACATCCTTCGCCATCTCGACAAGATTTGGATAATGCTTGTACGAGACGCCCTTCGCCGGATTGCGCGAGTGATACACGACAGGCACGAGCGAGGCATCGAGGCGGCGCGCGATGGATTGTCCGATGCGGCCCATGCCGACCATGCCGACTTTGCGGTCGCGCAACGAACCCTGCGACAGCGGGAAATTCTGCGTGGGCCAATGCCCGGCGCGGAGGTAGCGATCCGCCTTGATGAACTCACGCAGCGTCGCGATGAGTAGCCCGAGCGTGGTGTCCGCGACTTCTTCCGTCAGCACGTCGGGTGTGTTGGTGACGATGATGTTATGCGCGGCTGCATATTTCGCATCGACGTGATCGTAACCGACACCGAAGCTGGACACGATTTCGGTCTTCGGAAATTTCGCCAGCATGGCGCCGTCCGCCTGGACAAGGCCTGTTACAGCAATGCCGCGGATGCGCGATGCGATGTCAGGCGAAATACGGCCGAGGTCTCGCTGGTTCTCGAATTTGTGCTGAACGAAATTGGCTGGAAGGCCTTCCTCGACGACCTTCTTGGACGGTCCATAGACCAAAACATCGATCTTTTCCTGAGAACCGTTCGCAGCCATCAACTGTCCTTTCCAAGCGCACTTTCGTGCCAGCGTCGTAGCACAAGATGCGACACCAGCGAGAGGGCCCAATAGATGACAATTCCGGCAACCGACAGCAACAGCAACGCCGCGAACATGCGAGGTATGTTCAACCGATAGCCGGATTCTGCGATGCGGTATGCAAGTCCGGAACCGGCACCCGCTGAGCCTGCCGCAATTTCAGCGACGACCGCGCCGATCAGCGACAGGCCGCCCGCGATGCGCAAGCCGCCGAGAATATGCGGCAACGCGGACGGTAATTTCAGGTAGCGCAGCGTCTGCGCACCCGACGCGCCATAAAGCTGAAACAGCCCGAGCAGATTGCGATCCACCGAGTTGAGGCCCAGCGTTGTATTGGACAGCACGGGAAAGAACGCGACGATCCATGCGCAGGCCACCACGGCCACATGCTGAGGCAGATAGATCAGCAGCAGCGGCGCAATCGCGATGACGGGCGTGACCTGCAGGATCACCGCATAAGGCAGCAGCGCATATTCCAGCCACTTCGAGCGGCTGAACAGCACGGCAAGCGCAATGCCGCCGACCGCCGCTGCGACAAACCCCTGAACCGTCGTCCAGAGTGTCGTCAGCAGCGATCCGAACAGCAGCGGCCAATCCTCAACGAGCGTCGCAAACACCACGCTCGGTGCGGGCAGCACATAGACCGGAATGTTGTTCGCGCGTACCGCCGCTTCCCAGATCGCGATGCCGCACGCGAGCGTCACGAGCGGCAAAGCGAACTTGAGAAAGCCCGGAGGCGATGTTTCGCGCACCGTCATGACACGACACTCGCATTGCTCGCAGCCGCCAGGGCCGACGAAACATCGCGGCAATAGGCGGCATAGTCCGGCGAGGTGCGGAAATCTTCGCCGCGCGGCTGCGTCGACTCGATACGGAATTCGCGCGCTATGCGGCCGGGCCGCGATGTCATGATCAGTACGCGCTGCGAGAGATAAACCGACTCGAACACGGAATGCGTCACGAAGATCACGGTCTTTCGCAAATCGCGCCACAGCGTCAGCAGATCGTTGTTGAGCTTGAAGCGCGTGATCTCATCGAGCGCTGCGAACGGCTCGTCCATCAAAAGAATAGCCGGATCGGTCACCAGCGCCCGCGCCAGCGAGACGCGCATCTTCATGCCGCCGGACAGCTCGCGCGGATAGACTTCGGCGAACTCGGCAAGTCCGACCTGCGCCAGCGCCTGACCAGCACGCGCCGCAGCCTCGGCGCGCGACACATGCGCCAGATCAAGCGGCAGTTGAACGTTGCTTCGCACAGTGGCCCACGGCATCAGCGTCGGCTCCTGAAACACGAAGCCGATGCCGTGACGGGATCGCGCAGCGACCTGAACGCTCCCCGTAGTCGGCGCGGCAAGCCCCGCGATGATGCGCAGCGCCGTCGACTTGCCGCAGCCGGATGCACCCAGCAGCGAGACGAACTCTCCGCTGCGGATGTTCAGATCAAGCGGACCGAGCGCGGTCACGCCGTTGTCGTATACCTTGGTGACCGCACGCAACGACACTGCTCCGCCCGGCGGATTCATCAGCGCATCATCGGCTTCCAACAGAGACATGCCGCCGTTGCCTTCAGTTCTTCTTCGGCCGCAGGTCGAGTCCGACAGCCTTGTTGATGAAGCGCAGGGTGTAGGACTTGCGATAATCGATGTCGCGCTTGGTCACACCCGCGCGCACCATCTTGCCGAAGAACGCCGCCACGCGTTCGTCGTTCATCGCGCCGATTCCGTCCTTTATCGTATCGCCGGAATCCACGATGCCGTATTGCTTCATCTTGTCGACAGAATAGGCGAGCAGATCGTCGCTCATGTCGGGATTTGATTTCTTGATGAGCGCGTTGCCGGCGGAATTGTCGCCATAAAGATAGTGATACCAACCGATGATCGAGGCATCGACAAACCGTTGTACCAAATCGGGCTTTTTCTCCGCATAGGCGGAGCGCGTTTCGATCAAGGTCGAGTAACTGTTGAACCCGTAATCGGCGAGCAAAATCAAAGTCGGCTTGAACTTCGCCTGCTTCTCGACTGCGAATGGCTCGGAGGTGACATAGCCCTGCATCGCGCTGTTCTTGTCAGCGAGAAATGGCTGCGCATTGAAGGTGTACGGCTTCACCTTGTCCTCGCTGAAACCGTATTCGGATTTCAGCCACTGGAAATAGGTCGGCATTCCTTCCTTGGACACGAACAGCGTCAGCGGCTTGAGGTCTTCGATCTTCGTCACCTTGGATTCCGGATGCGCCAGAAACACCTGCGGGTCTTTCTGAAAGATCGCCGCCACCGCGACCACGGGCACGTTATTCGCCACCGCGTCGAACGACTGCAGCGTGTTCGCGCTCATGAAAAATTCGATCTTGCCCGCGATCAGCTGAATACGGTTGTTGACGTTGGGACCGCCCGGCACAATCGTCACGTCGAGGCCGTAGCTCTTGTAAGTGCCGTCCGCGACCGCCTGATAGAATCCGCCGTGCTCGGCCTGCGCAACCCAGTTGGTCCCAAAGGATACCTTGTCGAGATCGGTTGCCGATTGCGCGCGAGCGGATGAGCTGGCCACGGACCACATCGCCAGCCCGACAGTTAACGCTCGCAACAGGTGGCTGGGTGGCATCATTGGACTCCGCAGATCGTTTTGCCCCATGATGGGCGGCGCAAAGCTACCCTGCAAATCGGCTCAAAGAAACCTGTCCTGAAGAAACGCATGATGACCGCAACACCGCCGTATGACTGGACCGCGATTGATCTCAAGAACGCCGACAAGGCCAGCACGGCGCAATGGATCGCCGTGCTGCCGCTCGCGGCCACAGAGCAGCACGGTCCGCATCTGCCGTTCGAGACGGATACGCTCATCGCGCAGGCCTATCTTGCCCGCGTGCGTGACATTCTGCCCGGTGACATGCCGGTGACGTTTCTGCCCATCGAGCCGGTTGGCATTTCCACCGAGCACATCGCTTATCCGGGCACGCAGACGCTTGCGACGGATGTCGCGCTGAAAAAATGGATGGCGCTAGGCGACACGATTGCGCAAGTTGGTCTGCGCAAGCTCGTCATCGTCACCAGCCACGGCGGCAACAGCGCGGCGATGGCGCTGATCGCGCAGGACCTGCGCGCAAAGCACGAGATGCTCGCGGTCAGCACGAGCTGGAGCCGCTTCGGCGCGCCGGATGGATTGTTCTCCGCAGATGAATTGCGTTTCGGCATTCATGGCGGTGCGGTGGAAACATCGATCATGCTCGCGGCGTTTCCGGATCAGGTTCGCAAAGACCGCATCGCGAATTTCGAATCCGCCGAGAAGCAAATGACGAAAGAATTTCGCTGGCTGTCCGGCGGACGTCCCGCGCCTTTCGCGTGGGCGGCGCAGGATCTCAATCCGCAAGGCGCAATCGGCGACGCCACGCTCGCCAGCGCCTATAAGGGCCGTGCACTCATCGATTATGGCGCGCGCGCCTTCGTCGAATTGCTCGACGACGTTAAAAAGTTTGATCTCGCGCGGCTCGCAAACCGCCCGCAGCTTCCTTAAATAATTGAAATCATTTCACTTTACGTAATTCTCGATTTTCTTTTCTGAAATTCGAACCGGAATTCGAGTGCTCCCCACCAATGGTTACGCGGTCCACACGGCCCGCCCCAAACAAGGATGGAGAGTATCATGTCGATCAAGACCAAAATTGCCGCCGTCGCTATTGCCGCTGTTGCCATGACCGGTGGCATCGCCGCTTCCACCCAGCAGGCTCATGCTGGCAAGTTTTATCCTGGCCTCGGTGTCGGCCTCGCCGCCGGCGCATTGTTCGCAGCCGCTGCTGCCAGCAACGCTTATGCCTACGACGATTACGGCTATCGCCGCTGCGGCTGGGTTCGCCAGTTCGACGCTTACGGCAACTACATCGGCCGCGTTCGTAGCTGCTACTGATCGCATCCCTCTGAGTTCGGCGTGGCGCCTCATCCACGTCGCGCCGATCCAAAGACCCGCCCGGTTGTCCCCCCGGGCGGGTTATTCTTTTCCGAAGGTGAATCGACAATCCCAACTCACGCTTTGTCGTGCGTGTGTCACATGCCGGTGTCATGTCCTTGGCTCCGGCCTCCGCCTTTTCGATAGGCGGTCGCTCACTCCCTCAATTGCACTTGCGACGCATTCTCAACTGTGGCTAGGTGCTTGGATATTGGGGCCGTTTCTGCTGCCCTCTCCGTCATCACGCATTTGGCGAATCGGCGCTTCATGACTCGGCAACGACCATCATCGGCACTCTTGAAAGGCGCGTTCGCCGGGCTGTTGCTCGGCGCAACGCCCTGGAGTGCTGCCGTGGCTGCCGATCAACCGGTCAAGCTGCAGGTCAAAGCCCCACGTCTCGCGCCCGTGTTTGACTGGAGCGGTTTTTATCTCGGCGGGCATTCGGGGTATGGCGGTGGCACGTTCGGCCCAAACACAAATCCGCTTCCGCAGCAGGGTGTGTTTTTCCCGCACAGCATCACCGGCCTGATCGGCGGTTATCAGGCGGGATACAATGTTCAGCTTCCTAACAAGTGGGTGCTGGGCGCTGAAGCCGACATTTCTTTCACGAGCCCGCTCGATCGCCCGAAGCTGGTGCCGGCACCCTTCAACACGACGTTTGATTATTTCAGCACGGTGCGCGGACGTATCGGCTACGCGCTCGGACCGTGGCTGCCTTATGTCACCGGCGGTGCCGCGTGGGCACGCACCCGCGTCGATCTCAACGACGCATCCGGCGACGTTGTGGGACACAAATCGCTTGTGCATTTCGGCTGGGTTGCAGGTGCCGGTGTCGAGATGGCGATGGGCGGCAACTGGAGCGGCAAGGTCGAATATAACTACATCGATCTTGGCGCGCGCACGTATGGACTGGGCGACGTCCCGCTGCCCGATGTTCGGGTCGATCCGCAAATTCATATCGTGAAGCTCGGATTGAACTACCGATTGTGGGATACGCCGCCATGGAGCGACACCGCGATCAAAGCACCGCCGCTTCCAGCCTCGCAGGACTGGAATGTTCACGGCCAGACCACGGTGATCGCGCAAGGCTATCCAAGCTTCCGCTCTCCCTATCAGGGGCCCAACAGCCTGCCGGGAGTCGGCCGCACGCGTGAAACGTGGACGACCGGCGCGTTTATCGGATGGCGGCTGTGGGAAGGCGGCGAGTT